>Ga0207710_10000024_pt1 | contig 319633 bp, 284 predicted proteins | sample KBSS24metaG_FD_184400 | JGI IMG/M metagenome (GOLD analysis project Ga0207710, IMG submission 184400) | Switchgrass rhizosphere microbial communities from Kellogg Biological Station, Michigan, USA - KBS S2-4 metaG (SPAdes) (version 2) | ecosystem: Host-associated > Plants > Roots >...
TCGTTGTTCCCGGTCAGTGGAGGCGCATTATAGGGAGTTCTCAGAAGGCCGCAACCCCTAAATGCAAAAAACTTTTCAAGCGCGGATTTTTTCGGCAAAACGCTGCACAAGCCAGCGATTCCGTCACTTTTTCCGGCAAACAGCCACAAAAGCTGGCGATCCGTAGAGTAAAATAAGAATAACGATGTCAGTAAGGACCCGCAGCCATGCAATTTAACGCTCAACAACAGGCCGCCCAACGTAACCTTTCTTATCTGCTTGCAGAGAAACTCGGCCAACAAATTCTGGCTGGCGATTATCAGGCGGGCAGTATCTTGCCCGGAGAGATGGAACTGGGAGAACAATTCGGCGTTAGCCGCACGGCCGTGCGCGAAGCAGTAAAGATGCTGGCAGCCAAAGGTATGCTGTTGCCACGCCCGCGCATCGGTACCCGGGTGATGCCGCAAAGCCAGTGGAATTTTCTCGATCAGGATTTACTGACCTGGTGGATGACCCGGGAAAACTTCGATCAGGTGATGCAACACTTCCTTATATTACGCACGTCATTGGAACCGCAAGCCTGCTCACTGGCTGCAACTAACGCCAGCGCTCAGCAAACCGCGCTTCTGGCCGAATTGATGGCGGAGATGCGCGCGCTGCATACCCAGTTTGACCGCGAACGCTGGATCCAGGTCGATACCCAATTCCACCAGCTTATCTATAAAGCCAGCGGCAACCCGTTCCTGACATCATTCGCCAACCTGTTCAGTTCGGTGTATCAAAGCTACTTCCGCGCCATTACCGGCAACGAAGTGATTAAGCTCCAACACCATCAGGCCATCGTAGATGCGATACTGGCCGGTGACGGCCCCCAAGCGTTAGCCGCATGCCAGGTTTTACTTAAAGAGAAAGACTGACTCATCCCCTACTTATATATAGAGAAGAAAGGTGAGAGAGACGGATACGACAGTTAACCAGGACCGACAATGACCAAATCCGCGCGTAGTATGGCAGGGCTACCCTGGATCGCCGCAATGGCGTTCTTTATGCAGGCGCTGGACGCCACCATTCTCAACACCGCATTGCCGGCGATCGCCCACAGTCTGGATCGTTCGCCATTGGCAATGCAGTCTGCCGTGATCAGCTATACGCTGACGGTCGCCATGCTGATCCCGGTCAGTGGCTGGCTGGCGGACCGCTTCGGCACCCGCCGGGTATTTATCCTCGCGGTGTCACTGTTTACCCTCGGCTCACTGCTGTGTGCGCTTTCCCCTACGTTGAGCGTGCTGGTGACCTCACGTGTCATTCAGGGGATCGGCGGCGCGATGATGATGCCGGTAGCGCGTTTGGCGCTGCTGCGCGCCTACCCGCGCAGCGAACTATTACCGGTACTGAACTTCGTGACCATGCCGGGGTTGGTTGGGCCGATCATGGGGCCGCTGCTGGGCGGCTGGCTGGTGACCTACGCCACCTGGCATTGGATTTTCCTGATTAATATCCCGATAGGTCTGCTCGGCATCTTCTATGCACGTAAATACATGCCGGACTTCACCACCCCCAAGCGCCGTTTCGATCTCATTGGTTTTATGTTGTTTGGCCTGAGTCTGGTGCTGGTTTCCACCGGGCTTGAGCTGTTCGGCGAACGGGTCCTGGCCAGCTATATCTCGCTGGGTATCCTGCTGAGCGGCGTGGTGATGCTGTTCGGTTATATCGCTCATGCCCGCAGGCATCCCCAACCGCTGATTGGTCTGGATTTGTTCAAGACTCGAACCTTCTCTGTGGGCATTGCCGGCAACGTCGCCTCACGTCTGGGCACCGGCTGTGTGCCGTTTCTGATGCCGCTGATGCTGCAGGTGGGCTTCGGTTATTCTGCGATTATCGCCGGCTGTATGATGGCGCCGACTGCCGTCGGTTCGCTGATGGCAAAATCCACCGTCACACAGGTGCTGCGCTGGTTCGGTTACCGCAAGACGTTGGTTGGCATCACTGTGATTATCGGCGTGTTGATTGCCCAGTTCGCGCTGCAAAGCCCGGGGATGCCGCTGTGGTTGATGATCTTGCCGTTGTTCGTTCTCGGCATGGCCATGTCTACGCAATTCACCGCCATGAATACCATCAGCCTGGCGGATTTGAACGATGCCAATGCCAGCTCCGGCAACAGCGTGCTGGCGGTCACCCAGCAGCTTTCCATCAGCTTCGGCGTGGCGATCAGCGCGGCAGTGTTGCGTTTCTACGAATCGATGTCGCTCGGCACCATGATCGATCACTTCCACTACACCTTTATTACCATGGGGATTGTCACCGTCGCGTCGGCGTTTGTCTTCATGCTGTTGAGAACAAAGGATGGCCGCAATCTGATCGGCGGCCGGGAAGCGAAGAAAGAAGCGAAAGCGGCGGGCTAGCGGTGGCCCACCGAAGCGCGTTCCACCAGCTCCGGGGTCAGCACCAGGACCTGGGCTTCCCGTTCAGGGTTCTGCAGACGGTTGATCAACGCATCAATCGCCAGTTCTCCCAGCGAATCTTTCGGTTGGTGAATAGTACTTAGCGGCGGCGCGAGGTACTTGGCCAGCTCGATATCATCGTAGCCCATCACCGCCATGTCTTGCGGTACCGACAGTCCGGCCTGGTACAACGCCTGATAGGCGCCTACCGCTACCGCATCGTTACCGGCGAATACCGCATGCGGCGGTTCGGCCAGCGCCAGCAGCTGTTTCATCGCGGCAACGCCACCTTCAAACTCGAAGTCGCAGTGCACTTCGTATCCGGGCAGGATCGCCAGCCCGGCGCGTTGCATGGCGCGGCGGTAGCCTTCCAAACGATGGCGTGCGGTGGTTTTATCCTGCGGGCCGGCGATACAGGCAATGTTGCGATAACCGCGGGCGATAAGGTGATCGGTCGCCATCTCCCCACCCAGCAACGAGTTATCCTGAATGATATCGTTAGCCCCTTCGAAGGGTGCCCAGTCCATCATCACAATCGGCAGCGACGGATAGCGGCTCAACGCGTCCTGCGACGGTCGGTGGTTTTCGGTGCACATCAACAGCAAGCCATCGACGCGTTTTTGCAACAGCGTCTCCATGCTGCGGTTCATGCGTGCGGCATCTTCTTCGGTATTGCACAGGATCAGGCTGTAGCCGCGCTCGTAGCAGCTGCGCTCAACGCCACGCACCACTTCGGCATAGAACGGGTTGTTGCTGGAGGTAACCAGCATGCCAATGGTCCGCGTCTGGTTCAGCTTCAGGCTGCGCGCCAACGCGGAGGGCGCATAGTTCAATTGTTCAACGGCCGCCATGACCTTGTCGCGCACGCTGTCGCTGACAAAGCGATTGTTATTGATAACGTGTGAAACCGTCGAGGTTGAAACGCCCGCCAGGCGGGCGACATCTTTCATGGTGGCCAAAGGCGTTACTCCTGCTGCTGCAAGAAGGCGTCGATCTCTTCACGCCAGGGTACGGAGGGCTGAGCGCCGGGACGGGTTACCGCAATCGCCGCCGCCGCATGGGCAAAGCGCACCGCATTCGCCATAGTTTTACCTTCCAGTAGCGCCGTCACCAGCGCCCCGTTGAAGGTATCACCGGCAGCGATGGTGTCTACCGCTTTAACCTTGAAGCCGGGTACCAACTTACCGTTGCCGTTATCACTCAACCAAACGCCACGGCTGCCAAGAGTTATGATCACCGTGCCGATGCCTTTATCGTGCAAGGCTTTCGCCGCACGCGCCGCGTCATCATCATTAGCGATAGCTATGCCGGTGAGGCGCTGGGCTTCTGTTTCATTGGGCGTAATCATATCGACCAACGCCAGCAACTCGTCCGGCAGTTCACGCGCCGGTGCCGGATTGAGGATCACCTGAGTTTGATGCTGCTTCGCCAGACGGGCGGCGGCCATCACCGTTTCCAGCGGCGACTCGAGTTGCATCAGCAAAGCATCGGCTTCAATAACCCGCTGCTGATAACGCGCCAGATAGTCGGGCGTTACGGCGGCATTGGCGCCGGCATCGATACCGATCACGTTCTCGCCTTCCGCATTAACAAAAATCAGCGCCACACCCGTGGTGTTGTCGGCAATCGCCTCAATAGGTTGGGTATCAATGCGATCGGTCGCCAATTGCAGGCGGATGCGTTCACCGATGTCATCTGCGCCGACACAGGCTATAAAAGCGATATCCGCACCGCTGCGCCCTGCCGCCACCGCCTGATTCGCGCCTTTACCGCCAAATGCCACCTTATACTGTTTCCCGATCACCGTTTCGCCCGGGTGGGGAAACTGCTCAATATTGAGGATATGGTCGGCATTGATACTGCCAAGCACCACCAGCTTACCTGTTTCCATCGCATTGATTCCTGAATTGCGCGCCATCACAAACGCCCCGTTTTGATGGCGCTGGTATGACTTATTTAGTGACCAGTTTCAAATCAACCGGGAGGGTGGCCGGCACTTTCTCGCCTTTCAAGACCTTATCTGCCGTTTCCACGCCAATCACGCCGATTTGATCCGGACGCTGCGCCACGGTCGCCGCCAACTTGCCGCCTTCAACCGCTTTCACGCCGTCGGCGGTGCCGTCGAAGCCTACCACGACCACATCGGTTTTACCGGCGGTTTGCAGCGCGCGCAGTGCGCCCAGCGCCATTTCGTCGTTCTGCGCAAACACTGCCTGCACGTCCGGGTGAGCAGTCAGCAGGTTTTGCATTACGTTCAGGCCCTTGGTGCGGTCGAAATCTGCCGGCTGGCTGGCCAGCAGTTTGAATTTGTTCTGATCAAGCGACTGTTTGAACCCTTCGCCACGCTCGCGGGCGGCAGAGGTGCCGGCAATCCCTTCCAGTTGGATCACTTTAGCGTCTGTGCCCACTTTTTTAGCGATAAAGTCGCCGGCCATTTTGCCGCCAACGCGGTTGTCCGAGGCGATATGGCTGACCACCTCGCCCTTGCTTGCCACGCGGTCCAGCGTAATGACCGGGATCTTGGCCTGATTGGCCATCTTGATGGCGTTACCCACCGCATCGGAATCCGTTGGGTTAATCAGCAGCAGTTTAGGCGCCTGCACCATCAGATCCTGCACGTTAGCCAGCTCTTTCGCCGGGTTGTTCTGCGAGTCCAACACCACCAGGTTATAACCCAACTTGTTGGCCTCCTGCTGCGCGCCTTCTTTCATGGAAACGAAGAACGGGTTATTCAGGGTGGACACCACCAGTGCGATGGTGTCTTTCGCCAACGCGTTAGCGCTTAAGGTGGCGGTCAGAGCGAAGGCCGAAGCCAGGATTGCCAGTTTTTTCATTTTCATCATCGTGATTCCTGTAGGGGAGGTTACTTGTTGCTTTTGTTATCTACCAGAACCGCCAGCAGTATCACCACTGCCTTCACGATCATTTGGTAGTAGGAAGAAACACCCAGTAAATTCAGGCCGTTGTTCAGGAAGCCGAGGATCAACGCCCCGATCAGCGTGCCTACGATGCGGCCTTTGCCACCCGCCAGGCTGGTGCCACCCAGCACGACGGCGGCGATGGCATCCAACTCATAGCCGGTACCGGCAGTCGGCTGCGCAGAAGACAAACGCGCCACTTCGATAACGCCAGCCAGCGCCGCCAGCAGCCCGCACAGTGAATAAACGATAATCTTCACTTTATCGACGCTAATGCCGGAAAGGCGGGTCGCCGCTTCGTTACCGCCCAGGGCATAAATATAGCGGCCCAGGCGAGTGTGATGCAGCATGTACCAGGCGGCGATAAACACTATCGCCATAATCCAGATCGGGGTTGGCACCCCCAACGGGCGGCCGATACCGAACCAGCCGAAGGTATCAGCCACGTCGGTAAAGCCGGTATTCACCGGGCTGCCGTTGGTGTACACCATGGTGACGCCGCGCAACAGCAACATCATCACCAGGGTGGCAATAAATGCCTGCACCTTGCCTTTGGCGACAATAACGCCGGTGCAGGCGCCCACCGCAGCACCCAACGCCAGCGCCGCCGCAACGGCCACCACCGCGTTAATTTCAAAACCGACGATCGACGCCGCCACCGCACCGGTCAGCGCCAGCAGCGATCCCACCGACAGATCGATACCGGAAGTCAGGATCACCAGCGTCATCCCGACCGCCATAATGGCGTTCACCGAGGTTTGCTGGAGGATATTGAACAGGTTGTTCAGGGTGAAGAAATTCGGGCTCATTGAAGAGACCACGGCAATCAGCACCAGCAGAGCAATCAGGGACTTTTGCTCTAACAGCCACTCTTTACTGAACCAGCGCTTTGCGACACTCTGGGAACTCATATCTGATTACTCCTGCTTTACGCCGTATTGCTTGCCGACGGCCGCTGCCATCAACACTTCCTGGGTGGCCTGTTCAATCGGGAATTCACCGCTTAGGTGCCCTTCGTGCATGACCAGGATGCGGTCGCTCATGCCCAGCACCTCCGGCATTTCCGAAGACACCAGAATGATGCTCAGCCCTTCCTGCTTGAACTGGTTGATTAACTGATAGATTTCTTTTTTGGCACCGACGTCGACCCCGCGCGTCGGCTCGTCGAGGATCAGCACCTTCGGTCGCGTCATCAGGCCGCGGGCAATCGCCACCTTCTGCTGATTACCGCCGGAAAGCAGGCCAATCGGCTGCTCCATCGAGGGGGTCTTGATATTGAACAGGCGAATGAAATCCCCTACCGCCTGCTGCTCATCAGCCTGTTTCAGGCTACCGCCGGCGCGGCTGAAATAACGCAGCGCAGTCAGCGACATGTTTTCCTTCACCGACATCCCCAGCACCAGGCCATCGCGCTTGCGGTCTTCGGAGATATACACGATGCCGTTCGCCAGGCCGTCCTGCGGGGAGCGAGTCACCACCTCATGACCATCGAGGCTGACCGTGCCGGCTTTGCGCGGCGCGGCGCCGTAGAGAATTTTCATCAACTCGGTGCGCCCGGCACCCATCAGCCCAGCCACACCCAGGATTTCACCGCGGTAGAGAGTAAAGCTGACGTCATGCACGCCGGGGCCGGAAAGCTGGCTGATCTCCAGCCGCTTTTCGCCACGCGGCAGGTTAAGCCGCGGGTACTGCTCCTCCAGCTTGCGGCCGACCATCATTTCGATAAGCAGGTCTTCCTGCAGCTCACTGACCGGCCGTTCGGCGATAAACTGCCCGTCACGAAACACCGTGACGTCATCGCAGATTTCGAAGATCTCCTTCAGCCGGTGCGAGATATAAACAATGCCGCGCCCCTCGGCCTTCAGTTCGTTGATCACTTTAAATAAAGACGCGGTTTCCGTGTCGGTCAGCGCATCGGTCGGCTCATCCATGATGATGACTTTCGACTCGAAGCTCAGCACCTTGGCAATTTCCACCATCTGCTGATCGCCGATCGACAGTTCGCCCACCAGCCGGTGGCTGCTGTAACTCAGGTTTAGCCGTGCCAGCAGTTTGTCGGCTTCGGCGTACATTCGCTTCCAGTCGATGCGGCCAAAGCGGTTAACAAACTCACGCCCGAGATAAATGTTTTCCGCAATCGTCAGCTGAGGGATCAGGTTCAGTTCCTGATGGATAATGCCGATGCCCGCTTCCTGCGAATCCTTTGGCCCATTGAACGCCACCTCTTTACCGAGAAAATACTGACTGCCGGCGTCTTTGTCATAGATGCCGGTCAGCACTTTCATCATGGTGGACTTCCCGGCGCCGTTTTCGCCCACCAGCGCCATCACCTTACCGGGATAGACGCTGAGCGCGGCGCCGGAAAGCGCCTTCACGCCGGGAAAGGCTTTATCGATCCCTTTCAGTTGCAGTAAAGGTTGCATAAATGCCTCAGAAAGTTACGCCGGCGCAGAGGATGATGTTCGCGTACGGCGAACATTCACCGCTGCGGATTACCGCCCGGCTGTGTTCAGTTTGCGCTTTAAAAGCCTGATGGCTGATATAACTCACGCTAATGGTGTTTCCCTGGTGTTGGCCAAGCTGTATCAGTTGAGCCAACAAAGCTTGGTGGAGCTGCGGATTTTGATGCACCATCTCTTCCGCCAGAATGGCGCTTTCAACCTGCATCTCCTGCGTCACTACCCCGACCACCTGCAAAAACGTCGGCACTCCCTGAGTCAGCGCCAGATCGATACGCTGCGTTACCGCCGGGATCGGCAGCCCTGCATCGCAGATGACAATCTGATCGGTATGGCCGAGCCGGGAAACCACGGCAGAAACCTCAGCATTCAGCAGTACGCCTTTTTTCATCTTCTCACTCCAGCAGCGAAACGTTTCGCTATCAGATGAGTTTAAAAAAACGGCAGGGGAAGGCAACCGGGATAATGCAGAAATGTGATCGCTATCGAAACGTTTCGCTCACACAACTAAAAAGCGGAAACAAAAGGGGCCCAGCATGGCTGAGCCCCTGAGAGGGTGTTAAATCTCGACCTGGGTTCCCAGTTCTATCACCCGATTCGGCGGGATCTCAAACTGGTCCGGCGCACGCAGCGCGTTACGGCTCAGTGCGATAAACAGCTTACCGCGCAGGAACAGATACCAAGGCCGCTTGGTCAGGATCAGCGACTCATGCGACATAAAGAACGAGGTTTCCGTCATGCGGCACGGCAGCCCTTCCAGCCCACAGCGGTGGAAAACTTCTTCAACGTTCGGCGTTTCGCGCCAGCCATAGCTGGCCACCACCCGCCAGAAGGTCGGTGAAAGCTGTTCGATGGTCACCCGGCGCACATTGTGTACGTAAGGCGCATCCTCGGTGCGCAGCGTCAGCAGCACTACCCGCTCATGCAGCACCTTGTTGTGTTTCAGGTTATGCAGCAGCGCAAAAGGGATCACGTTAATGGCGCGCGACATAAATACCGCCGTACCAGGCACTCGCACCGGCGGCGATTTCTCCAGTGAGGCAATCATCGCCTCCAGAGAGTTACCGTGTTCATGCATGCGGCGCAACAGACGGAAACGTTCGCTTTTCCAGGTGGTCATGATGATGAACATCACCAGCGCCAGCAACAACGGCAGCCAACCGCCAGAGAACAGTTTCAGGGCGTTGGCGGAGAACATCGGCACGTCGATAATCAGCAGGATAATCAGGATGCCGACCATGAAGAAGCGGTTCCAATGCCAGTTTTTGATCGCCACCGAGGTCACCAGAATGCTGGTCAGCACCATGGTGCCAGTCACGGCAATGCCATACGCCGCCGCCAGGTTGCTGGAGTGTTCGAAGCCCACAATCACCAGCACTACCGCGATATACAATGTCCAGTTAATCACCGGAATATAGATTTGGCCCGATTCCATTTCCGAGGTATGGATAATGCGCATCGGCGACAGATACCCCAGGCGCACCGCCTGACGGGTCAGGGAGAACACGCCGGAAATCACCGCCTGAGAGGCGATGACCGTAGCCAGAGTCGCCAATATCAGCAGCGGGATCAGCGCCCAATCCGGCGCCAGCAGGAAGAACGGGTTCTTGATCGCCTCGGGATTTTTCAGCAGCAACGCGCCCTGGCCGAAATAGTTCAGCACCAGCGAAGGCAACACCACGGTGAACCAGGCCAGGCGGATAGGGAATTTGCCGAAGTGCCCCATATCGGCATACAGCGCCTCAACGCCGGTGATCGACAGCACCACCGCGCCAAGCGCAAAGAACGAGACCTTCTTATATTCCATAAAGAAGTTCAGCGCCCATTTCGGGTTCATCGCCTGCAACACTTCCGGGTTAGCGATGATGCTGCGCGCGCCCAACACCGCCAACACGATAAACCACAGCAGCATCACCGGGGCAAACAGTTTGCCGACGCTGCCGGTACCGTGTTTTTGGATAGCGAACAGCAGCGTCAGCACCAGAATGGATAAGGGGACGATATAGCCATCGAGCGATGGCGCGGCGATCTCCAGCCCCTCTATCGCCGACATCACCGATATCGCCGGGGTGATCACCACCTCACCATAGAAGAAGCTGCCGCCAATCAGGCCGAGAATAACCAGCACCGCAGTGGTGCGCGCCGAGGTATTGCGCCCGGCCAGCGACATCAGCGTCAGGATACCGCCTTCGCCGGCGTTATCCGCACGCATGACATAGCTAAGGTATTTAAGCGAAACAATGATAATCAGCATCCAGAAAATCAGGGACAGGAAGCCAAACACCACGTCAGGACGCACATCGAAGCCATAATGGCCGGAGAAACATTCTCTCAGGGTATAAAGAGGGCTGGTGCCGATATCACCGTAAACCACCCCAATGGCCGCCAGAGTTACCGCTGATAAGGACTGTTTATGTTCTGTGCTCATAATTCGTTTCTTTATTAGAACATCCGTTAGCGATGCATCCGCATCAGCCAGAGATACGGGCTCTAAGATCCGTTACGCCCACTAAAAGGCGCACAGTATGCACGATTTATACTGCTTGCCTACTCTTATATCAGCCCCAAAAAATAAACAAAATGTGAACCAGCCACTCTTTTGATAATAGAAAGATTTTACTAATCAACAAGCTATACCATTAAAAATAATGGTGGTTTATCATCGGATTATCCACCAAGATTGGCTAACTCTCGGACAACACGACAATAATATGGCGCCATCATCACTTCTGGCAGAACGGATCTCCCGCCTCAGCAGCGCGCTGGAGAGCGGTCTTTATGAACGGCAGGAAGCAATTCGCCTGTGTTTACTGGCGGCGCTCAGCGGTGAAAGCGTGTTTCTTCTCGGCCCGCCCGGCATCGCCAAAAGCCTGATTGCCCGCCGGTTAAAATTCGCCTTTCGCAGCGCGCGCTCGTTTGAATACCTGATGACGCGTTTCTCGACGCCGGAAGAAGTGTTCGGCCCGCTGTCTATCCAGGCATTAAAAGATGAAGGCCGCTATCAGCGTTTGACCGCCGGCTATCTGCCCGAGGCAGAGATCGTGTTCCTGGATGAAATCTGGAAGGCCGGCCCGGCCATCCTCAATACCCTGTTAACGGCGATCAACGAACGTCGCTTCCGCAACGGCAACAGCGAAGAACCGATCCCGCTGCGGTTACTGGTGACCGCCTCTAACGAACTGCCTGAGGCCGACAACAGTCTGGAGGCGCTGTACGACCGTATGCTGATCCGCCTGTGGCTGGACAAAGTTCAGGATAAACAGAATTTCCGCTCACTGCTGGTCAGCCGCCAGAACGAGAATGACAACCCGGTCCCTGAAGCCTTGAGCATCAGCGACGAAGAGTTTCACCAGTGGCAGTCGCAGATCGACAAGGTCAAGCTGCCCGAAGGCTGTTTTGAACTGATATTCCAGTTGCGCCAGCGATTGGATGCGCTGGAGAGTGCGCCCTACGTCTCCGACCGTCGTTGGAAAAAGGCATTGCGGCTGTTGCAGGCCTGCGCCTTCTTCAGCGGCCGCGACGCAGTCGCCCCGCTCGACCTGATGTTATTGAAAGATTGTCTGTGGCATGACCTCACTTCGCTAAAGCTGCTGCAACAGCAAATCGACCAATTGCTGACCGAGTCGGCCTATCAGCAGCAGACGCTGTTGATTCAACTGCAACAGATCCACACCCGATGGCTGCAACACCAACAGCAGCAGAGCGATCGTCAGGCGATAGCGCTGGTGAAAAAAGGCGGTATGTTCAGCAGAAAGCCCCAATACATGGCGGCGGCGCCGTTAGGCACCGGCACCCTGACCCTGCTGCTGCAAAAACCGCTGCAACTGCATGATATTCAGGTCAACCATCTGAGCATTGAAAGCAGCGCGCTGGAAAACTGGCTGCAAAAGGGCGGCGACGTGCGCGCCAAGCTGAACGGCATCGGCTTTGCCCAGCAGATCGACCTGGAAGTGGACGAGCAGTTGCACCTGACGGTGCTGGACGTCAGCCGCCAGCCTTCGCTGCTGGCCCTGCCCGGTAAACAGACCGGCGGTACACCCCAGGCGATGCTGGACGAAATGGACGCGTTGGCACAGCGTCTGGCGGAACAGCGCCGGTTGTTCAGCCAACACCAGCCCTGCCTGTTTACCCCTGCCGGTGGCCTGGCAAAAATTGAAGCCAGCCTGTTGCAGGTGGCGGAACAGATCAAACAGCAGCACCAGCAGATGCGCGGCCAGTAACGATGCTCAGCCTGGAAACGCTCGATCTGCTGCTGGCGATCACCGAAGGTGAGCTGATCGAGGAGATGATCGTCGGCATGCTGGCAGCCCCGCAGCTAACGGTTTTCTTCAAGAAATTTCCGGCCATCCGCCGGGCGCTGGATCGCGACCTGCCGCGCTGGAAGCTGCAACTGAAAGAGCGTATCCATGAAGCCATGGTCCCGCCGGCGCTGGCTCAGGAGTTTTATCGCTATCAACAGTGCCAGTTGGAGAACAATACCCAGTTCTATCACCACCTGAACGACACCCTCGATCTACTGCGCCAGCTGGTTTCCCCGTTTTATGAGCAGGCCCGTTCGCTGGTGGATGCCGCCGATCTGCCCAATCATCCGCTAGACGACAGTTTCCAGACCCTGTTTTTGCAGCGCTGGCGCATCAGCCTGACGCTACAGGCCACCATGCTGCACCATCAGTTGCTGGAACAGGAGCGAGAGCAACTGATGGCGGAGTTGCAGGAACGTCTGGCGCTGAGCGGTGCGCTGGAGCCGCTGTTGTCGGAAAACGACACCGCCGCCGGGCGGTTGTGGGATATGAGCAAAGGCCACCTGCAACGCGGCGACTACCAGCGGCTGGTGGAATACGGCAATTTCCTGCAACAGCAGCCGGAGCTGAAAAAATTGGCGCAGCAATTGGGCCGGAGCTATCAGGCCAAGGCGGTGCAACAGCAAGATGCACTGCCGGAACCGTTCCGCGTAATGGTCCAGGTGCCGGCCACGCTGCCGGAAGAGGTCAGCGGCATTCACCAAAGCGACGATATTCTGCGCCTGCTGCCGCCGGAACTGGCCACGCTGGGCATTGAAGAGCTGGAGTTCGAATTTTACCGTCGCCTGCTGGAAAGGCGGCTGTTGACGTATCGCCTGCAGGGCGACGTCTGGCAAGAACAAATCCTGATCCGACAGGTCACCCACCAGCAGCAAGATCAGCAGCCGCGTGGGCCGTTTATCGTCTGCGTGGACACTTCAGGTTCGATGGGCGGTTTCAATGAGCAGTGCGCCAAGGCTTTTTGCCTGGCGCTGCTGCGCATCGCGTTGGCGGATAACCGCCGTTGCTACATTATGCTGTTCGCCAACCAGATCGTGCATTACGAACTTACCGCCGCCAGCGGCATCGAGCAGGCGGTACGTTTTCTCGGTCAGCATTTTCGCGGCGGCACCGATCTGGCCGCCTGCCTGAACGCCACGGTCACAAAAATGGCAGACAGCGGCTGGTTTGACGCCGATGCGGTGATCATTTCTGACTTTATTGCCCAGCGGTTGCCGGAGGAAGTCATAAAGAAGGTGAAACAGCAGCAACAAAGCCACCAGCAGCGCTTTCATGCCGTGGCGATGTCTGCCTATGGCAAACCCGGCATCATGCGCATCTTCGATCATATCTGGCGCTTTGATACCGGGTTAAAAAGCCGTTTAATGCGCCGCTGGCGGCGCTGAGGATTACAACAGCCCTTCGACCGCTTCACGCACTTGCGGCGACCACACGCCGCATTGTACCTGGCCGATATGCGACAGCTGCAGCAACAGCATGACCAGACGCGATTGGCCGATGCCACCGCCAATGGTCTGTGGCATATCGCCGCGCAGCAACGACTGATGCCATTCCAGCTTGAGACGATCTTCATCGCCAGTCAGCGACAGTTGGCGTTTCAGCGCCTCGGCGTCAACGCGGATCCCCATAGAAGAAAGTTCAAAGGCATCCTGCAATATCGGGTTCCACACCACAATATCGCCGTTCAGGCCGGCCAGCCCTTCAGCCGCCGGTGTGGTCCAGTCATCATAATCCGGCGCACGCACGTCATGGGATTTGCCATGCGACAGTTTACCGCCGATACCGATCAGGAATACCGCACCCAACTCTTTGGCAATAGCCCGCTCGCGGCCTTTGGCGTCCAGCTCGGGGTAACGTTGCAACAGGGTTTCACTGTGAACAAAGTGGATTTGCTCTGGCAGGAACGGCGTTAAGCCGTATTCGCGGCTCACTTCGGCCTCCGTAGCCTTAATAGCCGCATAAATGCTGCGCACGGTGCTTTGCAGGTAATCTTGGCTGCGTTCACCGTCACCCATCACCCGTTCCCAATCCCATTGATCAACGTAAACCGAGTGGATCGCGCTCAGACGATCTTCATCCGGGCGCAGCGCTTTCATATGGGTATACAGGCCTTCACCTGCACCGAAATCATAGCTGCCCAAGGTTTTGCGTTTCCACTTGGCCAGTGAATGCACCACTTCGAAGGTGGCGTCCGGCAAGGTTTTCACCTTCACTTGCACCGCTTTCTCGCTGCCGGACAGGTTGTCCTGAGTGCCGTCACCCAAACGGCTGAGGATAGGCGCCTGCACTTCGATCAGGCCAAGCTGCTGTTCCAACTGGCGGGAGAAGAAGGATTTAACCAGGCTGATTTGTTGTTGTTTTTGGATAAACTGTTTTTTCATTGCCGTATCTCTTATAAATCTGTCTCTGTTGCCATCGATTAAGCAACAAAACGGCAGCGTAATTCAATATCCGCTAATCAATATTGCCTTTTCACTTTTAATCATTCATTTTGAGGCGGTGATAATTCAACAATCAGCAATTAATGGGGGTTTAAATGGCGGAAAATTACCAGATCGATAATCTCGATCGCGGCATTCTCAACGCCCTGATGGAGAATGCGCGCACACCCTATGCCGAACTGGCGAAGACCTTTGCCGTCAGTCCCGGCACCATCCATGTGCGGGTAGAAAAAATGAAGCAGGCCGGTATCATCACCGGCGCACGGGTAGACGTGAACCCCAAACGTCTGGGTTACGACGTCTGCTGTTTTATCGGCATTATATTAAAGAGTGCCAAAGACTATCCTTCCGCGCTTAAAAAACTCGAAAGCCTGGAGGAAGTGGTCGAGGCCTACTACACCACTGGCCACTACAGCGTGTTTATCAAAGTGATGTGCCGCTCGATAGATGCATTGCAACAAGTACTTATCAACAAGATCCAGACGATTGACGAGATCCAGTCCACCGAAACCCTGATCTCGCTGCAGAACCCCATCATGCGTACCATCACGCCTTAGTCAGTTAATTAGTATACCCATATTATCCACAGGTAGATCCCAGCCGATTCACAGCGTACAATGCTGCGACTTTAAGAAGGCTGGGATCATTCATTCATGGCAGATATAACCCTGATCAGTGGCAGTACGCTTGGCAGCGCCGAGTATGTAGCCGAACATTTGGCTGAAAAGCTGGAAGAAGCGGGCTTCACTACCGAGATGCTGCACGGTCCTGAATTGGATGAACTGACCCTGTCCGGGCGCTGGCTGGTGGTGTCTTCAACCCACGGCGCCGGCGACTTGCCGGATAATCTGCAGCCGCTTCTGGAACAAATAGAAGAACAGCAGCCTGACTTATCGCAGGTACAGTTCGGTGCCGTTGGTTTAGGCAGCTCTGAATACGATACCTTTTGCGGCGCGATCCAACGGATCAACGATCTTTTGATCGCCTGTGGAGCGAAAAGGATCGGCGATCGGTTGGAGATCGACGTGACTAAACACGAAATTCCTGAGGATCCGGCAGAGGAATGGGTGAAAAACTGGGTTAATTTACTCTGATTCGCTCAAAGATTACGCGAACGATTGTGGATAACTATGCTTGAAAGCAGGGTAAAAGCAGTAGTTATCCCAATAACAACCCTAGGTCGCTTTTTGTCCTGTGCATAACATGCCATTTAGATCCCAGCTTATAAGCAACAGGATCACCGATCATTCACAGCTAACGATCCTCCTTAATCCGCTGATCTCACTCGCGAATAATCACTTATCCACAGAGGATCGCGATCCTAATAAGAGATCTAATAAAGAGATCTTTAAATAAAAAAGATCTTCTTTTAATTACCTAAGATCCTGACCACTTGGTCGATCGACTAAACTTGAGTAGAATCTCCCACCCCAGGGCAAACAACGATCGTTCGCAATACGGCGAGGTGCAGTTCCATGTTTTATCCAGATCAATTTGACGTCATCATCATCGGTGGTGGCCATGCAGGTACCGAAGCCGCTATGGCTGCGGCACGCATGGGGCGTCAGACTTTATTATTGACACACAATATCGATACGCTGGGGCAGATGTCTTGCAACCCGGCAATTGGCGGTATTGGTAAAGGGCATCTGGTTAAGGAAATTGATGCACTTGGCGGCCTGATGGCCACGGCGATCGACCATGCCGGCATCCAGTTTAGGATACTAAACGCGAGTAAAGGCCCTGCGGTACGAGCGACTCGTGCTCAGGCAGACCGCGTGCTGTATCGCCAGGCAGTTCGCACCGCTCTGGAGAACCAGCCTAACCTGATGATCTTCCAACAACCGGTCGAAGATCTGATTGTGGAAAACGATCGAGTCGTCGGTGCCGTTACCCAGATGGGCCTGAAATTCCGTGCCAAAGCGGTAGTACTGACCGTAGGCACCTTCCTGGACGGCAAGATCCACATTGGTCTGGAAAATTACAGCGGTGGCCGTGCCGGGGATCCTCCGTCGATCTCGCTGTCACAGCGTTTGCGTGAATTGCCGCTGCGAGTAAACCGCCTAAAAACCGGTACGCCACCGCGCATTGACGCACGCACCATCGATTTCAGCGTATTGGCTCCGCAGCATGGCGATACGCCGATTCCGGTTTTCTCGTTCATGGGCAATGCCAATCAGCACCCGGAACAAATGGCGTGCTACATAACCCATACCAACGAAAAAACCCATGACGTGATCCGTAATAACCTCGATCGTAGCCCGATGTATGCCGGGATCATCGAAGGGATCGGCCCACGCTACTGCCCGTCGATCGAAGACAAAGTGATGCGCTTTGCCGATCGTAACGCGCACCAGATCTTCCTCGAACCGGAAGGCCTGACCAGCAATGAAATTTATCCAAACGGCATCTCCACCAGTTTGCCGTTTGACGTACAGATGCAGATCGTTCGTTCGATGGAAGGGATGCAGAATGCCCGCATCATTAGACCAGGCTATGCCATCGAATATGATTTCTTCGATCCGCGCGATCTGAAACCCACGTTGGAAAGCAAATTTATCCAGGGCTTGTTCTTCGCCGGCCAGATCAATGGCACCACGGGTTATGAAGAAGCCGCGGCCCAGGGCCTACTGGCCGGTCTGAACGCCGGGCGCTACGCCAATGAAGACGAAGGCTGGTCGCCACGCCGCGATCAGGCCTATCTGGGCGTGCTGGTGGACGATCTCAGCACGCTGGGTACCAAAGAACCCTACCGCATGTTTACCTCACGCGCCGAATACCGCCTGATGCTGCGCGAAGACAATGCCGATCTGCGCCTGACCGAAAAAGGCCGTGAGCTGGGCCTGGTTGACGATGCTCGCTGGGCGCGTTTCAGCGAGAAGCTGGAACACATCGAACAAGAACGTCAGCGCTTGCGGGACATTTGGATGCATCCGCACGCCGAAAACGTCGAGCAGGTCAACGCGTTGCTGAAAGCCCCGCTGTCACGCGAGGCTAACGGTGAGGAACTGCTGCGTCGACCTGAAATGGATTACGCCCTACTGACCACCGTTGCGGCTTTCGCGCCGCCGTTGGCGGATACTCAGGCTGCCGAACAGGTTGAGATCCAGGTAAAATACGAAGGTTATATCGCTCGCCAGCAGGAAGAGATCGAGAAGCAACAGCGCAACGAGAATACCGTGCTGCCGCTGGATCTCGATTATCAGCAGGTTTCCGGCTTGTCGAATGAAGTGATCGCCAAACTGAACGATCACAAACCGAACTCTATCGGGCAGGCTTCACGTATCTCCGGCATCACCCCTGCGGCGATCTCGATCCTGCTTATTTGGCTGAAAAAGCAGGGGCTGCTGCGCCGCAGCGCATAAATCCTGTTTCTGGGCGGCCGTTTGTTTATTCAGTGAACAAACGGCCGCTGACATCATCCCGGGCCTGAATTATCATGGTCGCCTTATTGGCCAGCCCTGATTAGGCTTGCCGTTCCGCGCCTGTCAGAGGACACGTTGTGCAGAAAAAATTAGATTCGCTGCTCTCGGCGGCAGGCATTGCGCTTCCCGATCAGCAAAAACAGCAGTTGCTGGGTTATGTCGGCATGCTGGATAAGTGGAACAAAGCTTACAACCTCACCTCCGTGCGCGATCCGCAGCAAATGCTGGTGCGCCATATTCTCGACAGCATCGTGGTGAACCCGCATCTGCAAGGCTCACGTTTTATCGACGTCGGCACTGGGCCTGGTCTGCCGGGTATCCCATTGGCTATCGTTCGTCCTGATTCTCATTTCACCCTGCTCGACAGCCTGGGCAAGCGAGTGCGCTTCCTGCGCCAGGTGCAGCATGAACTGGGATTGACCAATATCGAGCCGGTGCAGAGTCGTGTTGAAGCGTTTCCGGCCGAACCGCCTTTTGACGGCGTCATCAGCCGCGCTTTCGCTTCGCTGCAAGATATGCTGTCCTGGTGCCATCATCTGCCGGCAAAAGGGCAGGGGAGGTTCTACGCGCTGAAAGGGGTACGCCCGGATGAAGAGCTGGCGCAACTGCCTGAAGGCATAGTGCTGGAGTCGGTGGTACGTCTGCAGGTGCCGGAACTCGAAGGTGAACGCCATTTGGTGGTACTTAAGGCAAACTGAGTTTGCTTTTGATCAAATAAGCGTGAATTAGAGAGGGTGCCCAAGGTAAAAAGTAAGCAGGCTAACTAAATGGTGGTTTCTTTAGTTAATTTACTTTTTATTAACACAAAAATAGCCGCTAATTAGCGACAATAGAGTAATTGCCATTTGAAATAGTCACGTTAGCAACGATAGGCGAGTGATTCTGCTTTGCTGCTAATGTTAATTGGCTGTTGTAATATTAGCCCGGAAGCTGTCAATAAAAGGTTTTTATCGGGTATATGGATTGTTTTTGAACAGTTAACTTGTAATGTTTTGATTTATAATATTTTTTGATCGCCCAATTAGCTAAAGACTGTTTGCGCTACGATGAGCTATAAATCATAACGAGGCATTATTGTGAGCGGCTCCACGTTTCTCGGTGCAATGCTGGAATAATCAGACAATTAAATTAGCCCTATTATTCCGACCGTTTTCTTGTGAAAATGGCCTGAAATGGGGGAATTTAAATAATTGTTCACCTTTTCGCTACTTATCGATTGAATTCGTTGGTATGCCCCGTATAATTTGCTCGTTTTTTGCTGCTTGACTCAGGACAGCAAAGACAGTTTTATACGTCACTCAGCATACCCCCTCTGGGGTACGGAGAGAACAAACGTCATGTCTGTGTCCCTTTACAGCGGAAAAGTAGCACGCAAGCTGCTGTTCCTGCAGTTAATGACTTTTGTTCTGATCAGCGCTGTTTTCTTGCTGAAAAGCCTGGAATGGAGCGCTTCGGCATTGGCAGGTGGTCTCGCCGCCTGGTTGCCGAGTGCAATGTTTATGCTGTTTGCCTTGCGCCATCAGGCGCAGACGCCGGCGCCCGGTCGGGTTGCCTGGTCGTTCGCCATAGGCGAGGGGCTAAAGGTCGTGATCACCATCGTTTTGCTGATCGTGGCGCTTGGGGTGTTCAAGGCGGAGTTTATACCGCTTGGCCTGACCTATTTAGCGGTGTTAGTGGTGCAAATAGTGGCACCCGCCGTGATTAACAGTTACCGAAATTAACTAAATAAGGGTAGAGGCATCATGTCTGCAGAGGGATACAACAGTCCACAGGAGTATATCGGTCACCACCTGACGCAGCTTCAGGTCGGGACTGGTTTTTGGTCGATTAACCTCGACTCGATGTTTTTCTCCGTCGTCCTCGGGGTTCTGTTCCTGGTGGTTTTCCGCAAGGTTGCCAAAAATGCCACCAGCGGCGTGCCGGGTAAACTGCAAACCGCAGTAGAACTGGTCGTTGGCTTTGTCGACAGCAGCGTCAAAGATATGTACCACGGCAAGAGCAAGGTGATTGCTCCGCTGGCGCTGACGGTGTTTGTCTGGGTGTTCCTGATGAACATGATGGACCTGATTCCGGTAGACTTCCTGCCGTACATCGGGGCTCATCTCGGTCTGCCTGCGCTGCGCGTCGTGCCTACCGCGGACGTCAACGTGACCTTGTCGATGGCGTTGGGCGTATTTATCCTGATTTTGTTCTACAGCATCAAAATGAAAGGCGTTGGCGGGTTCGTTAAAGAGTTAACCATGCAGCCGTTCAACCACCCTGTATTCATTCCTATCAACCTGATTCTTGAAGGTGTCAGCCTGCTGTCCAAGCCTGTTTCTCTGGGCCTGCGACTGTTCGGCAACATGTATGCGGGTGAGTTGATCTTCATCCTGATTGCCGGCCTGTTGCCGTGGTGGTCACAGTGGGTCCTGAGCTTGCCTTGGGCTATCTTCCACATCCTGATCATTACGCTTCAAGCCTTTATTTTCATGGTTCTGACGATTGTCTATCTGTCGATGGCATCTGAAGAGCACTGATTTTCTTAAAACACTTGCACTTTTAAACTGAAACAAACTGGAGACTGTCATGGAAAACCTGAGTATGGATCTGCTGTACATGGCTGCCGCTGTGATGATGGGTTTAGCGGCAATCGGTGCTGCGATCGGTATCGGCATCCTGGGTGGTAAATTCTTGGAAGGCGCTGCACGTCAGCCTGACCTGATTCCTCTGCTGCGTACACAGTTCTTTATCGTTATGGGTCTGGTTGACGCCATCCCGATGATCGCTGTTGGTCTGGGTCTGTACGTGATGTTTGCTGTCGCGTAAGTAGAGAAGTTCTCTACACTGAAACCACACTATTAACTTTTAAAGAGGCATTGTGCTGTGAATCTTAACGCAACAATCCTCGGCCAGGCCATCGCGTTCGTTCTGTTTGTCTGGTTCTGCATGAAGTATGTATGGCCGCCGATTATGGCTGCCATCGAGAAGCGTCAGGGAGAAATTGCTGACGGTCTCGCTTCTGCAGAGCGTGCCAAAAAAGATTTGGACTTAGCGCAAGCCAATGCGACCGACCAGCTGAAAACTGCTAAAGCAGAAGCTCAGGTGATCATCGAGCAAGCAAACAAACGCAAAGCTCAGATCATGGATGAAGCGAAAGCCGAAGCCGAGCAGGAACGTAACAAAATCGTGGCGCAGGCTCAGGCTGAGATCGAAGCCGAACGTAAGCGCGCTCGTGAAGAGTTGCGTAAGCAAGTCGCGATGCTGGCAATTGCCGGCGCCGAGAAGATCATCGAACGTTCCGTGGATGAAGCTGCTAACAGCGACATCGTTGATAAACTGGTCGCTGAACTGTAAGGAGGGAGGGGCTGATGTCTGAATTTGTAACTGTAGCTCGCCCCTACGCCAAAGCAGCTTTTGACTTTGCCGTTGAGCACCAAAGCGTAGAACGCTGGCAGGATATGCTGGCGTTTGCCGCTGTTGCCACTCGCAATGAACAAATTTCTGAACTGCTGTCTGGTGCTGTCGCGCCGGAGACGCTGTCTAAAACGTTCATCGCTGTTTGTGGCGAGCAGCTCGACGAACATGGCCAGAACTTTATCCGTGTAATGGCCGAAAATGGACGTTTACTGGTTCTTCCCGCGGTGCTGCAGCAGTTCATCGAACTGCGCGCTTTGCTGGAATCCACCGTCGAAGTCGAAGTGCTCTCTGCGAGCGTACTTAACGACGAACAGCAGGCTAAAATTGCCGCTGCGATGGAAAAACGTCTGTCACGCAAAGTTAAGCTGAATTGCAAAATTGACAAGTCTGTTCTGGCTGGCGTGATTATCCGCGCCGGCGATATGGTGATTGATGGCAGCGTTCGCGGTCGTCTTGAACGCCTGACAGACGTCTTGCAGTCTTAAGGGGACTGGAGCATGCAACTGAATTCCACCGAAATCAGCGAACTGATCAAGCAGCGCATTGCTCAGTTCAATGTGGTGAGCGAAGCTCACAATGAAGGTACTATTGTTTCCGTCAGTGACGGGATCATCCGCGTTCACGGTCTGGCCGAAGTTATGCAGGGCGAAATGATCGCGCTGCCAGGCAACCGTTACGCAATCGCATTGAACCTGGAGCGTGACTCCGTAGGTGCCGTGGTTATGGGTCCGTACGCGGATCTGGCCGAAGGCATGAAGGTAAAATGTACCGGCCGTATTCTGGAAGTTCCGGTTGGCCGTGGCCTGCTGGGCCGTGTAGTTAACACCCTGGGCGCACCTATCGACGGTAAAGGCCCGGTTGATAACGACGGTTTCTCCCCGGTTGAAGCTATCGCCCCTGGTGTTATCGAGCGTCAATCCGTAGATCAGCCGGTTCAGACTGGCTACAAATCTGTTGATGCGATGATCCCAATCGGCCGTGGTCAGCGTGAGCTGGTGATCGGTGACCGTCAGACCGGTAAAACCGCTCTGGCCATCGATGCGATCATCAACCAACGCGACTCCGGCATCAAATGTGTTTACGTGGCTATCGGCCAGAAAGCGTCCACCATCGCTAACGTGGTGCGCAAACTGGAAGAGCACGGCGCATTGGCTAACACCATCGTTGTGGTTGCGACCGCGTCTGAATCCGCTGCACTGCAATACCTGGCACCCTATGCCGGTTGTGCGATGGGTGAATACTTCCGTGACCGTGGTGAAGATGCACTGATTGTTTACGATGACCTGTCCAAACAGGCTGTCGCTTATCGTCAGATTTCCCTGCTGCTTCGCCGTCCACCAGGTCGTGAAGCTTACCCAGGCGACGTATTCTACCTCCACTCCCGTTTGCTGGAGCGTGCTGCGCGTGTTAACGCCGACTACGTTGAAGCCTTCACCAAAGGTGAAGTCAAAGGTAAAACCGGTTCACTGACCGCTCTGCCGATCATTGAAACCCAGGCAGGTGACGTTTCCGCGTTCGTTCCGACCAACGTAATCTCGATTACCGATGGTCAGATCTTCCTGGAATCCAACCTGTTTAACTCCGGTATTCGTCCGGCAGTTAACCCGGGTATCTCTGTATCCCGTGTGGGCGGTGCAGCGCAAACCAAGATCATGAAAAAACTGTCCGGTGGTATTCGTACCGCGCTGGCACAGTATCGTGAACTGGCTGCGTTCTCTCAGTTCGCTTCCGATCTGGATGATGCGACCCGCAAACAGCTGAGCCACGGTCAGAAAGTGACCGAGCTGCTGAAACAGAAACAGTATGCGCCGATGTCCGTCGCACAACAGTCTCTGGTGCTGTTCGCCGCAGAACGTGGCTACCTGAACGACGTTGAAGTCGCGAAAGTCGTGAGCTTCGAAGCCGCGCTGGTTGCTTACGCAGACCGCGAGCATGCCGAGTTGCTGAACCACATCAACCAAACTGGCAATTTCAACGATGAGATCGAGGGCAAGCTGAAAGCTATCCTCGAGACCTTCAAGAAAACCCAGTCCTGGTAACGCCTAACGGTCCTGCTGTTGAAAGACAGCAGGCCGTCTGGCAATGAGGAGAAGCAGAGATGGCCGGCGCAAAAGAGATACGTAGTAAGATCGCGAGCGTGCAAAACACGCAAAAGATCACTAAAGCGATGGAAATGGTCGCCGCCTCCAAAATGCGTAAATCGCAGGAACGCATGGCGGCCAGCCGTCCTTATGCAGAGACCATGCGCAAAGTGATTGGTCACCTTGCGTTAGGTAATCTGGAATATAAGCACCCGTACCTGGATGAGCGTGACGTTAAGCGCGTCGGGTATCTGGTGGTGTCTACTGACCGTGGTCTCTGTGGTGGCTTGAACATCAACCTGTTCAAGCGGCTGTTGTCAGAGATGAAAGGCTGGTCCGAAAAAGGCGTCGAAGCTGATTTGGCGCTGATTGGCTCTAAAGCGGCTTCTTTCTTTGGTTCCGTGGGCGGCAACGTGGTTGCCCAGGTGACCGGCATGGGGGATAAACCTTCTCTGTCGGATCTGATCGGGCCGGTGAAAGTGATGCTGCAAGCCTACGACGAAGGTCGTTTGGACAAGCTGTACATTGTCAGCAACAAATTTGTTAATACGATGTCTCAGGAACCACAGATCGTTCAGCTGCTGCCGTTACCGCCTTCCGATGACGGTGAGCTGAAGAAAAAATCTTGGGATTACCTGTATGAACCCGATCCAAAAGTGCTGCTTGATACCTTGCTGCGCCGTTATGTGGAATCGCAAGTTTATCAGGGCGTCGTGGAAAACCTGGCCAGCGAGCAGGCCGCACGAATGGTAGCGATGAAAGCCGCAACCGATAACGGCGGTAGCCTGATCAAAGAGCTGCAGTTGGTATACAACAAGGCTCGTCAGGCCAGCATCACTCAGGAACTCACCGAGATCGTTTCGGGAGCCTCCGCGGTTTAAGCTAGGTTTACGAATTACGTAGAGGATTCAAGATGGCTACTGGAAAGATTATCCAGGTAATCGGCGCCGTAGTGGACGTCGAGTTCCCTCAGGATGCCGTACCTAAAGTGTACAATGCTCTTGAGGTAGAAAACGGTACCGATAAGCTGGTGCTGGAAGTTCAGCAACAGCTGGGCGGTGGCGTGGTTCGCTGTATCGCGATGGGGACCTCTGATGGTCTGCGTCGCGGCCTGAAAGTGATCGACCTGGATCACCCGATTGAAGTACCGGTAGGTAAAGCTACCCTGGGCCGCATCATGAACGTATTGGGTGAACCAATCGACATGAAAGGCGACATCGGCGAAGAAGAACGCTGGGCAATTCACCGTCCAGCGCCAAGCTACGAAGATTTGGCCAACTCCCAGGATCTGCTGGAAACCGGTATCAAGGTTATGGACCTGATCTGTCCGTTCGCCAAGGGCGGTAAAGTTGGTCTGTTCGGCGGTGCGGGCGTGGGTAAAACCGTAAACATGATGGAGTTGATCCGTAACATCGCGATCGAACACTCCGGTTATTCCGTGTTTGCGGGCGTGGGTGAGCGTACTCGTGAGGGTAACGACTTCTACCACGAAATGAACGACTCCAACGTACTGGACAAAGTATCCCTGGTTTACGGTCAGATGAACGAGCCACCGGGTAACCGTCTGCGCGTTGCTCTGACCGGTCTGACTATGGCGGAGAAATTCCGTGACGAAGGCCGCGACGTTCTGCTGTTCGTTGATAACATCTACCGTTATACCCTGGCCGGTACCGAAGTGTCCGCACTTCTGGGCCGTATGCCATCTGCGGTAGGTTATCAGCCAACGCTGGCGGAAGAGATGGGCGTTCTGCAAGAACGTATCACCTCTACCAAGACCGGTTCTATCACCTCCGTACAGGCCGTTTACGTTCCTGCGGATGACTTGACTGACCCGTCGCCAGCCACCACCTTTGCCCACTTGGACGCAACTGTGGTACTGAGCCGTAATATCGCTTCTCTGGGTATCTACCCGGCCGTTGACCCGCTGGATTCCACCAGCCGTCAGTTGGATCCGCTGGTAGTTGGCCAGGAGCACTACGATGTAGCGCGTGGCGTGCAGTCCATTCTGCAACGTTACCAGGAACTGAAAGATATCATTGCAATTCTGGGTATGGACGAGCTGTCAGAAGAAGACAAACTGGTCGTATCCCGTGCGCGTAAAATCCAACGCTTCCTGTCTCAGCCGTTCTTCGTGGCAGAAGTCTTTACCGGTTCTCCGGGCAAGTTCGTATCGCTGAAAGACACCATTCGTGGTTTCAAAGGCATTATGGACGGCGACTATGACCACCTGCCTGAACAAGCGTTCTACATGGTTGGCACCATTGAAGAAGCAGTGGAAAAAGCCAAGAAACTGTAACGTCTTGAGAGGAGGGTGATATGGCTATGACTTACCATCTGGATGTAGTCAGCGCGGAAAAACATATGTTTTCCGGCCTGGTGCAAAAGATCCAGGTGACAGGTAGCGAAGGCGAACTGGGGATTTTCCCTGGCCATGCGCCGCTGCTGACTGCCATCAAGCCTGGTATGGTGCGTATTGTTAAACAACACGGTGAAGAAGAGTTCATCTACCTGTCCGGTGGTATCCTTGAGGTACAACCGAGCGTGGTAACCGTGCTGGCTGACACTGCTATCCGTGGAACGGACCTCGACGAAGCGAGAGCGCTGGAAGCTAAGCGTAAAGCTGAAGAGCATATCAGCAGCTCTCATGGCGATGTCGACTATGCTCAGGCATCTGCAGAACTGGCGAAAGCGATCGCGAAACTGCGCGTTATCGAGCTTACCAGAAGATCGATGTAATATTTTGGCGCGTGCATAACGCAGCTAAAATTAAGAAAGCGGCTTATATGGTCGCTTTTTTTTTGCTTTAAAATAAGCGTTTCTACCCGGCGAACATTGTTATGTATAACACCCGGTACAGGCTAAAAATGTCTCCGATTGCCGACAATTATACCCTGCATAACGGGATGTCAGCCTGAGCTGCGGAACGCCTAGTGCCACATGGCTTATGCTGGGTTCGTGCAGAAAAATATGTAGTAATATCGTCGCCAAAGGGTTCTACTTTCGTCCATCAAAATGGAGTTATCAGGTTGCTTATGTCGAACAGCGCAATGAGTGTGGTGATCCTCGCCGCGGGCAAGGGAACACGCATGTATTCCGATCTTCCCAAGGTGTTACATCCGTTGGCCGGCAAGCCGATGGTGCAGCACGTCATTGATGCCGCGATGAAACTGGGCGCGAAAAACGTCCATCTGGTGTATGGCCACGGCGGTGACTTGCTGAAAAGTACCCTGACCGACGAAGCGTTGAACTGGGTGTTGCAGGCCGAGCAACTGGGTACCGGGCATGCCATGCAGCAGGCTGCGCCGCATTTTGCCGATGATGAAGACGTCCTGATGCTGTACGGTGACGTGCCGCTGATCTCCGTCGATACGCTCACGCGCCTGCTGGCGGCGAAGCCGCAGGGCGGCATTGGCCTGCTGACGGTAAAGTTGGCTGACCCAAGCGGTTACGGCCGTATCGTGCGTGAGAACGACGATGTAGTGGGTATCGTTGAGCATAAGGATGCCAGCGAAGCCCAGCGCCAGATTACTGAAATCAATACCGGCATTTTGGTCGCTAACGGGCGCGATCTGAAGCGCTGGTTGGGGATGTTGAACAACGACAATGCGCAAGGTGAATTCTACATCACGGATATTATTGCGCTGGCCCATGCCGACGGTAAGAAAATTGAAGCGGTGCACCCGTCACGCCTGAGCGAAGTGGAAGGCGTGAATAACCGCCTGCAGCTGTCGCGGCTTGAGCGTATCTATCAGGCAGAACAATCTGAAAAATTGCTGTTGGCCGGCGTAATGCTGCTGGATCCGGCACGCTTTGACCTGCGCGGGGAACTTGTGCACGGTCGCGATATCTCTATTGATGCTAATGTCATCATCGAAGGATCGGTAACGCTGGGGGACCGGGTGAAGATCGGTGCCGGCTGTGTACTGAAAAACTGCGTGATCGGCGATGACTGCGAAATCAGCCCCTACAGCGTGTTGGAAGATGCGGTGCTGGAATCTGCTTGTACCGTGGGGCCATTTGCCCGCTTACGCCCGGGCGCAGAGTTGGCAGAAGGCGCTCACGTCGGCAATTTCGTGGAGATAAAAAAAGCGCGTCTGGGCAAAGGTTCCAAAGCGGGCCATCTGAGCTACCTGGGCGACGCTGAAATTGGCGACGATGTGAATATTGGCGCCGGCACCATTACCTGTAACTATGATGGCGCCAATAAGCATAAAACCATTATTGGCGACGGCGTGTTTGTCGGTTCAGACACGCAACTGGTGGCGCCGGTTTCCGTTGGCAAAGGTTCCACCATTGCCGCCGGCACCACTGTCACCCGCGATATCGCTGAAAATGAACTGGTACTGAGCCGCGTCAAGCAGGTGCATATCCAGGGTTGGCAGCGGCCGGTGAAAAAGAAATAGGCGTAAGAAGATAGTGTGTTTTGCGTTGGGCTCAGGTAACGAGCCCAATACAAAACATAATAATCCCCATTCTCTACAGGCTCGGGGACGCACGGTAAAAACCGGCAAAATCAGGTCAAGGCATCGAAAGCGCCCCGAAAGGCGTTTAATTAGGAATACAACTGATGTGTGGAATTGTAGGCGCAGTAGCGCAACGTGATATTGCAGAAATTCTGTTGGAAGGGTTACGCCGTCTTGAGTACCGCGGTTACGACTCCGCCGGTCTGGCGGTGGTTGATGCCGAAGGCAACGTAAGCCGTTTACGCCGCGTAGGCAAAGTCAATAAACTGACCGAAGCCGCAGAACAACACGAACTGCATGGTGGCACCGGTATTGCTCACACCCGCTGGGCAACGCACGGTGAACCTACCGAAGCGAATGCGCACCCGCATGTTTCTGATTACATCACCGTGGTGCATAACGGCATCATCGAAAACCACGAACCGCTGCGTGAATTGCTGATCGAGCGCGGTTATCACTTCAGCTCTGAGACCGACACCGAGGTGATTGCACACCTGGTGCATTGGGAACAGCGCCAGGGCGGTACGCTGCTGGAAGTGGTGCAGCGCGTGATCCCACAATTACGCGGCGCTTACGGCACCGTGGTCATGGACAGCCGCGATCCTAACGTGCTGGTGGCTGCGCGCTCCGGTAGCCCGTTGGTTATCGGCCGCGGCGTGGGCGAAAACTTTATCGCTTCCGATCAGCTGGCTCTGCTGCCGGTAACTCGCCGCTTTATCTTCCTGGAAGAAGGCGACGTGGTGGAAGTGACCCGCCGTACCGTCAGCATTTTCGACAAACAGGGGAACGCCATTGAGCGTCCTGAGATCGAATCCAAAGTGCAGTATGACGCCGGTGACAAAGGCGCTTACCGTCACTACATGCAAAAAGAGATCTACGAACAGCCGCTGGCGCTGAAAAACACCCTGGAAGGGCGTTTCAGCCATGGCCAAATCAACCTGAGCGAGCTGGGTCCGCGCGCCGATGAATTGCTGGCTAAAGTGCAGCACGTGCAAATCATCGCCTGCGGCACCTCCTACCACTCCGGTATGGTGGCGCGTTATTGGTTCGAAGCGCTGGCCGGCGTGCCGTGCGACGTCGAAATCGCCTCGGAATTCCGCTACCGCAAATCTGCCGTGCGTCCGGGCAGCCTGATCATCACGTTGTCGCAGTCCGGTGAAACCGCCGATACCCTGGCGGCGTTGCGCCTGTCTAAAGAGTTGGGTTACCTCGGTTCCCTGGCGGTGTGTAACGTGGCCGGTTCTTCGCTGGTGCGTGAGTCCGATTTGGCGCTGATGACCAAAGCCGGTACTGAAATCGGCGTAGCTTCTACCAAAGCCTTCACCACCCAACTTGCGGTATTGCTGATGCTGGTGGCGCGTTTGGGTCGTCTGAAAGGCATGGCGGAAAGCGTTGAGCATGAAATCGTGCATGCTCTGCAGGCGCTGCCGGCGCGTATCGAACAGATGCTGTCGCTGGACAAAAATATTGAAGCGCTGGCGGAAGGTTTCTCCGACAAGCATCACGCGCTGTTCCTTGGCCGTGGCGATCAGTACCCGATCGCTATGGAAGGCGCACTGAAGCTGAAAGAGATCTCCTACATTCACGCGGAAGCCTATGCGGCGGGTGAGCTGAAACATGGCCCTCTGGCGTTGATCGACGCCGATATGCCGGTCATCGTGGTGGCGCCGAACAACGAACTGCTGGAAAAACTGAAGTCTAACATCGAAGAAGTGCGCGCGCGCGGCGGCCAGCTGTACGTGTTCGCCGATCAGGACGCCGGTTTCGTCAGCAGCGAAGGGATGACCATCATTCCATTGCCGCACGTGGAAGAAATCGTGGCACCCATCTTCTATACCGTGCCGTTGCAGCTGCTGTCCTATCACGTAGCGCTGATCAAAGGCACCGACGTTGACCAGCCGCGTAATCTGGCGAAGTCCGTCACGGTAGAGTAATCAGCTGCTGTTATTTTTGAAAAGCCGGCCTGAGCGCCGGCTTTTTTATCATTTAATTTTGTTATTCAGGTCTTGTACCGAGCGTTTCAGATCGCTGATTTCGCTTTGGGCATTGTCTTGCCCTTGTAACTTACGTTTCAGATTGTCGATCTCGCTGTTTTGATTTCGGTTCTCGCTTTCCATATTGCTCAGCTTGTCTTGCAGTTTCTTGATGGCCTGTTCCTGAAGCCTTAATTGTTCTTTGAAGCCGTCTAAATCTCCAAGCTCATAATTGGAAATGATGTAGCCTTGGTCGTAATGGCTCCAAAGAAGGATGTTATCGGTACTGCCGCTCGATTGCTTGCTGCGCTGTAATCCATCCGCCGCCGTGGCGTTGGCCATAGCCAGCAAACCAAGGCTAACCGTTGACAATATAAGTATTTTTTTCATATGAAGTCCCTTTTCCTGGGCAAGGTATAACAGAATGTTTCAGGTTAAATAATAGCCTAATCAATATGTTAATTGCACTCTTGGTGCCTTGTAATATAACTGTCATATTTCGTACATTTTACTGTCACCAAACTGTCCTATTTTCCCTCCTGCAGCAATACTTACTCTGATGAAAACGACTTGAAGTCGATTTTTGAATATCCCATTAGGAGGGATTATGAAACTGATGCGTACCACCGTCGCCAGTATTGTGGCAGCGACTTTCTCCCTGACCGCCGTGTCCGCGTTCGCTGCTGCCAGCCTGACCGGTGCAGGTGCGACATTCCCCGCTCCGGTGTATGCCAAGTGGGCAGATTCTTATCAGAAAGAAACCGGCAACAAGGTTAACTATCAGGGGATCGGATCCTCTGGCGGCGTGAAGCAAATCATCGCCAACACCGTTGACTTTGGTGCTTCTGATGCCCCGTTGTCTGACGACAAACTGGCGGCCGATGGCCTGTTCCAATTCCCTACCGTGATCGGCGGCGTAGTGCTGGCCGTAAACATCCCGGGTATCAAATCCGGTGAATTGACCCTGGACGGTAAAACGCTGGGTGACATCTACCTGGGCAACGTGAAGAAATGGAATGACCCGGCAATCACCAAGCTGAACCCGGGCGTCAAGCTGCCGGATCAGAATATCGCCGTGGTACGCCGCGCTGACGGTTCAGGCACCTCTTTCGTGTTCACCAGCTACCTGTCTAAAGCCAACGCGCAGTGGAAAGAAAAAATCGGCGCAGGCTCTACCGTTAACTGGCCAACCGGTCTGGGCGGCAAAGGCAACGACGGCATCGCCGCGTTCGTACAGCGTCTGCCAGGCTCTATCGGCTACGTTGAGTACGCTTACGCCAAGCAAAACAACCTGGCTTACACCAAGCTGATTTCTGCCGACGGCAAGCCGGTCAGCCCAACCGAAGAGAGCTTCAGCGCAGCCGCTAAAGGCGTGGACTGGAGCAAAACTTTCGCTCAGGACCTGACTAACCAGAAAGGCGATGGTGCATGGCCAATCACCTCCACCACCTTCATCCTGGTGCACAAAGAGCAGAAAAACCCGGCTCAGGGCGCAGAAGTGCTGAAGTTCTTTGACTGGGCGTACAAAACCGGCGCCAAGCAGGCCAACGATCTGGATTACGCCTCTCTGCCTAACGAAGTGGTTGAGCAGGTGCGTGCAGCATGGAAAACCAACGTAAAAGACAGTTCTGGTAAAGCACTGTACTAAAGAACGCAGGGGCGCGGGTTCACCGCGCTCCAGCCTATTTTGCAGGGCTCACCCATTGAGCTCGCCAGGGTTAAAACAGAGAGTGATCTATGGCTGAGTATAAGCCGACCATTAAAGCACCGAGTAAAAATGGTGATGTCATCTTCAGCGCGCTGGTCAAACTGGCGGCGCTGATTACCCTATTGTTGCTGGGCGGCATTATTGTTTCGCTGATTTTCGCCTCCTGGCCGAGCATGCAGAAATTCGGCTTCGCCTTCTTGTGGACCAAAGAATGGGACGCGCCTGCCGAGCAGTTCGGTGCGCTGGTTCCGATTTACGGTACCGTCGTCACATCGTTGATTGCCCTGATCATTGCCGTACCCGTGAGCTTCGGTATCGCGCTGTTCCTGACCGAGCTGGCGCCAAACTGGCTGAGACGCCCACTGGGCATCGCTATTGAGTTGCTGGCGGCAATCCCGAGTATCGTTTACGGCATGTGGGGCCTGTTCGTGTTTGCGCCGCTGTTTGCCGAATATTTCCAGACTCCGGTTGGCGACGTGCTGTCCGGCATTCCTATTGTCGGCGAGCTGTTTTCCGGCCCGGCGTTCGGTATCGGTATTCTGGCAGCCGGGGTGATCCTGGCGATCATGATTATTCCTTACATCGCCGCCGTCATGCGCGACGTGTTCGAACAGACCCCGGTGATGATGAAAGAGTCGGCCTATGGCATCGGCTGCACCACCTGGGAGGTGATGTGGCGTATCGTGCTGCCGTTTACCAAGAATGGCGTGATTGGCGGCGTGATGCTGGGATTGGGCCGCGCGCTGGGGGAAACCATGGCGGTGACCTTCATCATCGGTAACACCTACCAGCTCGACAGCGCTTCACTGTATATGCCGGGTAACAGTATTACCTCTGCGCTGGCCAACGAATTCGCCGAAGCGGAATCGGGCGTGCACACCGCAGCGTTGATGGAGCTGGGCCTGATTCTGTTTGTTATCACCTTTATCGTCCTGGCGCTGTCGAAGTTGATGATCATGCGTCTGGCCAAGAAAGAGGGGCGCTAACGTGGCGACTATGGAAATGCAAAACGACGTGGCGCTGTTAGAAAGCCGCCGCAAAATGCAGGCCTGGCGCCGCCAGAAAAACCGACTGGCGCTGTTCTTGTCGATGGCGACCATGGTATTCGGCCTGTTCTGGCTGGTGTGGATCCTGTTCTCCACCGTGACCAAAGGCATCGACGGCATGTCGCTGGCGTTGTTCACCGAAATGACGCCACCGCCGAACACCGCAGGCGGTGGCCTGGCGAACGCCATCGCCGGTAGCGGCTTGTTGATCCTGTGGGCCACCGTGTTCGGTACGCCGCTGGGCATCATGGCCGGCATTTACCTGGCGGAGTACGGCCGTAAATCCTGGTTGGCGGAAGTCATCCGCTTTATTAACGATATTTTGCTGTCGGCGCCGTCGATAGTCGTGGGCCTGTTCGTCTACACCATTGTGGTGGCGAAGATGGAACACTTCTCCGGCTGGGCCGGGATCATCGCGCTGGCTTTGTTACAGGTACCGATCGTTATCCGTACCACTGAAAACATGTTGAAGCTGGTGCCGGATACGCTGCGTGAGGCGGCTTATGCTCTGGGTACGCCGAAATGGCGCATGATTTCTGCCATCACGCTGAAAGCCTCGATCTCCGGCATTATCACCGGTGTGTTGCTGGCCATTGCGCGTATCGCCGGGGAAACCGCACCGCTGCTGTTTACCTCGCTGTCGAATCAGTTCTGGAGCACCGACCTGATGCAGCCGATCGCCAACCTGCCGGTCACCATTTTCAAATTCGCCATGAGCCCGTTCGCCGAATGGCAACAGTTGGCCTGGGCAGGGGTGCTGTTGATTACCCTGTGTGTACTGTTACTGAATATCCTGGCGCGTGTGGTTTTCGCCAAGCAGAAGCATTCATAAAATTTTGAGCGCTGCCGTGGCGGCGCTGATGAAAAGAGAGAAGTCTTGATGAGTATGGTTACTGACGCTTCCAGCAGCAAAATTCAGGTACGCGATCTGAACTTCTACTATGGCAAATTCCATGCGCTGAAAAACATCACGCTGGATATTGCCAAGAACAAGGTCACCGCATTTATCGGTCCGTCCGGCTGTGGCAAATCCACTCTGCTGCGTACTTTCAACAAGATGTACCAGCTGTACCCCGAGCAGCGTGCTGAAGGCGGCATCCTGCTGGATGGGCAGAACATTCTGACCGACAACTCGGATATCGCCCTGCTGCGCGCCAAAGTCGGCATGGTGTTCCAGAAACCGACACCGTTCCCGATGTCGATTTACGACAATATCGCCTTCGGCGTGCGCCTGTTTGAAAAGCTGTCGCGTGCCGACATGGACGAGCGCGTCCAGTGGGCGTTGACCAAGGCGGCGTTGTGGAACGAAACCAAAGACAAGCTGCACCAGAGCGGTTACAGCCTGTCCGGCGGCCAGCAACAGCGCCTGTGCATCGCCCGTGGCATCGCCATTCGCCCGGACGTTTTATTACTGGACGAGCCCTGCTCGGCGCTGGATCCGATCTCCACCGGCAAAATCGAAGAGCTGATCAGCGAACTGAAGTCTGACTACACCGTGGTGATTGTGACCCACAACATGCAGCAGGCCGCGCGTTGCTCTGACTCCACGGCATTTATGTATCTGGGCGAACTGATCGAGTTCAGTGATACTGATAACCTGTTCACCGCGCCACAGAAAAAACAGACCGAAGACTACATCACCGGCCGCTACGGTTGATTACGGGAACCCAAATGGACAACCTGAATTTAAATAAACACATTTCCGGCCAGTTCAACGCAGAACTTGAGCACATCCGTACCCAGGTGTTGACCATGGGCGGGCTGGTGGAACAGCAACTGACCGACGCTATCACCGCGATGCATAATCAGGACGGTGAACTGGCCAAACGCGTTATCGAAGGTGACGCCAAGGTCAATATGATGGAAGTGGCGATCGACGAAGCCTGCGTGCGCATCATTGCCAAGCGCCAGCCGACCGCCAGCGATTTGCGTCTGGTGATGGCGATCATCAAGACCATCTCCGAGCTGGAACGTATCGGCGACGTGGCGGATAAAATTTGTCGCACCGCGCTCGAGAAATTCTCGCACCAGCATCAGCCGTTGCTGGTCAGCCTGGAGTCGCTTGGCCGCCATACCGTGCAGATGCTGCATGACGTGCTGGACGCCTTTGCGCGTATGGATCTGGATGAAGCTATCCGGATTTACCGCGAGGACAAGAAGGTCGATCAGGAGTATGAGGGCATCGTCCGTCAGTTGATGACCTATATGATGGAAGACACCCGCACTATTCCAAGCGTGCTGACTGCGCTGTTCTGCGCCCGTTCGATCGAGCGTATCGGCGACCGTTGCCAGAACATCTGCGAATTTATTTTCTACTTTGTGAAAGGTCAGGATTTCCGTCACATTGGCGGCGATGCGCTGGAAAAATTGCTGTCTGCCGACGGCAAAGAAGAGAAAAAAGAGTAATTTTCCCCGCGAGTTACTCCCCGGAAGGCGCAGAAAACTGCGCCTTTATGCTGTTTAAAACCCTCAAAGATAAAAAGGTTATAAATATAGCTTTTTATATTATTTCCTGACCTATGTGGCTCTTGCTAGCTTAGCAGCCAGCAGGACATCAACCACTTAGGAGCTTTTCATGAAACACCGCGCTTTGGCCTTAACTCTGTTAGCCAGCCTGACCAGCCTCGCCACCGGCGCCGCACATGCGGATAAACTCGACGACATCAAGAAAGCCGGCGTAGTGCGTATCGCGGTGTTCGACAGCAACCCGCCGTTCGGCTATATCGATCCGCAAAGCAAAAAGTTGGTCGGTTATGACGTTGATGTCGCAGACGCGATCGGCAAGGCGCTGGGCGTAAAAGTTGAGCTGCGCGCCACCAACCCGGCTAACCGCATTCCCTTGCTGGTATCCAAGAAGGTCGATTTGATCGCCGCCAACTTCACCATTACCGACGAGCGCGCCAAGGAAGTGAATTTCAGCGTGCCGTATTTCGCTACCGGCCAGAAATTTATCGCCCGTAAAGGCGTGCTGAAAACCCCGGAAGACATTAAAAAGCTGCGCATCGGTGCAGATAAAGGGACAGTGCAGGAAATCACCCTGCGTGAACATTACCCAACGGCAAAAGTGATCTCTTACGACGATACCCCGCTGGCCTTTGTGGCGCTGCGTAACGGCAACGTACAGGCGATCACTCAGGATGACGCCAAGCTGGTTGGCCTGCTCGGCAACCTGCCGGCGGCGCAGAAAGCCGATTTTGAGATTTCACCGTTCAGCATCACCAAAGAGTACCAGGGCGTCGGCATTCCAAAAGGGGAAGATCGCCTGACCGCCAGCATTAACGACACGCTGATCAAGCTGGAAAAAGACGGTGAAGCGGTTAAGATCTACGACCGCTGGTTCGGCCCGGAAACCAAAACCGCCCAACCGCGCGGCGATTTCAAGATCGCGCCTTTGGATCAACAGCCAAAAGCCTGACGATCTGGAGTGCCGAGATCTGAACGGAGGGGCGCAGCTTGCTGCGCCCCTGATGCATTTGGCAAAACAAGGATTGAACATGAATTTGGACTGGCTGCTGGCGCCTCAGTATCTGGGCTGGTTATGGGATGGCTTCCTGCTGACGCTGTGGCTTTCCGCTTGCGCGAGCCTGGCGGCCACGCTGTTGGGCTTGATACTGACGGCGATGCGCGACAGTAGCCTGCGTCCGCTGCGCTGGCTGGCGGTGGGCTACAGTTCGTTGTTTCGCAATACGCCGCTGTTGGTGCAGCTGTTCTTCTGGTATTTCGCTGCCGGGCAGATCCTGCCTTCCTCCGCCATGCAGTGGCTGAACACTTCGCATCAAATCGGGCCAATCGCTTGGCCGTCGTTCGAGTTTCTCGCCGGCTTCTTTGGCCTGACGTTGTATTCCACTGCTTTTATCGCCGAAGAGATCCGCTCCGGTATCCGCGGTGTCGCAGGCGGGCAAAAATACGCGGCCAATGCGCTGGGGCTGACCGGCTGGCAGGCCATGCGTTACGTGGTGCTGCCGCAGGCGCTGAAAATTGCCTTTCCGCCGCTGTTGGGCCAATACATGAACGTGATAAAAAATTCTTCGCTGACTATGGCGATCGGCGTTGCCGAGCTGTCTTACGCCTCGCGTCAGGTGGAAACCGAAACGCTGCGCACCTTCCAGGCGTTCGGCGTTGCGACGGTGTTGTACATCGCCATCATTGCGTTATTGGAAGGCTGGGGCATGTGGCGACAGCAACGTAAACCCTTGGGGGGGCACTAACATGGATTTCGGCGTTATTTACGACAATCTGGGTTATTTATTGTGGGGCACCTGGCCGGATGGGCCATTGGGCGGCGCGGCGTTGACGCTGGCGATCAGCCTGATGGCCGGCGTGGCTTCGGCTGTCCTCGGCACGCTGCTGGGCGTGGCGTTGGCGATGTCGCGCGGCGTAGCCGCCGGGTTATTGGCTGCTGTACTGGGATTTTTCCGCGCTATCCCGGTCATCATGCTGATTTTTTGGACCTACTTCCTTCTGCCGATCCTGTTTGGCGTGGATATCCCGGAGATCACCACCGTGGTCTGCGCATTGGCGCTGATCGCTTCGGCCTATCTGGCGCATGCGGTGAAGGCGGGCATTGTCGCCATTGGTCCCGGCCAATGGCAGGCCGGTTTGTCGCTGGGGCTGACCCGTTGGCAAACGTTGCGCATGATCGTACTGCCGCAGGCGTTGCGCATGATGGTGCCGTCGTTTATCAACCAGTGGATTTCCCTGATCAAGGACACCTCATTGGCTTATATCGTCGGCGTCAGCGAACTGACCTTTCTGGCGACCCAGGTCAATAACCGCAGCATGGTGTACCCGATGGAAGTGTTCCTGTTTGTCGCGCTGGTGTACTTCGTGTTCTGCCTGGCGCTTGATCTGCTGGCCAATGCGGTCAACCGCCGCCTCAGCCCGCAGGCCAGGGCATTGAGACGTTCCTGGCGCTGGTGGCGCAACAAACCGCCGCTGCCGGCGAGCTGATCGGGGCCGATTAACGGGTCAACTGCCAGCCGCGTTCCCGCCATAACGCCGGAAGTTGGGCCAGATCGTCAAACGGGGTGACCAACGGGTGGTCGATAGGCTGGTTGTGCGGATCGGCACAGAAGTAAAACACCGGAATGTCGGCGGCGATCCCGGCCTGGGCTCCGGCGGCGGAATCATCCACCAGAATACAACGCTCTACCGGCACCTGCATTTTTTCGGCGGCGTGGAACAGGAGCGCCGGGTCCGGTTTCCAGCGCTGGATGTCATAGCCGCTGAACAACCGGTCATCAAAATAGTTCAGCATGCCGGTCAGGCCGAGCGAGTGCTGCATTTTGCTGACCGGGCCGTTGGAGACGGTGCACATCGGCACAGCTACTTGTGCCAGCAACTCGCGTGCGCCGGCGATCTCCTGTAGCTCACTGTCGAACAGACGGGCCACTTCCCGGCGATATAAGGGCTCCAATTCCTCTTTCGGCAGCGTGATACCGTGCTCCGCATTAACCTGCTCGATGATCTCGTACAGCTTTATCCCTTTGTATTTCCTGAACATCTCCTCCAGCGACAACTGAAGGCCGTAGTGGGCGAACATATGCACATAAGCTTTGCTGCACAGCACTTCGCTGTCTACCAGCGTGCCGTCGCAATCAAACAAAATGCAGTCGATCTGATTCATCAGGGTAAGCGTCCTTCGGTTAAGCGGCGATAAACCACTTTAACCGCATCAGGCAAGATTGCGACTCCTTAATCCACTTTGCCAATGAATATCAATAAATACAGTCTGTTGATTACTTTAGCCGTAAAGACGGCGAAAAAAACCTGTGACCTGCGTCAAAAGCCAGACTTTTTGTTATAGGATAGCCAACGACTGTCCATTCCCCTCTTCGGAATTCTGATAATGAGCAAACCAGTATCTGGCCTTGACGTTGAGCAAGGCTTGCTTGGGCGCGTGTTTAAACTCAAGCAGCATGGAACCACGGCGCGTACGGAAACGATTGCCGGTATTACTACCTTTTTGACCATGGTGTATATCGTGTTCGTTAACCCCCAGATCCTGGGCGCGGCGGGCATGGATACGCAGGCGGTGTTCGTAACAACCTGCCTGATTGCCGCTTTTGGCAGTATTTTTATGGGATTGCTGGCTAACCTGCCGGTAGCGCTGGCGCCGGCGATGGGCCTGAATGCGTTCTTCGCCTTTGTGGTGGTTGGCGCCATGGGCATTTCGTGGCAGATCGGCATGGGCGCTATTTTCTGGGGCGCCGTCGGTTTATTGCTGTTGACCATTTTCCGCATCCGTTACTGGATGATTGCCAACATTCCGATGAGCCTGAGGGTGGGGATCACCAGCGGTATCGGCTTGTTTATCGGCATGATGGGGCTGAAAAACGCCGGCATCGTGGTGGCCAATCCGGACACTCTGGTCACCATCGGCAGCCTGACCTCGCACAATGTGCTGTTGGGGGCGTTGGGCTTCTTTATCATTGCCGTGCTGTCCTCACGCAATTTCCATGCGGCGGTACTGGTCTCCATCATGGTAACCACTCTGATCGGCTGGGCGTTGGGCGATGTCAAATACGGCGGCGTGTTCTCCATGCCACCGAACATTACCTCGGTGGTGGGCCAGGTTGATCTGGCCGGTGCGCTGAATATCGGCCTGGCGGGGGTGATCTTCTCCTTTATGCTGGTTAACCTGTTCGACTCTTCCGGCACCCTGATTGGCGTGACCGATAAGGCGGGGCTGACCGACGACAAGGGCAAGTTTCCGCGCATGAAACAGGCGCTGTATGTGGACAGCATCAGTTCGGTCGCCGGTTCGTTTGTCGGCACATCTTCCGTCACCGCGTACATCGAAAGCTCTGCCGGCGTATCCGTTGGCGGCCGCACCGGCCTGACGGCGGTGGTGACCGGTATCCTGTTTCTGCTGGTGATCTTCCTGTCGCCGCTGGCGGGCATGGTGCCGGCTTATGCCGCCGCCGGCGCGTTGATCTACGTTGGCGTGCTGATGACATCGAGCCTGGCGCGCGTGAAATGGGATGATCTGACCGAGGCCGTGCCGGCGTTTGTCACCGCGGTGATGATGCCGTTCAGTTTCTCGATCACCGAAGGCATCGCGCTGGGCTTTATTTCTTACTGCGTGATGAAGCTCGGTACCGGCCGCTGGCGTGAAATCAGCCCCTGCGTGGTTGTCGTGGCGCTGCTGTTTATACTGAAGATTGTCTTTGTAGACGGCCATTAATACGACAAGGGCCGACGTTTGTCGGCCCTGTTCTCTATACCCCAGGCTTCGCGTCCGGTGCCTGATTCAATACCCACTGTAATGGCCGTTTGAAACGCGCCTGCCAGCCGCCTTCCGCGTTCTCTCCCTGGGGAAAATGCAACGTCTCCACCTGATTATTTTCGCTGAAAAGATTGGCGAAGTGCAGTGCCAGCGCCTGCTCGCTGAAGTTTTGCCGATCGTAGTACGCCACCACCACCTTCTTGTTCGCCGCCAGCGACTGCTGTGCCGGTTTGATCTCGCCATTGGGCGCAATCAGCATTGCTCCGGCATAAAACTGCGGATACTTGCTCAGCAGGTTGGCGGCATGCAACGCCCCCTGTCCGCGGGCCGCGAGGTAGATCTTTTGCGGGTTGAGCTGTAATTCTTCCTGCGGCCGGAGGGCCTGTTGAATGGCGTTTTGGGTACTTTCCTCGCTGTAATTCGACCAGCGGAAGCTGTTTTCCGACAGCATCTGGGTGCCGTTGATCTCAATATAGGCGACGCCCATCTCACTGAACAGCAAGCGTTCTTCGGGGCTGATATTGGCGCCTTTGCCATAGCCGTGCAGGAACACCACGATTGGCCATCCTCCAGCCGGAGGAGTGCCGTCCGGTATGGCATAGCTGGCTTTGCCTTCAAACAACGGGGCGTGCCGCAGGTAGCGAGCTTTGGTGGCGGCGAGGATCGACTGATAGGTGGCACGGTGCTGGATGCTGTTGAAGGCGTCGTCTTCGAGCAATGCGTAGTAATACCACAACCCACGATTGGCGCTTAGTTGCAGATAGCGCTCAGCCAGCTCTGTCTGGCCCTTTTCAGCCGAAGAGGCCGCTAACTGATAGGGTGCCCATACGTTGCTTCCATCTTCTCGCATCAGCGTCAGATAGAGCGACATGGCTCCGAGTTTCTTGTCTTCCTGGCTTTGGGCGGCGCGCGGCAACTGGGCGTTCAGCAGGCTATGTGCCGGCAGCTCGATCGGTTCTTCTCCGGCGGGATAGCGCATTTCTGTGGCGAACGAAGGTCTGGTGAACAAAGCCAGTAATAGGGCTAAAATAAAAAAATACATAATTGCATAACTTTATTTTTTAATGGGTTAGAGAAAATCCTCTCACGGGAGCAGCGCCTTCAGCCGATTGATGGCCGAAGGCCTCAAAAACAGGATTTACTTCAGGCGGCGGATATAGTCGCTGAATGCGGACAACTGGCCGGTCAGGAAATCCAGCGTGCCTTGTTCGACCAATTGCCCGGCCTGCGCATCCACTTTGTTCTGGATGACACCGCCCATAAACTCCGGCTTGTTCATCACCATGGCGTCGAGGAACACCAGAATCTGGCGCAGATGATATTGGCAACGCGCGCCGCCAATGGGCCCCATCGAGCTGGTCTGAATCGCTACCGGTTTACCGGCCAGCGGCTGGTTCGGTAAGCGGGACAGCCAGTCAATGGCATTTTTCAATCCGCCCGGCACCGAGTAGTTATACTCCGGGGTCACAATGATCACGCCGTCAGCCTGACGGATTTGCGCGGCGATAGCCTCAACCGAGGCGGGGAAACCTTCATCTTGTTGCACATCGGCATCATACAGCGGGATATCACGGATTGAGGGAAGCGCTTCGATGATCACCCCCTGAGGGGCGAGGTCTGGCAGCGCGCGGGCCACCATGGCGTTGTAAGAACCTTTACGCAGGCTACCGAGCAGGGTGACTATTTTTAAGGCTTGGTCTGACATGGTGATTCTCCCTTTCGAATGAACAGATTCAGCTTAGAACACCTGCCGATAGTAGGGCAAACATGGCGGTGAGAATAGCCAATTCCTGCATATTTGCCTGCCTTTACAATTTTATTCAGAAATTAATAGGTTAAAGAAAGTTTTATCTTATCTTTTTTGCCATAAGCCGCCGATGTCAGCGGTGATGGGCCAGGCTGGTCAGTTTTACAAAGCGGGTGGAGATGGTGGGGGTGCGTGATGAGATCTCGCCGTACTTCTGCAGGCCTTTGTGCTCTTCGTACTGCCAGCACACCAGCCGATCAAGATTGGGCTCATGCGCACAGGCCCAGCTAAGATACTCGTCGATATCGCTCATCACCTGAACCTGGGGGGTAGCGCTGGAGCGAAGATGGCCGGAAAAGGGGTGCAGCAGCAGCGTTGATTGCCCGCTATTCCCCAGACCGGAAAGCTTCAGCACGCTCTGGCGGATACTCCACAACTGGGTTTCCGCTTCCAGCTGATCGTACTGTGCGCTGATCCAGGCGGTCTCTGTCGGTGTCTGATACTGGTGTTGCAGTTTTTTTTGCTGGCCGCCGCGCGCGCGCATGACCTCTATATCCAACCCTACTTTGCCTTCATTGCTGAGCAGGACGCCTACGGTATCGCTGGCATAGGCCAGGCTGAAATCAGGCAGGTGGTTGTCGGCAAAACAGGGGCGCCCGGTGGGCGTGGTGGCTATCGGCGGCAGTGTCGGCAGCCCATAAAGATAAAACATCATTTCGGCGAGCAGGATGCGTCCCTGAAGGAAACGCTGGCGGCGTTTAGCGGAAAAAGCCGCGGTCGCGGTCAACATCTCGGCAGATAATCTATGGGTATCCAGGGCGGCGCTAGCGGGGATCCATCGGGCAAAATGACACGCCATTGTTCACTCCATGACAGAGAGGTCTCTGATAACGCAGGAGTGTTAGATTAAGCATAAGTCGCGGATTTATCATCAAAAAAGAGTATGAGGTTTATCCTATTTATCTGTTTCTTGAATGTCATTGTCTGGCGCCGCATCACTCCACCATTGTATCAGCGAGGCATTTGGCGTCAGATCAAAATGCGGTTTGCCGAGCAAATGATTGAGGATACGGGCAGAGCGCCAGGCCATCAGGCTCAGGCCGCCTTCAGCGCTGCCGTGGCTGTGGATTCCGGCATTCACCGCATAAATCCGGTTCTGCTCCGGCCCTTGCCACTCAAGGTTAAAATCCGGTAACAGCGGCAGGTGCTGTTGATTGTCGAAGGGGATACGCGGCAACAGCGGTTTCAGGCAGGAAGGCAGCGAAGGGCGGTAGCCGGTGGCTAAAATGACCATATCGGCCTTAAATCCTTCCTGACGATTTTCCAGGCCATGCCGGGCACGCAACTGGAAATCTTTTCCCGTTGGCTCTATCGCCAACAGCGCTCGGTGCGGCAACAGGCGTACGTTACGTGTCTGGTGCATTACGTCAAAACGCATGTACAGCTCGCGATACAGAGTACGCAGCGTATGGTTGCTGATGCCGTCGGCGGGCAGCTTCTGAGCCTTGATTTCCCGTTCGCGGATATCTTGCGGCAGCGTATAGAAATAATCGACGTATTCCGGGGTGAAGTACTCATTGGTGAAGGCGGATTCATCCAGAGGCTGGAAGTTGGGCCGGCGGGAAAGCCAGTCCAGCTGCGCCGGTTTTCCCCAATGCCCGCGCAGCGCATTGAGGAAAATGTCGGCACCGCTTTGGCCGCCGCCCACCACCATAACCCGTTTGCCGGTAAGATCCGGATTGCGGAGGGCGATCTCTGCGGCATGCAGGCAATTTTCCCCCAGAGCCGGGTAGAACTCATCAGGGATCCAGGGATCGTGGCCGGTGCCCAGGCAGATGTTTTTTGCCCACAGGGTTTGGTTGAGAGTACGGACTTCAAACAGCTGCTGGTCATCGTCAAAATCAATGCTTTCAACCGACTGCGAAAACTGTAGCCCATCTAATCTATCGCAGGCCCAACTTAGGTAGTCCGAGAACTCTTCACGGCTGATAATTTGCTGCTCGGTGATCAGAAAACGGTAAATTTTTTTCTGCTCGACCAGATAATTGATAAATGAAAACTGGCTGCGCGGCGCAACGGCGGTCACTAAGTCCTGCAGCACATAAGTCTGCATATACGCCGAGGGTAACAACATGCCGGGATGCCAGCGAAAGCTGGCGTTGCGATCGAGAAAGGCGTAGTTCACCTCACCGCTTTCGAAGGCCATGGCTGCCAGACTGAGATTGAATGGCCCCAGGCCGACGCCCAGTAAATCCAATGGTTCGTTCATTTATACTTATGTCTCCCGGCAAAAATCGCTGAGATAAGCTTAGGCCAGTTTGGGCGGGTAAAGAGGAAACGGCGGGGGGATTGTTGGATGCGGGTGCCGTTTCCAGCACCCGTCGCCGATTATTTTCCGATGCAGAAACTGGAGAAAATGCGCCCCAGCAGGTCATCTGAGGTAAATTCGCCGGTGATTTCACTCAGCGCTTGCTGCGCCAGGCGCAGTTCCTCGGCCAGCAGCTCCCCCGCGTAAGCGCTCACTAACTGTTCTTTGCCCTCGACCAGATGACGAGCCGCCTGTTCAAGCGCTTGCAGATGCCTACGACGCGCCAGGAAGCCGCCTTCCATATTGCTGGTGAAACCCATGCTCTGTTTCAGATGATCGCGCAGCAGGTCGATGCCTTCGCCGGTGCGCGCCGAGAGGCGAATAAGTGAGTGACCATTTACTTCGGTCATGCCCAGCGTTTCACCCGTGATATCGGCTTTGTTACGCACAACTGTGATTGGCAGGCTGTACGGCAGGCGCGCCATAAACTCTGGCCAAATCTCTGCCGGTTCGGTTGCGGCGGTGGTGGTGCCGTCAACCATAAACAGCACGCGGTCTGCCTGTTCGATCTCGTTCCATGCACGTTCGATGCCGATGCGCTCCACTTCGTCGCTGGCTTCACGCAGGCCTGCGGTGTCGATGATGTGCAGCGGCATGCCGTCGATGTGAATATGCTCGCGCAAGACGTCGCGGGTGGTACCGGCAATGTCGGTGACGATCGCCGCATCGCGGCCGGCTAACGCATTGAGCAGGCTTGATTTACCGGCGTTTGGCCGCCCGGCGATCACCACCTTCATCCCTTCGCGCAGCAGGCTGCCCTGACGTGCCTCGGCGCGTACGTTGTCCAGATCGGCCATCACGCCGTTGAGCTGCGCTTCGATTTTACCGTCAGACAGGAAGTCGATTTCCTCATCGGGAAAGTCGATCGCGGCTTCCACGTAGATTCGCAGGTGAGTGAGTGCTTCCACAAGCTGGTGGATGCGGGTGGAAAACGCCCCCTGCAATGAGTTCATTGCAGAACGTGCTGCCTGTTCGGAACTGGCGTCGATCAGATCGGCAATTGCCTCGGCCTGCGCCAAATCCAGCTTGTCGTTGAGAAAGGCGCGTTCGGAAAACTCACCGGGCCGCGCGATGCGCACGCCGGGTAGCGCCAGTACGCGTTTCAGCAGCAGATCGAGGATTACCGGCCCACCGTGGCCTTGCAGTTCCAGCACGTCTTCGCCGGTAAACGAGTTTGGGCCGGGGAACCACAGCGCAATGCCCTGATCCAGGGTGGCGCCTGCGGCGTCGCGGAACGGCAGATAATCGGCGTATCGTGGCTTCGGCAACTTGCCGAGCAGGGCCTGGGCGGCGTCTTTCGCGCCACGACCGGAAATACGCAGAATGCCGACGCCGCCGCGTCCCGGCGGAGTGGCTTGGGCTACGATGGTATCGGTAGTGCTGCTCATAACGGTTCTCTCTGACGATTCAATATGCAAAAAGGCGGTCTAATGACCGCCTCTTATCTTTCGCTGCAAGGGTTCAGCGTGCCGACCCCCTACAATACGCTTAGGTCTTTTTCTTGTCGCGGCTGTGTAAGCCACGTTTTTCCAGGCCGCGGTAAATCAGCTGCTGCTGGAGGATGGTGACCAGGTTACTGACGATGTAGTACAGCACCAGACCGGACGGGAACCACAGGAAGAACACTGTGAAGATCACCGGCATAAAGGTCATGATTTTCTGCTGCATCGGGTCAGTCACTGTGGTTGGCGACATCTTCTGGATGAAGAACATCGTCACGCCCATCAGGATTGGCAGAATGTAGTACGGGTCTTGCGCCGACAGGTCATGGATCCACAGGGCGAACGGCGCATGGCGCAGCTCAACCGAGCCCATCAACATGTAGTACAACGCCAGGAAGATTGGCATCTGGATAACCAGCGGCAGACAACCTCCCAATGGGTTCACTTTCTCGGACTTGTACAGCGCCATCATTTCCTGACTCATGCGCTGTTTGTCGTCACCGATACGCTCACGCATCGCCTGCAGTTTTGGCTGCAGCATGCGCATTTTCGCCATCGAGGTGTACTGCGCTTTGGTCAGCGGGTACATGATGCCGCGCACGATGAAGGTGATGATGATAATCGAGAAGCCCCAGTTACCGATAAAGCCGTGGATGAACTTCAGCAGTTTGAACAGCGGCTGGGAGATGAACCACAACCAACCGTAATCCACGGTCAGGTCCAGATGCGGCGCCAGTTGGGCCATCTGATCCTGCAGCTCCGGACCAACCCACAGGGTGGCATTCAGCTGTTGCTGCGCACCAGGCTGCACCACAACCGGGGTAGATTTGAAGCCGATGGTAGACAGGTTGTCGCCAGGTTTAGCGGTATAGAAGGTATTGCTGCCCTGAGTTGCCGGCACCCATGCGGTAGCGAAGTATTGTTGCAGCATCGCAACCCAACCGCCCTGAGTGGTGACATTCAGGTTCTCGTCCTTGTCGAACGCATACTTCTGATATTTGTCTTCGCTGGAAGAGTACGCCGCGCCGCGGAAGGTGTGCAGAGCGAAGTTGTTGCTGCCGGTGTCGCGGTGCTTAGGCAGTTCAGTAGTCTGCTTCAGTTGGCCGAACAGGGTCAGCTCCAGCGGAGCGGTGCTTTTGTTGTCGACGTTGTAGTCAACGCCAACCGCGTAATGGTTACGCTTGAGCACGAAAGTCTTGGTGTAAACCGCACCGTCTTTGCCGGTGAAGGTCAGCGGGATGCGCAACTCATCCTGGCCTTCCGGCAGGGTGTAGTTGTCCTGCGCTGCCTGGAACAAAGGACGTTCGCCGTTTGCCGGGTTATCCGGGCCGTTTCTGCCGGTCAGACCGCTTTGCGCCTGATAAACAAATGACGGGGTGTTTTCCAGCAGTTGGAATGGAGTCGATGAACCCAGGGTATCCGGGTAGGCCAACAGTTTAGCCTGCTCGATATCACCACCACGCGTGTTGATGGTCAGTGACAGCACGTCAGTGTTAACGGTAATCAGTTTACCCTGGCCACTGGCTGGCACAGCCTGGCTTGCAGCATCACCGGTAGCTGTGTTCGAAGTCTGTTGCGTGGTCTGGGCGACTGGTTGCGGAGCGTTGTCCGTTTGCCAGGCTTGCCAGATCATGAAAGACACGAACAGCAGAGCGATGAGGAAAAGATTGCGTTGCGAATCCATCGTTAGTGTTCTCTGTTATCGTCGGTTTTCGGCGGCACGGGATCATCGCCACCTGGGTTCAAGGGGTGGCATTTTAATACGCGTTTCAATGCTAACCAACTGCCTTTTATCATGCCAAACCTGCTTAATGCCTCAATTGCGTAATGAGAACATGTCGGCTGGAAGCGACAACGAGGCCCAAGCAACGGACTGATGACGAGCTGGTAAGCCCGCACCAGACCGATCAGGATGCGGGAGCCTGGCGACAGTGGCGACGCCATAATTTTTCCAAAGCTTCCGTCAACGCGCGGTTATCCAAATCCGCTATCCCTTTTTTGGCCACCACGACAAAATCCATCGCCGGTAACTCGTGCTGACGTAAACGGAAGCTCTCGCGGGTAAGGCGTTTGATCCGGTTGCGTTCATGCGCGCGTTTGACGTGTTTTTTGGCGACGGTAAGACCGATGCGGGGATGCCCCAGCTGGTTCAGGCGGCCGAGGATGGTGATTTGCGGCGTGCCAGCCCGTTGTGGCTGCTGGAAGACGAAAGTGAAATGAGTGGGAGTTAACAAACGTAACTCCCTGGGAAAAGCGAGCTTAACCACTCAGCGGGTTAGCTTTTATTACTTAGAAACAGTCAGACGAGCACGGCCTTTCGCACGACGGCGGGCCAGAACTTGACGACCATTTTTGGTGGCCATACGAGCACGGAAACCATGGCTACGGTTGCGCTTCAATACGGACGGTTGGAAAGTGCGTTTCATGGCGATTTCTACCTAAACTTAAATAAGGACAATAAGTCAAATGCGTTTGGCTACTCGGCGTGAAAGCTACCGACGCCTCAATCGCAATATATAAAGAGGCGGGATTGTAATAATTGTACAGTCCTGAGTCAATTCACATCGCGAGAGCCTACCTGGTTGTCTGCCAATACGGAGTAAAATCCGGTCTTGGCCCGTGGTCACAGCTGAATCCTGTCTGGCTAATGACTCACCATAAGGAACCAGGTATTACACGTAGGGCGAATATTATACGGATTCGGGGGTAAACCGCAAGGATCCTGAAGCGATCCTTGCGGTTAAAAGCCAGGATCCGAGGTGGATAACAGGGTATAACCGGTTGACAATGTAAAAAATACCGTCCTTCGGGCGGGATCTCGCCTGCAATTTGACGTGGATGGCGAAAAGATCGCCGCAGGCCGCGGCCTGTGGATAAAATGGATCTAATCTGTGATGAAGGGGAGGATCTCTTGCTCGGATTGCGCTATGATCCGTCATTCCGATCGCGATCTCTCAAGCGGGGATCGTGAGGGACATAAACCGTGAAAGGCGGTTCGCATGCCCCACTGGTGTTCAGCCGATGCCGGGCATGTGTCAAAAATCATGAGTTATAAAAAATTAGCCTGATTCTTTTCTTTTATTGATCTTGTTCGAGTGGAGTCCGCCGTGTCACTTTCGCTTTGGCAGCAGTGTCTTGCCCGATTGCAGGATGAGTTACCTGCCACAGAATTTAGTATGTGGATACGCCCATTGCAGGCGGAACTGAGTGACAACACCCTGGCGCTTTATGCGCCCAATCGCTTTGTGCTGGATTGGGTTCGCGATAAATACTTAAACAATATCAATGGGCTGCTGAATGATTTCTGCGGTACGGATGCCCCTTTGCTGCGTTTTGAAGTCGGCAGCAAACCGCTCACCCAAATCATCAGCCAGACCGTCACTGCCAGCGTCAGCGCACCTAGCGCGCCGGTGGTGCGCGCCGTAGCGCCTTCCCGGCCAAGCTGGGATAACGCGGCGCCACAGCCCGAACTCTCTTACCGCTCCAACGTTAACCCAAAGCACACCTTTGATAACTTTGTTGAGGGTAAATCCAACCAACTGGCGCGCGCGGCGGCCCGTCAGGTGGCGGATAATCCGGGCGGTGCCTATAACCCGTTGTTTCTGTATGGCGGTACCGGGTTGGGTAAAACTCACCTGTTGCACGCGGTCGGCAACGGCATCATGGCGCGCAAGGCCAACGCCAAAGTGGTCTATATGCACTCTGAACGTTTCGTGCAGGACATGGTAAAAGCCTTGCAGAACAACGCCATTGAAGAATTTAAGCGTTACTACCGTTCGGTCGACGCGTTGTTGATCGATGACATCCAATTTTTTGCCAACAAAGAGCGTTCGCAGGAAGAGTTCTTCCATACCTTTAACGCCCTGTTGGAAGGCAATCAGCAGATTATCCTGACGTCAGATCGCTACCCCAAAGAAATTAACGGGGTGGAAGATCGCCTCAAATCCCGTTTCGGTTGGGGCCTGACGGTGGCAATAGAGCCGCCGGAGTTGGAAACCCGAGTGGCGATCCTGATGAAAAAGGCCGACGAGAACAATATCCGTCTGCCGGGCGAAGTGGCGTTCTTTATTGCCAAGCGCCTGCGTTCCAACGTGCGTGAGCTCGAAGGGGCGCTGAACCGCGTGATCGCCAACGCGAACTTTACCGGCCGTGCCATTACCATTGATTTCGTGCGCGAAGCGCTGCGCGATCTGCTGGCACTGCAGGAGAAGCTGGTCACCATCGATAATATTCAAAAGACGGTGGCGGAATACTATAAAATTAAAATCGCGGATTTGCTGTCCAAGCGGCGTTCGCGTTCGGTTGCCCGCCCGCGCCAGATGGCGATGGCATTGGCAAAAGAACTCACCAACCACAGCCTGCCAGAAATCGGCGATGCGTTTGGTGGCCGCGACCATACCACGGTGTTGCACGCCTGCCGGAAGATTGAGCAGCTGCGTGAGGAAAGTCACGACATCAAAGAAGATTTCTCAAATTTAATCAGAACATTATCTTCCTAGCGCTATGAAATTTATCGTTGAACGTGAGCATCTGCTAAAACCGCTGCAACAGGTGAGCAGCCCGCTGGGCGGCCGCCCAACATTGCCAATTCTGGGTAACTTGCTGCTGCAGGTGACGGAAGGCTGCCTGCTGCTGACCGGCACCGATCTGGAGATGGAGATGGTGGCGCGCGTTGCCCTGTCCCAACCCCATGAGGCGGGCGCGACTACCGTCCCCGCGCGTAAATTCTTTGATATCTGCCGTGGCTTGCCGGAAGGGGCAGAGATCGCCGTAACGCTTGAAAGCGAACGCATGCTGGTGCGCTCCGGCCGCAGCCGTTTCTCGCTGTCAACGCTGCCGGCGGTGGATTTCCCGAACCTGGACGACTGGCAGAGCGAAGTTGAATTTACTCTGCCGCAGGCGACGCTGAAGCGCCTGATTGAGGCCACGCAGTTCTCGATGGCTCATCAGGACGTGCGCTACTACTTAAACGGCATGCTGTTCGAAACCGAAGGTGAAGAACTGCGTACCGTAGCGACCGACGGTCACCGCCTGGCGGTGTGCTCGATGCCTATCGGTCAGCAGCTGCCTTCGCATTCGGTGATCGTGCCGCGTAAAGGGGTGATGGAGCTGGTACGTCTGCTGGACGGTGGCGATACGCTGCTGCAACTGCAGATCGGCAGTAACAATATTCGTGCCCACGTCGGTGATTTTATCTTCACCTCCAAGCTGGTTGACGGCCGTTTCCCCGATTATCGCCGCGTATTGCCGAAGAATCCGGACAAAACGCTGGAAGCCGGCTGCGACTTGCTCAAGCAGGCGTTTGCCCGCGCAGCCATTTTGTCGAACGAAAAGTTCCGCGGCGTGCGCCTGTATGTGAGCCAGAACCAGCTTAAGATCACCGCCAACAATCCGGAGCAGGAAGAAGCTGAAGAGATCCTTGATGTCAGCTACGACGGCACCGAGATGGAAATTGGTTTCAACGTCAGCTACGTGCTGGATGTGTTGAATGCGCTCAAGTGTGAAGATGTGCGCCTGCTGTTGACCGACTCGGTTTCCAGCGTGCAGATCGAAGACGGTGCGAGTCAGGCGGCGGCGTACGTCGTCATGCCGATGCGGTTGTAGAAATTATCGGGCTATCTTACTTGCCCCTTTGCGATTGGGCAGTGCTCGCAATCCTCGCGTACTCTGTGTACGCTCCGGTTGCTGCGCGCTGGCCGCGCGCAAATGGCCTGCGACGATTACGCCCTGGGCTGTTCGATGATTAAGATAACTGCAGCATGGCTCTGACGCGTTTACTGATTAAAGATTTCCGCAATATCGAAGCGGCGGATTTGGCTCTGGCGCCGGGATTCAATTTCCTGGTTGGGGCCAACGGCAGTGGGAAAACCAGCGTGCTTGAGGCGGTGTATACCCTTGGCCACGGGCGCGCATTTCGCAGCCTGCAGGCCGGAAGGGTGATCCGCCACGACCAGCCGGAGTTCATTTTGCACGGCCGTATTGAAGGCGCTGAGCGTGAAATATCCGTGGGATTAAGCAAGAGCCGTCAGGGAGACAGCAAAGTGCGCATCGATGGCAGCGACGGCCACAAAGTGGCTGAGCTGGCGCAGTTATTGCCGATGCAGCTGATTACCCCCGAAGGTTTTACCCTGCTAAACGGCGGGCCGAAATTTCGGCGCGCCTTCCTGGACTGGGGTTGTTTTCATAACGAACCCGGTTTTTTCACCGCCTGGAGCAACCTGAAACGGTTACTGAAGCAGCGTAATGCCGCGCTGCGCCAGGTCAGTCGCTATGCGCAGATCCGCGCCTGGGATCAGGAATTGATCCCGCTGGCCGAGCGTATCAGCGAGTGGCGGGCAGCTTACAGCGACGCGATTGCCGCGGATATCACCGCGACGTGCGCGCAGTTTTTGCCCGAATTTGCCCTGAGTTTCTCTTTCCAGCGCGGCTGGGACAAAGAGAGCGACTACGGAGAGCTGCTGGAGCGCCAGTTTGAGCGCGACAGGGCGTTAACCTATACCGCCGTGGGGCCGCATAAGGCGGACTTCCGCATCCGTGCCGAGGGCACGCCGGTAGAGGATTTATTATCGCGCGGTCAGCTAAAGCTGCTGATGTGCGCGTTGCGCTTAGCGCAGGGTGAGTTTCTCACCCGGCAGAGCGGGCGGCGTTGCCTGTATCTGATTGATGATTTTGCCTCCGAGCTGGACACCGGCCGTCGCCGGTTGCTGGCCGATCGCCTGAAAGCCACCCAGGCCCAGGTCTTTGTCAGCGCGGTAAGCGCTGAACAAGTGACCGATATGGCCGGTGAAAAGGGCAAGATGTTCCGCGTGGAACAGGGTAAAATAGAGGTTCAACCACAGGACTAAAATGAGCGAGAAACGTTGATGTCGAATTCTTATGACTCCTCAAGTATCAAGGTATTAAAAGGGCTGGATGCGGTGCGTAAGCGCCCGGGCATGTATATCGGCGACACCGATGATGGCACCGGTCTGCACCACATGGTATTCGAGGTTGTGGACAACGCTATCGACGAAGCACTCGCGGGCCACTGTAGTGACATTCAGGTGGTCATCCATGCCGATAACTCCGTTTCGGTACAGGATGACGGCCGTGGTATCCCGACCGGTATTCACGAAGAGGAAGGGGTTTCTGCGGCGCAGGTCATCATGACCGTGCTGCATGCCGGCGGCAAATTTGACGACAACTCCTACAAGGTATCCGGCGGCCTGCACGGCGTGGGTGTCTCCGTTGTTAACGCCTTGTCAGAGAAGCTGGAACTGGTTATTCGCCGCGAAGGCAAGGTGCATGAGCAGACCTACGCCATGGGTGAGCCGCAGGCACCGCTGAAAGTGGTCGGTGAAACCGATCAGACCGGCACCACGGTGCGTTTCTGGCCGAGCTACGAAACCTTCACCAACAACGTTGAATTTGAGTACGACATTCTGGCCAAGCGCCTGCGCGAGCTGTCTTTCCTTAACTCCGGCGTGTCTATCCGCCTGAAAGACAAACGCACGGACAAAGAAGACCACTTCCACTACGAAGGCGGCATCAAGGCGTTTGTCGAATACCTGAACAAAAACAAAACCCCAATCCACCCTAACGTGTTCTATTTCTCCACCGTGAAAGACGACATCGGTGTGGAAGTGGCGCTGCAGTGGAACGACGGTTTCCAGGAAAACATCTACTGCTTCACCAACAACATCCCGCAGCGTGATGGCGGTACCCATCTGGTCGGTTTCCGTACCGCGATGACCCGTACCCTGAACAGCTACATGGATAAAGAAGGCTACAGCAAAAAGGCTAAAATCAGCGCCACCGGCGATGATGCGCGTGAAGGCCTGATTGCCGTGGTTTCGGTGAAGGTGCCGGATCCCAAGTTCTCTTCCCAGACCAAAGACAAGCTGGTTTCCTCCGAGGTGAAAACCGCGGTTGAAACGCTGATGAACGAGAAGCTGGTCGATTATCTGATGGAAAACCCGGGCGATGCGAAAATCGTCGTCGGCAAAATCATCGATGCGGCGCGTGCCCGTGAAGCGGCGCGTAAAGCGCGTGAAATGACCCGTCGTAAAGGCGCGTTGGATCTGGCCGGCCTGCCGGGCAAACTGGCGGACTGCCAGGAACGCGATCCGGCGTTGTCCGAACTCTACCTGGTGGAAGGGGACTCTGCGGGCGGCTCTGCCAAGCAGGGGCGTAACCGTAAGAACCAGGCGATTCTGCCGCTGAAAGGTAAAATCCTCAACGTCGAGAAGGCGCGCTTCGACAAGATGCTGTCTTCGCAAGAAGTGGCGACGCTGATCACTGCGCTGGGTTGCGGCATCGGCCGTGACGAGTACAACCCGGACAAGCTGCGTTACCACAGCATCATCATCATGACCGATGCCGACGTCGACGGTTCGCACATCCGTACGCTGCTGTTGACCTTCTTCTACCGCCAGATGCCGGAAATCATTGAACGCGGCCACGTGTTCATTGCCCAGCCGCCGCTGTACAAGGTGAAAAAAGGCAAGCAGGAACAGTACATCAAAGATGACGAGGCGATGGATCAGTATCAGATCGCCATCGCGATGGACGGTGCAACCTTGCACACCAATGCCAACGCGCCGGCGCTTGCCGGTGAACCACTGGAAAAACTGGTAGCAGAGCACTACAGCGTGCAGAAGCTGATCGGTCGTATGGAACGCCGCTACCCGCGCGCGCTGCTGAACAATCTGATCTATCAGCCAACCCTGAATGAAAGCGATCTGAGCGATCAGAGCAAAGTGCAGGTATGGATTGAGTCGCTGGTGAAACTGCTGAACGATAATGAGCAGCATGGCAGCAGCTATGACTCGGTGATCTTCGAGAACCGCGAGCGCCAGATGTTTGAGCCGGTGCTGCGCATCCGTACCCACGGCGTGGATACCGACTACCCGCTGGACTTCGAGTTCTTCCACGGCGGCGAATATCGCAAAATCTGCCAGCTGGGCGAAAAACTGCGTGGCCTGATCGAAGAAGATGCCTTCATCGAACGTGGCGAACGCCGTCAGCCGGTAGACAGCTTCGAGCAAGCGCTGGAGTGGCTGGTGAAAGAGTCGCGCCGTGGCCTGTCGATACAGCGTTATAAAGGTCTGGGCGAAATGAACCCTGAGCAGCTGTGGGAAACCACCATGGATCCGGAAAGCCGCCGCATGCTGCGTGTGACCGTGAAGGACGCCATCGCTGCCGATCAGCTGTTCACCACCCTGATGGGGGATGCGGTCGAACCGCGTCGTGCCTTTATCGAAGAAAATGCCCTGAAAGCGGCAAATATCGATATTTAACGCATTAATGGCTGTGAAAATCCGCGCCGGGCAACCCGCGCGGATTTTTTTACGCCTTTTTTGGCGCTGACAACGCGGGCTGAAACGCGTTAGCATGGGAAAAAACCACTGGGAGAAGCTTGAATGGCTATTGAACTGATTGCGATCGATATGGACGGCACGTTGCTTAATCCGCAGCACCAGATTACGCCTGCGGTGAAGCAGGCCATCACCGAGGCGCGCCGCAAAGGGGTTCACGTGGTGCTGGCTACCGGGCGGCCTTACGTCGGCGTTCAGGATTATCTGCGTCAGTTGGATATCCAGGGCCCCGGTGATTTCTGCATTACCTACAACGGCGCGCTGGTGCTGCAGGCGGTCGACGGCGCCTGCATCCTGCAGGAAACCCTGGGCTTCGAGGATTATCTCCACTTCGAGCAGATGGCGCGGGAGTTTGGTGTCCACTTTCAGGCGTTCGATTTCGATACCCTGTATACCCCGAACAAAGATATCGGCAAATACACCGTGCACGAGTCGGAAATGACCGGCATTCCGTTGAAATACCGCAGCGTAGAGGAGATGGATCGCCAGACTCGCTTCCCGAAGTTGATGATGATCGACGAGCCGGAGTTGCTGGATCGCGCCATTGCGCGCATTCCAGCCGAGACGCGGGAGCGTTACACCATCCTGAAAAGCGCGCCTTACTTCCTGGAGATTTTGCATAAACGGGTTGATAAGGGCACCGGGGTGAAAATGCTGGCAGAACACCTCGGCATTGCGCAGGAAAACGTGATGGCATTGGGCGATCAGGCCAATGATACCGCGATGATCGAGTACGCCGGCGTTGGCGTAGCGATGGGTAATGCCATCCCGGAACTGAAAGCGGTGGCGCAGTTCGTTACTACTGCCAATACTGAAGACGGCGTGGCGCGCGCCATCGAGAAGTTCGTGCTGAACGCCTGAGGCGTTGTTGCACCCCAGGGGCGCACCTGCGCCCCTGAAGCGCGTTAGAGCCGCGCTAAAATGCCTTTCACAATCTGGACGTCCTGAATCGCCAGCCCGGTAAGATCGGCAATAGTGATTTGTTGCGGGCTGCTGCGCAGCCTTCCCCCCTGCGCCAGAGCAGTGCCAAATTCGACGATCGGCTTCGATGTCAGCAAACCTTGCCGATAAGCGGTGGCGATCTCGCCGTAGTCTGCACACTGCGACAAGGCATCAACCAGCAACAGGTCCGCCCTGGCGACCAGATCGGTCGCCAGCTCCTGCTTGCCGTGGGTGTCTGCGCCAATTGCCGTGATATGGGTACCAGGCTGAATATCCGCCGCTTGCAAAATGGGCTCGCGGCTGGGGGTAGTGGTGACAATCAGCCGACAATGCGCCGCCAGCTCTGCCGCGTTTTGGGTGGTCTGCACCCGGAAACCCTCGGCTTCGGCATCGTGGCGAAAGGCTTGCAAAGCCGGTTCGTTGCGGCCCCATACCCAGACATCGCGGCATGGGGTGAGCGGTTTTAGCTGCTGCAGTTGCAACCGGGCCTGCATGCCGCAGCCGACGATGCCGATCGCCGGGATGTCCGTCGGGGCGCACAGTTCGGCGGCAATACGCCCTGCCAGCGCGGTGCGTAACGCGGTCAGCCAGCCTTCGTCCAGCAGCAGCGCCTGCGGTTCGCCGGTCAGTGCAGAGAAGGCCATCAGCAACCCCTGATTGCTGGCCAACCCTTGCGCCGGGTTGCGGTAGAAACCGGCGGACACCTTGACGACAAACTGCTCATCGCCTTCCAGCCACGCCGATTTGATACAGCAGTCGCCTGCGGCCTGCTCAAACAGAAAATGCTGTACCGGCGGCTGTTGTGCCTGTTGGCGCGAGTAAGCAATAAATCCGGATTTAAGCAGTGACGTGATGCTTTCTGCGTCGAAACTGTCAATTATCTGCTGCTGGTTAATGATTTTCATCGGCGATGGCCTTGAGGTATTTCTCCAGCACGATATTTTTTCCGCACAGCACCACAGCCACTTTTTTTCCCTGAAATTCCGGTGCCAGCTTGATGGCCGCAGCCAGAGCTACCCCGGCCGCGCCTTCAATAATCCAGCGATCGCTGGCGGCAATCTGGCGCATCGCCCGTTTGATTTCCGTTTCACTGACCAGAATTTTGCGATCGATCAGCTGCTGGCACAGTGGGAAGGTAATGGCGTTAGGCTCCACGCCGCCGGCGGTGCCGTCGGACAAAGTCTCCTGCTCCTCTACCGGGAAAATATGGCCGGCTTCCAGCGCGCTGTACATGCTGGTGGCATTCTCCGGCCAGCAGGCGATAAGCTGGGTTTTCGGCGACAATTGCTGCAGCACGGTGCCAATACCTGAAATATAGCCACCGCCGCCTACGGCGACAATCACCGCATCCAGATCCGGCTGCTGTTCGACCAGCTCCATGCCGCAGGTGCCCTGGCCGGCGATCACCTGTTCGTCGTTATAAGGGGAAACATAGACCTTCCCCTGTTCCTGTGCCGCCTTCTCACCCGCCTGTTCCGCTTTCAGAGCATCCCCCGGCACTGTCACGACTTTACCGCCCAAAGCGCGGATGGTTTCGAGCTTGATCGCGGCGGCGGTTTCCGGTGCATAGACCGTCACGCTGACGCCCATCAGTTTGCCTGCCAGCGCCATCGCCTGGCCGTGATTACCGCTGGAGGCGGCGATCACCCCGCGTTGACGCTGTTCGTCACTCAGCAGTCGCAGTTTATTGCTGGCCCCGCGAAATTTGAATGAACCGGTTGGCTGCAGATGGTCACATTTCAGATACAGCTCGCAACCCAGTTGCTGCGACAGCAGCACGCTGCGCTCCAACGGGGTCACGCGTACCTGAGGACGCAACTGCTGATGGGCGGAAACAATTGCATCGAATAAGCTGCTCATACCGGTTCCTTTTATTTTCATCGGGTTGACGATCTTTTTGATCTGATTTTCCACATGGGTATTTTCCATTGATGTGGACTTTAAAATCCATATTGTACTTTATTGTATTCATTGTAAACCCCCCTGCGTCGACGGGAAGCACCTTGATGGGCGATGTGAAGCCCTTGCCCAATCCGGTAAGATGGTGACTTAGTGCCAACATGTGCAGGGGAGCCGCCATGAGCTATCGGGAAAAACAACTGACTTTTGAACCACGCGGACACCAGTTAACCAATATCAACGTCTGGACGCCAGACAGCCAGTGGCTGGCTTACGACGTGCGTCCGAACGGCGCTTCCTTTACCGGTCTGAGTATTGAACGGGTGAATGCCAACAGCGGCAAGGTCGAGGTGGTATATCGCGCGCAGCAGGGTGCACATGTGGGTGTAGTGACCGTTAGCCCGGACGCGCCGGCCCGTTACGCTTTTATTCACGGCCCGGAACACCCGGACAGCGTTTGGCATTACGACTTTCATCATCGCCGTGGCGTGATCGTCAGCGAACCGGATCTTGAACTGGCCGTGACTCTTGATGCGATGGATATCACTGCGCCCTATACCCCCGGGGCGCTGCGCGGTGGCTCGCACGTTCACGTGTTCAGCCCGGACGGCAGTCGCCTGAGTTTTACTTATAACGACCACGTGATGCACGAGCTTGACCCTGCACGGGATCTGCGTAACGTAGGAGTGGCTGTGCCGTTGCAGGGCGTAAATCCGCCCAAGCAGCATCCGCGTGAATATGATGGCAGCCATTACTGTGTGTTGGTCAGCGAAACGACGCCGCAGCCGCAGCCGGGCAGCGATCAGATTAACCGTGCCTACGAAGAGGGTTGGGTCGGGCAACGCGGCTATTTACGGCCCGATGGACGCCAACAGCGTTGGGCACTGGCGTTTATCGGCGACACGCGTTCCGCTGCCGGCGAAAAGTTGCCGGAAGTGTTTATTGTCGACCTGCCGTGCGACGACGCCGATTACGCTAAAGCCGGCTCCCGACCGCTGCAGGGCACCCCGACCCATTTACCCGCTCCCCCTTTGGACGTGCGCCAACGTCGCCTGACCTTTACCGGCGGGCGTCGTTATCCCGGCGTTGTCACCGCACCGCGCCACTGGCTGCGCAGTTCGCCTGATGGCAGCATGATTGCCTTTCTGATGAAAGATGACGAGGGCGTAGTGCAGCTGTGGACGGTTACGCCGAACGGCGGTGAGCCGCGCCAAATTACCCGGGGTGAGCATGGGATACAGTCTGCGTTCAGTTGGCACCCGCAGGGCGGGCGAATCGCGCTGGTGTGCGATAACAGCCTGATGCTGTGCGAGGTGCCCAGCGGCCGCATGCAGCGCCTGACGAAACGCACCGCGCTGCCACCGTCGGGCGATGCCATTGTCTTTTCGCCGGACGGTAATCAAGTGGCGTTTATGCGCGAGGTTGAGGGTTTCAGCCAGATTTTTGTGGCTACGGTGTGATCAGGATGCGGGCCGGGCAGCCCGCGTCAGAGCCTTTTAATGTGCGGCTACGCTGGCTGCATGGCTGGGATCGCCGCTGGCCGCCAGGTTCTGCTCTTCGCCGCGCAGGATGCGTGCTCTCGGTGAGTCTGCGGTGTCGTCACTGCCGGAGCGCATATAGTCGTAAGGCAGCAGCACGGTGTCCATCACGGCCGAGAAGGGCAGATCCAGCGCCACCAGCGGCATCATCGCCCAACTGGTGTTGTCGTCCTTCAGCATGCCCACGCTGGCGCGGGTACCCGGATAGTAGCCCTGATTCGGGCCGGTGTGGCTCATCACGCTGGAGCAGCCGTTTGTCGCCAGCAGCATGCAACTGGTTGCTATCACTTTTATCGTTTTCATTATTCCATCCTGCAGGGTGCTGTTCCCTAAAATTTGCTGATCTATAACATCTTGTCGATGTTTTAAAAGGAGCAAGGTCACGCTCTGTGGCGGCTCTCTCACTTTATTGTAAGGGATAAAAAAACTTTCGCCGAACTGATTGTCATTTTTTTGATCGCCGCCGGTTGAAATGATGAAATCAACCCCCATTTTCTTATCAGAAGCAAATTAAGAATTTGCCGTAAGGGAATTCTTATTATTAGCCTGTCCTTAGTGGAAGGCGTAATTATTAAACCTCGCTGAAGTGCCTTAGGAGGCTGTTTTATGCGCAATTTCGATCTTTCCCCGCTATACCGTTCCGCCATTGGTTTTGACCGCTTGTTTAACGCGCTGGAGGCTGGGCAGAGCCAGGGGAATGGCGGCTACCCACCTTATAATGTTGAGCTGGTGGATGAAAACCATTATCGCATTGCGATCGCGGTGGCCGGGTTTGCCGAGCAGGAACTGGAAATCACCACCCAGGACAATCTTCTGATTGTGCGTGGTGCCCATAATAACGAACCTGCTGAAAGAACCTACTTATATCAAGGTATTGCCGAGCGTAACTTCGAGCGTAAATTCCAGCTGGCCGAGCATATCCAAATTAAAGGCGCGAAGCTGGAGAATGGGTTGTTGTATATCGATATGGAACGCATCGTACCGGAAACATTAAAACCGCGCCGGATTGAAATTAAATAATTCTTATTTCATCAGCGAAACGTCTCGCTGGTGTTAAATGTTAACTTGCCCGCCGTCAGGGGGCATAACTTAATTTACCCTATGAATTTTGAGTTACGGCCAGGCGACCCGCTCATTCATCCTATGGGGCTTACCAAGGTAAGTGACAGGGGTGACAAATTTGCCGGGAGCAGATTTGAACGGGCCGCATCACCGAGGGCAGGTAACGACGCTGTAGCTTGAAAGACAACGGGTAAAATCTCGCTTCATAGAAGGAGTTTACATCATGCGTAATTACGATCTGTCACCTTTGCTGCGTCAGTGGATTGGTTTCGACAAGTTGGCCAGCTCAATGGGCGGCCAGGAACCCCAGGGCTTCCCGCCGTACAACATCGAGAAAAGCGACGACAACCACTACCGCATTTCTCTGGCGCTGGCCGGGTTCAAACAAAGCGAACTGAACATTGAAGTGGAAGGGCCGCGCCTGACCGTGAGCGGTAAGCCGACGCCGCCGGAAAAACAGGTGGAATACCTGCATCAGGGGCTGGTGTGCAAAGAGTTTACTCTGACCTTCACGCTGGCCGAGCACTTGCAGGTTGCAGAGGCGCAGTTTGAAAATGGCCTGTTGCACATCGATCTGGTGCGTCAGGTGCCGGATGCCTTGCAACCGCAACGCATCGCCATCGGCACCACGCCGGGGTTAGAATCTCAGTAACCGACTGAAAAAAATCGGTAATAACACGGGGGAAGTCCAAGCGGGCTTCCCCCGTTGCATTCTGTGGCGTAACCCACATTCCCCCCGTCCCGCTTATGCCAGAATCCCTATTAATTGTGTGCTTTAACCGCAAACCGGTTGTTAAACTTCTGGCAAGGATGTGACCTATGAGCGATATCGCCCTGACCGTCAGCATGTTGGCGTTGGTGGCCGTTCTCGGGCTGTGGATGGGTAACTGGAAGGTATATGGCGTCGGGCTGGGCATTGGCGGGGTCCTGTTCGGCGGCATTATCGTGGGGCATTTCGCCCAGAGCTGGCAAATCAGTCTTAACGGCGACATGCTGCATTTCATTCAGGAATTCGGGCTGATCCTGTTCGTTTACACCATTGGCATTCAGGTGGGCCCAGGTTTCTTTTCTTCCCTGCGGGTGTCCGGACTGCGGCTCAACGGTTTCGCCATTTTATTGGTGCTGGTTGGCGGCGTGGTGGCGGCGGGGGTTCACAAGCTGTTTGCCGTGCCGCTGCCGATCATTCTCGGCGTGTTCTCCGGAGCGGTCACCAATACCCCCGCGCTCGGTGCCGGGCAGCAAATTCTTACCGATCTGGGGTCCGATCCGGCGTTGGTCGATCGCATGGGGACGGGTTACGCCATGGCCTATCCGTTCGGTATCTGCGGCATCCTGCTGGTGATGTGGCTGATCCGCCTGTTCTTTCGTATCAATATCGATAAAGAAGCGCAGGCGTTTGAAAACAGCCTGGGCAATCACCACGAACTGCTGCACACCATGAACGTGGCGGTGCGTAATCCCAATCTGCAGGGGATGGCGATAAAAAATGTGCCGCTGCTGAATGGGGAGGACATCGTCTGCTCACGGCTGAAACGCGGCGAGCTGCTGATGGTGCCCGCGCCGCTCGAGAGGCTGGAGTTGGGCGACTATCTGCATCTGGTAGGAAAGCGCGAGAGCCTGGAAAATGCCCGGCTGGTGATTGGCGAAGAGGTGGACGTTTCGTTGTCAACGCGCGGTACGGCGTTACAGGTGGTGAGGGCGGTGGTGACCAATGAGAAGGTGCTGGGCAGCAAAATCCGCGATCTCAACCTGAAGCGGAAATATGACGTGGTGATCTCGCGCCTGAACCGTTCCGGGGTTGAACTGGTGGCCGGCAGCAACGTTACGCTGCAATTTGGCGATATCCTCAACCTGGTTGGCCGGCCGGAATCGATTGAAGCGGTCGCGGCCATCGTCGGCAACGCTCAGCAGAAATTGCAACAGGTGCAGATGTTGCCGGTATTTATCGGCATCGGGCTGGGAGTGTTGCTGGGTTCTGTCCCGCTGTTTGTACCGGGTTTCCCGGCGGCATTGCGCCTTGGGCTGGCCGGCGGGCCGCTGGTGGCGGCATTGATCCTCGGGCGTATCGGCAGCATTGGCAAGCTGTACTGGTTTATGCCGCCGAGCGCTAACCTGGCGCTGCGCGAGTTGGGCATTGTGCTGTTTCTGGCGGTGGTGGGGCTGAAATCGGGGGGGAACTTTGTCGATACTCTGATGCATGGCGAAGGGCTGGCGTGGATTGGCTACGGCGCGTTGATTACCGCTATCCCGTTGCTCAGCGTGGGTGTGCTGGCGCGGGTCGTGGGCAAGATGAATTATCTGACGCTGTCCGGCATGCTGGCAGGTTCGATGACCGATCCGCCGGCGCTGGCCTTCGCCAACGGCCTGCACCCGACCAGCGGCGCTGCCGCGCTGTCTTACGCCACGGTTTACCCTCTGGCGATGTTCCTGCGCATCATGTCGCCGCAGTTGCTGGCGGTGCTGTTTTGGGCGATGTAGCGAGCCGGGGCGCAGCTGTTACCTGCTAACTGCGCCCCGGCTCAGGCATCAGCCCGCTTCCTGGTGCGCGCGTTCGATCTCTTCCGCCAAAATCGCCACGCCGCGCTCGATTTTCTCCGGATCCGGCACGTAGTTCATCCGCATGCACTGGTGAGTATGCGGCCATTCATGCTCCAGTCCCGGGAAGAAGTAGTGGCCCGGCACCATCAGCACGCCGCGTTTTTTCAGGCGCTGATACAGCAGCTCGGTGGTGATCGGCAGATCCTTGAACCACAGCCAAAGGAAAATCGCCCCTTCTGGTTTGTGGATCAGGCAACGCTCTGGCGACAGATAGCGGCGGATTATCTCGATGGTGTGCTCAACGCGCTGTTTGTAGAACGGGCGGATCACCTCGTTCGACAGGCGCAGCAGATCGCCGCGTTCGATCATTTCCGCTGCCATCGCCGGCCCCATGCTGCCCGGTGACAGGCTGATGATGCCGTTCATGTTGGTCAGGGCGCTGATGACTTTCTCATCGGCAATCACGATGCCGCAGCGTGAGCCGGGCAACCCGAGCTTGGACAAGCTCATGCACAAGATGATGTTCGGGTTCCACAGCGGCGTCGCTTCGCTGAAGATAATTCCGGGGAACGGCACGCCGTAAGCGTTATCGATCACCAGCGGAATATTGCGTTGCTGCGCCAGCAGATCGAGCTTCATCAGCTCTTCGTCAGTGATCACGTTACCGGTTGGGTTGGTCGGGCGCGACACGCAGATCATGCCGATGTCGTCGCCAATATGCAGGTGTTCGAAATCAACGTGATATTTGAACTGGCCTTCCGGCAGCAGCTCGATATTGGGCTTGGCCGACACGAACAGACCCTCGTCCAGCCCGGCGTCGGCGTAGCCGATATATTCCGGCGCCAGCGGGAACAGCACGCGGCGACGGCTGCCGTCGGCATAACGCCCGGCAAACAGGTTAAACAAGTAGAAAAATGCGCTCTGGCTGCCGTTTGTTAGTGCAATATTCTGTGGTGAAATCTGCCAGCCCAGCTCGTCGCGCAGCAAAGTAGCCAGTGCTTTCAGCAGGGCGTCTTTGCCCTGCGGGCCATCGTAGTTACACAGCGCCTCGGTCAGTTTGCCCTGGTCGAGCATGTCCTGACACAGTTGTTTGAAGTAACTTTCCATCTCTGGAATTTGCGCCGGATTGCCGCCGCCGAGCATGATGGCACCGGGCGTGCGCAGGCCTTCGTTCAGGTCATCCATTAAACGGGTAATGCCCGCGTAACGGGTAAATTTGTCGCCGAAAAGTGAAAAAGTCATAGGTGCAGCAGTATTGTTTTTAGCAGGTAATCGCCCACCATACCGCCAGATAATTTTCGGCGCAATGCGGTTCATAAAACAACCACTGGGGATAAACTTCACCCGGTGGTTGTTTTCCAGCAGATTGTACTGAATTAATGTGACCGATCGCCGACCCACACCACCATCACCTTGTCGTCGCCAAGCCGGCGGCTGAAGGCATAGTAGCCTGCGGTTTGCTGCGACTGTTGCACACCGGCCCCGATCGCCGGATGGCGGGCACGGAACTGCCCAAGCCGTTGCCAATGCGCCAGCAGTGGCGCTTTGGCGCCTTGCAGTTCACGCCAGTTCATATCGGAACGCGTGCCCTGCAGCGGATCCGAACCGGTCGGGCCGAGCTGACGACCGCTTTCATCACCGTAGTAAATTTGCACCGCCCCAGGGGCCAGCAGCAGTAAATCTGCCGCACGCTGCTGCAATGGCAGCGAACCTTTGGCGTCGCTGGCGAAGAACAGCCGGGTATCGTGCGAGGAGAGATAGCTCAGTACGTTGAAATCCTGCAGCTTGTCGGCCATTTGCTGGTAAGTGGCGTCGATACTGGAGAAACAGCTCAGCGCCTGCGAAGCCTGATCCTGAAAATCGAAATTGATCATCGTGTCAAAGCCATTCTGGTAATAGTCGCTTTTCATCACGCCGTGGCCCCAGGCTTCGCCGGTCATCCAGAATGGGGCGTCATCCAGCGCCTGGTGTGGATTGGCGGCTTTCCATTGCGCCAGCGCCGCCGTGGCTCGCTGTTTCAGCAGCGCCAGCGTGGGTTTCTCCACGTGCTTGGCGGTATCGACGCGGAAGCCGTCGATACCGTAATCGCGCACCCATTGGCTGAGCCAGGTGGTCAGGTAATCGCGGGTCGTGGCACCGGGAATATCCTGTGCGGCGGTGTCGGGTTTGTGGCGATAGAACAGCGGCAGGCCACTGGCGCCGGGCGCTTCAGTTTTGATGTCCGGGAGGAAGGCCAGTGACATGGTGAGGTCGTTATAACCCGGCGAGTCATAGTCACCGATATCGGTGCGGATCCAGTTTTTCCCCCACCACGGGCTCCAGCCTGCCTTGTCGCTGAAATTAATGTAATCGTTGAAGCTGTGCCAGTTTTGCCCTGGACCAGGCCGCCAGTCGCCCCAGTTTTTACCCAGCGTTTTTTCGATCTCCGCGCCCTTCAGGTAGAGCGAGCCGAAGTGGAAGGTCTGCATATCGGCCAAGGTGGCGTAGCCGACATGGTTTACCACCACGTCGAACAGAATGCGGATGCCGCGTTGGTGCGCCTGTTCGACCAGTTTGCGCAGGTCTTGCTCGGTGCCCATATTGGCGTCGAGCCGGGTCCAGTCCAGTGCGTAGTAGCCGTGATAAGCGTAGTGCGGGAAATCGCCTTTGGTGCCGCCGCCGACCCAACCGTGGATCTGTTCCAGCGGCGAGCTGATCCACAGTGCGTTGACGCCAAGCTGTTGCAGGTAATCCAGCTTTTGCGTCAGCCCGGCGAGATCGCCGCCGTGGAAGGTGCCGATCTCCTGCATGCCGTCGCTGCGGCGGCCGTAGCTGTGGTCGTTGGCCGGGTTGCCGTTTTCAAAGCGATCGGTCAGTGCGAAATAGACCGTGGCGTTGTGCCAGTTGAACGGTGCCGGTTTTTCCGTGCCGGCGGATTCCAGCAGCAACATGCCGCCGCTGCCTGCGGCAGGCTGAAGGGTCACTTTGCCCTGGCTGACCCTGGCCGTTTGGCCGGAATAGAAATCGCGCACTGTTTCGCCTTCGGTGAAGGTCGCCGCTACGTCAAGGGTGACGGGCTTGCCGTCCCAGCGCTGACAGGTGCGGGTTACCGCTGCTGCGGCGGCCTGTGGGGCCGTTTTCAGGCTGAGTTGCAGCGTCGGCGTACCGCTGCGGGTATCGACGCGCACCTGGTATTCACCGTCGCGGAACAACCGCCAGGTGACCGGCGGGGCATCGCCGCAAGGTTGCAGCGACAGGGTTTGATTCAGCCTGGCCGCCGCGGTCGGCTGCCAGCATTGCCGATCCTGATAAATTTTCAGCGGCAGTTCGCCCTTGGGCAGCGTGGCGTGGCTGGTGAACAGCCCGGCGGTGGATTCGTCAAAGGTCGGGAAGCTTTGCAGCGTCCAGCTTGCTAGCGCGGCCGGTGACAGCAGCATCAGCAGGGGTAGGGTCAGGCGTTTCATGGCTCTCCTTACGCGTGGCAGGAAGCGTTTTTATTCTGAGGTAACGCTCAGTGTGACAAATGAAGAAAAAATAGCCTCATCCCGATGGCGTATTTTCAGGGAGGAGGGAGAAGGGGGATAAGAGGAAAGAATATGGGCGGGAAAACTCCCGCCCGTTATGACTATTTCTTCAGCAACTGCGGATTGACGCAGTTTTCTTTTACCGTACCGGTCAGGGCGGCAATCAGGTTATCTACCGCGCATTCGGCCATCGCATTGCGGGTTTCATGAGTGGCGGAGCCGATGTGCGGCAGTGCCACCACGTTCGGCAGCGTCAGCAGCGGCGAAGAGACCGGCAGCGGCTCTTTCTCGAAGACGTCCAGCCCGGCGGCGTGGATCGTTCCGTTCTGCAACGCTTCTATCAGTGCGGCTTCATCCACCACCGGGCCACGGCCGGCGTTGATCAAAATACCGCTCTTTTTCATCTTCGCCAGTTGGTCGCGGCTGATCATATGGAAGGTTTCTTCGGTCAGCGGCAGCGTGATGCAAATGAAATCGGACTCGGCCAACAGGGTGTCCAGATCGCAGCGGCGGGCGTTAAAACGCGTCTCGGCCTCTTCGTGGGTGCGGCGGGCGTTGTACAGTATCGGCATGCCGAAGCCGAAATGAGCGCGCTGCGCCAGCGCCAGGCCGATGCGGCCCATGCCGAGGATGCCGAGGGTTTTATGGTGCACGTCGACGCCAAACCAGTCCGGCCCGATGCTGCCCTGCCATTCACCGGCTTTTACCCGCTCGGCCACTTCCACCACGCGGCGCGCCGTCGCCAGCACCAGGCTCATGATGGTATCGGCGACGGTTTCGGTCAGCACCGTCGGGGTATGCATCAGCACCACGTTATGGGCGTTAAGCGCGTCGACGTCGAAATTGTCGTAACCGACGGAAATGGTCGAGGCGGCGCGCAGCTTGGGCGCTTGTTGCAGGAAAGCTTCATCAATCTTGCCGCCGGAACCGATGATCCCTTCCGCCTGAGCGAGCGCTTGTTTCAGCTCGTCGCGGTTATCCGGCGACAGACCATCGAAGGCGTGCACGGTGAAGTGTTGTTGCAGTCGTTCACGCAGCTCGGCGGGAATACTTTTGTACAATACAATTGAAGGCTTCATCACGAACTCCAGCAATACCCTTCGTCTTTCAGGCTGTAGCGTTGTTGCCTGGCTACAACCTGAAATCCATCGGGTATGTTCAACAGAAAATAAAGTATAACGAGATCAGGCTACTTGTGGATGAACCTCGTTGCGGGCGGGTTTGACGATCAGCGTCACGACGACCGCCACGATCAGCGCTATGGCCATAAACATATAAGAAGCTGACGGGTTGCCGGTCGCGCCGTTCAGGTAGCCGACGAACCAGGAGCCGAAGAAGGAGCCCAGCGCACCCATGCTGTTGATCAGCGCCATCGCGCCACCGGCGACGTTTTTCGGCAGCATTTCCGGAATGATGGCGAAGAAGGGCCCGTACGGGGCATACATTGCCGCACCGGCGATCACCAGCAGACCGTAGGAAACCCAGAAATGGTTGGTGCCGACGGCATAGGAACCGAAGAACGCCAGCGCGCCGATCAGCAGCAGCGGCCAGACGAACAGTTTGCGGTTCTGCATTTTGTCCGAAGCCCAAGACACCAGGATCATGGAGATAGTCGCCGCCAGGTAAGGCACCGACGACAGCCAGCCGGCTTCCACCATGCCCATTTGCATGCCGCTGCGCAAAATGGACGGCAACCACAGCACGAAGCCGTACACGCCGATGCTCCAGGCGAAATACTGTACGCACAGCAAGATCACGTTGCGTGAGCGGAAGGCTTCACCGTAGTTGCGCACCGCCTTGATGCCTTTCTGCTCCTCATCAAGCTGCTTTTGCAGCGCCGATTTTTCGTCTTCGCTCAACCATTTGGCCTGCGCCGGCTTGTCTTTCGCCAGCACCCACCAGCAGAAGGCCCAGAGTACCGCCGGAATACCTTCGATGATGAACATCTCGCGCCAGCCGAAGGCGTGGATCAGGTAGCCGGAAACCACCGACATCCACAACACGGTGACCGGGTTACCGAGGATCAGGAAGGTATTGGCGCGTGAACGTTCTGATTTGGTGAACCAGTTGCTGATGTAAATCAGCATCGCCGGCATCACGGCCGCTTCCACCACGCCGAGAATAAAGCGAATGGCGGCCAGCATCGGGATATTGCTGACCACGCCGGTCAACGAGGCGCAGCCACCCCACAGGATCAGGCACCAGAAGATCAGTTTTTTTACGCTGCGGCGTTCGGCATAGATCGCGCCGGGAATTTGGAAGAAGAAATAGCCAAGGAAAAACAGCGCGCCCAGCAGCGAAGACATGCCTTTGGTAATGCCCAGATCGTCGTTGATGCCGGCGGCCGAGGCAAAGCTGAAGTTAGCGCGATCGAGGTAGGCCAGGCTGTAGGTGATAAACACGATGGGCATGATGTACCACCAGCGTTTGGCCGCGAGAGTGACTGTATTCATGTTCAGATTCCTCAGTGGTGTCGTATTCCCGTTGCCTTTCAAGCTGCAGCCAACAACGCTGCAACTTGGAAATCATTGGGTATTGCTCTCCCGGCGAGTCTGGTTGTAGGGCCAGAGGCATGTGCCGTTAGGAGAAGGCTATTAACTGATTTTGTTTGTTATTTTTATTCAGCCAGTGCCGCGCGGGTTGGCAGCCCTTCGCTGTCGCCGATGGCCTGGATCGCCAGCGAGCCGATTTTATTGCCGCGTTGCACCGCCTGTTTCAGCGTTTTGCCCTCCAGCAGGGCGCTGATCGTCCCAACGGCAAAGCCGTCTCCTGCACCTACGGTATCCACTACGTTGCTGACTTTTATCGCCGGCACTCTGGCCCGATCGCCGGCGGCGGTTTTAAACCAGGCGCCGTCCGGGCCGGTTTTGATGATCACCGCTTGCACGCCGCGTTCCAGGTAGAAATCGGCGATGCCTTCCGGCGTGGATTGGCCGGTAAGGATTTGCCCCTCTTTGAGCCCCGGCAGTACCCAGTCGGCGGCGAACGCCAGCTTGTTCAACTGATCGATCATCACCTGTTGGCTGGACCACAGTACCGGGCGCAGGTTGGGATCGAATGAAATGGTCTTGCCCATGGCGCGCATTTCACGGGCGGCATGGTTGCACAGCTCCAGCGATTGGCCGGACAGGGCCGCAGCCACACCGCTCAGGTGCAGATGGCGTGCGGAGCCGAAGTAATCGCGGTTAAAGTCGGCGGTCGACAACTGGCTGGCCGCTGAGCCTTTGCGGAAATATTCCACGCTGGGATCGGTACCATCGGTAGTTTTCGATTTGATCTGAAAACCGGTCGGATAGTTGCCGTCTACCGTGACTTGCTGGAAGTTAATGCCTTCTTTTTTCAGCTGTTGCAGGGCGAAACGGCCGAAAGCGTCGTTGCCGACCCGGCTGACCCAGCCCACGTTTAGGCCCAGGCGCGCAAGGCCAATCGCCACGTTCAGCTCGGCACCGGCAATGCGTTTGGTGAAGGTCTCGACTTCAGCCAGATCGCCGGTTTGCGTGGCCACGAACATCGCCATGGCCTCACCCAGCGTAACTACGTCCAGTGGCGCATTACGCGCCGCGGTCAGCGTTGTCATGATGTTTACTCCGCACGCAGAAGGTTAACGTAGTGGCGGGTAACGGCTTCCAGGCTGTCACCCTGCAGAGGGAATTCGATGCCACGCGGCGCGTCCAGCGGCAGGCGGGCCAGCAGTTCGCGCCAACTGCCGTCGGTGTCGTCCAGCGCCACTGCGCGCCAGCCGCGCGGGCCGTGGATGGCGGCTTTAACGTGAACATAGCTGACGTGGTTCGCCAGGCGTTCTGCGGCGGCGAAGGCGTCTTGCTCCACCCAATGCCAGTTGGCCATATCGAACGTCATGCTGACCGGCAGGCGGTTGTCTTCCGCCGCATGGAAAAAGGCATTCAGCAGCGACAGAATGCCGCAGTCAGGGGTCTGGTCATTTTCCACCACCAGCTTGACCGGGTGTTGCTCCAGCGCCACTTTCAGTTCGGTAAAATCGAAGCCCGGTTGGTAATGCCCAAGGGAGAGTTTCAACTGACGTGCATGCAGCACCTGAGCTTCCGCCAGCAGCGCCGGCAGGTTTGGGTTCAGTGTATGCTGTGGGGTAAACAGCGCTTCAGGAGCGGAATAAACGGCAAACAGCTGCTGCTGTTCAATCGCCTGAGCCAGCGCCGACAGGCTTTCCAGCTCTTGGGCGGAAAACAGCTCGCGGCGGATCTCCACACCATCCGCGCCCGCCCCGGCAATGATCGGCAGTAAAGCGGCTTGCCCGCCGTGTTGCTGAACCACATCGGTGCCGTATGCGCCGGTCACTACGATAATTTCTCTTTTCATTTTGGCTCCTGAGGTGGCGTTATTCCCACCGCTGCTGTTAAGGGTACGTTAAATGGAACCGGTTCCAGGTGAAAGCGACAGAATGTAAAAATATGATCGCAATCACGAACATGAGCAAAAAATAGTCTTTCGAGGGAGGCGAGAGGCGCCGTAAACCGCGCCACTGCTGGGGAACGAGGAGGTTAGCGGGTGGTGGAGCCGCGCACGATCAGTTCACCGGAGAACATCTGTTCGCCGATCGGCGCATCCAGGCCCTGAATACGTTGCACCAGTTGTTCCAGCGCCGCGTGGCCCATTTCATAGGTCGGCTGCTTCAAGGTGGTGATGCCTACCCCCGCCAGTTCGGCCCATTCCAGCTCGTCAAAGCCGAGCAAGCCGATGTCGCTGCCCCATTGAATGCCCAGCCGGCGCATGGCGCGCGCGACCTGCAACGTCAGCGCGCCGTTGGCGGAAATCACCGCTTTGCGCATACCGCGGTGGCGGGCGTTAAAGCCACTGAGCACGCTTTCCAACTGCTTCAGGTCGTTAAGCGGCGTCTCGGCCTGCTCGGCCAGCAGCCCGGCATGTTGCGCCATGGTTTGGTTAAAGGCGTGCAGCCGCTCCAGCCGGGTATTGACCGTGCCGATGGGTTCGCTGAGAAACAGGATGGCTTCGAATCCCTGCTGCAACAGATGTTCGGTGGCGGTGGTCGCCGCCTCATGGTTGTTCAGGCCGACCACGTCGCAGGCGAAATCAGGGATTTTGCGGTCGATCAGGACCATCGGCAGCATGGATTGTTGCAGCGTCGACAAGGCTTCTTCACGCATGCCGACGGCGTTGACCACGATGCCCTCCACCCGGTAGCTGCTGAGCAGCTGCAGGTAGTGTTGCTCCTGATTGACCTCGTTATTGGTGTTACACACCAGCAGGGTAAAGCCGTGTTGACGGCAGGCGGCTTCGATACCGCGCATGACGTCCACCGAGTAGGGGTTGGTGATATCGGCGATGATCAGGCCAATCAGACGCGTTTGCCCGCCCTTCAGGCTGCGGGCCATCTGGCTCGGCCGGTAGTCGAGCTGGTGGATTGCCTGTTCGATGCGCTGTTTGAGATCGTCAGAAAGCAGGTGCTGTTCACCATTCAGATAGCGCGATACGCTGGTCTTGCCGGTTTTGGCGGTTTTCGCCACATCGCTGATGGTGGCGCGCCCCGAGGCGCGCATTGCCTTAACAGTGCTCACTGCCGATCTCCCCTGCGGTTAATTGCCAAGGAGACTACCACACCCGGCGTGGGGCCGGGAATGTTGAATGGCAGGTTGTGTGTGACTAAGGGATAGGTGCAAAGCGAGAAGCGGCGGGGCTTGGCGCCCCGCATGGGATTACTGCAGCGGGCTGAGGGTGATCTCGACGCGGCGGTTTTGCGCCTTGCCTTCCGCCGTGCTGTTGGAGGCGATCGGATTATCCGGGCCTGCGCCTGAGGTGCGGATGCGGTTTGCCGCTACGCCCTGGGTAATCAACGCGCTGCCCACGCCGTCGGCGCGTTGCTGCGACAGGGTCATGTTCAGGGCGCGGGAACCGGAGCTGTCGGTATAGCCAATCACGTTAACCGCCGTTTTTGGGTATTCCTTCAGCACCATGGCAACGCCGGTCAGGGTATTGGCGCCCGCCGGTTTCAGGGTGGCGCTGCTGCTGTCGAAGGTGACATTGTTCGGCATATTCAACACGATATTGTCGCCTTGGCGGGTGACGCTGACGCCGGTGCCTTTCATTTTGTCGCGCAGCTTGGCTTCCTGCACGTCCATGTAATATCCCGCGCCGCCGCCCAGCGCCGCACCGGCTGCTGCGCCGATCAGCGCACCTTTGCCGCGGTCCTTTTTCGACGAGGAGATCATGCCCACGCCGGCACCCAGTGCCGCGCCAAGGCCGGCGCCAATACCGGATTTACCGGCTTCAGATTCCCCGGTGTACGGGTTGGTGGTACAGGCTGACAGCGTGAGCGCAACGCTCACCGCGCCGGCAATAATCGCAATGCGTTTCATGTTTTTTCCTCAACAAGCGGATAGAAGCTGAGCCTGTTATCAGGGAAAAATCAGAGGAATACCATGCAGCGGATTCTGAATTGACCGCATCCCGGTGCGGGATGCGTTATTTTTAAGCGAAATCGACAGGGTTCAGACGGCCGGCGGCCAGTTCATGATCAGCGTATAAGCCTGGGTTTCTTCATTGTACAGCCGCTGGGATACCTGAAAACCCTGCTTGCGGTAAAACGCGCAGGCACGCAGATTTTGCTCATACACCTCAAGGCTCAACCGGGGATAGCGCCGCTGTACGTGCGTCATCAGCGCCTGGCCGACGCCGTGGCCATGAAAGGCTTGTTCGACAAACAGCGCGCCGATAAAACGGTCATCCAGCACGCTGATAAACCCGACGATCTCCCCTGCGTGACAATACGCCCAGCTTTGCGCCCGCGGCAGATAGCTATCCCGCACCAGCACAGCGCTTTCCCGCCAGTAGCTTTCCACCACGAACGGGTGGGCGGCGATGGTGCTGGGCAACCACAGGGCCATCAGCCGCGGAATATCGGCCGGGCGGCAGGGGCGGATCATTTCTGCTTTGGGTAGCAAATACATCCGGTCAGATGATCGTTCACCAACCCGCAGGCCTGCATAAAGGCGTAACAGATGGTGGAGCCGATAAATTTGAAGCCGCGTTTTTTCAACGCTTTGGACAAGGCATCGGACAGCTCGGTTTTCGCCGGCACCTGGCTCAGCGCTTGCCAGCCGTTGAGCTGTGGCTCGCCGCCGACAAAGCCCCAGATAAAGGCGGAAAAATCTTCGCCGGCCGCTTCCATGGCCAGGTAGGCTCTGGCGTTAGTGATGATGGCTTCGATTTTGCCGCGATGGCGGATGATGCCGCTGTCTTGCAGCAGCGTTTCCACGTCCTGCTCGGTCATGGCCGCCACCCGTTGCGGATCGAAATTGTGGAAGGCGCGACGGTAATTTTCACGCTTTTTCAGCACCGTGATCCAGGAAAGCCCGGCTTGCTGGCCTTCCAGGCACAGCATTTCAAACAGTTCACGCGCAGCGGTGGTCGGTGCGCCCCATTCTTTATCGTGATAGTCGAGATATAACGGATCTGCCGTCACCCAACCGCAACGTTCGCTGGCCATACTGCCTGTCCTTAAGCTGTGTTTATTTACAGTAATCATCGCCCGAAGCGGCAAGCTTGGCAAGCCCCTGATTGTTTTATCATCAACTGGCTTGACGTGACGGAAAAGCCAGCAATATTTACTAGATGGCCGCAGGCAGAAAAAGGCCAATGATAAAAAACGGGTTTCCTTCATTTGCTGGCTCTCAGGAGTCTCTTCATGCCTCTAAAAATAACTCGCATGCCCCGCCCGGCGGTGCTTGCAGTGGCGATATTATGCAGTATGACTACCCCGGCGCTGGCCTATGACCAGGTTTACGTATTTGGCGATAGCCTGAGCGATACCGGCAACAATGGCCGCTTTACCTACGACGGCAATAAACACCTGCTGTATGACGAAGTGCTGGCGCAACGCATCGGCGCCGCGTTGGTGGCATCGGACGACGGTGGCTACAACTATGCCGCCGGCGGCGGTGTGGCGGTGCCGGCGCTCAACCCGGCGGACAATACTCAGGATCAGGTGCAGAGCTACCTTGGCCGGGTCGATGGCCGGGCCGATGGCGAGGGTCTGTATATTCACTGGATTGGCGGCAACGATCTGGCGGCGGCGGCGTTAAACCCGACAACCGCGTCGGACGTGGCCTATAACAGTGCAGCCGCCGCCGCCGTGCAGGTTCGTTCGCTGTTGAATGCCGGCGCCGGTACGGTGATCGTACCGACGGTACCGAATATTGGTTCAACGCCGCAGCTGATGGAGCTGATTATCCAGCAGGCGCTGACGCCGGTGCAGGGCGCCGCAGTACAGGCGGCCTATGCCACCCTCAATTCACTGACTACGCCGGATAATGCTTCGCGCACTCAGGCTATCCATCAGGCGCTGACTTCCGCCGCCGCACAGGCCAGCGCAATCCCGCAGGTGCAGCAGGCGATTGCCGCACAGCTGATTGCCGCCTTTGACAGCCTGAGCGCTCAGGCCGCGCAGTTGACCGATTTTTATAACCAGAGTGAGGATCGCTTATTGGCGCAGGGTGGTGGCAATGTTGTTCGCGTCGACGTGAACAAGCTGTTCGCCGAGGCGATAGCCAATCCGGCGCAGTTTGGCTTCGCCAATACCGCCGGCATGGCTTGTCCGGCTGGGGTGTCGTCGGCGGTGTGCAGTTCCGCCACGCCGGGCTTCGACGCCAGTCAGTCCTATCTGTTCTCCGATCATTTTCACCCCAGCCCGCAGGCGCATCTGTTGATTGCCGATTACATTCAGGCGGTGCTGGATGGCCCGGCGCAGGTGGTGGCTCTGAATCAGGCGACGGCGGCGATGGCGCGTGACAGCCGCGCGATGCTCGACAGCCGTTTCCAGCAATTGCGCAATGGCGACAACCCGCAGGGATCGCTGGGCGTCTTCGGTGGCTATGCCGGGCAGCATTATGATTACTCGGCCAATAAGGCGGCGGGCGACGGCAATGCCACCACCCATAATCTGACGGTTGGGGTAGATTATCAGTTGGCCGAAGGCTGGCTGATTGGCGCGCTGATATCCGGTTCCAATGACGATCAGCAGCCGTCCAGCCGCTATGAATACAAGGCGCGCGGCCTGCTGTTGTCGGCCTTTACCGCCCTTGATCTGTTTGAGCACGGCTGGGTGAATGCCGATCTGCACTACGCGACGATGGATTACGACGATATTCGCCGCAGCATGCAGCTCGGGCCGCTAACCCGCACCGAAACCGGCTCGACCTCCGGCAAGCAGTGGGGCGCACGCCTCACCGCCGGTTATGATTTCCCGATCACCTCTTATCTGACGACCGGCCCAATGGCGCAGTTTGCCTGGGATTACAGCAACGTCTCCGGTTACAGCGAGGATGGCAACAACAGTACCTCAATGCGCTTTAACGACCAGACCTACCATTCGCAGATCGGCGCGTTGGGCTGGCGGCTGGACAGCCAATTTGGCCTGTTTAATCCGTATGCCGAGGTGAGCTATCAGCATCAGTTTGGCGACGATGTCTATCGGGCCGGCGGTGGGCTGAAGTCCACGCAAACCTCGTTCACCCGCGACAGCGCTGGGCAGGATAAAAACTGGGTGGATGTGACGCTGGGGGCGAACATGCCGCTGACCGATCAGGTGGCGGCGTTCGCCACCGTTTCGCAAACCGGCGGCCTGAGCAGCGGCGAGCAGTTTATGTATAACGTCGGCGTCAGCGCGCGGTTTTGATCGTTAAGGCTCGTGGGCCTAAGGCACAAGGCCCACACATATTAATTAGTCATTTGCTTTCCGCTTGATCCTTCGCCTTATGCGACAAAATCACACCATTGCCATAAATAATGACTCATCTTCTGGCTGGGATCCTTTCCTGCTACGGTTTGAAAATATTGTGTTTATTTGGCATTCGAACCGCAGGGGTAAGGTGCTCGCCGTATAGGCTATTTACATGCCATAAGAAAAAGCATAGTGTAACGACTGTACTTTAGTAGGGTGCTTGATGTGAGGTGCCTTACGGCGACAACGTATGAAGTTAAAGAAAAAAGTCGCTTTAGAATTTATTGCGCAATGCCAGGGAATCCTTATTAATCAATAAGATGATATTTTCATCGTTGTTATTAGTCCTTCATCTCACTCGAATGTGCCTTCTGGCGCTTCTATTTTCCTCTCTGGCGATCTGCCTGGTATCGACATAGCGTAAGGATGTTCATTTCAGGTCAAGTAACGGCATTGTTCGCTGATTTTTCAGCTTATCCATCAACCACTTCGTGTCGTAACCTTTACCCAGATATAACTTTAGACGAGCAGTCGGTTTGTTTTTTACCCTATGAAAATCTCTATTGTGATCGGGTCTTAATATATATTTCAAATTCTGTTATATTTCATAATATGACTAGAATGGTTATTGTTTCGATATGAAATAATAACCATTAAATGCTTTTTTAATGAATATCAGCTAACAAATGTATCAGTGAGACATTGGATTAGCATGCTATATTACACGTTTATTTTCTTTCAAGGCGGTGTTACGTGACTAGCTCATTCTTCGATAATGAATTAATCAATGAGGAAATTAAAAGGGATCTGGAAAATAGTCTTGTAAGTTATAATAATATAAAATACGTTTATGCAATAATGAATAAAAGAAATCCGGCAAATTTTTCTGTCATATCAAACAGAATGGATTGGTTTGAACTCTACACGAAAAGTAATTTTCAGTTTATCGACCCCGTCCTTATCACTGCATCCAGTCGGATTACCCCATTTCCCTGGGATGAAAACCTCATCGTCGAGTCAGGGGTGAAATTCTCAAAGTTATTTGACGCGGCTAAAGATTATAACATCGTTAATGGTTATACTTTTGTGCTGCATGATCATCATCATAATCTCGTCGTGTTGTCTTTCTTTTTGGATGCTCTGTACTCTGAAAATAGAGGGAAGTTAGAGAAAAATAAAAACAAAATTCAGATGTTATTAATAACTACGCATGAAAAATTAATCACTGAATACCAGAACATTAGCAGTGCGAGATATTTTGAAAGAATAAATGACAAAGAAATTTTCTCCGCTCGCGAAAATGAAGTGCTTTATCTGGCAAGTATGGGGAAATCCTATCCAGAAATTGCACTTATCTTGGGCGTGAAGTTAACGACAATAAAATATCATGTTGGTAACGCGGTAAAAAAACTGGGCGTCACCAATGCCAAGCATGCCATTAGACTTGGGGTCGAGTTGCAGCTCATCAGGCCCGTGCTCCTTGACTCGGAAGGCTAACGGACGACTGTCGCAATCTGATTTTGAACCTGGGTTGGCTGATGCATTCGACCGGTATTTGCCGGTTGCGGTCGTCAATGTGTATGTAAACCCGTTAATTTCCGCGGTAGATACGCGATAGATAATATGAAGCGTCACTATCGGCGGGAGCTGAAATTCACTTAATGCAGAATGCGCTGACCTGAAGGCATCCTTGCCTCAGGAGTATTACCGTTGTCAGGGAGCGATTTGCTGAATACCACGGCGGTGCGCAAGCGTGCTGCCGGCCACGAGCTTCCTTTCCGGTTGCAGCAGGGTCATGCACAGCATGCTGCAGAAGGATACCGCGGCGGTGGCGAAGAACATGGCGCCATAGCCGTGGTGCTGCGCCAACCAACCGCTCAGCATCGGCGCGGTGATCGACGCAATATTGGCGATCGCCAGCGTCATGCCGCTGTAAGCGCCCACCGACGCCTTCGGCGTGACGTCAATCACCACCGACCAATACACGTTATTCACCAGCGCGTTCAGCGCATTGCCCAGCGTCATCAACAAAATAATTTCGGTCGGCGTGCTCATAAACGGGATCAGCAGGAAGCAGGTGGCGGTCAGCAGCAACGTCACCGCCGCAAACAGGTTGCGTGCCAGCCGCAGGTTGCCAAAACGCCTCAGCAGCGCATCGGCGATGCGGCCGCCGAGCAGCACGGTAAAGCAGGCGCCGCTCCAGGGGATCATCGCCACATACCACAGCGAGTGCAGATCGTAGTTGAAGGTGTCCTGCAGGTATTTTGGCCCCCAGGTGACCAGCACAAAGGTAACGTAGAGGAAAGAGAAGTAACCCAGGGCGTTAAACACCAGTGTGCGGTTAGTGAAAAATGCCCACCACGGCAGGTGCGGTTGTCGGCTGTCCGGTTCCTGATCGGCGCCGATGGCAGCCAGTTCGGCGGCGTTAACCCGAGGATGCTCCTGCGGCGTATCTGTAAAGACGCGGGCGAACAGCAAAATGGCGATCAGCGAGAACAGGCCCAGCAGGATAAACATGCTGCGCCAGTCATCGGTCAACAGCAGCAGCCCCACCGCCAGCGGTGCGGTGAGCAGCGAGCCCACCTGGGTACTCAGCAACCCGATGCCCAATGAAAATCCCCGTTCCTTGCGCGGTGCCCAGTTGGAGATGGTTTTGTTCATCAGCGCGTAGGCCGGGCCTTCGGCAAAGCCGAACATGATCCGCAGCGCGGCGAAGCCCATGATCGCCGAGCCACCGAACAGCGCTACCCCCAGCTCGCCGGCCCAGGCAGTGGCGATCTCCAGCAGCGACCACAGTGCCCCGGCCATCAGCCAGACTTTTTTGGTGCCGATACGGTCGGCCAGAAAGCCGCCGCACAGCGAACCGAACAAATAACCGAAGCCGAAGTAGCCCAGTACGGCACCCAGTTGCGCCTTGTTGAAGTTGAATTCATGCGAGATATCGTTGGCGGCGAAGGATAACGCGCCGCGATCGACGTAGTTGATCAGCGCTATAAAAAACACCATGGCGAAAATACGGTAGCGATAGCGGCTGTCGGTTAAGGCGTTGGTCATCAGCGAACCTCCTGAAACGTTTGATATCAGGATGCTGCAAGGTTGGTGCCAGTCTCGTCGGCCGTTGCGGGACGGGAGATGGCGGCGGTGCGGATGCGTTGAACGGGCATCCTGCATGGGCATTTGCCCTGTGATGGTGCATGAAAAGGCGACGCCTCTTCGCCGATTCGCACTTGTTGCCGGATTCTGGCTGTATATCTTACGGTCAACGGGTATACTGGCCCATTCCATATAAATCCACTTGTATCGCGTGCGAATTCAACATGCAAAAGTTTGATACCAAGACCTTTCAGGGCCTGATCCTGACACTGCAGGACTATTGGGCGCGCCAGGGCTGCACCATTGTTCAACCATTGGACATGGAAGTCGGCGCGGGAACCTCTCACCCGATGACGTGCCTGCGCGCACTCGGCCCAGAGCCGATTGCCGCCGCCTATGTGCAGCCGTCCCGTCGCCCGACCGACGGCCGTTACGGTGAAAACCCTAACCGCCTGCAACACTACTATCAGTTCCAGGTGATCATTAAACCGTCGCCGGACAACATTCAGGAACTGTACCTCGGCTCGTTGAAAGAGCTGGGTCTGGATCCGACCATCCACGATATCCGCTTCGTAGAAGACAACTGGGAAAACCCGACGCTCGGCGCCTGGGGCCTGGGCTGGGAAGTCTGGCTGAACGGCATGGAAGTGACGCAGTTCACTTACTTCCAGCAGGTCGGCGGCCTGGAGTGCAAACCGGTTACCGGCGAGATCACTTACGGCCTGGAGCGCCTGGCGATGTACATCCAGGGCGTGGACAGCGTCTACGATCTGGTCTGGAGCGACGGCCCGCTGGGTGTGACCACCTACGGTGACGTGTTCCACCAGAACGAAGTGGAGCAGTCCACTTACAACTTCGAGTATGCCGACGTCGACTTCCTGTTCTCCTGCTTCGAGCAGTATGAGAAAGAAGCTCAGTCGCTGCTGGCGTTGGAAAAACCGCTGCCGTTGCCGGCTTACGAACGTATTTTGAAGGCCGGCCACACCTTCAACCTGTTGGATGCGCGCAAGGCGATCTCGGTGACCGAGCGTCAGCGCTATATTCTGCGCATCCGCACGCTGACCAAAGCCGTTGCCGAGGCCTACTACGCTTCCCGTGAAGCGCTGGGCTTCCCGATGTGCAAAAAGAACGAGAACTAAGAGGCAGCCATGACTCAACAGACTTTCCTGGTGGAAATCGGCACGGAAGAGCTGCCGCCGAAGGCTCTTCGTTCACTGGCAGAATCCTTTGCCGCGAATTTTACCGCTGAGCTCGATAGCGCCAACCTCGAGCACGGCGAAGTGAGCTGGTTTGCCGCGCCGCGCCGTCTGGCGCTGAAAGTGGCCAATCTGAGCGCCGCACAGGCCGATCGCGAAGTCGAAAAACGCGGTCCGGCGATTGCCCAGGCGTTCGACGCCGAAGGCAAGCCGAGCAAAGCGGCCGAAGGCTGGGCGCGTGGCTGCGGCATCACTGTCGATCAGGCCGAGCGCCTGGTGACCGACAAAGGCGAATGGCTGCTGTATCGCGCCCATGTCAAAGGTCAGTCCGCGCAGGCGCTGCTGGCGGGCATGGTCAGCACTGCGCTGTCCAAACTGCCGATCCCGAAATTGATGCGCTGGGGCGACTCCGAGGTGCAGTTTGTGCGCCCGGTACACACCGTGACCCTGCTGCTGGGTGCTGAACTGATCCCTGGCACCGTGCTGGGCATCGAGTCCGCCCGCACCCTTCGCGGCCACCGTTTTATGGGTGAAGCCGAGTTCACTATCGACAACGCCGACCAATACCCGCAGATCCTGCTGGAACGCGGTAAAGTGATTGCCGATTACGAAGCCCGCAAGGCGCTGATCAAGCGTGACGCCGAGCTGGCGGCGCAGCAGATTGGCGGCAAGGCCGATCTGAGCGAAAGCCTGCTGGAAGAAGTGGCCTCGCTGGTGGAATGGCCGGTGGTGCTGACCGCCAAATTCGAAGAGAAATTCCTGGCGGTGCCGGCGGAAGCGCTGGTGTACACCATGAAGGGCGACCAGAAGTATTTCCCGGTGTATGACGCCGCGGGCAAACTGCTGCCGAACTTTATCTTCGTGGCGAATATCGAATCCAAAGATCCGCAGCAAATCATCTCCGGTAACGAGAAGGTAGTGCGTCCGCGTCTGGCCGATGCCGAGTTCTTCTTCAACACCGACCGCAAAAAACGCCTGGAAGACAATCTGCCGCGTCTGGAAACCGTGCTGTTCCAACAGCAACTGGGTACCCTTCGCGACAAGACCGATCGCATCCAGGCGCTGGCGGGCTGGGTTGCCGGCCAAATTGGCGCCGACGTAAACCACGCCACCCGCGCGGGCCTGCTGTCGAAGTGCGATCTGATGACCAACATGGTCTTCGAATTCACCGACACCCAGGGCGTGATGGGCATGCACTACGCACGCCACGACGGCGAAGCGGAAGACGTTGCCGTTGCGCTGAACGAGCAGTATCAACCGCGTTTTGCCGGCGATGCGCTGCCGGAATCGCTGGTGGCCTGTTCGCTGGCGATCGCCGACAAGATGGACACCCTGGCCGGTATTTTCGGCATCGGGCAACATCCGAAAGGCGACAAGGATCCGTTCGCTCTGCGCCGTGCTGCATTGGGCGTGCTGCGTATCATCGTTGAGAAAAACCTGCCGTTGGATCTGCAGACCCTGACCGAAGAGGCCGTGCGCCTGTACGGCAGCAAGCTGAGCAATGCCAAGGCCGTCGACGAGGTTGTCGAGTTCATGCTGGGCCGTTTCCGCGCCTGGTACCAGGAAGAAGGCCACGCCGTCGACACCATTCAGGCGGTGTTGGCGCGTCGTCCGACCAAACCGGCGGACTTCGACGCACGCGTCAAGGCGGTGACCCACTTCCGTACGCTGGAAGAAGCGGCGGCCCTGGCGGCGGCCAACAAGCGGGTGTCCAATATCCTGGCTAAATCCACCGATACGCTGAACGATCGCGTTCACGCATCGGTATTGAAGGAAGCGGCCGAGATCCAACTGGCGACCCACCTGGTGGTGCTGCGCGACAAACTGGAGCCGGTGTTCGCGGCAGGCGACTATCAGGATGCGCTGGTGCAACTGGCTGCCCTGCGCGAGCCGGTGGACGCATTCTTCGACAACGTAATGGTCATGGCCGAGGATGACGCCGTGCGCGTCAATCGCCTGACGCTGCTGAGCAAGCTGCGTGAGCTGTTCCTGCAGGTGGCGGATATCTCCGTATTGCAGTAAGCGGTTCTGCAGTGAAAAAGGCGCCTGCGGGCGCCTTTTCTATTGCTGGCGGCGCTGTGCTGCGCCTTCTGCGGTGAGCCGGTATTTTTGCAGACGGCTGTTGGGTTTATCCGGTAGCGTCATTTCGATCCATCCTGCATTCAGCGCAGGTTGCAGATAACGTTCGCGGAAAGATTTCCGATCCTGCAGTTGCAACGCGCTCTGAATGGCCTCGCGCGACATCTCTCCCTTTAGTGCCGCTAACAGCTCGCCGACTTGGGGGGTGACTTGGGGGGTAAGACTTTGCTCCAGCGCCCGCAAAATCATCTCCAGCATAAACGCCACAAAGGGCGCGCAGTCGGTACATCTAACAGAGTCCCCGTTACCGTCATTGAGCCGCCTTTCGCCACAGAATCGCAACCGAATGGTGAATCGCGTATCGGATCGCACGCAGTTGATCTATTCTTATAGGCGCACGGAGTGCAACAAAAGGGACGGAGTCCGATGAGAAAGCAGGTTTATAACAGGAGTTATGTCACATGGCGGTAGGGATCCAGAGCAGAGTTTTCGCGCGTTGGTTGGCCCCGGTATTGGCATTGTTGGTGGTCATGCAATTGACTGCCTGCGGCGATAAAGAGCCGGAACAACGCAAGGCGTTTGTTGATTACTTACAGAATACGGTTATGCGCAGCGGCGCGAAAATCCCGACGCTGAGCGAAGATCAGAAGCAGAAATTCGGCAACTATGCCGGTGATTACGCCATCCTGGTCGGTTTTTCACAGCAGTTGTCCAAATCGCTGGATGCCAGCCTGACGCCGGCGTTGGATCAGATTAACCAGATCCGCACCGCGCAGGATTACATGAGCAAGCGCGACTCGCTGCAGCAATCCGTTGGGGCGCTGAACCTGCTGGGCCAGCAGATTCAGTCTGCCAAGTCACAGGCGGACACCTCCCGGGCGGCGCTGAAGCAACCTGACGATCTGAAAGCCGTTTATAATCAAGTGTATGACAAGATTGTCACCGGGCCGGCCAATGCGCTGATGCCGGTTATCCCTACCACCGCCAGTTTCGTTCAGGATCTGGTGCAGGTCGGGGATTTCCTGCGCACTCAGGGCAATCAGGTAAGCTTTAACAACAACGGCGTGCAGTTCCGTACTTCGCAGCAGGCAACGCAATACAACACCATGATGTCGAATCTGGTGGCCAAGCAGCAGGATTTGCTGAATGCACAGAAAACCGTCGCTAGCGTGACCCAGTAATTGTTTTTTAAGAGGCCGGCTTGCCGGCTTCTGTTATTTATCCCCCCAGCTTTCCAATAGCTTGCTCACTTCTTCTCCATCGCTTCTGTACTACACTTCAATTAATCATCGTATTTCGTCATGTAGTTTTCTTACATTCATCACGTCGCTATTTCCCTACGGGATGAGTGCTCACAGGGAAGGTCTTCCCCAAACCAGGATTCGGTAGTCACCGATAAAATAAATTGTGATTGATATCACAATTTAAAAACAAACACGCGACGTTAAAGTGTGATGATAATCACTATTTTTGCGCATTTACGCAGGTTTTGTTCTCGTTGTGTTTTTTTTACACGGAGTAATTGTGACGAATATCACTATAAGTGCCCGGTGCATGGGGTGTTTGGTGTGACATTGATCACGAAAATTCCGTGAAGTTCGCGTGGTAAAAACAGCGTGATAGAGTCCACTCGCAGACAGCACCAACACGGCTGGATCGTAACAACAATAATCACGCGCTCTATTGTCAGCGCGTAACAATAGGGGTGTGTTTTATGTTTTCACCAGACATCAAAGTCAAAGTTCAAAACTTTGGCCGCTTCCTGAGCAACATGGTGATGCCCAACATTGGCGCCTTTATCGCCTGGGGTATCATCACCGCGTTATTCATTCCTACCGGCTGGCTGCCGAATGCAACTCTGGCCAAACTGGTTGGCCCGATGATCACCTACCTGCTGCCGTTGCTGATCGGTTTCACCGGCGGGCGGCTGGTGGGGGGCGATCGCGGCGGTGTGGTCGGTGCCATCACCGCCATGGGGGTGATCGTCGGTGCAGACATGCCGATGTTCCTCGGTGCGATGATCGCCGGTCCGCTGGGCGGCTGGGCGATCAAGCATTTTGACCGCTGGGTCGACGGCAAAATCAAAAGCGGTTTCGAGATGTTGGTGAACAACTTCTCGGCCGGCATTATCGGCATGTTGCTGGCGATCTTGGCATTTATGGCCATTGGTCCTCTGGTGGAAGTGCTGTCGAAACTGCTGGCGGCCGGTGTGCACGTCATGGTGGTGAACAACCTGCTGCCGTTGGCGTCCATTTTCGTCGAGCCGGCGAAAATCCTGTTCCTGAACAACGCCATCAACCACGGTATCTTCTCGCCGTTGGGCATTCAGCAGGCCACTGAGGCCGGCAAGTCAGTGTTCTTCCTGATTGAAGCCAACCCGGGCCCGGGCATGGGCGTGCTGATGGCTTACATGTTCTTCGGCCGTGGCAGCGCCAAACAGTCTGCAGGCGGTGCGGCGATCATTCACTTCCTCGGCGGTATCCACGAAATTTACTTCCCGTACGTGCTGATGAATCCACGCCTGCTGCTGGCGGTGATCCTGGGTGGTATGACCGGCGTGTTCACGCTCACCATGCTGAATGGCGGCCTGGTGTCTCCGGCTTCGCCTGGCTCCATCCTGGCGGTGCTGGCGATGACGCCGAAAGGTGCTTACTTTGCCAATATTTCGGCGGTTGCGGCGGCCTTCGCCGTGTCCTTCGTGGTCTCCGCTTTCCTGCTGAAAACCTCCAAAGTGAAGGACGAGGACGATCTGGAAGAAGCGACCCGCCGCATGCAGGAGATGAAATCTCAGGCTAAAGGCGGTGCCGCAGTACAGGCTGCGGTGGACGGCGATCTGACTACCGTGCGTAAAATCATCGTCGCCTGCGATGCGGGCATGGGGTCCAGCGCCATGGGCGCCGGCGTGCTGCGCAAAAAAGTGGCGGACGCCGGGCTGAAAAACATCTCCGTGACCAACAGCGCCATCAACAGCCTGCCGGACGATGTGGATCTGGTGATTACCCACCGCGATCTGACCGAGCGTGCGATGCGCCATGCGCCGCAGGCCCAGCACATCTCGCTGACCAACTTCCTCGACAGCAAGCTGTACAGCGATCTGACCGAACGCCTGGTGGCGGCCAACAAAACCACCGACAACCAGCAAAAAGTCATCAGCACGTTGGACGACAGCTTTGAAGCGACCGAGCAAAACCTGTTCAAACTGAGCGAAAGCAACGTGTTCCTTAACCTGCAAGCCAGCGACAAAGAGCAGGCGATACGCTTCGCCGGCGAACAGCTGGTTAAAGGCGGCTACGTAGAGCCGGAATACGTCCCGGCGATGCTGGAGCGTGAAAAACTCACCTCCACCTATCTGGGCGAGTCGATCGCGGTGCCGCATGGCACCATCGAAGCCAAAGATCGGGTGCTGCGTACCGGCGTGGTGTTCTGCCAGTATCCGCAGGGCGTGCGTTTCGGGGATGAAGAGGATGAAGTGGCGCGGCTGGTTATCGGTATTGCCGCCCGCAACAACGAACATATCCAGGTGATCACCAGCCTGACCAACGCGTTGGATGACGAAGGCGTCATCGAGCGGTTGGCGAATACCACCAGCGTGCAGGAAGTGCTGGACCTGCTGGGTGGCAAAAAAGTCGGATAACAGAATCATTTTAAAGGGTGCAGCTTGCTGCACCCTTCGACATTGGAAAGGTAGGAATATGAAAGCATTACATTTCGGTGCAGGGAATATTGGGCGTGGCTTTATCGGCAAACTGCTGGCGGATGCGCATGCCGAACTGACCTTTGCCGACGTTAACCAAACCGTGCTGGACCTGCTGAACAGCCGCAAAAGCTATCAGGTTCACGTCGTGGGTGAGCAGGCTCGGGTTGAGAGCGTGAATAACGTCAGCGCGGTTAACAGCGGCAGCGAAGAAGCGGTGGCGCTGATCGCCGAAGCGGACATCGTGACTACCGCCGTCGGCCCGCAGATCCTGGCTAAAATTGCCGGCACTGTCGCCAAAGGGCTGATCAAACGCCATCAGCAGGGCAACACTCAGCCGCTGAACATCATCGCCTGCGAAAATATGGTGCGCGGCACCAGCCAGTTAAAACAGCACGTGTTCGACGCGTTGCCGCAAGATGAGCAGGCGTGGGTCGAACAGCATGTCGGTTTTGTCGATTCGGCGGTGGACCGCATCGTGCCGCCGGCGGAAGCGGGCAGCAACGATCCGCTGGAAGTGACGGTAGAAACCTTCAGCGAATGGATTGTCGATCAGACCCAGTTCAAAGGCCAACCACCGGCGATCGCCGGCATGGAACTGACCGATAACCTGATGGCCTTTGTCGAACGCAAGTTGTTCACGCTCAATACCGGCCACGCCATCACCGCTTACCTTGGCCAACAGGCCGGTCTGCTGACCATTCGTGATGCGATCCTCGATTCGGCCATCCGCCGCGTGGTGAAAGGCGCGATGGAAGAGAGCGGTGCGGTGTTGATCAAACGCTACGGCTTTGACGCCGACAAGCACGCCGCCTACATCGACAAAATCCTCAGCCGCTTTGAAAACCCGTATCTGCACGATGATGTCGAGCGCGTGGGCCGCCAACCGCTGCGTAAACTGAGCGCCGGTGATCGCCTGATCAAACCGCTGCTGGGCACGCTGGAATATGGCCTGCCGCACGACAACCTGATCCAGGGCATCGCCGCTGCCATGAGCTACCGCAGCGAGCAGGATCCGCAGGCGCAAGAGCTGGTGGCGTTGCTGGCCAAACTGGGGCCAAAAGCGGCTCTGGCGCAAATTTCCGGCTTGCCGGTTGAAAGTGAGGTTGTAGAACAGGCGGTTGCTGTGTATAACGCCATGCAAAAGTAGATTCAGTATGACGAATCCACGGGCGCGGCAAGCTGCGCCCCTATACCCCGACTTCAGCATTGACGGCATCTCCCAGGCCATTCGAAAAGCGACGATGATCGAGCCACAGGCATTTGAAAATCAGGTTCTGGAAAAGCTGAACGCAGGCAAGACGGTGCGCAGTTTTCTGATCGCAGCGGTAGAGCTGCTGGCGGAAGCGCTTAACGTGCTGGTGGTGCAGGTGTTCCGCAAGGACGACTATGCGGTGAAGTATGCCGTTGAACCGCTATTGTCCGGCGCGGGCCCTTTGGGTGAGCTGTCGGTGCGCCTTAAGCTGATGTACGGGCTGGGCGTTATCTCGCGTCATGAGTACGAAGATGCCGAACTGCTGATGGCGATGCGCGAAGAGCTCAATCACGACGGCTCGGAATACCGCTTTGTCGATGATGAGATCCTCGGCCCGTTCGGCGAACTTCACTGCGTGGCCGCGCTGCCGCCGGTGCCGACTTTTCTGCAGCCCGGCGAAGCGGAAGAATCGCTGATCGCCATGCAGCGTCAGCGATACCAGCAGGTGGTGCGTTCCACCATGGTGCTGTCGATTACCGATCTGATCGCCGGCATCGGCGCCAAACAACCCTCCCGGCTTTCTCCTCTCGGCCGCGGTTAAGCAAAGGCCGCGCGCCACTCATCGAACAACAGCCACAGCGCCGTTACCGCCATCAAACCCGCCATCGTCGCGTTAAACAGCCGCAGCTTCCAGGTGACGCGCAGCGCATCGCGCAGGCGATCGCCCAGCGCCGCCCACACCAGCACGCAAGGGATATTCAAGGCGACAAAGCCGGCAACGAGCATTAGCGTGTGGCTAAGGCTGGTCCCTTCGCGTGGGGTGAACAGGATCGCGATGTTAATTGCCATCAACCAGGCTTTGGGGTTCACCGCCTGGAACAGCGCGCCGTTGAGTAACCGCATTGGTTGCGCCTGCTGTTTGGCATCCGGCGAGGTCGCCTGGAACAGCTTCCACGACAACCACAGTAAATAGGCGCAGCCAATCACCGCCAGCGGGAAACGTATCGCTCCGGCCCAACTGAGCACCAACGCCAGCAGGCTGGTGGTCAGGGCCAACTGTACCCCACAACCCAGGCTGATGCCGAACACCATCGGCAGGGTGCGGCGCAGGCCGAAGTTGACCCCGGAAGAGGCCAGCAGCAGGTTGTTGGGGCCGGGGGTGATCGACATCACCGTGACATAACTGATAAAGGCGGAGTCCAGCATAACGGGTTCCTTAAACGACACAGTAGCAAGGGAACCAGCATAAAACCTGCGAGCGGATGGTGACAGAGCCAGAATCCAGATATTGTTATGGGTACAGTTTTGCAGTAAGCAAACTGTACCCATTACCTGGAGAGAAACTGTGACCCTGCTCGATGAAATGCCTGAAACGCGTTATCAGCAACTGGCGGATACCCTGGCACAGGCCATTCGCTGCGGCACGCTGCTGCCCGGCAGCCGTTTGCCTTCGGTGCGCCGCTGCGCGCAGACCCACAGCGTCAGCATCAATACCGTGGTGGCGGCCTACCGTGCGCTGGAAGACCGTGGGCTGGTCGAAGCGCGGCCGCAGTCCGGATTCTATGTGCGCAGCACGTTGCCGGCGCTGAAAGCCGCCTCGCAGCCCAGTAGCCGGATAGAGCCGCCGGCGGATGACGTGCTGGCGCTGATCGACACGGTGTTTGCCGCCCAGCAGAACCCGGCGTTCACCAACCTGTCGTTGGCCTGCCCGCAAACCTCTGATTTTTATCCCGGCGGCAAACTGGGGCGGATGCTGTCGTCTCAGCTGCGTCGCCAGCCCGATCTGATCGGCAAGTACGCGTTGCCGCCCGGCAGTTTGCGGCTGCGCCAGCAGATCGCCCGCCGTTCGATGACGCTGGGCATGCTGGTGGAACCTGGCGATATCACCCTGACCCACGGCTGCATGGAGGCGCTGCAACTGGCGTTGCGTGTGACCACCAAGCCGGGCGACTGTATTGGGCTGGAGTCGCCGACCTATTTTTATCTGCTGCCGCTGCTGGCCAGCCTGGGGCTGAAGGCGCTGGAAATCCCGACCGATCCGCAGCATGGCCTGTCGCTGGACGCGCTGGAGCTGCTGTTGAATGAGAAACGGCTGGATGCGGTGATCGCCATGCCGACGGTACAGAATCCGCTGGGGTGTACCATGCCGCTGGCGGCCAAAAAGCGGCTGGCGCGGCTGATGAACGATCATCAGGTACCGCTGATTGAAGACGGGCTGTACGCCGAGATTCAGTTCGGCGGCGCGCTGTCGCCGGCGGTGAAATCTTTCGATCGCGACGGCTGGGTGCTGTTTTGCTCCAGCTTTACCAAGACGCTGGCGCCGGATTTCCGCATCGGTTGGATTGCCGGTGGGCGTTTCAACGAAGCGCTGCGCAAGCTGAAGGCGGTGTCATCGATGGCGGAATCACAGCTGTTGTCGGAGACGCTGGCGATGTTCCTGGAAACCGGCGGCTACGATCACCATTTACGCAACCTGCGTAAGCGCTACGCCGCCCAAGTGGAGGCGGCACGGGCCTTGATTGCCCGTCATTTCCCGCGCGGCACGCGGGCGACGCAGCCGGCGGGCGGTTTTGTGTTCTGGGTCGAGTTTCCGGCCGGGGTCGACAGCGTGGCGCTGTTCCACCAGTTGCTGGAGGAACAAATCTGCCTGACGCCGGGCACCTTGTATTCCCCCAGCGGCCGCTATCGCAACGGGCTGCGGCTCTCTTGCTGCTATCCGTTTAATGCCCGTTATACCCAGGCGTTGGCGCGCGTGGGGGCGAAAGCCTGCGAGATGAGCGGGTTGCCGCCGGGAATCGAGCAAGGCGAGTAACTGCGTGCGCATTTTGCTACAATGTGGGCATCATTGATTAGCGTGCCGTACAGGCACAGACAGGCCATAAACCATGAAAGAGAAAGAAAAGGCAGAAATTAAGCGCCTTAGCGACCTGCTGGACGCACTGAATCACAAAGACACGGCGGTGATCCAACAGGGCAATGTCGAGCTGATTGCCCAGCACACCAAAGAAAAAGAGAAGCTGGCGACGGAAATCGAACGTCTGAAAGGCGTGCGCGTCGAGAAGCTGAGTGCGGAAGCGCAGAAGCTGAGCCAACTGCCCTTCAGCCGTGAAATCACCAAGAAAGAACAGGCGGACATGGGCTCGTTGAAAAAAAGCGCGCGCGGCCTGATCGTGGTGCACCCGATGACCGCGCTGGGCCGGGAGATGGGCCTGAAAGTGGTCACCGGCTACGCCAAAAAAGCCTTCTGATTCACCCGGGCGCCGCCCTGCGACGCCCGGCATTTCATCCCTTGGTCGTGAAATACGCCTTGGTTTGATAGGGCACGGTTAGGGTTTCCTTGCCCTGCAATTCCCCTTCCTCCGCCACCAACTGGCGAATCTGATCGATCACCTGTTCCTGCTGTTGCGGCGGCAAGGCGGCGATAAAGCTGGTTGAACGCACCCGGTTGTAAATCACATCTTCTGCTGCACCCTGGTGGCCGAACATAAACACCTGCTCCTGCAATGCTTCGAACCCCTTGACCGGAAACAGTTTGCGCCATTCGCCAGTGTAGAAACGCGGCGCGTCGCCTTCATGTCTGTCGACAATCTGATTCAGCTTGCGCACCCAGCTCACGCGCGCATCGCGCATATTCCACACCAGACCCAGCTTGCCGCCGGGCTTGAGGATACGCTGAATTTCAGCCAGCGCCTGCGGCGTGGCGAACCAGTGGAAGGACTGCGCGCAGACTACGGCATCGACCGATTCGTCCGGCAGCGGAATCGACTCGGCGGTGCCCGCCAGCGTTTTCACCTGCGGCAGCGCGGCCGACAGTTTCTCCAGCATTTGCGCTACCGGTTCGACGGCGATCACCTGCGCGCCGGTTTCCAGCAGGCGCGGGGTGAATTTACCGGTGCCGGCGCCGAGATCGACAACCGTCATGCCGGCGTGCAGGCCGATAACCTCACGCAGCCAGGTGGCGATCTCCGGCGGATAATCCGGTCTCCCTTTCACGTAGCGGTCGGCATTGGCCTGATAACCAACGGCTGCGGCGTGGTGGATCGAATGAGAGGGGGTGGTCATAACTTTTTCTCCTGCCTGAAAGAGGTTGCACGACAGTCTAGCGGCCGGTCTTTTTCAACGGCCCAGCAGACGGCGGTTAAGGTTTTCGATACGGCCGGTAGTGATGCGCGTCAGCATGGTTTTACTCCAACTGGCGGACAGCCCGGCCACCGCCAGCAGGCGACGATACTGCTCTTCATCGAACGGCATATGCCAGGCAATGCCGATGGCTTCGGCCACCGAGACGTCGCTACTGCGCATCACCAGTTCCAGAGGACGATCGCCGCTGACGGCACCGGCGGACACCACCCGGTACAGCCAGCCGCAACGGCCGCTTTGTTGCATCAGCACCGAGATGTCGTCGATCGCGAAGTGGTAATTGAGCTTGAAGCAGGGAGAGCGCGGCTGGGTGACCTGAATCAAGGCCTCGCCCCAGCGGAAGATATCGCCCATAAACACGTTGTGTTCGGTCAGCCCCAGCGTGGAAATATTCTCGCCGAAAGCCGGCGCGCAGAACTGTTCCGCCTGTGCAGGAAACTGTTCCCGCCAGTGGGCGTAATGTTCGCGCGGATAGTGGCACAAAGCGCGGTCCGGCCCGCCGTGATAGCTTTTTTCCGCCTGCTCGTCGCCTTCCAGGCCGAGCGGGGTCAGCTTGATGGCGCCCTCCACCAGGCGTTTGGCGATGCCGCTGGGCCGCCCGCCGTCATAAGGCTGGATGGTGCCGATATAAACCTCAGGGTGATGCATATGCGCCTCCGTTCTTTGCGTCAGAGGTTCAGCATAGCCTGAGTTGATCGGGAGGGACAGAACATCCCGCCCGAAAATAACCGGGCGGGGAGGTGCATCAGAACGTGGTCCAGTTGTCTTGCGCTGCTGCTGACCGCGCTTTAATCACCGGGGCTTTTGGCGCGCTGGCTTTCGCCACGGCGGCGGGGGCTTTCTGCTCCGCCAGGCGGAATACCGACACGCTTTGCAGCAGCATGTCAGCCTGCTCTTCCAGCGAGTCGGCGGCGGCGGCGGATTCCTCCACCAGTGCGGCGTTCTGCTGGGTGGTATGATCCATTTCGACAATCGCCTGGCCGATCTGGGCGATACCGCGGGTTTGCTCGTCGGAGGCGGCGGCGATCTCCGCCATGATGTCGCGCACGTGGGTCACCGAGAGGACGATTTGCTCCATGGTGCTGCCGGTATTCTCCACCAGGGTGGTGCCGGTTTGCACCCGGCTGACCGATTCGGCGATCAGCCCTTCGATCTCTTTTGCCGCCTGGGCACTGCGTTGTGCCAGATTACGAACCTCGCTGGCCACCACCGAGAAGCCGCGCCCCTGTTCGCCGGCGCGTGCAGCTTCTACTGCGGCATTGAGCGCCAGAATATTGGTCTGGAAAGCAATACCGTTAATCAGGGTGGTAATTTCGGCGATTCGTCGCGAACTGCTGGAAATATCGCGCATTGTGCTGACCACGTTCTCTACCAGCTTACCGCCCTGTTGGGCGGTTTGCGAAGCGTCGGTAGCCAGTTGGTTGGCGTGATGGGCGTTTTCGGCGTTCTGCTTCACCGTGGCGGTCAGTTGCTCCATGCTGGCGGCGGTCTCCTCTACCGCCGCCGCCTGCTGTTCGGTGCGAGAGGACAAATCGGTGTTGCCTGCGGCAATCTCCGCCGCAGCGGTAGAGACCTGGCTGACCCCCATCTGGATTTTCTCAATCATATCGCGCAGGTTTCGGCTCATCGCCGCCACCGCATTCAGCAACTGGCCCAGTTCATCGCGGCGGGTGCTGGTCTGCGCCTGGCGCAGATCGCCGTTGGCGATGCGTTCCGCCAGCGCCAGAGTGCTGCGCAGTGGCCGGGTTATTTGCAGCGTGATGCGCCAGGCAATCAGCAACCCGGCGATGATGGCAATCAGCGTGGTGATGCCCATCTGCAGCTGAGCCGCATTAATATCGTTGTGGGTTTGCGCCAGTTCGTCCTGCATAAAGGCGTTGACCAGCGTACCGACCTCCTGGGCGCTGTCCCCCAACCGCTGGCTGATCTGCTGTTCCTGTTCATAAGCCGGCAGATAAGCTTCGATTCGGTTTTTGTAGTCGTCGAGCGCGCTCAACAGCGGTTGCAGCAGGGGGCGCTGGGCATCGCTGAGCCGTCGGCTGAGGGCGTTTGCCGTGCTGCGCGCGTCATCAATCGCCGCTAACAGCGGCGCTTCGGATTCACGGTTCAGGCTCAGCAACAGGCCGCGTGCATCATAGCGCACCAGGGTCAGTTTCTGATTCAACTGCACAAAAGCCAGTTGCAGGTCGCCATTGGTCAACTGGCGCTCTACCTGATTCAGGCTGTCTTGCACTTCCGACATGTTCCAGCTTTGGCGTACCGCGTCTTTTGCCGCCACCGCCTTTTCGAAGGCGTTTTGCTGCTGCTGGTATTCGCCGATCAAGACCATCAGCCGCTGCAGGTCTTGCCGGTTTTTGGCATCCCAGTCCAACGCCTGGCCCTGTTTGATCAAGCGTACCGCGTTTTCGATATTGGCGCGGTTATTCTTCAGGTACTCCGGCCGGTAGGTCTGGCCGAACAGCGCACGGTTATATTTGGCCTGATTGATTTCGTCATTCAGCCGGTTGCTGAAATCGATGCGGTCGGCGCGGGATTCGATGATATTCAGGTATTGTGCGCCGGTGCCGGCGATGATCGCCGTCAGCAGTAGCATCAGACCAAATCCGAGGCCGAGTTTTTTACCCACGGTGAGATGAACGAACTTTCCTGCCAGTGTTTGCAATGCCGCCATATTATTTTTCCTTTGCGGGCGAACGTCTATTGAACAAACCATCGGCAAAGGGCGGTCAAACTTTAGCGGATTTTGGGTAAAAAAATGCCCGCTTCACGCGGGCATCATCAGTGTTGGGAGCGAATTACTTCTTCGCAGCGAAGCGTGCTGCCGCTTCGTCCCAGTTAACCACGTTCCAGAACGCTTTGATGTAGTCTGGGCGTTTGTTCTGATATTTCAGGTAGTAAGCGTGTTCCCACACGTCCAGGCCCAGGATTGGGAAGCCTGAAGCGCCGGCAACGGCTTCGCCCATCAGCGGGCTGTCCTGGTTAGCGGTAGACACCACGGCCAGTTTGTCGCCTTTCAGCACCAGCCAGGCCCAACCTGAACCGAAGCGGGTCGCTGCGGCTTTCTCGAACTCTTCCTGGAATTTCTCGACGCTGCCGAAATCGCGCTCGATAGCGGCTTTCAGATCGCCACCCAGCGTGGTGCCGATTTTCAGGCCTTTCCAGAACAGGCTGTGGTTAGCGTGGCCGCCGGCGTTGTTACGCATGAAAGTGCGCTTGTCGGCTGGCACTTTATCCAGATCCTGGATCAGCGCTTCAACGCTCAGCGAAGCCAGCTCAGGGTACGCTTCCAGCACGGTGTTCGCGTTGTTGACGTAAGTCTGGTGGTGTTTGGTGTGATGGATTTCCATCGTCTGCTTGTCGAAATGCGGTTCCAGTGCGTCGTAGGCGTACGGCAGGGATGGCAGTGAATAACTCATAATCATCATCTCCAGTGGGGTATGGGCGGCGCAAGGTGCGAGCACCGCGTAAGCAGTCGGATCATTATAGTTAATTAAATGATCTTGAAAATGATTATCAATGCCCTACTTAGTGTAAGGGATTAAATTAATCCACAATGCGCTGCGGGTGAGTAAACACCGTGGCGCGGCCGGGTTTGCTGAAACCGACCAGCGTCAGGTTGCTGCGCTCGGCGATTTCCACCGCCAACGAGGTGGCAGCGGAAACCACGAACAGGATCTCGACGCCGCACATCGCGGATTTTTGTACCATTTCATAGCTGGCGCGGCTGGAGACCAGGATCGCGCCCTGTTGCCAATCTTGCTTCGCGCGCACGCCGAGCAACTTGTCGAGCGCTACATGGCGGCCGACGTCTTCACAGCCGCCCAGCAGGTCACCCTGCGGCGAAATCCAGCTGGCGGCGTGGGTACAGCCGGTGAGCTGCCCGACGCTCTGCACCTGCTTGAGCTGTCTCAGCGCGTGGTCGAGGTTGGCGAGAGAAAAGCGTTGGGTGAACGGCAGCGCAGGCAGCGGACGGAAGATGTCCGCCAACTGTTCGATGCCGCACACGCCGCAGCCGGTGCGGCCCGCCATGGCGCGGCGGCGCTCCTTCAACCCGGCAAAGCGGCGGCTGGAGAGCTCAATTTGCACCTCCAGCCCGTTACAGGTTTGGTTAATCTCTATACTGTAGATATCGCGCGGTGACTCGATAATGCCTTCGGACAGCGAAAAGCCGAGGGCGAATGCCTCCAGATCTTTTGGCGTGCACATCATCACTACGTGAGAGATGCCGTTATAGACCAGGGCGACAGGCACTTCTTCCGCCAGCCAGTCCGGCTGCGCGGTGGCGAGTTGCCCGCGCTGATAAACCTGGGCCTGGGTCACCCCTGTGAGCGGGGTCTCATTTATGTGCTGCTCTGGGTTTATAGTGTTCACTTAACTGGCACCTGTTTGTAACAACCCCATATACGCTGTGGTAATATTGCCGCGTAAAAACAAAATCAATTTTAGCGCTTCCCGCTTCAAGGGGGAAAGCGCCATTTGAAACAATGTGACAATCGAGAGTGAAAGGAGATCCCCATGCAGGTCAGCAGAAGGCAGTTCTTTAAGATCTGCGCTGGCGGTATGGCAGGAACGACGGTAGCCGCACTGGGCTTTGCCCCGGAAGTGGCGTTAGCGGAGACCCGGCAGTACAAACTGTTGCGCGCCCGTGAAACCCGTAATACCTGTACGTATTGTTCCGTCGGCTGCGGGCTGTTGATGTACAGCCTTGGTGATGGCGCCAAAAACGCCAAAGAAAGCATATTCCACATTGAAGGGGACCCGGATCACCCGGTAAACCGCGGCGCGCTTTGCCCGAAAGGCGCGGGGCTGGTCGACTTCATCCACAGTGCAAGCCGTCTCCAGTTCCCGGAGTATCGTGCGCCAGGGTCAGATAAATGGCAGCGCATTACCTGGGACGATGCCTTTACCCGCATCGCCAAGCTGATGAAGGAAGACCGCGACGCCAACTTCGTGAAAACCAACGAACAGGGCGTCACCGTCAACCGCTGGCTGAGCACCGGCATGCTGTGTGCCTCCGCTTCCAGTAACGAAACCGGTTATCTGTCGCAAAAATTTAGTCGCGCTCTCGGCATGCTTGCCGTAGACAACCAGGCGCGTGTCTGACACGGACCAACGGTAGCAAGTCTTGCTCCAACATTTGGTCGCGGTGCGATGACCAACCACTGGGTTGATATCAAGAACGCGAATTTGATTATCGTCATGGGCGGTAATGCGGCGGAAGCGCATCCGGTGGGGTTCCGCTGGGCGATGGAAGCCAAAATTCACAATAAAGCCAAGCTGATCGTCATCGATCCGCGCTTTACCCGTACCGCATCGGTGGCGGATTTCTATACGCCGATCCGTTCCGGAACCGACATCGCTTTCCTGTCGGGCGTCCTGCTGTACCTGATGACCAACGACAAAATCAACCGCGAATACGTCGAGGCCTACACCAACGCCAGCCTGCTGGTGCGGGAAGACTTTACCTTCGACGACGGCCTGTTCAGCGGCTATGACGCGGAAAACCGCAAATACGATAAAACCACCTGGAATTACCAGCTGGATGAAAACGGCTTCGCCAAGCGCGACGTCACGCTGCAGGATCCGCGTTGCGTGTGGAACCTGCTGAAACAGCACGTCAGCCGCTATACGCCGGAGGTGGTGACCAACGTGTGCGGCACGCCGAAGGAAGATTTCCTCCAGGTGTGTGAATACATCGCCGAAACCTGCGTGGCGGATAAAACCGCATCGTTCTTGTATGCCCTGGGCTGGACCCAACATTCGGTCGGCGCGCAGAACATTCGCACCATGGCGATGATCCAGCTGCTGCTCGGCAACATGGGCATGGCGGGCGGCGGCGTCAACGCGCTGCGCGGCCACTCCAATATCCAGGGTCTGACCGATCTGGGCCTGCTGTCGCAAAGCCTGCCGGGCTATATGACGCTGCCGTCGGAAAAACAGCCGGATCTCGACACCTACCTGAAGGCCAACACGCCGAAGGCGCTGCTGCCGGGCCAGGTGAACTACTGGAGCAACTACCCGAAATTCTTCGTCAGCTTGATGAAGAGCTTCTACGGCGACAAGGCGCAGAAAGACAACGGCTGGGGCTTTGATTGGTTGCCGAAGTGGGACAAAGGTTACGACGTGCTGCAGTACTTCGAGATGATGTCGCAAGGGAAGGTCAATGGCTATTTCTGCCAGGGCTTTAACCCGGTCGCGTCGTTCCCGAACAAAAACAAGGTTGTGGCCTCGCTGTCGAAGCTGAAGTTCCTGGTGACGATAGACCCGCTCAACACCGAGACCTCCAACTTCTGGCAGAACCACGGCGAGTTCAACGACGTCGATCCGTCGAAGATTCAGACTGAAGTGTTCCGCCTGCCGTCCAGCTGCTTTGCCGAAGAAAACGGCTCGATCGTCAACTCCGGCCGCTGGCTGCAGTGGCACTGGAAGGGCGCGGATGCCCCGGGCGAAGCGCTGAACGACGGGGAAATCCTGGCGGGCATTTTCATCCGCCTGCGCGAGATGTACGCACGTGAAGGCGGCGCGGTGCCTGAACAGGTGCTGAACATGACCTGGGATTACCTGACGCCGGAAAACCCGGCTTCGGAAGAAGTGGCGATGGAAAGCAACGGCAAGGCGCTGGCGGACATTCTCGACGCCGACGGCAAAGTGCTGGCGAAGAAGGGCGAACAGCTCAGCACCTTCGCTCACCTGCGCGACGACGGCACCACCGCCAGCGGCTGTTGGATCTTCGCCGGCAGCTGGACGCCGGCCGGCAACCAGATGGCGCGGCGCGATAACGCCGATCCGTCCGGCCTCGGCAACACGCTGGGTTGGGCCTGGGCCTGGCCGCTCAACCGCCGCATTCTGTATAACCGCGCTTCGGCCGACCCGCAGGGGAAACCCTGGGATCCGAAACGTCAGTTGCTGGAGTGGGACGGCGCCAAGTGGGGCGGGGTGGATATCCCGGACTACAGCGCCGCCGCGCCGGGCAGCGACGTCGGGCCGTTTATCATGCAGCCGGAAGGCATGGGCCGTCTGTTCGCCACCGACAAAATGGCGGAAGGGCCGTTCCCGGAACACTACGAGCCGTTCGAAACGCCGCTCGGCACCAACCCGCTGCACCCGAACGTGGTGTCCAACCCGGCGGCGCGCGTGTTCAAGGACGATCTGGCGGCGATGGGCAAATCCGACAAGTTCCCGTATGTCGGCACCACCTATCGTCTGACCGAGCACTTCCACTACTGGACCAAGCACGCGCAGCTCAATGCCATCGCGCAGCCGGAGCAGTTTGTGGAGATCGGCGAGAAGCTGGCGGAGAAAAAAGGCATCAAGCACGGCGATACGGTGAAAGTCAGCTCCAACCGCGGCTATATCAAGGCCAAGGCGGTGGTGACCAAGCGTATCCGTACTTTGCAGGTGAACGGCCAGGAAGTCGACACCATCGGCATCCCGATCCACTGGGGTTACGAAGGGGTGGCGAAGAAAGGCTTTATCGCCAACACGCTGACGCCGTTTGTCGGCGATGCCAACACGCAAACGCCGGAGTTCAAGGCGTTCCTGGTTAACGTGGAAAAGGTGTAACGGAGACGAATTATGGCAATGCAATCTCAGGACATCATTCGTAAATCCGCCACCAATGGTTTCACGCCGGCCCCGCGCGCCCGTGACCACCAGGAAGAAGTGGCCAAACTTATCGATGTCACCACCTGTATCGGCTGCAAGGCCTGTCAGGTGGCCTGTTCCGAATGGAACGACATCCGCGATGAAATCGGCAGCAACGTCGGGGTGTACGATAACCCCGCCGATCTGACGGCCAAGTCGTGGACGGTCATGCGCTTCTCCGAAGTGGAGGAAAACGGCAAGCTGGAATGGTTGATCCGCAAGGACGGCTGCATGCACTGCGCCGATCCGGGTTGCCTGAAGGCTTGCCCGTCGGAAGGCGCAATCATTCAGTACGCCAACGGCATCGTCGACTTCCAGTCCGAGCACTGCATCGGCTGCGGCTACTGCATCGCCGGCTGCCCGTTCGACGTGCCGCGCATGAACAAGGACGACAACCGGGTGTACAAATGCACCCTGTGCGTCGACCGCGTTGATGTCGGCCAGGAACCGGCCTGCGTGAAGACCTGCCCGACCGGCGCGATTCATTTCGGCACCAAGGACGCGATGAAGCAGATTGCCGCCGAACGCGTCGGCGAGCTGAACTCCCGGGGGTATCAGAACGCCGGTCTGTACGATCCGGCGGGCGTGGGCGGCACCCACGTGATGTACGTGCTGCACCACGCCGACAAACCGCAGCTGTATCACGGTTTGCCGAATAACCCGACCATCAGCCCGGCGATCACGTTCTGGAAAGGCGTGTGGAAACCCCTGGCGGCCATCGGCTTTGCCGCCACCTTTGCAGCCAGCGTGTTCCACTATGTCGGCGTCGGGCCAAACCGCGTTGAAGAGGAAGACAACGACGAGCTGCACGATGAGGAGACGCGCAAATGAAGAAGGAAAAGCGGATTCAGCGCTACAGCGCGCCGGAGAGGATCAACCACTGGATTGTGGCGTTCTGCTTTGTGTTCGCGGCCATCAGCGGGCTGGGGTTCTTTTTCCCTTCCTTCAACTGGCTGATGAACATCTTAGGTACGCCGCAGCTGGCGCGCATCCTGCACCCCTTTGTCGGGGTGATCATGTTTGCGGCCTTCCTGCTGATGTTCCTGCGCTACTGGAAGCATAATCTGATCAACCGCGAAGACATCGTCTGGGCCAAAAACATCCACAAAATCGCCATGAACGAGGAAGTGGGCGACACCGGGCGTTATAATTTCGGTCAGAAGTGCGTATTCTGGGCAGCTATCATCAGCCTGGTGCTGCTGCTGGCCAGCGGTGTGGTGATCTGGCGGCCGTACTTTGCGCCGTCGTTCCCGATACCGCTGATCCGCATCGCGCTGCTGGTGCATTCGCTGGCGGCGGTCGGCCTGATCATCGTGATAATGGTGCACATTTACGCCGCGCTGTGGGTAAAAGGCACTATCACCGCGATGGTCGAAGGCTGGGTGCCTGCGGCCTGGGCTAAAAAACATCATCCGCGCTGGTACCGAGAGGTCCGCGAGAAACAACAGGAAGACAAACCCTGATGAGCATCCGCATCGTTCCTAAAGAGCAGTTAGGGGCACAGCGCGAGAAGTCCACAACGGCGGAGACAATTCCGCCGTTACTTTTCGCCAATTTGAAAAGCCTCTACAGCCGCCGCGCCGAGCGCCTGCGCAAGCTGGCGACGGACAACCCGCTGGGCGACTACCTGAACTTCGCCGCCCAACTGGCCGAGGCGCAGCACCATGCGCTGCACGACAACCCGTTGCAGTTGGATCTGACCGAAGCGCTGCAGCAGGGCGCGGCCAGCGGCAAGCCGCCGCTGGATTTGAGCGTCTATCCGCGCAGCGAGCATTGGCACCGGCTGCTGGGCTCGCTGATCGCCGAGCTGCGTCCGCAGGCGCCGGAACACATTCTGGCGGTGCTGGATAACCTGGAAAAGGCGTCAGCGCATGAGCTGGAGCTGATGGCCGACGCCTTGCTCAACCGCGAGTTCGGCAAGATCGGCAGCGAGAAAGCGCCGTTCATCTGGGCTGCGCTGTCGCTTTACTGGGCGCAAATGGCAAGCCTGATCCCCGGCAAGGCGCGCGCGGAATATGGCGAGCATCGCCAGTTCTGCCCGGTGTGCGGCAGCATTCCGGTCTCCAGCGTGGTGCATATCGGCACCGTCAGCGGCCTGCGCTATTTGCACTGCAACCTGTGCGAAAGCGAGTGGCACGTGGTGCGGATAAAATGCAGCAACTGCGAGCAAACCCGCGATCTGAATTACTGGTCGCTGGACAGCGAACTGGCGGCGGTGAAAGCGGAAAGCTGTGGCGACTGCGGCACTTACCTGAAGATTTTGTATCAGGAAAAAGATCCGCATATTGAAGCGGTGGCCGACGATCTGGCCTCGCTGGTGCTGGACGCCAAGCTGGAAGATGAAGGTTTTGCCCGCAGCAGCATTAACCCGTTCCTGTTCCCGGGGGAGTAAATCGCAAAACGCCGGTATTTGCCCCTTACGAGTGGTCAGATGATTAATTTCAGACTGTGCATCTGGCATTCACGGGGGCGAGTTGCTACGTTTACGCAATGACGCGCAACGCGAAAGAAAAGGGACGGACGATGTTGAAGACCATTGCGAAACTCACGGCGATCGCCGTTCTGGCGATCGGGCTGTCGGCCTGTGACAACAAGGAAGACACCAAACCGACAGTACCTAAGCCGGACCCCAAGCCGATCGTGACGCAGCCCATTGCGCCGCCACCGCCACCGGTGGAAAGCGAACCTGTGGGGCTGAAGGTATCGCTGCAAAGGGGTAACGTGACCTTTTTACTGCCGGCGGGGTTTAGCGATCAGACCCAGAACAGCGGCATCGTCAACGACAGCAAATCCACCATTCAGCGTTTCCTCGATGGCAAGACACGCCAGAGCACCGTCTCTTCTGAAGTGGTCCCTCCTGATGACATGAAGCTCAACACCAGCGATAAAATGCTGAAAGATTTGACGCAAAGCATCATCACCGAACTGGCCGACCGCTATCAGAATATCAAGACCACCAAAGAAGAGAACTTCAGCGTCGGCAAGCAGAAGTTTCATCGGCTGGATACCGAGCAAAGCGTCAATGGGCAAAAGGTACTCTCCACCTTTGTGCTGACGGTATTGAATAAAAGGGTGGTGACGTTGCAAATGCTGTCACCGGCCAAAACGCCGGAGGCACACCAGGCGCTGGTTCAGCGGATTATCGACACGCTGGTGGTGAAATAACAACGCTGTGATTCGACAGCTCGGGGGGAAGACGGATGAAGCTGATTGGCAGTTATACCAGCCCTTTTGTACGCAAGATTTCCGTGATGTTGCTGGAAAAGGGGATCGCGTTCGAATTCGTTAACGATCCGCCGTATGAGCCGGGCAGCCGGGTGGTGGAGCTGAATCCGCTCGCCAAGGTGCCGGTGCTGGTGGCCGATGACGGCGTGGCTTATTACGACTCGCGCGTCATTGCCGAATACCTCGAACTGCTTCCCGCCGCCCCGGCATTTTTGCCCGCCGATCGCGCGGCTGCGCTGCGCATTCGCCAGGTGGAAGCGCTGGCCGACGGCGTAACCGAAGCCGCCGCCACGCTGTTTCGCGAGAGTAAACGCGCGCCGGAAAAACAGGACGAAAACTGGATACTGCGCCAGCGCGACAAGCTGACGCACGGGCTGGACGCGCTGGAGAGGCTGGCGCAGGAAAAGGCGCTGCTGAACGCCGCCGAGCTGACGTTGGCGGACATCGCTACCGGCTGTGCGCTGGGCTACCTCAATTTCCGCCGCATCATGCCCAACTGGTGCGTCGAACGGCCTGCGTTGATCAAACTGGCCGAGCGGCTGTTTGCCCGCGAAAGTTTTGCCCGCACTTCACCTCCCTGAATTCCCTCACCCCGCTTTGGCGGGGGGTTGTTTTATGCCGCATCCTCACACAAAAAAACCGAGCGACCATGAGCACTGAATCCCACCTTCTTTACAGCCAGTTACCCGCCATCGACCGCCTGCTGCACGATCCCGCTATCGAACCGCTGGTGGCCCAATACGGCCAGACGCTGATTAGCGATCTGCTGCGCGAATTGCAGTTGCAGGCGCGTGAGACGATCAAGCAGCAGCAGCGGCTGCCCGATTGGTGCAGCGACTGGCCGCAGGCGCTCAGCGCCGGTTTGGCGCAACGGCAGCGTTCGGCGCTGACGCCGGTCTTCAATCTCAGCGGCACCGTGCTGCACACCAACCTTGGCCGCGCCCTGCTGGCGCAACCGGCTATCGAGGCGGTGAGCCATTCGATGGGGGCGGCGGTGACGCTGGAATACGATCTGGACGGCGCCGGGCGCGGGCATCGCGATCGCGCCGTGGCGGATTTACTGTGCCGCCTGACCGGTGCGGAAGATGCCTGCATCGTCAATAACAATGCGGCGGCCGTGTTGCTGATGCTGGCGGCGATTGCGCCCGGCAAGGAAGTGGTGGTGTCGCGCGGTGAGCTGGTGGAAATCGGCGGCGCGTTCCGCATCCCCGACGTGATGCGCCAGGCGGGCTGCCGGCTGGTAGAGGTCGGCACCACTAACCGTACCCACCTGAAAGATTACCGCAACGCCATCAACGAACAAACCGGACTGCTGATGAAGGTGCATACCAGCAACTACAGCATCCAGGGCTTTACCGCCGCGGTGGATGAAGCCGAACTGGCGCAGCTTGGTGCCGAATATGGCGTGCCGACCGCCACCGATCTGGGCAGCGGTTCGCTGATTGATATGGCGCAGTACGGCCTGCCGGCCGAGCCGATGCCGCAGCGGCTGCTGGCCGCCGGGGTGGATCTGGTGACTTTCTCCGGCGACAAGCTGCTGGGCGGCCCGCAGGCCGGGATTATCGTCGGCAAAAAGGCGCTGATCGCCCGGTTGCAGCAGCATCCGCTTAAACGCGCTCTGCGTGTCGGCAAGCTGACGCTGGCGGCGCTGGAAGCCACGCTGCGTCTCTACCAGCAGCCTGAATGGTTGGTGGAGCGACTGCCTACACTGCGGCTGCTGACCCGCCCGCAGCAGGCGATGCAGGCCGCAGCCGAACGCTTGCTGCACGCGCTGGAACCGCAGTTTGGCGAACGCTTCCAACTGCGCGCCGAGCCGTGCTGGTCGCAGATTGGCAGCGGCTCGTTGCCGGTGGACAGGTTGCCCAGCTACGCATTGACCTTTACGCCGCTCGACGGCCGTGGGGCGACGCTGGAAGCGCTGGCAGAACGCTGGCGCCGCCTGCCGCAGCCGGTGATCGGCCGGATTAACGACGGCCGGCTGTGGCTGGATCTGCGCTGTCTTGAGCAGGAACAGGCGCTGATTGAGGCGTTAAACGCATGATTATCGCCACCGCCGGCCATGTCGATCATGGCAAAACCACCCTGTTGCAGGCGATCTCCGGGATCAACGCCGATCGCCTGCCGGAAGAAAAGCGCCGCGGCATGACCATAGATCTGGGCTATGCCTACTGGCCGCAGCCTGACGGCCGGGTGCTGGGTTTTATCGACGTGCCCGGCCATGAAAAATTCCTCGCCAATATGCTGGCGGGCATCGGCGGCATCGATCATGCGCTGCTGGTGGTGGCCTGCGACGACGGCGTGATGGCGCAAACCCGTGAACATCTGGCGATCCTGCGGCTGAGTGGGCGCCCGGCGCTGACGGTGGCATTGACCAAGGCCGATCGGGTGGACGAAGCACGGGTTGACGAGGTGCGGCGGCAGGTTAGCGATGAACTGGCGCGGCAGGGTTGGCCCGATGCGCCGCTGTTTGTCACCGCTGCGGTGCGGGATCGGGGGATTGACGCCCTGCGCGCGCATCTGCTGGCGTTACGGCCTGATGAGCATGCGCTGACGCGCCGTTTCCGATTGGCGGTAGACCGCGCCTTCAGCGTGAAAGGGGCGGGTCTGGTGGTAACAGGCACCGCGCTGGGTGGGCAGGTGGCGGTAGGGGATACGCTGTGGCTGACCGGTGCGGACGCCCCGGTGCGGGTACGCGGCCTGCATGCGCAGAATCAACAGGTTGAGCAGGCGCAGGCCGGGCAGCGCATCGCACTGAACATCAGCGGTGACGTCAGCAAAGAGCAGGTGGCTCGCGGTGACTGGCTGTTGGCGAAAAAGCCGTCGCAGGCGGCAGAACGCATTCTGGTGGCGCTGGATACCGACCAGCCGATAAAGCATTGGCAACCGCTGCATTTGCACCACGCCGCCAGCCATATCACCGGCCGGATTGCGTTATTGAATGAACACCTGGCGGAACTGATCCTCGATCGTCCGTTGTGGCTGGCGGACAATGATCGGCTGGTGCTGCGCGATATCGGCGCCCGCCAGACCCTGGGCGGCGCACGGGTGCTGAGTTTGACGACGCCGAAACGCGGTAAACGCCAGCCGGATTACCTTGCCTGGTTGGCGGCATTGGCGCAGGCCGGCGACGATCGCCAGGCGCTGGCGCTGCACCTGCCCAACGGGCCGCTGGATCTGGCGATGTTCGCCTGGGCGCGGCAACTGACCGAAGGCGGTCTGGCCGAGCTGTTGGCGGACCATGAATTACTGATTGCCGGTGAGTGGGCACTGGCGCAGGAGAATGCACAGCAGGGCCAACAGCGCTTGCTGCAAGTCCTGTTCGAGTATCACCAGCAGCATGCCGATCAGCTTGGGCTGGGGCGAGCGCGTCTGCGGCGCATGGCGTTGCCTTCGTTGCCAGAAGCGCTGGTATTTATGATGATCGATCGGTTGCTGGCCGCCGGTAGCGTGCGCAATACGCGCGGCTGGCTGCACTTGCCCGAGCATGGCCTGGCGTTCAGCGCGGAAGAACAGATTCTGTGGGCCCGTATTGCGCCGCTGTTCGGTGACGAAGCCTGGTGGGTGCGCGACTTGGCCGCGGAATTGGGCGAAGAAGAGGCCCCCGTGCGGGCGACGCTGCGTAAAGCGGCGCAGTTGGGTCACATCGCGGCGGTGGTGGTGGACCGTTACTATCTCAGCCGGCGTATCGAACAGTTCGCTGCGCTTATCCGCGAGTTGGATGCGACGCAGGGCAGCGCCAACGCTGCGGATTTCCGCGACAGGCTCGGCGTCGGCCGCAAGCTGGCGATCCAGGTGCTGGAGTTTTTCGATCGCAGCGGCTTTACCCGCCGCAAGGGCAATCAACACCTGCTGCGCGATAGCGGGCTGTATACCCGTCATACTTGAAGTTGCCTCTGTGTTGGCTGCGAGCACTCACCCCAGTCACTTACTTGAGTAAGCTCCTGGGGACTCATGCTCTTGCCGCGTTACTCGGCAAAGCCTCGCCCCGTTGGGGCCAGCACAAGCGCTGTTCAACAAAGCCGTGGCTTTGTTGTGATGCAACTCCAATTATTTTGGGTATAGCCGTGTATTTTGATTAAGTCTCGAGGTCATCAGGATGAATACTGAAGGTTTACCGCCACTGTCCGTAGGAAAAGATGATGAAAAGTATGACGGGCCTGTGCGAGAGAAAGAACAGAGGTGCTTGACGCTAGAGGCACTTAGTGATGTTGAACAGATGAATATTATTAGCCATGAAGCGGTACTGGCATGGGCTATGAGTTTGAGAACGGATTCACCAGACTGATAGTGTTAAATCCTGTGTAAATCTTGAAACACGGAAAGAGATATTGTCTCTTCCCGTGTCGTTAACCCGGCGCTTGTTACAGCGCTTGGTTAGGCGCAGGCGTTGCGTCGCCGCTGCGGCGTTTGCTGAGGAACAGCGCCACCAGCGCCAGCCAACACAGGCCGCTGATCAGGTTAAACAGGTTGAACAACCCGCTGCCGCCCCAGACATAAGCCACTTTCGCCAGCTCGATGCCGACGGTAAACACCAGCATGCTCAACATGCCCATGGTGGCGGAGACCGTCCCTTTGCTGACGGCGCTTGAGAACAGCGTCAAGCGGTACAGCCCGGCGTTGGCCAGCCCGATACCGAAGGCGTACAGGCTCAACCCGGCGGTCATCCACAGATAGGCGTGGCTGGAGAACAGCGTAGCCAGCGCCGCGATCAGCAGCCCCAGCATCATAGGTAACGCGCCCAGCTTGATCAGGCGCTCTACGCTGTTTTTGCCGGTCAGGCGTGCCAGCGTCAGGTTGCCGAGGATCAGTGCGCCGAACACCGGGATCTGCAACAGGCCGTAATCCAGCGTCGACAACGATTCGCCGCTGATCAGGATCACCGGCGACTGGGCAATCCAGGCCAGCAACGGCAGGCTGGCGAAGCCGATGGCCAGCGCCCCGCAAACAAAGCGGCGGTTGCTCAGTACCTGGCGATAGTCGCGCCACAGGTTGGCGGCCGAGAATTTATCGCCCTGCAGCGAGGCGGTTTCCGGCATCGCCTTCCACAGGCCGTAAAAGGCGATAGCCGCCAGCGCCGCGAACAGCACGAACATGCTCTGCCACGGCGCGACGTGGATCAGCGCGGCCCCGGCCAGCGGCCCGAGCAGCGGGGCGATCAGCGCCACGTTGGCCATCAGCGCGGTGATTTTTATGCACACCGATTCCTCGAAGGATTCCTGTATCGTGGCGTAGCCGACCGCGCCGATAAAGCACAGGCCAATGCCCTGCAGGAAACGCATAAAGATAAACTGCTCGATGTTGGTCACCAGCAAAATGGCCAGACAGGCGACGATAAAGAACGCTACGCCAGCCAGCATCACCGGGCGGCGGCCACGTCGGTCCGACAGCGGGCCGAGCAGCCATTGCAAGAAAATGCCGCCGGCCAGATAGGCGGTCATGGATGTCGGCACCCACTCTTCGCCGGCGTTGAACTCCGCCACCACCGCCAGCATACCGGGCTGGATCATATCGTTGGCGATATAGGTGGCAAATTCGAACAGCACCAGACAAAGAGGGAATAAAAGCGCCTGTCGGCCCAAGCGTGCCGCAGGTGGTAATGTCGTTTTCATATTTATAGTACTGATAGTGAAGAAGAAAAAAGGAACTGCCAGGGCGGGAAGCGCAAACTGAGCGAGTTATGGCGGCTATTTTGCCGCCAATTGTTCACCTTAGCAACGATAAGGTGTTGTTTCAGCACATTCTGATATTTCGCTTTTGGGTTGTCGCCGCGCCCTGCGCTCTATACCCTAAATAATTGGAGTTGCATCCAGGCGGCAAGCGCGCTCATCCTCAGGAGCTTAGTAAACTAAGTGACTGGGGTGTGCGGGCGCAGCCAACACAGATGCAGCTTCAAGTATGACGGGTATATAACCTCTTATTAACAGATCAATATGACACAACGTCGGGCACCGTTTTGAGCACTAAAATTGGCTGGATAGATAACCTGCGCGCGGTGGCGTGCATGATGGTGGTGATGATCCACGCCACCACCTATTACGTCACCAACGGCTTGGCGGTGGGGGAACATAACTGGGACATCGCCAACGTGCTGAACGGCATGTCGCGCGTGTCGGTGCCGCTGTTTTTCATGATTTCCGGCTATCTGTTTTTCGGCGAGAAAAGCGCCGGCAAAAAACATTTCATCCGTATCGGCTGCTGCATCCTGTTCTACAGCCTCATTGCGCTTGCCTATATTGCGGCCTTCACCAAAATCGGCTTCTGGCCGTCGCTGCGCGGCATGCTGCAAAAACCGGTGTTTTATCACCTGTGGTTCTTCTATGCGATTGCGGTGATTTACCTGCTCTCGCCGCTGATCAGCGTCAAACCGGTCTCGCGCCGTTATCTGGCCGGGGTACTGGTGATCCTGGCGGTGATTGCCAACCCCAATACCAGTACGGTGACCGTCGGCAACGCTCACCTGCTGCCGGTCAATCTGTATATCTACGGCGATACCTTCTATTACCTGCTGTACGCGCTGGCCGGGCGGGCGATTGGCATGATGGACACCGGGCGGCGCGGCATCAGCTGGCTGGCGGCGCTGGGTTTTGCACTCAGCGTGGCGTTGATCGTTCGCGGCACCAAAAGCCAGATGTTCATCAACGGCAGCTTTGCCGATACCTTTTACATCTACTGCGGCCCGCTGGTGTTTATCGCGGCGGTATCGCTGCTGGTGTGGTTTAAGAACTGCCTGCCGGATCCGATCGGCTGGCTGGGCATTTTTTCCCGCCATTCGCTGGCGATCTACGGTTTTCACGCCATTATCGTCAACTTTATGCGCAGCCGGCATCTTGAACTCACCGCCCATCCGCTGCTGGATATCTTCTGGGTATTCGGTGTGGCGCTGGCGCTCAGCCTGCTACTGTCGATGGGGCTGCAAAAGCTGGACGTTCGAAGGCTGGTGTCATAACGGGTTTTGCCCGCGCTGTTGCGCACGCCGCAGCTGGCGGCCGGACGAGAACCCGGCCGCCAGCGCCGCTTTTTCAAGCCCGTAGCCTTGTTGCAGCCGCTGTTGCGCCACGGCCAGCCGCAGCTGTTCATGATATTCCCGCACGCTGATGCCGATATGGCTGCGGAACAGCCGCGCCAGATGGCGGCTGCTGACGTGGGCTTTTTCCGCCACCTGCGGCACCGACCATTCGGCCTCCGGCTCGGCGGCCATCACGTCCTGGGCGCGGTGGACCGCCGGGTGCAAATGATTGCGATAGCGCAACCACGGCGAAAGCTGCGGGTCGTCGCCGGAACGGCGGAAATACACCACCATTTCGCGGGCGACTTCCGTTGCCCGGGTTGCGCCGCACTGGCGGTTAATCAGGTGCAGCGCCAGATCGATACCGGCGGTAATGCCGGCGCTGGTGTAAACGCTGCGGTCTTCGACAAAAATGCGGTTTTCTTTCACCAGCGCCGCCGGTGCCTGCAGGCGCATGCGTTCGAGCACGTCATGGTGAGTGGTGCACTGGTAGCCGTCGAGCAAGCCGGCCTGCGCCGCCAGCAGCGCGCCGGAACACACGCAGACCAGCGTGATGCGTCGGCTTTGCAGATCGGGTTGCAGCGCCGCCAGCCAGCGGCGGGCCTGTTCGGCTTGCGGGTTGGCAAAGTAGCGGGCCGAATCGCTGACCCCCGGCACCACCAAAATCGCGCCGTCTTCCAACCGGGCAGGCAGCGGCTCCAGCCGGCTCAGCGTCATGCCGATGGAGCAGGTTATCTGCGGCTCCGGGCCGATGTAATGCAGGCTGAAGGTTCCGGCCAGGCGCAGGGTTTCGGCCGGGCCGCTGACGTCCAGCGACAGCACCTGGGGCAGCATCAGAAAGTAGACGGCCTGCGGCATTATGACTCCTGTGACAGTTGCGCCAGCACCTCATCCACGCTGGCGAGCTGGGCGAAACGGTCGACCAGCACCGTCTCAGTATGCCGCTTGAGCTGTTCGGTGGTAAAGATCTGGCCGTCGGGGTGTTGCATCGGGAATGTCAGGGTCGCCTCGGTGACGAAGGTCACCCGATAGCCGAGATCGCTTGCCACGCGGGTGGTGGTTTCGCAGCACTGCTCGGTACGAATGCCGGAGATAATCAGGTGATTGATCTCCCGTTCACGTAGCCAGGCGTCCAACCCGGATTCGGTCAGCGCGTTATGCACCTGCTTGTGCACGGTAACGTCCGCCTGGTGGCTGAGGAACGGCAGACGTTGCACGAAACCGGACGCCAGCGAGAATGGCCCCTGCGGGGACACGTGGAACACGTCGACCAGCGCCACGCCCTGCCGACGGCAGCCTTCAATTAATGTTGTGATCGCCTGCTGGAAAGCGGGCAGATCGTCCTCTTGCCAGAAAGGGCGATGCTGGAATGATTGCTGAACATCGATGATCAATAATGCGCTATGTGACATTTTCGGCCTCCGCCTGTGGGGTATGACGCCATACTGCGCCGTTATCCTGTAGGGAAGAAGGCCAAAAACGGCCATCATGATGGCATCAGCGGACCAGCATCAGGCTTTGCTGACCTGGCCGGCGACCAGACGCCCCCGATGGAAGGTAGCGCGGCGTGCAGGCAGGCGGGCCACCGCCTCGGCGGAGCAACTGGCGTCGATCAACACGAACTCCGCGCTGTCGCCGGCTTTGGGCCACGCGCGTTGGCCTTTGTCGTTCAGCGGCAGCACGCCGCCGGTGGAAATGGCCAGGGCGCGCGACAGATGGAACTCATCCGAACCGCGATACAGCTGGGCGTAGAGATTGGCTTTTTCCAGAATGTCGCCGGTGCCGAACGGTGACCAATGGTCGATCACGCTGTCGGTTCCGGTCATCACAAATACCCCTTTTTCGCTGAGCTGCGGCAGCGGCATCATCAGCCCGCCGATCGGTACCGTGGAGGCGATGGTGATTTGCTGCGCCGCCAGGCGGGTGGCGGTTTCCGCCAGCTCATTCGGGTTCAGCGTGGTCAGGGCGAACGCGTGGCTGATGGTGACCTTACCGCGCAGCGCCGGGTTTTTTTCTACGGTGGCGATCATGTAGTTAATCGCCGCTACCCCGGCGGGGCTGGTTTCATGCAGGTGGATATCGACGCCTTTGCCGGTGTCGAGCGCAATCTGGAACATCGCATCCAGCGACGCCTCCATTGCGCCGTCGACGTTGGTCGGATCCAGCCCGCCGACGTATTGCACACCCATCTGCATGGCCTCGCGCATCAAGCCGTCGACTTTAGAATGCAACAGGCCGTGCTGCGGGAAGGCGACGATTTCGCAGCTGAAATCCGCCCGGTGATTTTCCAGCGCACGTTGCAGGTGCTCCAGGCTTTTCAACCCGCTGACTGGATCGATATTGCAGTGGCTGCGCGCTACGGTGCTGCCTTTGGATTGCAACAGGGCGATCAGGTTTTCCGCGCGCTGCTGCGAGGTCGGCAGCAGCTTGGGGATCAGCGTCTGTTCCAGCGCGATCATGTCCATGATGGTTTTGCCCTGGCGTGGGCGCGGTGCCTGCCACGGGCCGCTGTAGAAGGTTTTGTCCAGATGGATATGCATGTCGCGGAACGCCGGCAGCAGCAACTGACCCTGGGCCTGATAACGCGGCACGCCCGCGATCGGCGCCGCATCCGCCGCGTGGATGGCGGCAATGTTGCCGTCTTTGATTTCCAACTGGTAGAGCGCGGTGCGGGTGCCGATCACCGTATCGCCATCGTATTCGAAACCCTCCTCCAGCCGTACGTCGCTCAGCACGTAGTGATGGTCGGTCAGGGTCATGGGTTTGGCCTCCGGCGCACAGTGGCCGCCAGCCTGCGGTGCGGCCTGCGCCACGCCGCCGGTCAGCCCGATCACCGCGCAGGCGGTGGTGAGCTTGCCGGTTTGGCTGAGGAAAGCTCTGCGGCTTTGTTGTTGGGTTTTTTCCACGTTCAGTTCCTTAATCCAGAGGTGAGGTGCGTCAAAAAACATCCACCAATTTAGGAGAGGAACCCGCAGGTTGGCAGCGACATTTGCCACTGGCGACTATTCGATTTGGTAATAATGAGGGGGCAGGGTGACTGCCCCCACGGCCTCACATCAGCGGCAACAAACAGGTATACAACTCGCGGAAGGTGCTGCGCCGCGCGGCATAGTACCGATGGCGCTCGGCATCCGGTTCGTGCAGCTGTTCCAGCGGCAATTCGGGCAGCAGGTCGCTCAGCGGGCGCTGCGGATTCAGGGCGATCTGCGCCAGACGCGCGGCCCCCAGCGCCGGACCGACGTCGCCGCCGGTGCGGTATTCCAGCCGTTGGCCGCTGATATCCGCCAGCATCTGCCGCCAGAACGGGCTGCGTGCGCCACCGCCGATCAAGGTGATGCTCGAAGGTTGCAGGCCGCTGGCGTGCAGCACGTCCATGCCGTCCGCCAGGGCAAAACCGACGCCTTCCAGCACCGCCCGCGCCAGATCGTTCGGCCCGTGCTGGTGAGTGAGCCCCCAGAATGCCCCTTTGGCGTTGGGATTGTTGTGCGGCGTGCGTTCGCCGGAAAGGTAAGGCAAAAACCACAGCGGGGCTTCCGCCGGAGGGGCTTGTTCGACGTTGTTCAGCAGGGTGGTGACGCTGTCGACGTTGGTCAGTTTGCAGACCCAGTCCAGGCAGGAGGCGGCGCTGAGCGTCACCGACATCAGGTGCCAGGTGTCGGGCAGCGCATGGCAGAAGCTGTGCACCGCGCTGGCCGGGTTGCTGAGAAAGCCGTCGCTGACCGCAAAGTAAACGCCCGAGGTGCCGAGCGACAGCATGGCTTGCCCGGCCTGATACAGCCCAACGCCGATCGCCCCGGCGGCATTGTCGCCGCCACCGGCCACCACTGGCACCGGCGGCATGCCCCAGCGCCTGGCCAGCTCGATGTGGGTCTGGCCGGTGATTTGATTGCCTTCGAACAGCTGCGGCATATGGCGGCGCGACAGGCCGCAGGCGGCCAGCATCTCGTCGCTCCAGTCGCGCTGCGCTACGTTAAGCCACCCGGTGCCTGCGGCGTCCGACATATCGCCGGCGAATTCGCCGGTCATGCACCAGCGCAGATAATCTTTGGGTAACAGCACTTTATCGATCTGGCTGAACAGGTGCGGTTCGTGCTGTTGCACCCACAGCAGCTTGGGTGCGGTAAAGCCGGGCATCATCAGGTTGCCGGTAATTTGCCGCGATTGCGGCACCGCCCGCTCCAGCGCCTGGCACTGCGCGGCGCTTCTGCCGTCGTTCCACAGAATGGCCGGGCGCAGCACCCGTTGGCGGTCATCCAGCAGCGTGGCGCCGTGCATCTGGCCGCTGAGGCCAATGGCTTTCACCTGTTGCAGGCTATGCTGCTTGCCCAGCGCCAGCATGGCGCGATCGGTGGCGTGCCACCAGTCCTGCGGCGCCTGTTCTGACCACAGGGGATGGGGGCGGGAGATGGGCAGCGGTTCACTCTGGCTGGCGAGCAGTTGGCCCTGCTCACCGAGCAAAATGATTTTTACGCCGGAGGTGCCGAGATCGATGCCGATGTACATGATTGAGATCCTTTAAGGCGCGGCGGACGGTACGCCGCGCGGGTCAGTTAACCGAACAGGTAGCGGTTCATCAGGTTCTCAAGCTGTTCCTGACGGCCGCTGGCGTGCTGCGGCGCCAGTGCATGCTGTTCAGCGTACTGCGCCAGGGCTTCCAGCGACAGTTTGCCCTGCAAAATTTGCTGGCCCAGCTCACCGTTCCAGCCGGCGTAACGTCGGGCGACCTGCTGAGGAAGCCGGCCGTCGGCAGTCATTTTGGCCGCCACTTTCAGCGCCAGCGCCATCGTGTCCATCGCACCGATATGGCCGTAGAACAGATCGTATTTGTCGGTGCTTTGGCGGCGGACCTTGGCGTCGAAGTTCAGGCCACCGGTGGTGAACCCGCCGGCCTTGAGGATTTCGAACATCACCAGGGCGTTCTCCTCCACGCTGTTGGGGAACTGGTCGGTATCCCAGCCCAGCTGCGGATCGCCGCGGTTGGCGTCGACCGAGCCGAAGATGCCGAGCGCGATGGCGGTGGCGATTTCATGGTGGAAGGAGTGCCCGGCCAGGGTGGCGTGGTTGGCCTCGATATTGACCTTGATCTCCTTCTCCAGCCCGAACTGCTTCAGGAAGCCGTACACCGTGGCGACGTCGTAGTCGTACTGGTGTTTGGTGGGTTCCTGCGGTTTGGGTTCGATCAGCAGCGTGCCCTGGAAACCGGTTTTGTGTTTGTGCTCCACCACCATTTGCATAAAGCGGCCAATCTGCTCGCGCTCCTGGCGCAGATCGGTATTCAGCAGGGTTTCGTAACCTTCGCGCCCGCCCCACAGCACGTAGTTCTCGCCGCCCAGTCGATGAGTGGCGTTCATGGCGGTGAATACCTGCGTGGCCGCCCAACTGAACACTTCCGGATCCGGGTTGGTGGCCGCGCCTGCGCCGTAGCGCGGATGGGTAAAGCAGTTGGCGGTGCCCCACAGCAGCTTCACGCCGCTGCTTTGCTGCTTTTCCGCCAGCACGTCGGTCATCACCGCAAAGTTATTCAGATACTCTTTCAACGAAGCGCCTTCCGGCGACACGTCGACGTCGTGGAAGCAATAGTAAGGCACGTTCAGCTTGTGGAAGAATTCGAACGCCACGTCGGCCTTGCGTTTCGCCAACGCCAGCGCATCGCCCGGCTGCTGCCAGGGCCGATCAAAGGCCCCGACGCCGAACATGTCCGCGCCGTTCCAGCAGAAGGTGTGCCAGTAACAGGCGGCGAAGCGCAGGTGATCGGCCATACGTTTGCCGAGCACCAACTCATCGGGATTATAGTGGCGGAAAGCCAGCGGGTTATTGCTGTCGGGGCCTTCGTAGCGAACTTGCTCAAGCTGATCAAAATAGGATTGCATTTTCGACTCCTGGGTAGCGATGCCCGGTTTACGGGATGCATTTATCTTCGGAGTTAGAACCCTGTGGCTCAATTACGTTATTTCACTCTTAAATTCACAGAATTATTAAATGTGCGGTAGATCTCATAATAGGCGTTTAAGCGCGTTTCATTTGAATTTTATGGCGCGCGAAGGTTTTTTTCAGGGGGAAAGTATGACCGCCATCATAAAAATAACATTAAACCAAAAAACATAATTCGCCGGTAAAAATCTGTAATTGCCGAATAGTAAATAACCGACAACAATCCGCTCTAAGCTAATTCACCGGCCCGTTTCAATTACCTTCCTTATACGTTGAATAACAAAGGTATATAAAATGAAATTAAAACCCCTGTTCCTTTCGGTCTGCGCGCTGCTGGCGTTGGCCAGCCAACCGGCCCTGAGCAAAGAAATCAAAATCGGCATGGCGATCGACGATCTGCGCCTGGAGCGCTGGCAAAAAGACCGCGATATTTTCGTCAGCAAAGCCAAAACATTGGGGGCGGACGTTTTCGTTCAATCGGCCAACGGCAATGAAGAAACCCAGATGGCGCAGATAGAAAACATGATCAACCGCGGCGTCGACGTGTTGGTGATCATTCCTTATAACGGCCAGGTGCTGAGCAACGTCATCAGCGAGGCCAAGCGGGAAGGCATTAAGGTATTGGCCTACGATCGCATGATCAATAACGCCGATATCGATTTCTATATCTCCTTCGATAACGAAAAGGTCGGTGAACTGCAGGCGCAAAGCCTGGTGCAGCGGGTGCCGCAGGGGAATTATTTCCTGATGGGCGGTTCACCGGTGGATAACAACGCCAAACTGTTCCGTCAGGGCCAGATGAAGGTGCTGCAACCCTTGATCGACAGCGGGAAAATCAAGGTGGTGGGCGATCAGTGGGTTGATGGCTGGCTGCCGGAAAACGCATTGAAAATCATGGAAAATGCGCTGACCGCCAACAGCAATCATATCGACGCCGTGGTGGCCTCCAACGACGCGACCGCCGGCGGGGCGATCCAGGCGCTGGCTGCGCAGGGGTTGGCGGGCAAGGTGGCCATTACCGGCCAGGACGCCGATCTGGCGGCGGTGAAGCGCATCGTCGCCGGTACCCAGACCATGACGGTCTACAAGCCGATCAGCAAGCTGGCCGATGAGGCGGCGAGCATTGCCGTGCAACTGGGCAAAGGCGAAAAACCCAAATCCAACGCGACCTTGAATAACGGCGTCAAACCGGTACCGGCCTGGTTATTGACGCCGATCCCGGTGGATAAATCGAATATCGACAGCACTATTATTGCCGACGGTTTCCATAAAAAATCCGATCTTAATTAATACCGATATCCGGTGACGCGGAGGGAATAATGCCCTGCCTATTGGAAATGAAAAATATCACCATGCAATTCGGCGCAGTCAAGGCCGTGGATAATGTCAGCCTGCAACTGGAGGCCGGCCAGGTATTATCGTTATGCGGTGAAAACGGGTCGGGAAAATCCACGCTGATGAAAGTGCTGTGCGGAATATATCCGCACGGCAGTTATCAGGGCGATATTTATTTTTCCGACGATGTGTTAGCGGCAAAAAATATCCGCGACACCGAGAAAAAAGGCATTGCCATCATCCACCAGGAGCTGGCGTTGGTGAAGCAGATGACGGTGCTGGAAAACATGTTTCTCGGCAACGAACAGTGTCGCCGTGGCGTGATGGATTACGATGCCATGTACCTGCGCTGCCGGCGCATGCTGGCGCAGGTTAAGCTGGAGGTGGATCCCAATACCCGCGTCGGCGAGTTGGGGTTGGGGCAGCAGCAACTGGTGGAGATCGCCAAGGCGCTCAACAAACAGGTACGGCTGCTGGTGCTGGATGAACCGACGGCGTCGCTGACCGAAAGCGAAACCGCCACGTTGTTGGCGATCATTCAGGATCTGCGCGATCACGGCATCGCCTGCATTTATATTTCGCACAAGCTGAACGAGGTGAAAGCGATCTCGGATCTGATCTGCGTGATCCGCGACGGCAAGCATATCGGCACGCGGCCGGCGGCCGAGATGAGCGAAAAAGACATTATCGCCATGATGGTGGGCCGCGAACTGACCGAGCTGTATCCGCAGCAGGAGCATGCGATCGGTGATGTGATTTTGCAGGTGGATAACCTGACCGCCTGGCACCCGGTGAACCGCCACGTCCGCCGGGTGGATGAGGTGTCGTTCAGCCTGCGGCGCGGCGAAATTCTTGGCGTCGCCGGGTTGGTCGGCTCCGGCCGTACCGAGACCATGCAGTGTTTGTTCGGCGTCTATGCTGGCCGCTGGCAGGGCAGCATCCGCATTAACGGCCAGCCGGCCGTGATCAATAATTGCCGACAGGCGATGCGCCACGGCATCGCCATGGTGCCGGAAGACCGCAAGCGCGACGGCATTGTACCGGTGATGGGCGTCGGGGCGAATATGACGCTGGCGGCGCTGAGCGATTTTAGCGGCGCATTTACGGTGATCGACGATGCGCAGGAGCAGGCGACCATTCGCCAGTCGCTGGCGCAACTGAAGGTGAAAACGTCGTCGCCCGAGCTGGCGATCGCCAGGCTGAGCGGCGGTAACCAGCAGAAGGCGATTTTGGCCAAATGCCTGCTGCTGAAGCCGAAAATCCTCATTCTGGATGAGCCGACACGCGGTATCGATATCGGCGCAAAACAGGAAATCTATAAATTAATCAATCAGCTGGTACAGCAGGGTATCGCGGTGATCGTGGTGTCTTCGGAACTGCCGGAAGTGCTGGGCCTCAGTGACCGCGTGTTGGTGATGCATCAGGGGCGTATCAAGGCGTCGCTGGAGAACCGGGGTTTGACCCAGGAACAGGTGATGGAAGCCGCATTGAGGAGTGAAACCGATGTCGAAAAGCACGCAGTCTGACGCGATAGTGCAGGAAATCGCCGAGAAAAAGCCCATCCTGAAGCTGAAGTCCATCAATTTTCAGGTGCTGGTGATGCTGGCGGCGATCGCCGTCATTATGCTGTTCTTTACCTTTACCACCGAGGGCGCCTATCTCAGCGCGCGCAATGTCTCCAACCTGCTGCGCCAGACGGCGATTACCGGCATTTTGGCGGTGGGCATGGTGTTCGTGATTATTTCGGCGGAGATCGACTTGTCGGTCGGTTCGATGATGGGGCTACTGGGCGGAGCGGCGGCGATTTTTGACGTCTGGCTCGGCTGGCCGCTGCCGCTGACCATTGTGGTCACTCTGCTGGCCGGCCTGTTGCTGGGGGCCTGGAACGGCTGGTGGGTGGCGTACCGCAAGGTGCCGTCGTTTATCGTCACGCTGGCGGGCATGCTGGCCTTTCGCGGCATTCTGATCGGCATCACCAACGGCACCACGGTCGCGCCGACCAGCGGCGCCATGTCGCAGATCGGCCAGAGTTATCTGCCGAGCGGTGTGGGTTTTGGCATCGGCGCCGTCGGGCTGATGTTGTTCGTTGCCTGGCAATGGCGGCGACGCAGCCGACGCGCGCAGCTCGGGCTGCCGGTGGCCGCCGCGACCGGCGACGTGACCCGACAAAGCCTACTGGCGGTGGTGGTGCTGGGGGCCATTTATCTGCTCAATGATTACCGCGGCGTACCCACGCCGGTACTGATCCTCACCGCGCTGATGCTGGCGGGGATATTTATGGCCACCCGCACCGCTTTTGGCCGCCGGATTTATGCCATTGGCGGCAATATCGACGCCGCGCGCCTGTCGGGGGTCAACGTCGAACGCACCAAACTGGCGGTGTTCGCCATCAATGGCCTGATGGTGGCGATTGCCGGGCTGATCCTCAGTTCGCGGCTGGGCGCCGGCTCGCCGTCGGCGGGCAATATCGCCGAGCTGGATGCCATCGCTGCCTGCGTGATTGGCGGCACCAGCCTGGCCGGCGGCATCGGCAGCGTAGCCGGCGCGGTGATGGGGGCGTTTATCATGGCGTCGCTGGATAACGGCATGAGCATGCTGGACGTGCCGACCTTCTGGCAGTACATCGTCAAGGGCGCGATCCTGCTGCTGGCGGTGTGGATGGACTCCGCCACCAAGCGCCGGGCATAAGAATATATCCTTCATACTTGAAGCTGCATCTGTGTTGGCTGCACTCACTCACCCGAATCACTTACTTTAGTAAGCTCATCGGAATGAGTTCCTTTGCCGCCTTGATACAACTCCAATTATTTTGGATATAGCGTTTGAGCTCACAGTTATGAGTTGACGTCTGCTGCTCTCGAAGATAGCTGTGCTATCCCAGAGAGCAGTTTATATATCGGGGATGCCGCATGTTCGCGAAGCGCTTTCGCATTACGTTACTGTTCAACGCCAATAAAGTGTATGACCGCCAGGTGGTCGAGGGCGTCGGCGAGTATTTACAGGCTTCACAGTGTGACTGGGACATCTTTATCGAAGAGGATTTTCGCTGCCGTATCGACAACATCAAGGACTGGCTGGGCGATGGGGTGATCGCCGATTACGACGATCGCGAGATTGAGCGGTTGCTGCATAACGTCAATGTGCCGATCGTCGGCGTTGGCGGCTCCTATCACCGTGAAGAGGATTACCCGCCGGTGCACTATATCGCCACCGATAATCAGGCGCTGGTGGAGGCGGCGTTTATGCACCTGAAGGAGAAGGGGGTCAATCGCTTTGCCTTTTACGGCCTGCCGGCGGAAGGCGGCAAACGCTGGGCGCAGGAGCGCGAACAGGCTTTCCGCCAGCGGGTGGCGGCGGAGCAATATCAGGGCGTGGTGTATCAGGGCATGGCTACCGCGCCAGAGAACTGGCAGTACGCGCAGAACCGGTTGGCGGATTGGGTGCAGACCCTGCCGCAGCAGACCGGCATCATCGCCGTGACCGACGCGCGTGCGCGCCATTTGCTGCAGGTGTGCGAGCACCTGGATATTGCGGTGCCGGAGAAACTCTGCGTGATAGGCATCGATAACGAAGAGCTGACGCGCTACCTGTCGCGGGTGGCGCTGTCGTCGGTGGCGCAGGGCACCCGCCAGATGGGTTACCGCGCCGCCAAGCTGCTGCATCAGTTGCTGGACCGCCGCGAACTGCCGCTGCAACGCATCCTGGTGCCGCCGGTGAAGGTGATTGAACGCCGCTCCACCGATTTCCGCTCGCTGCGCGATCCGGCGGTGATTCAGGCCATGCATTACATCCGTCATCACGCCTGCAAGGGCATCAAGGTCGAGCAGGTACTGGATGCGGTCGGCATGTCACGCTCCAACCTGGAAAAACGCTTTCGGGACGAGACCGGCGAAACCATCCACCATATGATCCATCAGGAAAAGCTGGAGCGCGCCCGTAATCTGCTGACGGCGACCTCGCTGACCATCAACGAGATCTCGCAGATGTGCGGCTACCCGTCGCTGCAGTATTTCTATTCGGTGTTCAAAAAAGGCTATGACGCAACGCCCAAAGAGTACCGCGAACGCCACGGTGAAACCGGGTATTAGTTGCCTTTTTGTAGCCTTAAAGGCTACATTCGTAGCCAATAAAGCTACATAAAGAGGCGTTATGTACCATCCTCTGCTCGACATCCTGTTCAGCGAATATCGGCGAAAAGTGCTAAGCCTGCTGCTAACTCAGCCGGAGCAAGCGTTTCATGTGCGTGAAATTGCGCGCCGGACCGCAACTCAGGCCGGCACTCTGCATAAAGAGTTGAATAAACTGGCGCAGGGCGGCATTTTGCTCAGGCAGCAACAGGGGAATCAAATTTGTTACAGGGCTAATCCCGATTGCCTGATTTTTACTGAGCTGGCGGCCGTTTTCCGCAAAACTTCCGGGGTTGTCGGGTGTTTGCAACAGGCGTTGTCCGGGCTCAACGCCGAGCTTGAATTGGCCTTTGTTTTTGGCTCAATCGCCAGTGGTAAAGCTAATGCAGACAGCGACATAGATGTTTTGATCGTCGGCGATGTGTCTTTCACGGAGATTATCAAAACTTTTTATCCGTTACAGGAGACGCTGGGCAGGGAAATTAACCCTAAGCTGTACTCTTCAGCAGAATGGCAGTTGGCTTTGGCTGAGGGTTCTGCGTTTATTCAGGACATTATGAATAAACCGCAATTATGGATTTTGGGAGACAAGGATGACATTGGACAATCTGGTCGGCATCGGCCTGGAGGCGATACCGCCTGATTCGGGCGCTATTAGAAAATTACTCTCCGCCGCTGCACGTAATAGGCGTGATGCCAGCATTACGCAGCTCAGCAATGAAAGCCGTTTTGACACGGCGTATAAAGCGGTCATGCAAATGGCCAATGCGGCTTTGCAGGCACAAGGCTTTCGGACGTTGACCAGTAAACCAGGCCATCACCAGATTGTGATTCAATCTTTGCCGCTTACGGTGGGGATCCCCCGTGAAACCATGATTTGTCTGGATACTTTGCGAAAACAACGCAACATTGCGGATTATTCAGGTGATTTGGTCACAGATGCGGCGGTGCAGGCTTGTCTGGAACAGGCCGAGGCATTATGGCTGGCGGTCAATGACTGGCTTCGACTCAAACATCCCCAGCTTTTGGAATAACGCCCCTCACACCAACCCGCAGAACGCCCTTAGCCGCTCGGCCAGCGCCGGGGTGGCGGCGGGTGCGCTGTCGCGGTAGTAAAGCGCCAGCTCGAAGCTGCCGACCGGCGGTAACCCTTCGGCGATGCCCAGCACACGGTGGCTCGGTAACCGGCAGCCGGCCGGCAACAGGGTGACGCCCAACCCGGCGGCGGAGGCGGCGGTGAGTGCCGCCAGGCTGGCGCTGCTGTAGCCGATGCGCCAGCGTTTGCCGAGGTTATCCAACGCCTGACACAGCTCCTCACGGTACAGGCCATTAAGCGGAAACACCGCCAGCGGCACCGGGGATTGTTCGATCGCCGGAAAGGCCAGGCTGTCGAGCCACAGCAGCGGTTCCGGCCTGGCGGCGCGCGGTGGTTGGCTGCGGCGCTGCTTGACCAGGATCAGATCCAGCTCTTCGCGGGCGTAGGCGCTGTGCAGATCGGCGCTCAGACCGCTGGCGACGTCGAGGCGCAGGTGCGGGTGCGCCCTGCTGAATTCCGCCAGCAGCTCGGTGGTCGGCACCGCGAAATCCTCCGGCATCCCCAGCCGCAATACCCCGTCGCGCCAGATGCCGGTCAGCGCGTCGTGCGCCTCTTCATTCAGCGCGATAATCCGCCGCGCATAGCTCAGCAGCTTGACGCCCTCTTCGGTCAGCAATACCTGATGGGATGAGCGCTCAAACAGCGGCTTGCCGAGCATCTCCTCCAGCCGCCGCACCTGCTGGCTGACGGTCGATTGCGACAGGAACACCCGCTCTGCGGCACGGGTGAAGCTGCCGCTGTCGCAGACCGCGACAAAGCTGAGCAATAACTGCGGATTGAACATCGGGTAACGATTCATTTTCCCACTGCCGGCTATTTCATTATTTAATTTCCCAATACTAGCGGCGATGCCTACAGTAACGCAACGCTGTGGCGCACAGGCTGTGACGCTGCACTCTTCATCCCGCAAGACCAGGATTATGCCGTGTTGAATCATTCCGTTTCCCCCGCCACCCCGCGCCGCTGGTTTAATCCGCTGCTGTGGGCGCTGGTGCTGATTGGCCTGAATATGCGGCCCTTGTTGACCTCTGTCGGCCCGCTGCTGCCGACGCTGCGGCAGGCCACCGGGCTGAGCTTTGGCGGCGCTGCGCTGCTGACCACTTTGCCGGTGCTGATGATGGGGCTGATGGCGCTGGCGGGCGGGGCGATCAACCGCCTGTTCAGCGAACGGACCAGCGTGGTGCTGAGCCTGCTGGCGATCGGCCTCGGTGCCGCCTGGCGCGAACTGGCTCCGGGCAGCACGCAACTGATGCTGAGCGCGGTGCTGGGCGGCCTGGGGATTGGGGTGATTCAGGCGGTGATGCCCGGGATTATCAAGCATCACTTTCTCAGGCAGATGGCGTTGGTGGCCGGGCTGTGGTCGGCGGCGCTGATGGGGGGCGGCGGGCTGGGGGCGGCAATAACGCCGTGGCTGATGAGCGCCGGGCATGACTGGCACAGCGCGCTGGCTTGGTGGGCCGCACCGGCGCTGGTGGCGTTGATCGCCTGGTGGCCGGTCAGCCGTGGGCTGGCTCGCCTTGCGCCGCCCGGCGCTTCTGCCGGCCCGAGTCTGCTGTTCAGCCGCCGCGCCTGGCTGCTCGGCGCTTATTTTGGTTTGATCAACGGCGGTTATACCAGCCTGATCGCCTGGCTGCCGCCGTATTACATGCAGCTTGGCTGGCAGCCGCAGGCCAGCGGAACGCTGCTGGCGCTGATGACCTTCGGCCAGGTGATTGGCGCGCTGTTGCTGCCGGCGGTGGCGCGGGCGCAGGATCGTCGGCCGCTGTTATGGTTGGCGCTGGTGATGCAACTGATCGGTTTTATCGGCCTGATTTACCTGCCGCAGACGCTGCCGTGGCTGTGGGTACTGATCGCCGGCCTGGGGCTGGGCGGTGCCTTTCCGCTGTGCCTGGTGCTGGCGCTCGATCATATCCCGCACCCGGCGGCGGCGGGGCGGTTAGTGGCGTTTATGCAGGGCATCGGTTTTCTGCTGGCGGGGGTGACGCCGTATCTTTCCGGCCTGCTGCGCGATTACAGCGGCGGCTTTACGCTGGACTGGCAAATCCATGCGCTGCTGGTGGTGGTGTTGATCGCCATCACCGGGCGTTTTCATCCGCGCAGCTACCGGCAGGCATTTAGCGAATAATATTTCTGTCATTGCGGCTCCCTATAGTGACGTTGCTTTTACCTCGGGGCGATAACAACAATTAGGGAACCATGACATGCACATCACCAAAACCCGTTTGGCGCTGTTGGCCGGCTGTATGGCATTAAGCGGCAACCTGTGGGCCGACGCGCAGCCGGCGCAGGCGATACTGGCCGGACATGCGCTGCTGCCGGTTAAATCCAGCATCTCCGCGCCACAGGATGCGCCGACCGATTTACGGCAAAGCGGCAAATACACCAGCGGCAAACGTGTCACCGAATTGGGCAGCGTGGCGGGCAAATCTGCCGATCGCATGACCGGCATCGGCCTGCCGATCAACGGCCAACCCTTGCAGGGCCATTCCGGCATCAAGCACATGCCCGACGGCACTTACTGGGTGCTGACCGACAACGGTTTTGGCAGCAAGGCCAACTCGCCGGACGCCATGCTGTATCTTAATCACTACAAAATCGACTTCAGCACCGGCACGGTCACGCCGCTGAAGACGGTATTCCTGCACGACCCGGACCAGAAGGTGCCCTTCCATATCATCAATGAAAGCACCGAAAAACGTTACCTGACCGGCAGCGATTTCGATCCGGAAAGCTTCCAGTTCGCCGACAATGCGCTATGGATCGGCGACGAATTCGGCCCTTACCTGATCAAGGCCGATCTGGACGGCAAGGTGCTGGCGGTGTTCGACACCAAGGTGGACGGCAAGGTGGTGAAATCGCCGGACAACCCGACGCTGACCCTGCCGGGCGCACCGGACGGCAAACAGAACTTCCAGGTGGCGCGTTCCAAGGGTTTTGAAGGCATGGCGGCGTCGCCGGACGGCAGCAAACTCTACCCGCTGCTGGAAGGCGCGCTGTGGGACGGCGAGAAGTTTGAAAACGTCGACGGCAAACGCTACCTGCGGGTGCTGGAATTTGACGTGAAACAGCAGGCATGGACCGGCCGCAGCTGGCAATACGTACTGGAAGACAACCAGAACGCCATCGGCGATTTCAATATGATCGACGCCACGCACGGCCTGGTGATTGAGCGCGACAACGGCGAAGGCACGCCGGACAAAGCCTGCGCTGCGGGTGCACCGACCGACAACTGTTTCAGCCAGGTGGCGAAGTTCAAACGGGTGTATAAAATCGCCTTCTCGGACGCCAACGTCGGCAAACCGGTGGAAAAACTGGCGTATATCGATCTGCTGAACATTCAGGACCCGAACAAGCTGGCGCGCAAACCGCTGAACGACGGCGTGCTGACCTTCCCGTTCTTCACTATCGAGAATGTTGATGTGGTAGACGACAGCCATATTATCGTCGGCAACGATAATAACTTCCCGTTCTCTTCCAGCCGCCAGCCGAACGTGGCGGACGACAACGAATTTATCCTGCTGGACGTGAAAGATTTGCTGAAGCCTTAACCCCGCCGGCCTCCGGTATCGCTGCCGGGGGCCATCGCTATTCCCTCTTAGCGCTAAGGATAAACTGCGCTATAATCAGCCTCTTGCTTCTGACTCCCGAAGGAAGATCCTCGTCCCCGGTGGGGCGGCCGGACTTCAAATCCGGTTGGGGCCGCCAGCGGTCCTGGGCAGGTTCGACTCCTGTGATCTTCCGCCAATTAGTACCTCTCACGCTCTCCTGAACTCAACAAAACCCCCGTAATAACTGGATTAAATGCTCATTACTATCTCTGGAGCTCAACCGGGTTCTACCAACATCAATAAATATTTGGGGGTGCTTTAGGGGGTGTAAAATTGTATGCTCTTTTTTGGCACCCCCAGTTCATACTGTATACCCCTTTCCTCTGATTTGGCTGTGCCAATACATCAAGCCGCTGCTTATATTTTCAATGGAGATGCTATGCCACTAACGGATATCAAGGTGAAATCGGCCAAGCCGACGGAAAAGGCTTACAAGCTTACTGACGGTGGCGGTATGTATCTGCTGGTCAAACCGAATGGCTCAAAATACTGGCGACTGAAGTACCGTTTTGTCGGCAAGGAAAAGATGCTGTCGATCGGCGTTTATCCGGATGTCTCTTTAGCCGATGCACGTCAAAAGAGAGACGAGGCGCGCAAAGTCTTGGCCGCCGGGGGCGATCCTGGTGAGGTGAAGAAGGCGGATAAACTTGCGCAAAAGCTCTCTACTGAAAACACGTTTGAGGCTATTGCCCGTGAATGGCACAAGCAAAAGGCTGATCGTTGGTCGTTACGCTATCGTGATGAAATCATTGATACCTTCGAGAAGGACATCTTCCCTTATCTTGGCCGACGCCCGATTGCTGATATTAAGCCAATGGAGCTGCTCGAAACGCTCCGGCGCTTGGAGAAGCGCGGTGCGCTGGAGAAGATGCGTAAAGTACGCCAGCGTTGTGGTGAGGTATTTCGCTATGCCATTGTGACCGGGCGTGCGGAATACAACCCGGCTCCCGATCTGGCGACTGCCTTGGCAACGCCAAAGAAAACCCACTTTCCCTTCCTTACCGCAGAAGAACTTCCTTATTTCATCAAGGATCTGGCCGGGTACACAGGCAGTGTGATCACTAAAACGGCGACGCAAATCATCATGCAGACGGGGGTTCGTACCCAGGAACTACGCTTTGCACGTTGGGAAGATATCGACTTTGAGAAGCGTCTTTGGGAGATCCCCCCTGAAGTGATGAAAATGAAACGGCCCCATATCGTTCCGCTGTCAGAGCAGGTTGTGGAGCTGTTTCAGTCGCTGAAGCCGATTACCGGCATGTATCCGTTGGTATTTGTTGGAAGAAATGACCGGACAAAGCCGATCTCAAAGGAAAGCGTTAATCAGGTTATTGAGTTACTGGGTTATAAAGGGAGGCTGACAGGACACGGCTTCCGCCACACGATGAGTACTATCTTGCACGAGCAGGGGTTCAACTCGGCCTGGATAGAGACGCAGCTTGCCCATGTGGATAAGAATGCGATTCGCGGCACGTACAACCATGCGCATTACCTGGAGGGAAGACGGGAGATGATGCAGTGGTATGCTGACTATATGGGAAGTTTGGAGTGTGGTGGGATAGTACTCCATGGAGAGTTTGGATATCGTGCTTAACTCAACGTAGTTCCTTGTATCTTGGGGGATACAGGTTTATCACGAACTAGCTGTAGTAACTTGGACTGCGACGCAAGTGGAGGGGCCGGGTATCTGGCTACCTATAATTTAAATTAAAATCATGAAATTAGATGAAGATACGTGATCAGTATTAGTCAAAGGCAGATCAAAGCATTCATGGTATATTTTTTCAGGTCAGCTCACATCTCGAACCCCTAACTATTAGAACGTTAGATGCAGCTTTAACGTAATTAGCTAAAATGCCAAGCTCGAACACTATGATAGAAACCACTTGTGGGAAACTACAAAGAAAAGCTCGTTAGTTTATGGTCTGAGAGCTACAAGCTAATCGGTCTGAATGGAATAAGGAAGAGACACGCATGGCGCTAGAAATCAAGGCACGTCAGTTAATTGATGCGAAGCTTGAGCAGGCCGGTTGGTTTACACAGGATATGAAAGAACTTAACTTGTCGGCAGGTCTAGGCGTAGCTTTGCGTGAGTTCCCAACGGACACTGGTCCTGCAGATTACGTGTTGTTTATAAATAGAATGATGGTAGGGGTGATTGAGGCAAAAAAAGATAGCGCAGGTGAAAACATCACTGTGACTGAAAATCAGACTGAACGCTACGCCACCGCGAATTTGAAGTGGCGTAAGGACTCAGTGCCACTACGCTTTTTGTTTCAAGCCACAGGACAGATCATCCGTTTTACCGATAATGCAGATCCCTCTCCTCGTTCGCGTGAAATATTTCACTTTTTCAAACCGGAAACGTTGCTGGCATGGCTGAGCCAACCGAACACGTTACGCCGCCGGCTGGCCGAACATATGCCAGTCTTAGCTGAACATAATTTACGCGACTGTCAAATTAACGCTGTTATTGGGCTCGAAGAGTCATTGGCGCAGAACAAACCACGAGCCTTAGTGCATATGGCTACCGGAGCAGGAAAAACCTTTGCAGCAATCACTTCTGTCTATCGATTACTTAAATTTGGCGAGGCTAAACGCATCCTCTTTCTAGTGGACACGAAAAACCTTGGCAAGCAGGCTCATCAAGAGTTCATGGCTTATACACCACCGGATGATAGGCGAAAATTTACAGAGCTTTACAACGTCCAGCGTTTGAACTCATCAAACATAGATCCCCATGCTCAGGTATGTATCAGTACCATACAGCGAATGTTTTCCATCCTGAGTGGTGAACCGATCGACGATTCTGCAGAAGATATTTCTCTAAATGAGGTGCAACAAACGCTTGGCCAAGAGAAATTAATACGTTACAACCCAGCAATTCCTTCGGAAACTTTCGACTTCATTATCATAGATGAGTGTCACCGTAGCATTTACAACCTGTGGAAACAGGTCCTCGATTACTTTGATGCCAGTTTGATCGGTCTGACTGCTACCCCTGACAAAAGGACTTTTGGCTTTTTCAACGAAAACATCGTTGCTGAATACACCTATGAACAGTCAGTTGCTGATGGAGTCAACGTTGGTTACGACGTCTATGAAATAGAAACGGAAATCACCAAAAAAGGTGCGGAACTTAAAGCCAAGGAGTGGATAGATCATCGTGATCGGCAAACTCGAAAAAAGCGGTGGAGTGAAACTGACGAAGACACTATTTACACGGGTAAAGAACTAGATCGTTCTGTAGTCAACGTTAGTCAGATTCGTCAAGTGATATTAGCAATGAAGAATGCAGTTGAAAAACAGATCTTTCCGGCTCGTCAGGAAACACCTAAGACGCTAATTTTTGCTAAAACAGACAGCCACGCAGATGACATCATCAACATGGTGCGTGAGATTTACGGTCAAGGAAATGCGTTTTGTAAAAAGGTAACTTATCGAGCAGAAGAGGATGCTGATAGCATCCTTAGCAGTTTCCGTAATGACTACAATCCGCGTATTGCTGTAACAGTGGATATGATTGCCACTGGTACCGACGTTAAGCCTTTGGAAATACTTCTATTTATGCGTGATGTTCGCAGTAAGGGGTATTACGAACAGATGAAAGGCCGGGGTGTGCGCTCACTTGATGGCGATAGCTTGAAACGCGTCAGTAATAGCGCCGACGGTGCAAAAACCAGTTTCGTACTAATTGATGCAGTAGGTGTAGAGAAATCATTGAAAACTGAGAGCCGCCCCCTTGAGAAAAAACCTAATGTACCGTTGAAAGATCTGTTGCAAGGCATAGCAATTGGTAGCCGTGACGATGACACAATCCTGTCACTGGCTAATCGTTTGGTTCGGCTTGCAAAAAGGTTGGATACGAAAGCACAGACTCAGATCGCAAAAGCTTCAGGGGGGCTTACCATAGGAAAACTAGGTAAAAGCTTAATCGCTGCACTTGACCCTGATGCTATCGTCACCACAGCGTTGGATACAGCACGTTTACAAGGTTTAGCCCGTACCGAAGAGACTCTAATGCCCGAAGAGATCGCTGTCGCTCGCGCAGCGCGGGTAGCTGAGGCTTGTGCTCCATTTGATAAACCTGAACTACGTGATGCGATTGAGGATGCCCGTCGTGAACGCGAACAACTTATCGATCATATTAACTTAGACCAGATTACCTTTTCTGGATATTCCGAGCAGGCTGAGAGCCAAGCGAAAACGAACATTGACTGTTTTGAGAGCTATATCAAACACCATAAGGATGAAATCGTAGCACTCAGTTTCTTTTACCAACAACCCTATCAGCGTCGAGCTCTTACTTTTGATATGATCGAGGAATTGCATGGGCATCTTGCTAAACCACCGCTTATGTTGACATCAGAACGTCTGTGGAGTGCTTATGCTCGTGTACGGGCAAATCAGGTTAAAGGGATTGAACGCAAGCGCCAGCTCACAGATTTGATATCACTTGTACGTTTTGCCCTGGGTCTAGATAGTGAGCTAAAACCCTTTGCGGATGAGGTTGATAAGCGCTTCCAGTCTTGGATTTTTCGCCATAACGCTCAGCGTGCTAGTTCCTTTACCGCCGAGCAAACTGAATGGTTACGTTTGATGAAAGATCATATCGCCAGCAGTTGTAGTATTCGCCGTGAGGACTTTGACTATGCCGAACTGGCTGACAAGGGGGGACTACAAAGAGTATGGCAACTGTTTGGCCAGGAGTTAGATACCTTGATACAAGAAATGAATGAGGAATTGGTGGCGTGAGCGATTTGAGTTTACCAACAGGCTGGGTGGAAGCAACGCTTTCTCATGTTGCCTTCATTGAAATGGGGCAGTCACCAGATTCACGTACTTACAATACAGAAGGTAATGGACTTCCGTTCTTTCAAGGGAAGGCTGAATTTCAAGCTGTTTTTCCTGAAATCAGAAAATGGTGTTCTGAGCCAACAAAAATTGTGGAGCGTGGAGATATTTTACTCTCAATTCGTGCCCCTGTTGGGCCAACTAATATTGCGCCGGAAAGAAGTTGTATTGGCCGAGGGTTAGCAGGTGTCCGTGCAGATGTAGGTATTAACCAGTCCTATCTTTTTTACTATTTTCGAAATATCGAACCGTGGTTATCGAAGCAGGGTACAGGTTCCACATTTTCAGCAATCAGTGGTCAGTTTGTCAGGGCTATAACTGTTCCGATCCCCCCATTTAATGAACAAATTCGCATCGTAGCCAAACTCGAAGAACTCCTCACCGAGCTCGATGCTGGCATAGCTGAGCTGAAGGCTGCACAAAAGAAACTTGTTCAATATCGTCAATCACTACTAAAAGCAGCCGTCGAAGGTGCGCTAACAGCTAATTGGCGAAAAAACAATTACCCCGCTGAGTCTGGAGCACAACTACTGGAGCGTATCTTGGTAGGTCGTCGTGCTCAATGGGAAGACAAACAGCAAGCTAAATATGTCGAACAAGGCAAAAAAGTGCCTAAAGATTGGCAAAAAAAATATCCTGAACCTGTACAGCCTGATGCTACCAATTTGCCAGAACTTCCTGAGGGTTGGAAGTGGGCGAGTTTAGATATGCTGGGCGAGATAGCTTCAGGTGTTGCTAAAGGTTCGAAACGTAACAACAGCATAGTTGTTCGTGAAGTACCTTACCTACGAGTAGCCAACGTTCAACGTGGTTATCTTGACTTAGCGGAAGTAAAAAGCATTCTTGCTACAGAGAGAGAGATTGCAGAACTTACTTTGCAAGATGGCGATGTATTGTTCAATGAAGGTGGCGACCGAGACAAATTGGGGCGTGGATGGGTTTGGCGTAATCAAGTGGCTGAATGTATTCATCAGAACCATGTATTTCGAATGAGGCCGTACATAGAAGCGATTCAGTCTGAACTGATCTCTCATCACGGAAATACATTTGGTAAACTGTGGTTTCAAAAAATGGGGAAACAAACTACCAATCTTGCATCAATCAACATGACAATGTTGAGGATGTTCCCTGTGCCTGTAGCACCAGCGGCAGAGCAGCAAGAAATATTGGAACAAATTCGATCTCAACTAGAAATATTGTCAAACCAAGAACACAGTATTGAGTTGGCGTTGAAGCAATCCGTGGGCCAACGCCAAAACATCTTATCCGCTGCGTTCTCCGGTATGCTGGTACCGCAAGATATGAATGACGAACCTGCTGGTGTGCTGCTAGACCTGATCCGTGCGAAACGGGCTGAACAAGCCCAGCAACCCAAATTACGAAAGAATAAGAAACAAAAGGAGATAGTCACTTTGGCTCGCAAACTAGTCGATGTACTCACCGAGGCAGTCGACTGGCTGCCAGCGCAGGAAGCCTTCCGTCGTTGTGGTGTATCGGATGGTGCTCAAACCGAAGAGATTGAAGCTCTTTATGCCGAATTGCGCACATTGGACAAAAATGGGCGGCTATTAGTCGATGTGTTCACGGATGAGCAGGGGCGCAAAATTGCCGATCATTTAAAGTTAGTAGGTTAAGCTATGCGTATAGATAAGCTCACTATAGGTAGCTCTAAAGACAGCCCATCCCACCAGTTCAAAAACCTGAAGAATGTCACTATCGATTTCGATCAGGATCATTGGGTCACGGTAGTTATTGGCTGGAATGGTACTGGCAAATCGAATGTTTTGGAGGCGTTGGCCATTATCTTTCGCGATTTGATTGCCAAGAAGCGCACTCCGACTTTCGCTTTTCAACTGGCTTACCGCATGGGCGCGGGCGACAATCTGAGATATATTCACATCGATGCAGACCCAGACCGTAAAAAAGAACCTTTCTCAATCCATGTAGCGACAAAGACCCAAGTTCATAGTGGCGGAACTCTAGTTCCCTTCCTGGATGAGGAGCAGTCGGAAGCGGCTCTACGTGGGAAAGCTATAAAGCTAACGGCTTTTTTGAATGCAGATACTGAGTACTTACCGCGATATGTGTTCAGCTACTACTCAGGTGAAAGCCCGCGCATGCATGAAGTGTTCAGGCCCTATTTGGAAAGCTACGACAGCAAGTTGCGCAATGGTGAAGACCCGGGCTTAAAGCGGTTGTTTTATGCCATGCCTGTACACAGCCAGTTTGTGTTGTTAGCTTTTTTGATTCAACAGTCGGATGTCGTGAGAGCATTTTTGGATGAGCACCTAGGCCTAGATCCAGATGAAGGCATTGAGTCAGTTCTGTTTGTACTACGACAGCCACCATGGAAGTCTAAAGCTGCTGACGGTGATTCGCGGTTTTGGAATGCTCGTGGCGTGGTACGTGATTTCTTATCGCGTCTCTATGATATTGCTTTGGCACCTATCGAGATAACCCGACGTGTATCGACCTCGATCTGGAATAAGGAAACACTTCAGTTCAAATATCTCTACGTGAAGGATATTGAGGCTCTGCGGCGTTTGGTTGGCAAACAAGCCCCTGCACAATTTTTCCGAGATTTGGAAAGCACTTATGTTTCGGAATTGATTGAAGAGGTACGCATTCGGGTTCGCCTCAAGAAAAACGATGGGAGTGTGACCTTTCGAGAGCTCAGTGAAGGTGAGCAGCAGTTGCTGACTGTATTGGGCCTGCTGCGTTTCACGGCCGAAGATGAAAGTCTATTTTTACTGGATGAGCCAGATACTCATTTGAACCCACGATGGTGCGTAGACTATCTAAATTACCTTAAATCTTTTGTTGGGCAAAACAGTGAGGGCCAGGATAACAGCCACATTGTGCTGACTACTCACAATCCCCTAGCTATTGCTGAGCTGGTCAAAGAGCAGGTTCAGATCTTGTACCGTGAAGCTGGTAGCCGCACTGTGCGAGCAGAAAACCCAGCTATCGATCCGAAAGGTATGGGTTTCGCAGGTATCGTGACTAGCGATATGTTTGGTTTGGGCACCAGCTTGGATAAAGCAACGAATGACGATTTATTAACGTTGCATCAGCTTTCCACGCAGTCAGAGCCTCTCAGTGAGATTGAACGTGGGGAGCTAGTAACAATCCGTCAGCGGCTTGAAGGCTTGGATTTCAATTTTGCCTCGAGAGATCGGTTGGAACAAGAATATCTACGAGCCAGATTTGATTTGGCCGCAGATGGAATTGTTGATGGTGCTATTGTTACTCCGGAAAATAAACAACAAGCGTTGGATGCGTTGGTGCAAAGTCTACTTCAGAGTTTACAGGAGGGGCGGTCTTGAGATTCATTTTTATTCAATTTCCACCTCACTTACCTGTACGCTGGAACAAGGTATATATTGGAAGGATTGCTAAGGTTGGCGCGTTAGCTACTCATGATCTTCGTTCCAAATACATCAAGGAAAACACTAGTTGGGGCTTGCTCAAAAAGTGGCTTGCAAATGCCAGTGGAGACAAATGTTGGTATTGTGAGGCGAAGTGCGCGCGTGCACCTTTTGATGTCGACCACTTTCGACCCAAACTCGGTATTACAGTGGATCGTGTGAAGCTGACCGGCCATAGCGGGTATTATTGGTTGGCTTATGAATGGTGGAATTTTCGACTTTCATGCCAACGGTGTAACCGCCCAGAGAAGGATGATACTGGTACTCTACATGGAAAAGCCAATGAGTTCCCGGTCAAAAATGAAGTTCATCGTTGTTCTCTGCCTGCAGCTTCTTTGAATACGGAGTTACCGAGGCTATTAGATCCATGTGTACAAGCGGATTGCGAATTGTTAGCCCACGGTATTGATGGCGAAGTCAAGCCTGCAGCTCAAGAGGGGACTTGGGATAACCATCGTGCGCGATACACAATTGATCTACTTGGATTTAACGAATGGCATACCCCCGAGGACAAACGTTCCCGTTGGCAAACATTAGCCACATTAATAGCGGTCACAGGCAACAATGCTAACCCCGCTGTGATAGCTGTACTGAATAAACATCTTTCTCAAGAATATGAATATTCAAGCTTTTTCCGATCAGTCATTGGGACTCATCGAGACAAAGCTTGGGTTGAGGCACTTTTATGAACGCTAGTACCCTTGTCCAGAAACTTTGGAACTTCTGTAACACCCTGCGCGATGATGGAGTAGGGTACGGTGACTATTTAGAACAGCTCACCTATTTACTGTTTCTGAAGTTAGCCCATGAATATGCGCAAGAGCCTTATAACCACGACACTAAAATACCTAAAGGGTATGGCTGGAGCTGTTTGTGCAGTAAAAGCGGTGAACCATTAGAGGCGCATTATCTGGCAACCTTGCATAAGCTTGGACAGGAGCCAGGAATGCTGGGAGCCATATTTTTCAAGGCCCAGAATAAGATACAAGATCCGGCCAAACTCTCTCGGCTGGTGCAGTTGATTGATGCTGAAAATTGGATCAGCCTTGATGCTGACACCAAAGGTGATCTCTACGAAGGCCTGCTGCAAAAGAATGCCGAAGATACAAAAAGTGGTGCAGGCCAGTACTTCACGCCACGAGCTATCATTCAGGCTATGGTCGCTTGTCTACAGCCAGAACCTATGAAAACTATTGCAGACCCCGCTTGTGGGACTGGAGGTTTTTTCTTGGTTGCTAATGAGTGGTTATCCGGTACTGGGCAATGGCTTAGAGAAAATGCAGCCTGGTTACCACGTGAGACACAAAAGTTAAACAGCAAACAAGCGCGTTTTTTACGTGAAGGCACTTTTTACGGAAATGAGATCGTCCCCAGTACTCGCCGTATGTGTCTGATGAATCTTTTTCTGCACAATATCGGAGAATTGTATGGTGACCCAGCAATAGAACGCTCCGATGCCTTGATTTCCGAGCCCAAAGTCAAGGTTGATTATGTGTTAGCCAATCCTCCATTTGGTAAAAAGAGTAGCATGACCATAACTAATGAGGAGGGTGAGGAAGATCGCGATACGCTGACTTATGAGCGCCAAGATTTTTGGGAAACCACATCTAACAAACAACTCAACTTTCTACAACATATCGTCAGCATGTTGAAATTGGATGGTAAAGCGGCCGTTGTATTGCCTGACAACGTGTTGTTCGAAGGGGGAGCTGGTGAAAAAATCCGCCGGAAATTGTTGGAAAGTTGCGATGTGCATACTGTACTGCGTTTGCCAACAGGGATTTTTTATGCACAAGGAGTAAAGGCGAATGTGGTATTCTTTGATGCCAAACCCAAAGATGGGAAAATCCATACCAAGGGTGTGTGGTTCTATGATCTACGTACTAACAAGCATTTCACATTAAAGACTCGTACTCTTAAGCTGGGCGATCTGCAGGATTTTATCTCCTGCTATAACCCGAAGAATCGTCAGAAACGACAGGAAACTGAACGCTTTAAACTTTTTAGTTACGAGGAACTTATGGCTCGAGATAAGGCTAGCCTCGACATATTCTGGTTAAAAGACGATAGCTCGGATAACCTCGATGACCTGCCTCCGCCGGATGTTTTGCAACATGAGATTATAGAACATTTAGAAGCGGCATTGGCCTCTTTCCGCGACGTGGCATATGCACTACCAATCGCGCCTAATCAGTCGAATAGCTAAGTAAAAAATCAAGAACCTGCTATCCGTGTTCACGGATAGCAGGCTTTGAGATAATCCTTTAACAATAGTGAGTAGTTAAGGCGTGAGTATAGGCCAATTATGAGTAAAGGCATGCTCCACCCGTCAGTAACCCACACTTTCGTAGAGACTTGTTAGTATGGATATCATCGAGTTTCCCGCAGGTGTCATTGAGCACCTTGGGTGGTACGTTTACCGCCTCATCGATCCGCGTGATGGCAGCACATTCTACGTTGGTAAAGGTCGGGCTAATCGTATCTTTGCTCATATGAGAGGTGAGGCGTCTGCAGGCACTGATAATGAATTGCTAAGCGATAAAATACTCCAAATCAGAGAAATAAAAGCTGCAGGATTGGAGATCATTCATGTCATCCATCGACATGGTATATCTGATGAGCAAACAGCGTTTCAGGTAGAGGCAGCTCTTATCGATGCATATCCTGGCCTTACCAACGTCATGAATGGTTCAGGTAGCAATGAGTTTGGAGTGGCGCATATCAAGGAGCTTATTGCTACTTATGCACCTGAGACGATTGAGTTTCGCCATAAAGTACTCATGATATCGGTCAATCGTGGTGTGAAGGAGTCGTGTATTTATGATGCCGTGCGTTTTTGTTGGCGAATAAATGTTCATAGAGCGAGAAAAGCAGAGGTAATTCTGGCTACAGTGCGTGGCATTGTACGTGGTGTGTTTATTGCCGATGAATGGCTACCTGCGACGCCAGAGAACTTTCCTGGTGCTATGTACTGGGGTGATAACCCAGAACTGGAGTCGACCACTATTGGTCGCTTTGGCTTCCGTGGTCGGGAAGCACCACCTGAAATTAGCAAATTTTACATGGGTAAGAAAATGCCGGATGACTTACGCAAGAAAGGTGCTATGTCGCCAGTAAAATACTCGCCGGGATTTTAGATCAGAGGGTTGTGATGTTTGATTTCCACCCTTGTATTTATCTTTTCAATGTGTGCTACACAAGCATCGTGGCTGATTCTGCTCTCCACAGATGCGAGCCTTAGTTTCTATGGTAACGCTGCACTACTCGCGAGATTGCTGAATGCGCTGTTGCACCCAAGCCTCCACTTCACTCTGTAGCCAACGAGAACTACGCCCCAGTTTGATGGGCTTAGGGAATTCACCGAGTTGAATCAGTTTGTAGAACCACTTGTCTGTAAGCTGTGTAAAGCCAGTGATGAATGCCATATCGACAAGCTGGTCGTTGAGCAGGGATGGTGTGTTGGTATTCATGATTAAATCTCCTTTAAGTCAATTGGTTAAAGGAGGAATGACTGTATTCAGGTGTGTGTTGCGGCCTTCCTCAGTGGATGGAAGGCTGTGTAAAAAATAAAAGTAGTGATGGTCTTAATACACAGCGTGGAATGTGTCTGTGTTATCTGACACTTCCCCCAAATGAACGGTCTTCCTTGCTGTAGGCCTTGGTGTGTTCTTTGGCAAAGTAGCTCAGGTGTCTCCGTAATCCCAGGTACTGTTGCCCAAAGCGGTCCACCCGAAGACTCTCCAGATAGTGTGGCGTGTTGTTGAAGGAAACCAGCGTTCTGTACTCAGGAAAGTCGAGTAGACCTAATGCACTTAGCCAGGCCTCGCAAATGTAGCTCCCCAGGTTATGGTCTTCTTTCGAATAATCCCCTAAACCATTGAAAGTATCTTTGTTAACGAATATCGCTGCGTGATAGTGAGATTTATCGCTGCACCCCACCTCACGTACCCATACGTATCTCAGGTCCGTTGGACATACCTGAGACTTTTCCCGTTTACGTCGCTGTTGATGGGCTGCTATACGCGCCCTCAGCGCCCCTGTGAAGCGTTCCATTAAGCCGGTCTTCAGATTAGGGGCACAGGCAATACTGTCACCTGTATCGCGGTACTCAGGCAGTCTGAGTACGAAGGTGAAAACGGATGTTCTGGCGTGGGCTTTTGTTGCTTTGTTGATGATTTCAGTAATACGACTTATATAGTCAGGGTTCAAGGGGCCAAATTTACTGTTGGTCATTAAGATTGCTCCTGTGGGCATATTTCAGACGTGCGCAGGCCCTGCCAGAGCAAATGGCAGTGATGGGTGCACGAATGAGAGTTAAGGTGTCATTAGGTAGAAAGACATGGTGCTGTAGGGTATGTATCAACGGTCGCTAATGTGAACCCTTACAGTGAATGCTCTTGTCGGTTGATATTTATGTGATACTGAATAGAGGTGGCTTTAGTGATTGGTGCTCATTGCGCTTTAATATCTTGTTATGAAGTGTAGGCTGTTATTTTACTATTTGTGGTGTTTGTAATGGTCCGTTCATTATATTTGCATTGTGTCATTTGGAATGGGTGTGTAATATTATAATTAACATGGTGAATATGATTGAATTTAATTTATTACTCTTCCATTGGTTGTCTTGCTTATGTTTAATTACCCATTTATTTATATCTTACATATATAATATATATACTGTATTTAAATTGGTGGTAATTACTTTGTAGTGCCTTGTAGGGTGGCGCTCTGATATATTTTTGCTGCTTAGTTTTTACTCCAGGGTTATCAATTTAGAACATAAAATAAAACCTTGTTTTCTGAAAAACAGGGAGCGCTCATTAAACCACTCCTGCTCAATCCATTTTTGGCTTCTGCCAGACCATCACCAGTGATGGTACAGCTTTTCTTTTTTGCAGAGACATACTCAGTTACCACGCGAGTCAGTTATACGCTGCTGCATCCAGGTTTCCACTTCGCTCTTAAGCCAGCGGGAGCTGCGCCCCAGCTTGATAGGTTTCGGGAACAGCCCTTCGCTGATGAGTTTGTAGAGCCATTTATCGCTGCAGTTGGTGTAGGTAGTGATGAATGCCATATTAACAAGCTGATCATTCAGCAGAGCAGGTGATGTGTTCATGGTGGAATCCCCTTTACGTGAAAAGTGAAAGGAGGAATGACTGTTCTCAGTGTTGTGTTGCAGCCTTCCTCAGGGGATGGACGGTCGTGTAAAAAAATAATGATTACGCAATGTTCACTCTGCCTGTTCAGCATCATTAGAAAGGTACGGTTGGGCTGAAGTTGAAAATAGGCAATGCAGATGACGGAGAGTGAAGCCAGGGAGTTGCTGTTCCGGGCAGGGATATCTCATTTTTCACATCATTATGATAAACATTAAATAAAACAAAAATAGGTCACTTTTATAACCTACTTTAATTTTTTAATGATATATAAAAGTAGGTTACAATCGCGTATTGGTTCCACTGTCCGTCAGGGATGTGAGACGGACGGTTGAGTGCCTGGAAGCAGTTATCAGGTGGCTTTACTTTTGATGCGGCGGTTATGATAGGAGACGGGGAAAATGGGTTATAAATACAAGGCGACGATGTACTACTCTGATGAGGATACAGAGCAGTTTCTCAGGGAAAAGGCAACTAAGCCTAATGGAAAGAAAAGTGCTTCGCAGTATCTGTATTCACTCGTAACTCTGGAAAGAGAAAATGCCGTTTCTGGTGAATCAGAGCATGACGATTCAGGCGTGGTGCGAATGTATCCTCCGTACACATATATCCAGTGGCGTGAGATTAGCGGCCCGTTGTCTTTCCCATCTATCACTGTTTTGTGCACAAATGAAGCATCTCAAAAAAGGTTCAGACACAAGGACCTGATGGAGGCGATTGACAGAGAAATTGATAAGGATGTTGCTAACGTATTTCTGAGAATACGGCCAGATTTCTATAAAGACGGTGGTTTTCTGGTAATTATAAAATCAGAAGTCACCTGTTATTATAGTGATGAGATAACGGGAGATAGCTATTGCCGTGGTTTTTATAGAGTCAACTACGGCACTATTCATGTCAGTGAGTATGAATGGAAAAAATGGGGCGGTAGATATGATTTTGAAAATATCAAATATATAAAATTCAGAGATCTTTTTAATCCTGGTAAAAATAAGCACGCAGGATTATGTCAGGTAGCGGAGAGGGATCCACTGGATACATCTGGTGCATTTTTTATACCTGTACGCAAAATAGCCAAGGTTTTTCCATCAGACAGACTCCCTGTCCCTTTGATAAAGGGTGCTGATATCTCCTTTAACCAGAATAGGGTGAAACTGAAAGCCATGAATGCAACGCAGAGGAAAAAACATTTCGGATCAGGTATAGGTTGAACCGGTTCAATTATAAAAATTTACAGACCGATATTATCTCTGTGATAACCAGATTGAATTATTATCACAGGTGATATTGATGAACAACGAACATCCGGCAGATATGCCGCTGGCGAGGATGCTCTCCCGTCTGCCAGCAGATACACAGCGTGAGATCCAGCATCATTTCAGTCGTGCCATCTCTTATGAACCCTGCATCGGACTGATGGGCAAAACCGGTGCAGGTAAATCCAGCCTGTGCAATACGATTTTTACGTCTCCTCCTGCCAACGTAGATGCGGTGAAGGGGTGTACCCGTCTTGCTCAACAATACAAAACCTCTGATGGCCTGCATGCACTTAACATTGTTGATTTCCCTGGGATCGGTGAAACGCCCACGCTTGATAAGATTTATGCCAAATTGTACCAACACTGGCTGAATAAGCTGGACCTGATTGTCTGGGTGCTGAAAGCTGATGACCGTGCCTGGAATGACGATATCCGGTGTTATCGGCAGTTGGTTTCTCAGGGGGCAGATCCCGCCCGGTTTCTGTTCGTTCTCAACCAGGCCGATAAAATCGAGCCTTGCCGGGAATGGGACGTCGTTAATCATCAACCTTCTCTGCGACAACAGCAGAACCTTCAGGAGAAAGTGATTCAGGTGAATACCGTGTTTTCTCCCGTTCATCCTGTCTTGGCGGTTTCTGCCTCTGAAGGTTTCAATATCCCTCGGTGGGTCGAAACTCTAATCACCGTTTTACCCGACAAAGCCAGGAGTGCGGTTACCCGTCAGCTTGAGCCTGCGTATCGGACGGAGAAGGTGACCACTACGGCACAAGAAGGCTTTATCCGTGTTGTAGGTGACATCTTTGATGAAGGCGTGGAAGCCCTACTTGAGTCACACACACTCAGAACATGGTTAAAACAGGCCCGCTCTCGACTGCTCTCTCTGGCCAAATTACTCTGGCATCGCTTTTTTTAACGCCTATCTAAAAACCTGCCCTGTGTTCGATCTGTTTCGCCGATCGAACATGGATTAATCATAGATTTTAACTATTGGTTATTCTTTAACGATCGATAATAACGATAGGTTTCAACGATCGGTTTCGGTTTATTGATCTTCACTAACGATTATCCCTCCTCTTTACATCCCGATACGATCCCCTCGCTGGGGAGGTCGTTTAATCCCACTGTTTTCTAATTAATTATTAATAAAGGAATATTTCTCTATGTTGAAACCTTACCCGTTTCTCAAGCAAGACACTTACGCCTGGTGCTTATCCATTGGCCTGCCAGTTATCTGGGGTCTCTCCGCTATCTTCCTCCCACAGAAGGTAGCACTTGGCCTTTATATGCTTTTCTCCCTGGTCTGGGTGCTACTCGACCGATTGAACCTGTTTAAACAGGAGAAAACTGCCCCTTCACTGGGGTGGTTTCTGCTGCCGATGGTCTACCTGCGTCAACGTGACGAGCGTCAGGTGAAGCCCTGGCGCTTGTTACAGGTATGGCTGATTTGCACCGTGTTATCAGCCGTGGCTGGTAATCATTTTAAAACGCAATCGGGTACCGAACGGCTGGCGCAAAGCGCTTGCCCGGTGGTGACTAAAATCCTGCAGCGTCAGGGTATCGAGGAGCACTGTATCCGTATCACAGATATCAAGGAAGAGGTGGCAGGGCGTTTTTATCAGGCTCAGGCTTTGCTGAATACCGGCTCAAAAGAGCCGCTGACGATAGAAGTGCGCTCAGGCGGGAATATTTACGTCACGCTAACAGATTCGGAATAAGTGATTTTTATCAATGAGATGATGAACATGAAAAAAATGTTAATGATGTTTACCCTGTTGGTCAGCGCTCTGTTGAGCCAGGCCGTATGCGCAGCGGCTTATGATCCCAAGCCGATAGAATACCGGAATGTGGTGGCTGACAACGTACAGGTTGAGCATGACCGTATTATGGATGGCGTTGATGAATTTATCATCACCGGCAGGAAAGGGGAGATTACGGAGAAATTCAGGCTCACCTGCAACGCTGATGAAGCGCGTTTGAATATCCTGTATTACCTGAAAGATATCTATGGTGATAAGGCTGATGGGGCAACGGGAATGACCCTGCAGTATTACCCGGCAGGGGCTCATCAAATGAACATCAGTATCGATCATCCCGAAACGCTGATGGATAGTCTGCTGACAGCCAATTTGGCACAGGCTGTTTCAAAAATGCTGGATCACAAGACTGGAACCTTTGTTTTTCACTTCTACCATAATGACAGCAGCTTCGATCATGTCCCTCTGGCGTACAGCTTCCAATACCCTGCGAAATTGCTGGCCCCAGCTCTTGGGAAGGCATTGGTTGATGCTAAGGCTACATCATGCGACATCAAATCAGGCAATAGTCAGTTATCACCACTCAAGCGCCTTGTTGATCACCAATAGCTAATTGAATAACGCCATCATTCTGCTACTCACTTCGAGCCCTGTCGCTGATCGCGATGGGGCTTTTTGTATTAAGGAGCCGAGATGACCTATTTCAAGCAGTTTCCTGCGCTACTGCTCAATGAGCCCTGAATACAGCGCCATCATGCATATGAACGACTGAAAACAACGGGAAAAACTTCATGAACTTAACCTTATCCCCGGTGGTCACTGAACTGCCATTAAGTACGCAACGTACTGTCAAACGTGCTCTGTTCTTGCTGGAAACACATCTGCGTGAACCGGGGACCTCATTCACTTCACTCGGTACCGTCAGCGATTGGCTGCGATTGCGAATGGCTAGACTGGAGCGTGAAGTGTTTATGGTGCTCTGGCTCGACAATCAACACAGGCTGTTGGCCCACGAAACGTTGTTCACCGGCAGTATCAACAGTACCGAGGTCCACCCCCGCGAAATCGTGAAAGCGGCACTGCACCACAATGCTGCAGCGGTGCTTCTGGCGCATTGCCATCCCTCCGGCCACGCTGAGCCCAGTGTTGCCGACCGGCAAATCACCGGCAAGATTAAAGATGCACTGGCACTGGTTGAGGTCAGGATGCTGGATCACTGTATTGTCGGCGGCATGACGGTGTATTCGTTTGCTGAGCACGGCTTGTTATAGGGGGAGGCACGATGCCATCAATCACTACCCCAGCCTGGGGACTTAAACGCAACGTCACTCCGCAGTTTGGTGCTCGTCTGGTACAGGAAGGCGACCGACTACATTTTCTGGCTGACCGTGCCGATATCAGCGGAACCTTCAGCGAAGTGCAGGTACGTGATTTAGATAACGCCTTCCCGCAGTTCATCAACCACCTGGAACTGATGCTGCTCTCCGGTGAGCTCAACCCTCGCCACCAGCACTGTGTCACGTTGTATCGCAATGGCTTGACCTGTGAGGCCGATAGCCTGGGATCACACGGTTATGTGTATCTCGCCATTTATCCTACTCCCCAATCCACTGCATAAATCTTCGCCTTTTATATCTATCGATTTTCCCCTTTCATTTAGCTAACGACGAGATAACCGACATGCAGACCTTACCTGTCACCCCGAAACGGGCGGCCTACGCTTGCCCATCACCCGTTGTTGTCTGGCAATCCATGCTCACGTATCTGCTGGAGCAGCATTACGGCCTAGTGCTTAGCGATACCGAGTTCAGTGATGACACCGTTATCCATGAACATATTGATGCCGGAATCTCTCTGGCTGATGCGTTGAATTTCACGGTGGAAAAGTTCGACCTAGTTCGCATCGATCGCCGGGGGTTCTCCTGCCAGGAACAATCACCCTTCATCACGGCTATCGATATTCTCCGTGCCCGTCGAGCCACTGGCCTGATGGCCCGTATGGGTTACCAGACCATCACCTCAGTTATCCGGGGCGAAAAGCAGGCATGAGCCTGTCCGGATTACTGCTGGCATGCTGATTACCGGCGTCCAGTGCAGTACAGCCCACAATGAACACTATCACTACCAAACACCCGCCCTTAAACCGGCGGGTATTGGCGTTTATGGAGAAAGAAATATGCAGACTGAACCTGAGGTTTTAACTGACCATACAGAGGTGATTTGTTCCAGCAGCATCGAACGCGTCGTGTCTGGGCGTAACACCGCACTGACGCAGATTGAAGCCCTTATTCACCAGCTTGAAGATATATCGACCATCACTAACAGCATCGGTGGAGGAATAGCAAGAGATTGGGCCATGCGACAAGATTTCCGCTGCGGTTGCTGGCTGATGGAAAAAGCAGAAACGGCCATGCCAGTGATCACCCGCAATCTTGATCGCGGTATATGGCGGGATCTGATGAAGCGCTCCGGTATGCTCAGTTTGATGGATGCCCAGGCGCGTGACCAATGGTACAGAAACCTTGATGGAGACAATATTCCTGCCATCAGCGAAGCCAACATACTCAGTACCTTTGAGCAATTGCACCACAGTAAGGGGGAAGTGTTCGAGCGTGGGGTGGTCAATGTATTTAAGGGGCTTTCATGGGATTACAAAACTAACAGCCCGTGCAGTTTTGGAAAAAAGATCATCATCAATAACCTGGTCACTTACAATCGCTGGGGCTTTAGCCTGAACTGGGGCTGGCGTCGTGACCAACTGACGGATCTGGAGCGGATGCTCTTCCTGCTGGATGGCAAACCTATTCCTGATAATCGCGGTGATGTCACGACCCGGCTAATGGAGTATATTCGAGATAACCCTCGTCAGCAGAGTTACGAGGATGAGCTTTTTGGTATCCGCTATTTTCAGAAAGGTACCGCGCATGTGATTTTCAAACGCTTGGATCTGGTGGAGAAAATGAACGATATCGTGGCGAAGCACTATCCAGGGATGTTAGCTCGAGAAGAGTGTGCCCTCTATTCATTTTGATGCAATAGGGGGCCTGTTTGCTGCATCAAGAATGGAGTAAAATCTGCAATATCCATGAGTCATTTATTGCCTGTTTTTTATACAAAAAGAAGTAAACAAAAGCATTTGGGGGTGCTTATGGGGGTTACTTAATTATCCATGGTAAATAAATATTTTAATATCAATATGTTAGTCCTCTAGTGCGACTCCTGTGATCGCCAAAGCAAGCCAGTGGAGAGATAATGCACTACCTCGCAGAGATTCCACTGCAACCAGAAACCCTGACGTTAGCCGGGCTTCCAGGGGGGATATCGCTTGAGGTAGCGGCCTAATAACTTAGGTTTTCTCCTTATCCAGGTAGTCGTCGGGGCTAAAATGGCCATTACGGTGGCGGAAATTGTGGGCGAAACTAGGCCAGATCAGCGTTAATTTGCGGCTACGGGGATCCAGATACCAACTTTTACACCCCGAGCTTAACCAGACGGTTCCTGCGGCACTGTCTTGCATCGAGTCTGAATAATGCGATTGCGCGGCCGCCAAAGGCTCTAATGGCCCATGATCCGTTTTTTCGACCCAGTTAAGCGCTTCCAAAATATATTCAACTTGGCTCTCAATAATATAAACAATGGAATTATGACCAAGCCCGGTATTTGGCCCATTGATAATAAAGAGATTTGGAAAGCCATTCACCGTGGTGGAGGCGTTGGCTTCCATACCAGACTGCCAATGTTCAGCCAAACTGCGGCCATCGCTGCCATGCACCAGGGTTGCATAGGGAGGGGTAGCGGCCTCAAAGCCTGTGCAGAAGATCAGCACATCCAGTTCAACACGTGTACCGCTGGCCGCAACAACCGTTCCACCATTGATACTTTCAAGCGCTGTATCTTCCAGTGTCACATTATCGCGCAGGAATGTTGGATAGTAATCGTTAGATAGCAAGACCCGTTTACAACCAATCTCGTAGTCAGGGGTTAATTTAGCCTGTAATTCCGGATCAGGAATCTGTTGGGCCAGGTGGAGAAGTGCCTGTTGTTTATTTTCGGCCAAATAGCGCGGCACGCCTCGCCGGGAAGCGAAAGTATTTTCTAACATCCAGAAGATACTTTCACGAAGCTTGCGCATTTCTGTCCTATCACGGCGGAACAAACGCTTTTCAGCATCGGTGAAGACATGATTGGGGCGCGGTATAATATAAGGCGCACTTCGTTGAAATACCGTCATGTGTCCTGCTATCTTGGCCACTTCGGGCACGAGCTGAATAGCCGAGGCACCGGAACCGACGATGCCGATACGTTTCCCTTCAAGCACCGCTTCATTACGCCAGCGGGCAGAATGGAATACTTGCCCCGTGAACCCTGAAAGGCCAGGAATATTCGGCAAGCTCTCATCAGCCAAATGCCCGGTTCCTGTGATCAGAAATTTTGCCTGTATTTCACCTTGGGCAGTGGATATTCGCCAACAGGCAGTGGCCGTATCCCAGAACGCATGTTTTACTGCCGCATTAAAGCGAACATGCGGAATGAGCCCTTCCTCTCTGGCCACGCTTTTCATGTAGGCATGGATTTCGGCACCAGGAGAAAATAGCCTTGACCATTCGGCGTTAAGACGAAATGAAAACGAGTAAAGCGGTGAGGGAACATCACAGGCCACACCCGGGTAGGTATTATCACGCCAGGTACCGCCGATGTCGTTAGCACGCTCAAGAATGACAAAGTCTTCACGCCCCGACTGTTTCAACCTGGCGGCCATACCGAGTCCGGCAAAACCGGTACCTATGATAACAATATCAAAGAAGGTTTTCGCAGTATCTCTCATGATTGGCTCCTTAAGGGTGATCAGCAGGCACTATAGAACCCGCAGGGAAACGGGCAGGGTTTTCGTTGAATTGATCGACCATTTGGCTCAATTGCCCAGGTCGTTCAAACACGACTCCATGACCACTGTCGATCTCTTGGTATCGGGCATCGTCTATTGCGCCAAACAGCAATTTGCTGTGCCATAAGGGAACCATCTGATCCTGCCGACAACCCACAATCAATGTGCGGGCGCGAATACGGCCAATTTGATCGGATATATCTATCCGACGATTAAGCGCCATTTGTTGGGCATCAAACGCGGTGGGCCGAATTTTTTCGCGCATTATGCGTAGGTGTTCAGGGGGGAGCATAGTGTAAAAAGCATGGCTGAAGGCACAATACAAAGTAAAATCGGCAAGAGTCTTGCTGCCAGATTGATACAAGTCTTGCCATACAGAGTTTCGCAAGGACTGCTGAACGTCCGTTTTCATCCAACCGGCGATCAACACCAAATTTCTTACCAAGTCAGGCCGTTTCGCCGCAACGCTCGCAACAGCCACGGCCCCAAGAGAGTAGCCGACTAACGTGACCGGAGTATCGGGTAATAGATGCTCAATCACCCTGGTGATCTGATTTTCAAGATCCTCTAAAGTGACCTCATCCTTGCCGGGAACAGGTGAAAAATCCAGTGCAATCACCCTTTGGTTCAATTCCAATATCGGAAACAGATAACCGTAATGCAACTGAGCATTTCCGCCGGTACCATGTACCAAAACAATGGGGTCGCGGGAGAAAGAGGACACCTCTGAACTACCCGAATCGTAATAATTCACAGGGGAGCCTTGCACATAAACCGTACCGTTCTTCGCCTTCTTCGATAAGGGGATCGCAGCGGCTTGGTATAGATCGTTCATGTTGACCTTCCTTATAATTATATTAAAAGTCCACATAATGGACTTTTAATATTGTCATATTCAATTCGTATAGTTCACATTAACACTAGATCTGCGCTAGCATCGTGTCAACGCCCAAGAATTAGAAAGTGAAATATTTGATTGACTTTGTCTTTAAATTTAATTAATAGTCCGTATGGTGGACTTTGTGGAGAAAACAATGAGCAATAAAGGTCAGGTCATCATGAGGATTGCCGCCGTACTTAAAGCCATTGAGAGGGCAGGTCATGCGGGGGCTCGTTTGCGCGATTTGGCTGAAGAGACGAAGATAGCCCGGCCTTCAGTTCACCGATTACTGCAAGAGCTGACTCAGGTTGGTTATGTACAACCCATAGCCAGCCATCGCTATCAACTTGGCCCTGAGCTGTATGCGTTAGGATTGGCTGCTCCTTCTCCTACGCTCGATCTACTCGCCATAGAAAAACTACTGAAAGAGCTTGCCAAATTTACGGGTGACACGATCTATCTGGGCATACAACAGCATCGTGCTGTGCGTTACTTGTTGCGTGTGGATGGGGATTACCCTGTGAGGGCCCAGTTGGTAGAAGCAGGGCAAACAGTACCGCTTGGTAATACGTTGAGCGGTATAGCGCTTTTGGCTAATTACCCGGAATCCGAAATTCCCCTATTTGTTATTCAGGGCTTTCCCCCCTTCGCCGAGAACTCCCCCTATTCGCTACCCGCTCAACGGGTTAAGGCATTAGAAGGACAATGCAGACAATTGCGAACAGAGGGCTATTGTTACAGTCGAGACCTGGTCTGGCCAAGTGTTGCGGGGCTAGCCAGTGTTGTTCCTGTACGGGTGGGAAAACCCTATTTGGCCGTGTCGATCTCAGCTATCAGCGACAGGTTGCCACCTGACCGCGCACAGCAATTAGCCCCCCATCTTTTGCGGACGGTTAAACAGATAGGGGAATTAGTCGACCTCGATCAGTCGTCAGAGACGTCGTAGCGAAATTCCCGGTGGCGTGCATTGCAAGGGCACTACTGTCAGACTCGAAACAAGCGCTTCCAACAACGTTAATCCCGCGAGGGTAGTCGTCACTATAGGAATAAGCAGCGTAAAAAAATTGGAATTGCCGAGTTCGCTAACCTGGAGCAGCGGAATGCGCTTTGAATTTGACGGCACGTAAAATGTAATATTAAAGTTCATGCCAACCGCTGAATATGGGGCCAACATTGCAAAGCAAAGCGGATTGGCTGCTTCACGCATCCGCTTCTACGAATCGGCCGGATTACTTCAAACCGTAGCACGGCGGTCCAATGGTTACCGAGATTATCCACCCGATGCGTTGTTGATTCTGCGAATCATCACGAGCGCCCAGAATGTAGGTTTCTCATTGGATGAGGTCCGTACCATCCTGCCGGCCGATCTGTCGAATTGGCAACATGAGGTTTTACTGGGGATATTACGTCGAAAAATAACGGATATCGAAGCAATTGAAGCGCGCCTGGCGAAGAACAAAGCCCATTTAATCGCGCTGGTAGGTGATATTCAAAACAAACCGGAAGGCATGGATTGCAAGGATAACGCCAAACGACTGTTCATCAACGCTGTTCGATGATATCAGACAAAGTTAGCCTCAGAGGAGGCTAACTACAGATTGAGCTGTCGCTTTTGCGGACTGAGGATTCTGTCCCGTCACCAGTCGGCCATCAACAACGACCTTCGGTGTAAACGGAAACAGATTCTTTTCGTAGTAAGCGCCATGCAAACGCATACGCGCCTCCAGGTTGTAAGGAACCTCCTTAGCCACACCAGCCAAGATTTCTTCACGCCATGAATATCCGGTAATACGTCGGCCAGTGACCAGCAGGCTCCCATCGGATAGTCTGGTATTAAGCAGACCAGCATAACCGTGACAAACGGACGAAACGATCCCTCCACGTTCGTAAATATCACGGGTGACGGCCTGGAGCTGTATGTCATCTGGGAAATCCCACATGACACCGTGGCCACCGGTGAAATAAATGGCATCGAAGGTTGATGCATCAATAACCTCCGGCCGGGCAGAGTTTTCAAGAAGTTTAGACAAAACTGGATCATTCAGGCCCTCACGTGCCGATTTGTCGAAATGAGGCCATTTGAGCGAACGCGGCTCTATCGGCACTTTTCCGCCCCGCGGGCTGATGATTTCTTGTTCGTACCCTTCGTGCGAAAAGACATCATAGGCGTGCGTCAACTCGGAAAGCCACAATCCGGTTAGATGAGAAACGTCATCATAATGGCTGGTGTTGGTGACAACATGCAGGATGCGTTTTTTGTTTTTATCTTTCGTACTCATTTGCTTCTGGCTGTCTTGCTGCGTTAAGTTGTTGCGCAAATTGCTGTCTGTTAATTTCATAGTAGTTTCCTTAAAAATTTTAACAATCAAGGTTCGTTGCCAGCTTTCCACTGGAGCGGCAAGTCAGGCACTTGCGCCCAGAGCTGGTATAAACGATGCAAGGCTGGACCGGGCACTTGGCCGACGTCGGCCATGTTTTCTTCCATTGCGGCTTTTGCCAAGAGGTTGGGAAGGATGCTGCCGTTGGGTAGGCTGAGCGTGGTAAACATCAGGGCGGATCCTTAATCAAGAAGAGAATCCATGCATACTAAGATTAAAGTTAACTTTAAGGTCAAGCGAAATGAAAATAAGGGAGCTGGCAGAGCGATCAGGTATCGCCGCATCGGCCATACATGACTATGAGCAACAGGGTTTATTGCCTATGGTACATGTTGAGAATGCTAAGGCCATCAGGTTGGAATAATTGTGCTGTAGAGACTGGATGATATTGACATCATCGATAGGAATGCCCCATTTCATCAAGGATGTACAGTTTGCACAGCCGAGAGATGAGAGATTACTTATTAAGAATTTTATTTTAAACACAAAAAATCACAACGCGAATAGTGTGCATAGTTTTCACATAAACTTTTTTTAATGAAAACTCGGGAAGCGCAACGCAGACAGGGAGTTGTTCAATTATGCAGGTACGGCCTGAATTAAAAAACAGTCGGCAATGGTGATCACCTACTACTTCATGACAGGGTTTAAGCAATTCGGTGTGCCTGTAGTCGCTATTCGCCGCATGTCACGCTTCAGACCTGACGTACGGCTCATCAAACAAGCATGGGGTGCTAATATTTCTTCTATAAAGCCGTTAAAACGATAAAATATTAGCACTTTTAGTGTTGGGTTTAGATACGGCAGGGTACTCTGCATTTGGCCCGCATAAAAATTAAGACACCCACGGTCGGTGTCTTTTTTGCAGGTTTCGCCATCAAATCAATAACGCATAGCGGGCAAACTAGGATTGATAAACATTGCCTTTATGCATCTGCAACAGGTGGTTGTCCGCCTGTTCGCTGAGTTCTAACAAGGCTGGGAGCACATGCGCGGAGGCTTTGAGCCAGGCGCTGATTTGCTCCCTACTGCTTGTTGAGCTCTGTTCCCCGTTTTCCAGCGATTCCGCCAGATACAATAAGCCATGACATAACCCTTCTGCGGATTCCTGAGCCACGGCGCTGAGATCGCACAATTGGATATCGCTGAGTTTGCAGAATTGCAGGTCGGCAATGAGGTTGCGGAAGATGGAGATAGAGGAGGCGGTGTTTTCAAATGTCGTGTTCATTGTGTTTTTCCGAGATAGTAGTGATTGCTACCATCACGCGAGGTTCCAATCTCGGGTGGTGGCCCAGACAGGTTTGGAACCCCGGCTCTCAGAAAAACCGGTCAACCTTGCGGTTGCCCTGCCTGAGCCACCAAAGAGAGTGTGCACGTAGGCGCTGAAAAAACACAAGGTTTTTCAGTTCTGAGATAATCGAGGGTTCCAATCCCGACTGCGGATTTTGCCGCAGCAAGAAGACTTTATCCCGGCGATGGCGTGCAGGAAACAGGCTGGATGGATTTACAGGGATTTGTTGTAGGGATTGGAATCTGGCTCGCAATTTATGATTACCTTACGGACCTTATTATCTCCGGCGCCTGTACAGGGTGGGGCAATATTACCGGCAGGATAAAACTCCTTACTCTGAGTGGCTAACATTGATTCCAGAGCGCTATTCTTCACGAGAATTTTTATTTAAATATTATCATCATGATAAATTTAACCTCCTCAGTGATTCCTGCCGAAATCATTCCAAGTGCAATCATAATTGGTTTTCCAGGGTAATAGAAAAACGTCTAATCTGTATTTAAGTAAACTACTACCGGAGCACATATGTTCGAGCCATGCTTTCCAGAGAATGAAGCCGAACGTCTGTCGGTTCTGAATTCGTTGAACGTATTGGACACGAATTCAGTGGAAAAATTGGACCGCATCACGCGGCTGGCCGCAAAATATTTTGGCGTCAGCATTGCGCTGATTTCTCTGATAGATCGCGATCGCCAGTGGTTTTTGTCGCGCTTTGGCCTGGATGCCAGGGAGACGCCACGCAATATTTCTTTCTGCGGGCACGCCATTTTGCAGCGAGAGACCCTGGTGGTGCCCGATACCGCAGTCGACCCGCGTTTTTTCGATAACCCCCTGGTCACCGGTGGCCCAAAGATTGGGTTCTACGCCGGGCAGCCCTTGCTCTCGCTGGATGGCCTGCCGCTGGGCACGCTGTGCATTATTGACAGCCGTCCTCAATCCTTTTCCCATGACAGGGCGCACGACTTACGGGATTTTGCTGCGGTAATCGAAGAACACCTGCATGGTGTTGAGCGTGATATTTATACCGAAAGCCTGAAATCTAACCTGCAGCGCACTGAAGCCTTGTTTGAACAGACATTTTCTCAGGCGGCGGTAGGCATGGCCCTGGTCTCGCTGGAAGGGTATTGGTTGCGCGTCAACCCACGCATTTGCGAAATGCTGCAGTATTCTGAACGGGAATTGCTGGAGCGCACGTTCCAGGACATCACCCATCCGGACGATCTGCATATCGACCTTGGCCTGCTGAAACAGTTGCTAGCCAACGAGATAGCAACCTATTCGATGGAAAAACGTTATTACCGCGCAGATGGCTCAATTATTTGGGTTCAGCTTACGGTGGCCCTGAACCGCTTGCCGAATGGCAATCCTCACCATTTTATCTCGGTCATCGTGGATATCAGCGAGCGTAAAGCGGCTGAGGCCGATTTGTTCGCGTTGCAGCATGAGCTGGAAGAGCGGGTCGAACTGCGTACCCACGAGCTCAGCGTGGTCGTCAATAAACTCAATCTCGAAATTGACAGCAGAGTCCTTACCGAACATCAACTTAGCGCGGAGAAAGAACGTCTGCGCGCCATTACCGACAATATGCCGGCCCTGATCAGCCAGATCGACAACGAGGAACGTTATCTTTTCGCCAACAGCGCTTATAAGACCTGGTTTGGCCTGGATGAAGCGCACCTCAAGGAAATGACGGTACGGGAGTTGATAGGAGAGGCTGCTTATGCGACGGCCAAACCTGTGATTGAAAGAGCGTTATGCGGGGAAACCCTAAGCTTTGAGAATGAACTCCAGACGCGGCAAGGGTTATTGATGGTCCATACCACATTGGTGCCCTGTGAAACGCAGGGTTTCTATATTTTGTCTATGGACATCACTGAGCTTAAACGCTTGCAGCAGCGGCTGGAATACGATGTCACCCATGACATGCTGACAGGCTTAACCAACCGACGCGCTTTCCTGCGCCGGCTGGCCGGCACATTGCAGCTCTGTTGCCCCCAGCAGCAGATGGCGCTGTTGTTCATCGACCTTGATGGCTTCAAAGCCATCAACGACACTTTCGGCCATGATTTTGGCGATCTGATCCTGAAGACTTTCGCCAAACTGCTCAGCGCCTGTGCCGGCACCAACAACAGTGCGTCGCGGTTAGCCGGGGATGAGTTTACGGTGATCCTGTGGCCGCTAATGGATCCGGAGCGCCAGGTCAGTGAATTTTGCGAGAAGCTGCTCACGCAGCTGGCGGCGATAACGCAAATTGGCAATCAGAAGGTGACCCTGTCCGCGAGTATCGGCGCAGCGATATCCTCAGACGGCAATATCAGCGCTGAAGCGTTATTGACCAAAGCCGATGACGCCATGTACCAGGCGAAGTCCGCAGGCAAAAAGACCTATACGATCCGCTAGGTGAACCGTCTTTATCGGCTTTGATGGGGGATTACAGGCATGCTAAGACACCTCAGTAAAAACGAAGATGAACGACAAGCCACGATCGATGCCCTGGAAGGGCTTGATACCAGCCATAATGACGCTATCCATAATGTGTTGGATCTGACGTGCAGGCTTCTGCAAGTGCCCGGCTGTTTTATCTGTCTCTACGGCTCAAAAAAAATCTGGATCAAGGCAAAAATCAATACCGAACTGCAGGATATCGATTTTAACAGCCCGCTCTTCAACTTTGTTCGGCATAGCGGTAAACCGCTGATCTGCAAGGATACCCAACGGGACAAACGTTTCTCATCAGACCCGATGGTCACCGGCCCTGCCGCGATTCGTCACTATGTCGCTATGCCTATACGTACCCGCGAAGGCTATATTATCGGGGCGTTATGCATCACCGACAAACAACCGCGTTTTTTTTCGGCCGTCAGGGTCGGTTTGCTCAGTAATATGACCACCATCGTCATTGCGCTGATTGAGGCACAAAGTGAGATCGGTTTGGTCGATGCGGTAACGCGTTTCCCTAATCGCCAGAGGTTAATGAGAGAGATCGGTAATCTGTCGTCGGCCTCCGGTGAATATGCCTTGGTTCTGCTCGATACGATCGACATTAAATACGCCTACGAAATGGCGCGCTCTTTCGGTCTCTCGGCCGTGGAGCTGGTGTTGGTGGATATTGGGCATTTTCTAAAAGATACGTTTCTTGGCGAACAGCTTTTATACAGTATTTCTCCGGGACGTTTCGCCACCATTATCGATGCCCAAAAAATACACCCGGCAATAGGCATGCTGGAAACCTGCGCAGAGCGGATCCGCCATGAAGTGCGCGGTATCGTGCCGTTGAAACTGGAGCTTTATGCCGGCTACACCCTGTTCTCGGTCCAGGACAGCAACCCGCAGGAGGTGTTGCGCGAAGCGACCAGCGCCTTACATGACGCAATAGATGAGAGCCTGACCGTCTCGGCATATAACGTATCGAAGGATGCCATACGTAAATACAAATTCAATTTGCTCAATGAACTGGCGGAAAGTCTGAAACAAAGGGCCGGTTTGTATCTTGAGTATCAACCTAAAGTTGAGCTGATCTCCAAGCAGATTGTTGGGGCGGAAGCGCTGCTGCGCTGGCAGCATCCGCTACTCGGGGCAATCCCCACCGGTGATTTTATTCGTCTCGCAGAGAACACGTCGCTGATCAAACCCCTCACCGAGTTTGTGATTTCACAGGCGACCCGCGAGGTCTTCAGGTTGCGTCAGGCAGGGGTCAATATACCTGTATCGATCAATGTCGCCGCCGAAAACTTTGCCGAGAAAAACTTTTCGGGCAGGCTGGACGACGCACTCGGCCACTATAACCTGCAACCCCAAGATATCGAGCTCGAATGTCTGGAATCACAGCGGATCCTCGAAAGCGGTGAGGCGTTAGCCTGTTTGCAGATGCTTAAGGACAAAGGTTACACCATTGCGCTGGATGACTTCGGCGCTGGCTACAGCAATCTAAACTACCTGCGTCATATCCCCGCCAACGTGATTAAGCTGGATGGTTCTTTGATCAAAAACTTGAGAACGGACGACGAGAGCCGCATCGTTGTGCAAAGCATTATTGATATGTTACATCGGCTTAATTATGTCGTGTTGGCCGAAGGCGTAGAAGATCAAGAGTCACTGCACTACCTTGAGCAATATGGTTGCGATATCGCTCAGGGATTTTATTTCTCCCCGTCAGTCAGCCTGGAGAAACTGTGCGTGTTGCTTAATACCCACCCTCAGCGGGTAAAGATACCCTGACTGTATACACCGGTTTTTTCCGGGGTGCTGGCCGCTGGCCAGAGAGGTATGGTGCAGATGAATTTGAAAGGATAGGTTAACAATGCTAAAGTAAGTTTCCCGGCCAGCAGTGGCTTTTTGCATGCCCTGTCTGACCGGAAAATTTTCCCTGGTGTTGGCTATATTGGCTACCTGACCGTACAGGTCAGGTTTTTTTTACCATCGCCTAACGAAGTTTATTATATATCGCGGGTTACGATATATAAGCTGTACTTAAGTCTAGGTTCTTCCCTCTAAAGGGTAAAGCCGGATCGCCACGGAGCGTGCATGTTTTCTACCCTCAATGAAAATCCAATCATAACGGGAACGCTTCGGGAGCATATCGACAGGAAGTTATCATCACTCGGTAGCCCGGCATATGCCTACACGGTTGTCAGGAAGAATAATCCGTCAGATGTTCTCATTATCTCCAGTTACCCTGACGAATGGGTGGATCTCTACCGCACCAATAATTTCCAGCTCACTGACCCGGTGATACTGACTGCGTTCAAACGCGCCTCGCCTTTTGTATGGGGCGAAAATATCACCCTGATGTCAGATAAAATATTTTCCCTCTCTAGGCGATACAACATCGTTAACGGCTCCACTTTTGTATTGCATGACCCTATGAACAACCTGGCGTTGCTGTCTGTCATCATCGGCAGCAACGGACAAGGGACGCAGGAAAAGCGGCTCTCGTCCGATAGCGGCGCTCTGCAGATGTTACTGATTGATTTTAATGAACAGATGTATCGTCTCGCCGGATCGGTCTCCTCCGGTATAAGCGAGCATCATGCGGGCGTGTGCAAACCCATTTTCACTCCACGGGAGAATGAGGTGCTGTATTGGTCCAGCATGGGGAAAACCTATGGAGAGATTGCTGCCATCGCGAGTATTTCCGTGAGTACGGTGAAGTTTCATATGGGCAATATTGTGGTTAAACTGGGCGTCAGCAACGCCCGTCAGGCTATCCGACTGGGCGTTGAGTTGGGGCTTATTACACCGGTAGCGACAGCGGTCAGATAATAAGGAGGCCCATCTATTGAGCCCATTGAAGGCCGTTTTGGCTTTACCCTGCGGATGGGCAGGTCTCCGCCAATTGAGTCAGCCCCTCACTTTCCTGCTTAAATGACACCTTATTCACTCCGCCGCTGTTATCCAGCGTGACCACAAAAATGCTGTCGAAGTCGCTGCCCGGCCATTTGGGCACCTGATTGGCGTCGCCACCGCGTGCGGCAACGATGTTTTTCACCGCCTTGTCGAGGTTCTTGTGTTCCCAGGCGATAAAGACGCGCGAGTTCTGGTATTTTTCGCTGAGCAGCTCTTGTTCAAGCCCGGCGATGTCGTCGGCGTGGAACTGAATGTTGATGGGTAACTCTGCACGCACGGCGGTGGGCATAATGGTCGATAAAGCGCGCAGCGAACTGCCGCTTTTGTTCTCCTTCGGCCCGGCGGCAAAGATAAAGTCCGGCTTGCCGTAGCGGCTCAGCAGCACCTGCGGTAACGCCAGTGCACGGTTCAACCCCTTACAGGTCAGCTGGCCGCTGTTGTTGGCGGGTTTCTCCCCGTGCCGGACGAAGATCAGCGTTTCCTGCGCTTGTGCGCTCTGGCTGCACAGCACCAATGCCGCCACACAGCCCAGTATGTTGTGGCCTATCTTGTTGCGCATCTTTACCCTCAACTTTCATGCAATGGTTCGTTGATTTTCTTGCGCTTTGCGTCGCATAACTCGTTATTATAACCGGCGTAACAAATAGGGCCGGCCGCCATATCGACGCTGACGAGTCGCCTCTGGGATAATTAAATACTGACCTAAGGAAGGATTTACAATGAAAAATATTTTCTTTTTTGACGCGATGCTGACACCGAAAATCATCACCGCCGTTTACTGGCTTTGCCTGCTGGGCATTCTTGTTAGCGGGATTGGAGCGATGTTCTACGGGGAGTTCTTCCGTGGCCTGCTCGGGATTATTCTCGGCGGCGTGTTTACCCGCGTCTGTTTTGAAATGATCATCATTGCATTCAAAAATAACGAATATCTGCGCAAAATCGCCGAAAAACCGTAATTTAGTTGAAAATGCCGGGCCATGCCCGGCGTTGTTCATTCCTGTCGCGGTGTTCTCATGGCACACCGCTCCCTCTGAGCGCCTATAATCGCTGCTGGATAACCGTGAATTCAGGGGTGAGTATGCCGTCCAGGGCGATAATCAAAGGGATCAAACGGCTGACGATTGTGGTCGTCACCGTCGTATTCACGTTGCTTGCGGTACGGGTTTACGACACCCAACGCGGCCCGGCGTTGGAGCCGTGGCACACTTTTGTGCCGCACGAATTGTCTGCCGCCGAGCTGGATAAGGCTGACTGGCAAGCGTACCTGGCCGCCGAAAACCGGGTGTTCGACGAGGTGAAGGCCAACGTCACCGACAAACTTTCCGCCAGCGAGCGCATTCCGCTCAACCGCTATTTCGACGGCAGCCCTGTGTATCCGCCGCACTTCGCCCAGGACTGGAACCGCTCTTATGAGCTGTTGCCGCAGGGCGAACCGCGTGGTGCGGTGGTGCTGCTGCACGGCCTGACCGATTCCCCTTACAGCCTGCGGCATATCGCCGAAAACTACCGGCAGCGCGGTTTTGTGGCGGTCGGCATTCGCCTGCCGGCGCACGGCACGGTGCCGGGAGCGTTGACCGATATCGAATGGCGCGATTGGCTGGCGGCGACGCGGTTGGCAGTACGCGAGGCACACAGTAAAGTCGGGGGCGACAAGCCGCTGCATATCGTGGGCTTTTCTAACGGCGGTGCGCTGGCGATGAAATATGCGCTGGACGCGCAGGAAGACCCGAAACTGGCGGCACCGCAGCGGCTGATTCTGATTTCGCCGATGATCGGCGTCACCAGCTTTGCCCGTTTCGCCGGCATCGCCGGTTGGCCGGCGGTATTCCCGGCGTTTGCCAAAGCGGCGTGGCTAGGGGTGCTGCCGGAGTTTAATCCGTTTAAATACAACTCGTTTCCGGTGAATGGCGCACGCCAGTCTTATCTGCTCAGCAATAGCCTGCAACAGCAAATCGCCCGTGCGGCGCGTGACGGCAAGCTGGGCGCATTGCCGCCGGTGCTGACCTTCCAGTCGGTGATGGATTCCACCGTCAGCACACGGGCGGTGATCCGTGCCTTATACAACGAATTGCCGGCGAACGGCAGCGAACTGGTGCTGTTTGACGTCAATCGTACAATCAACTTCGGGCCGCTGCTGCGGCCAAACGCGGCGGCGGCGGTTAGCCAGTTGTTGCCCGCACCCCCGCGCCGTTACCAGACGACGGTAATCGCCAATGCTTCACCGGAAAGCAGTGAGGCGATTGCCCGCATAACGGCCGCCGGTGAAACCACGGAAACCGTGCAGCCGCTGGGGATGACTTACCCGGCGGATATTTATTCGCTGTCGCATGTGGCGCTGCCGTTCCCGGTGAGCGATTCGCTGTATGGGCGTTTCCCGGCGCAGCGCGATGAGTTCGGCATTAGCCTGGGCACTATCGCTGCGCGCGGCGAACGGTCGGTGTTGGTGGTCGATCTCGATTCGTTGATGCGTATCGCTTCCAACCCCTTTTTCCCCTACCTGCTGCAGCGTATCGACAACAAACTTTAGGCGAAGCCCAGAATGCTGAACGCATCGTCTTGCGGGTAGTAGCCGAGCAGGCGGCTGGTCTCTTCCAGCGACAGCCGCTTATAGCGGTTGTTGGAGACGCCGTGTACCACCGCATGGTGCACGCCTTCAATGCGGACGCAACGTTCCAGCAGATCGGCGGCGTCGCGGTGGCTGAGAAAAGCGCTCATGTCACGGGCGCTTAGCTGCTCGCCGGCTTCCAGCGTGGTGAAGTTGGCGATGCGTACCGACAGCGCGGAGAGCCCTTCCTGATGGGCAAAATAGGCGGCGATGCCTTCGCCGAACGCTTTGCTGACGCCGTACAGGTTTTTCGGTTTGGGGGCGTCTTCCGGCCGTATCTGATAATCCAGCGGATAACCTTCCACCGCCTGCGCGCTGCTGGCGAATACCACGCGTTTGCAGCCGGCGTCTTTCGCCGCACGGAAAATATTGTAGGTGCCGAGGATATTGTTATCCTTCAGCGAGTGGCAAAAATCGGCGTCGGGGGAGGGATCGGCGGCCAGGTGCAGCACGGTATCGATATTGGCGCAGGCCGCACGGCAGGCTTCGAGATTGGCAATGTCGAAGCTGATCACTTCATCGCCGGGGTGCAGGCCAGTCAACAAGTTGATGTCCCTTTCCGCCAGCCGCAGTTGATAGCGATCGCCCACCGATTGACGGAATGCCGTGGCGACCCGCCCGCCCGCGCCGGTAATCAAAATTCGTCCAAACTCAGTACGCAATGTCATGATCGCAACTGTCCATAAAGTAAATTACGCGGTGATCAGTAATAATCCCCCGCGTGACTTTTGTCCAGCATTCAATTAGCCATTCTGATGTTTCATGTTGCCAGTGGGCATTTTTTTCCGATGAGATCGCTCAGGAAAGTCATGACCGTGCGGATGGCGGTGGAACGCGCCAGATCGGGGTAGGTGACCAGCCATAACTCGCGCGTTGGCGGCGCTATCGACGTCGGCAGTGCGACCAGTGCCGGGTCGTTATCGGCGACAAACGTCGGCAATACTACGGCACCCAGCCCCGAACGGGCGGCTTCTTGCAGAGAGAACAGATCGCTGGCCTGAAACACTACCGGGCGGCCCTGCAACAGCTGTTGCAACCACTGTTGGTGGGGCTGGTTGCTGTAGTGATGGTCGTAGGCGATAAAGGCCCGCGCCGCTTCCGGCAGGGAGGCGTGCTGCGGGGTAGCGTACAGCCTGTAGCGCATCATGCCGATACGTTGTACCAGCAGATCCGGCTGCTGTGGCCGCACCATGCGTACCGCCACTTCGGCGTCGCCGCGATCCAGTTCGGCGATGGAGGCTTCACCGGAGAGCACCAGCGTAATATGCGGAAAAGCCTGGTGAAACTCGGCGAGATGGGGTGCGATGACCCGTGCGGCGATCGACGGCGGTGCGCTGATACGCACCTGGGCCTGCGGCGTTTCACTGGCGCTGCGGGCATGGCGAGCAATGGCATGGCTTTGATTTTCGATCTCTGCCGCCAGCCCGGCTACCCTTTGGCCGTCCGGCGTCAGCGGCGTGCTGCGCGGCAACCGGAGGATCAGCCGCAGCCCGAGCGCCTTCTCCAGCGCCGCCACCCGCCGGCCGACCGTCGCGTGGTCACAGTCCAATTCCCTTGCTGCCGCCGACAATGAGCCGGTGCGTGCCAGCACCACAAAGTGTTTTAAATCCTGCCAATCGAACATCAGTGAATTCCTGCACAGTGTTGCCGCGATTTTATGGAATATTCACACAGAGTAGGTTGTGATTCAATGCCGTTATCTCTTCAACTAAATTGAATTATTCAATTAGGATATCTTATGGATTTGCAATTGCGGGATCGTATCGCTCTGGTCACCGGCGCCAGCGAAGGCATTGGTGCCGGCATGGTTCGGGTTCTGGCGGCACAGGGGGTCACCGTGGTGGCGACCGCCCGCCGTGAGGAACGTTTGCTGGCTCTGGCCGATGAGGTTGAACGAAGCGGCGGTACGCGGCCCTATGCGATCGCGGCGGACATCACCGACGCGGCGGCGCTCGACAGCATGCTGGCGCAGGCGGCACGCCTGGCCGGGACGATTGATATCCTGATTAATGCGGTCGGCGGCGCTCGTCCGACCGCGTTGAGCGAAGGTGACGCCGGTTGGGAAGAGGCGTTCGCCCTGAACTTTACGCCGGCCCGCCGGGTGACCCACGCGTTGTTGCCCGGCATGCAGGCGCAAGGCTGGGGGCGAATCATCAACATCAGCGGCTCGATGGAACCGCGCAGCCTGAATGCCGCCACCGCCGCCAAGGGCGCGCTGCACCTGTGGGCCAAGGGGCTGGCAAGCGAGCTGGCGGCGCAGGGCATCACCGTCAATACGCTGCAACCCGGGCGAATTAACAGCGAGCAGGTACGCGAAAAACTGCACCCGACCGAGGCCGCACGCCAGGCGTTCATCAAGCAGAATATCCCGATCGGCTACTTTGGCGAGCCGGAGGACATGGCTTATCTGGCGGCGTTTCTTTGTTCCCCGCTGGCGCGCTATATCACCGGCGCCGTGATCCCGGTAGATGGCGGCATGCACTATTTTGCCCATTGAGGCCGTTTTGCACGCCGGATCACAGTTCCACTCTTTGCTGCCGGAAAGCCTTGCCGTGGCGAAAAACGGAGTGTTAACGTCATAGCTCAGCCGATTTAGGGTTGTCACTGCTCCGGCAGGCAAAACCTAAACCTCGTGCTTCTGTTCCCCCTTTGCGGGTGCAGGGCCATGAGGTTTAGGTTTTTTTTTGCGCTGAATTCCGTCACGGCGATTGGCCATCGTTGTGCAGGAGCGGCAGAACATCGTTTGCAAGGATAACGCTATGAAATATGACACATTAGCCAGTGAAATTTTGGCCGGCGTCGGTGGCCGCGACAACGTGAAAAGCCTGGTGCATTGCGCCACTCGCTTGCGTTTTAAGCTGCGTGACCGCCAGCGTGCCGATGCCGCGGCGCTGAAAGAAAACCCCGGCGTCATCATGGTGGTGGAGAGCGGTGGGCAGTTCCAGGTGGTGGTGGGTAACCATGTGGCGGAAGTCTATAACGCGGTCAATCAGGCCGCCGGTCTGGGCGATGGCACGGCGGCGGATGACGCGGGCGATGGCAAGAAGGAAAACCTGTTCAGCCGCTTTATCGATGTGGTGTCGGGCATTTTTACCCCGCTGCTGGGGGTGATGGCCGCTTCGGGGATCCTGAAAGGTTTTCTGGCGCTGAGCCTGGCCTGCAACTGGCTTTCGGGGGACGGCGGCACCTATAAAATGTTGTTTGCCGCCAGCGACTCGCTGTTCTACTTCCTGCCGATCATGCTGGGCTATACCGCCGGGAAAAAGTTCGGCGGCAATCCGTTCGTTACCATGGCGATCGGCGGCGCGCTGACCCACCCGCTGATGATGGCGGCGTTTGAAGCCGCGCAGCAGCCAGGCGCAGTGCGCGAGTATTTCCTCGGCATCCCGATGACCTTCATCAATTACAGCTCGTCGGTGATCCCGATTATTTTCGCCGCCTGGGTTTCATGCCGGCTGGAGCCGTTGTTTAACCGGGTGATCCACAGCGCGCTGCGCAACTTCATTACGCCGCTGTTGTGCCTGGCGATCACCGTGCCGCTGACCTTTTTGCTGATCGGCCCGGCGGCAACCTGGCTCAGCCACCTGCTGGCCAACGGTTATCAAAGTATCTATGCCTTTAACCCGATCGTTGCCGGTGCCTTTATGGGGGCGATGTGGCAGGTATGCGTGATCTTCGGCCTGCATTGGGGTCTGGTGCCGTTGATGATCAATAACCTGAGCGTGCTCGGCCGCGACACCATGGTGCCGCTGCTGTTGCCGGCGGTAATGGGGCAGGTGGGCGCCACGCTGGGCGTGATGCTGCGTACCCGCGACGCCAAACTGCGGGCGCTGGCTGGGTCCGCCATCGGCGCCGGGGTGTTTGGCATTACCGAGCCTGCGGTCTACGGCGTGACCTTGCCGAATAAACGGCCCTTTATCTTTGGTTGTATCGGCGGTGCGCTCGGCGGCGCGGTGATCGGCTATTTCCATACCGCCACATACTCTTTTGGCCTGGTGAGCGTCTTCACCTTTGCGCAGATTATTCCCGCCGGCGGCTTCGATGCCACGGTGTGGGGGGCGATTGGCGGAACCCTGTTGTCGTTCTGTTTCGCTGCGGTAGCCAGCTACCTGTTCGGCGTGGTGCCGGCAGAGGAGGCTGCACCACAGGAGCCGAAACCCGTCACACCGCTGAACCGCAAGGAGATTGTCGTCAGCCCGATCGCCGGCGAGGTGATGCCGTTGGCACAGGTCAACGACGCCACCTTCGCCAGCGGGTTGCTGGGCAAGGGCGTGGCGATCGTCCCGTTGCAAGGGCGGGTAGTGTCGCCGGTGGCGGGGCGCGTGGTGTCATTGTTTAAAACCAAACACGCGATTGGCATTGAGTCGGAGGACGGGGCGGAAATCCTTATTCACGTCGGCATCGATACCGTCAAGCTCGACGGGCTGCATTTCACCGCCCACGTGCAAGAAGGGGATCGGGTCAAGCCGGGCGATCTGCTGATTGAATTTGACCAGGCGGCGATCCACGCCGCCGGCTTTGATACCACCACGCCGATCATCGTCAGTAACAGCGATGACTACATCGACGTGTTGGGCGGCGGCCAGGGCAGGGTGCAGGAACAGGCGCCGCTGCTGACTTTATTACGTTAACCAAGGAGAAAGCGATGAGCAGCAAATTTCCAGACCATTTTCTGTGGGGCGGCGCGGTGGCGGCAAATCAGGTGGAAGGGGCTTACCAGGCCGACGGTAAAGGATTGTCGACTTCCGATCTGCAACCGCAGGGCATTTTCGGTGCGGTGACGCCACGGGTTGACGGCGACAGCGGCATCAAGGACGTGGCGATCGACTTCTACCATCGTTACCCGCAGGACATCGCGCTGTTCGCGGAAATGGGCTTCAAGTGCCTGCGCACTTCCATTGCCTGGACGCGCATTTTCCCGCAGGGCGATGAGGAAACCCCCAACGAGGCCGGGCTGGCGTTTTACGATCGGCTGTTCGATGAAATGGCCAAATACGGCATTCAACCGCTGATTACCCTGTCGCACTATGAGATGCCGTACGGGCTGGCGAAAAAGTACGGCGGTTGGGGCAATCGCAAGACCATCGGCTTCTTTGAGCGCTATGCGCGAACTGTGTTTGAACGCTATAAGCACAAGGTGAAGCACTGGCTGACCTTCAATGAGATCAATATGTCGCTGCACGCCCCGTTCACCGGCGTCGGCCTGCCGGAGGGCAGCAGCAAGAGCGAGATTTACCAGGCGATCCACCATCAGCTGGTAGCCAGCGCCAAGGCGGTGAAGGCCTGCCATGAGATCGTGCCGGAAGGTAAAATCGGCAACATGCTGTTGGGCGGTATTTTGTATCCGCTGAGCTGCCGGCCGGAAGACCTGCTGGAAACTCAGCGCCAGAACCGCGACTGGCTGTTCTTTGGCGACGTACAGGCACGCGGCGGTTATCCGGCCTATATGAAGCGCTATTTCCGTGAAAACGGCATTCAGGTCGAGATCACCGCCGAAGACCAACAGGCGCTGCGCGAGACTATCGATTTTATCTCGTTCAGCTACTACATGAGCGGCTGCGTCACCACCGACGAGACGCAGAACGAGACCGCCCGTGCCAACATTCTCAACATGGTGCCGAACCCGCATCTGGCCAGTTCGGAATGGGGCTGGCAAATCGACCCGATCGGGCTGCGCTACCTGCTCAATGTGCTGTATGACCGTTACCAGAAACCGCTGTTTATCGTGGAGAACGGGCTGGGCGCCAAGGACCGCATTGAAGCCGACGGCAGCATCAACGACGACTATCGCATCAATTACCTCAATGACCATCTGGTGCAGGTGGCGGAAGCGATTGACGACGGCGTGGAGGTGATGGGTTACACCAGTTGGGGGCCGATCGATCTGGTCAGCGCCTCTAAAGCCGAGATGTCCAAGCGCTACGGCTTTATTTATGTCGATCGCGACGATGCAGGCAACGGCAGCCTGGAACGTCGCCGCAAAAAGAGTTTCTACTGGTATCGCGATGTGATCCAGAGCAACGGTAACAGCCTGAAAGACCAAGGCTAAATCTGAATGCCCGCCCGGCGGCAATCGTCGGGCAATCACCTTTATTCACTGCTGCCAATTATGGGGAATTCTCGCCCAGGGAATGCTGTTGCCCGCAGTCAGCGTTTTATATGCGGAGAAATATAATAATGAAATATCCATTACCTCACACCGGGACACTCGCGGCACTGCTGCTGTTTTGCAGTAGCGTGCAGGCGGAAACGTTGCAAACCGGCAAAGACGTCGAAGCGCCAACCGCCAAATGGGATGGCGTGGCGCTCGGTTTCGAACCGCCTTCGCCAGGGTTGCTGGGCGATATGCTGGGGATCAGACCGATCCTCGAAGAGAATGGCTTTCACTATAACCTCGGTTATCTCAGCCAGCTGTCGTATAACGCCGGCGGTGGGTATAACCAGGATAAGCAGGCTTCGTATATCGATCAGTTCTCGTTGACCTTCAGTCAGGATTTGCAGGCGCTGACCGGCATCCCGGACGCGGCCATTGAGGGCAATATCGTCAACCGCAACCACGACAATAACCTGACGCGCGATCGTCTGCAGGATCCGCGCGCCAATCCGACCGATCTGTCGCAGGAAAGTTATGGCGGCCAGTCGATCACCCGGCTGGGCTGGCTGACCTTCAGCCGCAGTTTTCTCGATCGCCGGCTGCAGTGGCGCGTCGGCATGATGAACAAGGTGCAGGATTTCGATCAGATCATTCCCTGCGATTTCCAGACGCTGGCGCTGTGCGGCGGCAAGTCCGCCAACTCGCTGACCTGGTATAACTGGAACGTGCACTACTGGGGCACCACCCTGCAATACAAACTGACCGACGGGCTGACGTTCAAAACCGGCGTGATGGAGCAGAACCCGAACGCCACGAGCCGCGGCCATGCCTGGAGCACCACCACCAAGGGCAGCAAGGGCTTTTTACTGCCGATGGAACTGGAGCTGAAAACCAATGCGGTCAATCAGTTGCCGGGGGTGTACAACATCGGTGTCCTGTTCACCAACGCCAGGCAGCAGGATCTGTATGAAGGGGTTTCCGGTGGGGCGGGCGCGACCGATCCGAACGGGTATCGCAACCACAACCGTACCTGGTTCCTGTATAGCGGTTTTAACCAGCAGGTGACGCGCCACCCTGATGACGCCAGCCGGGGTTTGAGCCTGTTCTACAGCCTGGGGCTGGCGGATCAACGCACCAACTATATGCACTATTCCACCTCGACCGGCATTCGCTACCACGGCCTGTTCGACGCGCGGCCGGACGACTGGCTGGGGCTGGGGGTGTCTATGGTCAAGCTGAGCGATCATTACCGGGATAATCAGCGTTATATGAATCAAATCAACCAGGTTACCGATTATCAGGATCCCAACTATCGCCCGGTGCCGGGGCATTCGGTGACGGCGGAGCTGTTCTATCGCTTCAACGTCACCCCTTGGTTACAGTTGCAGCCGGGTCTGCAATACTGGCATCACCCGGCGGGCGTCAGCGAAACGCAGGACGCCTGGGTGACGGCGTTGAAAACGGTGGTCACGTTCTGACGGCTACGCCGCATCGCTTTCCCGGTAACGCTGGCGTGCATGTTCGAACCAGCTTGCCGGGACGTTATGCGGCGGCAATTGGAGCCTGGTCAGCCCTTGTTCGACGATATGGCTGGCCTGTCGCCACAGCGTCGGGTCGCCTTCGGTCAGCACTTCCAGCAGCCGCTGTTTTTCAATCAGATAGGTTCGGGCAAAGTGGCTGTCGTATTCCAGCAGCGAACGGGTATTGTCGATCAGGTCCGCCAGTTTGATGGTTTTAGCCTGCGGCGAGGCGCCGGCGCTGTGCCGCCGATCGCGGTTTTTGCGTTCAAAGCGGTTGCCGCCGCCGGTGCCGCTGACGTTGGTCAGCATGCCCACCAGTTCAGCGACCTGCGGCCCAAAATGGCTTGCGATATCCCCGAGGGTGGTCGGCGTATCTTCCACCGTGTCATGTAGCCAGGCGGCGGCCAGCATCGCTTCGCTGTGCGGTACGCTGCTGACGATCTCCATCACCGCCTGTGGGTGAACAATGTAGGGGTCATTGGTGTATTTGCGGCGCTGATCGATCGCCGCATGCGCTTTGGTGGCGTAACGGCGCGCACGTTCTACCAGTGTGGTTGTCATATCCTTTCCCTCCGCACAGCACCCTGCTGTGGCATCCCCTGCATTAAAAAATGTAGCACATCGCGTAAAAAATAGTTTGCGATTGCATCGTGCACTATCTATATTTACCTCATGAAAACCAAAGACACCGAACAACCCACTGCGAAAAACCTGCTGCTGCTCGACCAGCAGATGTGTTTTGCCCTGTACTCCGCCAACCTGGCGTTGAACAAGGTGTATCGTAAACTGCTGAGCCAACTCGAACTCACCTATCCGCAATACCTGGTGATGTTGGTGCTGTGGGAGCGGGATGAAATCAGGGTAACGGACATCGGCGAACGGCTGTTTCTCGATTCCGCCACCTTGACGCCGCTGCTGAAGCGGCTCGAGACCGCCGGTCTGCTGGTGCGCTACCGCGCCACGACCGATGAGCGGCAGGTGATCATCGCCTTAACCGAAAACGGCCGCGCGCTGCGTGAAAAAGCGCAGGCGGTGCCGGAAGCGGTGATGTGCGCCACCGATTGCAGCATCGACGAAATAGTGAATATCAAGCAGCAGTTGGAAAAGCTGCGCGGCAAGCTGATCGACCAGATTTGATGGCCAGTGCCAGAAGCACGATCGCCGATCGTGCACTACACTGAGTTAAGCGCACAATATAAGTAGTGTACGATTTAATCGTGAAAGATAGAGCAGTGACGGCGTTCAGCCTACTGAAGCCGATGTCATACCTCCAACCCAGAAATAAGGAACGATTTATGTCCATTGAAAAAGTTGTTTACCGCGCTCATGCAACCGCCACCGGTGGCCGCGATGGTCGTGCGACCTCATCCGATGGCGTGCTGGATGTGAAACTGGGCGTGCCGAAAGAAATGGGCGGCGCGGGCGGTGAAGTCACCAACCCGGAACAGCTGTTTGCCGCCGGTTATTCGGCCTGCTTCCTTGGCGCGCTGAAGTTTGTCGCGGCGAAAGAAAAAGTGAAGATCCCGGCCGAGGCCAAAATCGACGGTACCGTCGGTATCGGTGAAATCCCCAACGGGTTCGGCATCGAAGTGCAACTGGATATCACCCTGCCGGGCATTGAACGCAGCGTAGCCGAAGACCTGGTGAAAAAAGCCCATGTGGTGTGCCCATACTCCAACGCCACCCGCGGCAATATTGATGTAACTCTTAACGTTAAATAACGTTTTCGCCGACACCACGGAAAAAATGGAGGGATACCCCTCCATTTCCCCTTCTGCCCCGCATTTATCGTCATCACAAAAAACGGCAAAAAATGCCTGTTTTTTGAGAATTCACTTGATTATTGCCCCCAAAATAGCGCTTATTGCCGATCGGCTGAACCTGCAGCCGCATCCAATGTCTGACTGATTCAGAACTGTTAAAGCTCCGGAGCCACCGCGTTACATGAACAAAGTTAAATCGCTATCACAGCAGAATTTATCGTTATTGTTAGCGATTTATATCGGCATCTTTTTGAACCTTTCCGTTTTTTATCGTCGTTTTGATTCGTTTTCGCACGGTATTCAGGGCATTAAGGTTATCTCTGCGGTCACTGAAGTTATCGCTATCGTTCTGTTCACCTTCTTCATTATGCGGCTGATATCGCTGGGCGGCCGGCTGTTTTACCGCATTATCGCTTCGCTATTGGTGCTGATTTCCGTTGCCGCCAGCTATTACATGACGTTCTTCAACGTGGTGATTGGCTATGGCATCGTCGTCTCGGTGATGACCACGGATATCGACCTGTCGAAAGAAGTGGTCGGGATGCATTTCGTCCTGTGGATGGCGGTGCTCAGCGCATTGCCGCTGCTGTGCATCTGGAAAAACAACCTGCGCTACACGTTGATCGAACAGCTGAAAACTCCCGGGCACCGGGTGAAACCGCTGATGGTGCTGGTGGCGGTGGTGGCGTTGGTCTGGCTGCCGCTGCGCATGCTGGACAAAGAGCAAAGCGCACAGGAAAAAATCACTAACGTCGATCTGCCAAGCTACGGCGGCGTGGTGGCGCATTCCTACCTGCCATCCAACTGGATCTCGGCGCTGGGGCTGTTTGCCTATACCCGCTACGACGAAAGCCTGGATCAGGCCAACTTGTTCGATCCGGCCAAGAATTTTACCTATGTGCCGCCGGCGGATATCGATGACACCTACGTGGTATTCATCATTGGTGAGACCACGCGTTGGGATCACATGGGCATTCTCGGCTATAACCGTGATACCACGCCAAGGCTGTCGCAGGAGAAAAACCTGGTGGCGTTCCGCGGTGAATCCTGCGATACCGCCACCAAGCTGTCGCTGCGTTGCATGTTCGTGCGCGAAGGCGGCACGTCGGACAACCCGCAACGCACGCTGAAAGAACAAAACGTGTTTGCGGTGCTGAAAAACCTGGGCTTCACCTCCGAGCTGTTCGCCATGCAGAGCGAGGTCTGGTTCTACAACAATACCGAAGTGGACAACTATTCGTTCCGCGAGATGATCGCCTCCGAGAAACGCAATGACGGCAAATCGGTCGACGACATGCTGCTGGTGGACGAAATGAAAGAGTCGCTGTCGCGTTACCCGAAAGGCAAGCACATGGTGATCTTGCACACCAAAGGCTCGCATTATCTCTATTCGCAGCGTTATCCGCGCAGCTACGCGCGCTATCAGCCGGAGTGCATCGGCGTTGACGATTTCTGTTCCAAAGATCAGCTGGTTAACGCCTTCGATAACTCGGTGCTGTATACCGACAGCTTTATCGCCAATGTGATCGACCAGGTGCGGGAGAAGAAGGCGATTGTGTTCTATTCGTCCGATCACGGCGAGTCGATAGGCGAGAATTCACACCTGCACGGCACGCCGCGCGAAATGGCGCCGCCGGAGCAATTCCGCGTGCCTATGATGGTATGGGCCTCCGACAAGTTCCTGGAAGACCCGCAGCATCGCAGCGCGTTTGAGCAACTGCAGGCGCAGCAGCGTATCGGCAAGACCCACCGTCACGTCGAGCTGTTTGATACCATTCTCGGTTGTCTCGGTTACACCTCGCCGGATGGCGGCATCGTGGATAAAAACAACTGGTGCAACATCCCGCAGCAAAAAGCGGCGGCGACCCCGCTGTAACATCCCCATGCCGGGCGCGGCTGCGCCCGGCGTTAATATCCCCGTCATACTTGAAGCTGCATCTGTGTTGGCTGTGCCCGTGATGCAACTCCAATTATTTTGGGGATGTATTCTCTTCAATACCTTTCCTTCATCAATTCATCCGGCTCAGGCTGCGGTATACTTGCGCACTTTCCCCCTCGGACCGGAGATTTCCATGACCCTGCGCGTGGCGTTTATTGACGATCATGACATTGTGCGATCGGGCTTTGTACAACTGCTGTCGCTGGAGGCGGATATTCAGGTGGTCGGGGAGTTCAGCAGTGCGGCTCAGGCGCGCGCCGGCTTGCCGGGCCTGGAGGCGGAAATCTGCATCTGCGACATTTCGATGCCGGACGGCAGCGGGTTGGACCTGCTGGCGGACATTCCCTCAGGGATCAGGGTTGTGATGCTGTCGATGCATGACAATCCGGCACTGGTGGAGCTGGCATTGGAGCGCGGCGCCTGCGGCTTTTTGTCCAAGCGCTGCAAGCCGGAAGATTTGATCACCGCGGTGCGCACCGTCGCCAGCGGTGGCGTGTACCTGATGCCTGAAATCGCCCAACAGCTGGCGCGGGTGAAGGTCGATCCGCTCACCCGCCGCGAACGCGAAATCGCGCTGCTGCTGGCGCAGGGGCAGGAAGTGCGGGAGATCGCCGTTGTGCTGGGGCTGTCGCCGAAAACGGTGCACGTGCATCGCGCCAATTTGTTCGCCAAGCTGGGTATCAATAACAACGTCGAACTGGCCAAGCGGATGCTGAATCTGTGATGCAACGCCTGATCACCCAATTGGCGCTGTTCTTTATCTACGCCACCAGCGCCTTTTGCCTGTGGGGCATAGGTACTGCGCTGATCGACCCGCCGTGGCAGGCGCTGTTGCTGTTCCCGTTTGGTCTGCGGATGGGCATTTTGCTGCAAAGCCCTTACCGTTTCTGGCCAGGAATTTTGCTGGCCGATCTGCTGCTGATGGTGCTGCTGGCGGATCAGTTCGGCTATGGCCCGGCGCTGTGGGCTTCGGTCGTGGTGCTGGCGCTGACGGTGCTGCTCAGCCTGCTGGCTTCCCCCTGGTTGTTGCGCCATCAGCAAAGCGACAGTGAATGGCAATGGCCGCTGCTGCAGGGCGCGGTAGTAGCGGCGGCGGCCCTGTTGCAGGCCATGGTGTGGCAACTGGTGAACGGCGAGGGCGCGCGTGCGCTGTTGCTTGGCCTGGCGGGCGGTTTCACCATTGCGCCGACCTGCCTGCTGCTGTGGCACTATCTGGCGCGGCAAATCTGGGTGCCGCTCGAGCCGGGCCTGATCCATAAACCGGTGACGCTGCGTCTGCGCCATCTGGCCAGCTATCTGCTGCTGTTCGCGCTCAGCATCTGGCTGCAGCAACAGGTGAACGCCGCCGAGCTGCGCCGCTTCGCACCGTTCTGCCTGGCTATTCCGATTGTCTTTATGTCCTATCGTTATGGCTGGCAGGGCGCGCTGCTGGCGACGCTGCTCAACGGTGTGGTGCTGGTGGCCAACGAGCCGCCGCAGCCGGAATCACACCGCGATCTGCTGCTGTCGCTGCTGGCCCAGAGCCTGACCGGCCTGTTGCTCGGCGCGGGCATCCAGCGCCAGCGCGAACTGAACCAGCAACTGCGGTTGCGGCTGACGGAGAACCGCCAACTGGCGCGTGCGTTGGTCACCGCAGAGGAACAGACCCGGCGTGAGGTAGCGCGGGAACTGCACGACGAGGTCGGGCAGACCATCACCGTCATCCGTACCCAGGCCAGTATCATTAAACGCCTGGCGCCGCAGCCGCAGGTGGTGGGTTGCGCCGAAGCCATAGATACGCTGGCGCTGCGGGTCTATGACGGCGTGCATGACGTGCTGACCCAACTGTGGCCGGCGGCGTTGAATAACCTGCCGCTGTCGGCGGCGGTGGCGGCGATGCTGCGTGAATCACTGCCGCAAGATGCCTCGTTGGTTAGCGTGATGCAGTGGCAGGTGCCGGATGAGTTGCTGGACGAGACGCTGAAGATCACGTTGTATCGGGTGTGCCAGGAGGGGGTGACCAACGTCTGCCGCCACGCGGCCGCCAGCCGGATTGAGCTGGATGCGCGTCTTGGCCGCCGCAAAGGGCAGCCGCCGCAAATCCTGCTGACCATTCGCGATAACGGCGTGGGTATCGATCTGGCCAGCCACGAGCCGGGTTATGGCCTGCGCGGCATGCAGGAGCGTATCAGCGCGCTGGGCGGCCGGCTGCGGCTGACGTCAGAACAGGGCACCTGTTTGAATGTGATCTTACCCACAGTTTCACTGACAGAGGGGCAAAACTAGGAAATACTCCTAGCCGCGTCGGGAATCCGGCGTAAGCCATTCGCGCACGCGCGCAGCATGATAGCGGCACTTTTCCCCTTCTTCTGAGGTTTCACATGTGGTCTTTCCTTAAAAGCCGCCAGGATGTGCCGCAGGTCACCGATCAAAAACAGATCGATGCCAGCTATAAATACTGGCGTATCCAGCTGATGTGGACGATGTACATCGGCTATGCCGCGTTTTACTTCACGCGCAAAAGCTTCAACTTCATCATGCCGGCAATGCTGAGCGATCTTGGCCTGACGATGTCCGATGTCGGCATCCTCGGCACGCTGTTTTACATCACCTACGGCTGTTCGAAGTTTATCTCAGGCATGATCAGCGATCGCTCCAACCCGCGCTATTTCATGGGGCTGGGCCTGATCATGACCGGGATACTCAACATCTTCTTCGGCCTCAGCTCGTCGTTGATGATGCTGGGCACGTTGTGGATCCTCAACGCCTTCTTCCAGGGTTGGGGCTGGCCGCCGTGCTCCAAAATTCTTACCAGTTGGTACTCGCGCTCCGAGCGCGGTGGCTGGTGGGCCATTTGGAACACCTCGCACAACTTTGGCGGCGCACTGATCCCGCTGCTGGTCGGCTTTATCTCGCTGCACTTCAGCTGGCGCTACGGCATGATCATTCCGGGCATCATCGGCGTGGCGCTGGGGCTGCTGATGTGCTGGCGCCTGCGTGACAAGCCGTCCACCATGGGCCTGCCCAGCGTCGGCAAATGGCGCAACGACGCCATGGAGCTGGTGCAGGAATCGGAAGGCCAGGGGCTGACCAACCGGGAAATCATCAAGCGTTATGTGCTGACCAACAAGTACATCTGGCTGTTGGCGGTGTCTTACGTGCTGGTGTACATCGTGCGTACCGCGATCAACGACTGGGGCAACCTGTACCTGACGCAGGAGAAAGGCTATTCGCTGATGACCGCCAACTCGGCGATCTCGCTGTTCGAAGTGGGCGGTTTTATCGGCTCGCTGGTGGCCGGCTGGGGTTCTGACAAGCTGTTCCGCGGTAACCGTGGGCCAATGAACCTGATCTTCGCCATCGGTATTTTCCTGTCGGTTGCGGCGCTGTGGATCATGCCGGGCGTCACTTTCCTGTTGCAGGCTGCCTGCTTCTTTGCCATCGGTTTCTTCATCTTTGGCCCGCAGATGCTCATCGGCATGGCGGCGGCGGAATGTTCGCACAAGGATGCCGCCGGCGCGGCAACCGGTTTTGTCGGCCTGTTCGCTTACCTTGGCGCGGCGCTGTCCGGCTATCCGATCGCCCGGGTGATGGAAATCTGGCACTGGAACGGTTTCTTCGTGGTGATTTCCATCGCCGCCTGCCTGTCCGCGCTGTTCCTGTTGCCGTTCCTGCGCGCCCAGTCGCCGGCGCTGAAAACCGCCAAGGCATAACGCAAAAGCGCTGCACAGGCTCTGGCGCAGCGCTTTATGCCGTTTTTATCGCCACTTGACGGGCGCAGTTGAAAAAGTCATTGACGCCTATGATGGCCGGCAGTAACATGCGCCCCCATCGGCGAGTAGCGCAGCTTGGTAGCGCAACTGGTTTGGGACCAGTGGGTCGGAGGTTCGAATCCTCTCTCGCCGACCACATTTAAGAAACCTGCTTTTCAAGCAGGTTTTTTTTCGCCTGTCGTTCAAGAGGATGAGAACCTCCGAAGGAGGTTTGAGCCGAGCGCAGCGAGACCACGTTGCTTTAGCAACGGCCCGCAGGGCAAGCATCAAAGATGCGCGTAATCCTCTCTCGCCGACCACATTTAAGAAACCTGCTTTTTAAGCAGGTTTTTTTTCGCCTGTCGTTTGTGCCGTTCAGGCGGCCTTACCGAACACGAATTCGAAATGTATTTCGTCGTAAGGGAACACAATCTTCGTCCCTTTCTTCTCTAAAACGCCGGCATTCAGTAGCGCTTGAACATCCGTATGTACAGCTTTGAAATCCCTGCTTACCCGCCTGGAAAGTTCGCGGATTGACATCGCCTCAGCACCGGTCATTTCTCTGATAAGCGCCATGCGGTTAGTGTTCAGCAAAACATAGGTCATTGTTTCGATATCTGGAAATGTCAGCACGCTTCCCATATCCGCGCCAGATAATGCTTTGGAAAAATCGGCTTTAAGCCTGTTGGTCGCCTGTTCGGCAGGCAGTACATTTACCATCAGAATGCTCATTGCGGCCTCCTTAGCTGGTTTACTTCGGTAACAAAATCATCAACCAATTGGTTGATGTCAATAAACTCTATGGGTACCTCGGCTGCGCCGAGATGTTTGTGGTCGCCTTTACCTGCTTCGTTGTCGTAGCGCAATACGCACACATCTTGCACAACATAGGCCAAACGGTACTTGTATCTGTGGTTGCTTCCTCTTACCTAGGGGGTTACGTCCCAGACAACCAGGCTGAGCAAACTGCTTCTGTCCAGCCAGATGCGTCTCTTCATTATGAGTATTGCCGGCATTTAACATTCCTTGTTGATGTTTAAGCTACCATCAAGTTTATTTTGATGTCAACGATGACATCAATCCCATAAAAAACATTCATCCTTTCTCACTAATTAATTTACTCTCCTTATTCCTGGCTACTTCTGTTATTCATATTTAAATAAATTCACCGTTGCCCAATAAAACCCGGTTGATAGCGCTATTGTGTTGTCGGCGGTTTTATCTATAGTCTGAGTACATACAGCGGGATTAATTAATTCCTGTTGTGTGGCAAGACATTTAATATTTTTTACTTTAATTGGCCAGGATTATTGCGGAATTATTTTGCTCCGGCAATAGGCGGCCGTCATTAACTCTTTTACGTTTATCCTCTCGGAATAAAGGAATCAGTTATGCGCAAATTTAATAAACCGCTGTTGGCGTTGCTGATCGGCAGCACGCTGTGTTCTGCGGCGCAGGCCGCTACGCCGGGCAAGCCCACGCTGGCCTGGGGCAATACCAAGTTCGCCATTGTCGAGGTTGATCAGGCGGCGACGGCTTATAATAATCTGGTGAAAGTAAAAACTGCCGCGGATGTTTCCGTTTCATGGAATTTATGGAATGGCGATACCGGCACCACGGCAAAAGTTTTATTAAACGGCAAGGAAGTCTGGAGCGGTGCCTCAACCGGCGCTTCGGGCACGGCAAACTTTAAGGTGAATAAGGGCGGCCGTTATCAAATGCAGGTGGCATTATGTAATGCCGAGGGCTGCACCACCAGCGACGCGACAGAAATTGTGGTGGCGGATACCGACGGCAGCCATTTGGCGCCGTTAAAAGAACCGTTACTGGAAAAGAATAAACCTTATAAACAAGACTCCGGCAAAGTCGTCGGTTCTTATTTCGTTGAATGGGGCGTTTATAACCGTAACTTCACCGTCGATAAAATTCCGGCGCAGAACCTGACGCACCTGCTGTACGGGTTTATCCCGGTCTGCGGCGGTGACGGCATTAACGACAGTCTCAAAGAGATCGAAGGCAGTTTCCAGGCGCTGCAACGTTCCTGCCAGGGCCGTGAAGACTTCAAGGTGTCGATCCACGATCCGTTCGCCGCGCTGCAGAAAGGGCAAAAGGGCGTCACCGCCTGGGATGACCCCTACAAAGGCAACTTCGGTCAGTTGATGGCGCTCAAACAGGCGCGTCCCGATCTGAAAATCCTGCCGTCTATCGGTGGCTGGACGCTGTCCGACCCGTTCTTCTTTATGGGCGATAAGGTGAAGCGCGATCGCTTCGTCGGTTCGGTGAAAGAGTTCCTGCAGACCTGGAAGTTCTTTGACGGCGTGGATATCGACTGGGAATTCCCGGGCGGGCAGGGTGCTAACCCGAAACTGGGCAGTGCGCAGGACGGGGCGACCTATGTGCAGTTGATGAAAGATCTGCGTGCCATGCTGGATCAGCTTTCGGCGGAAACCGGCCGCAAGTATGAGCTGACCTCCGCTATCAGCGCCGGTAAGGACAAGATCGACAAAGTGGATTACAACACCGCGCAGAACTCGATGGACCACATTTTCCTGATGAGCTACGACTTCTATGGCGCTTTTGATCTGAAAAATCTGGGCCACCAGACCGCGCTGAAAGCGCCGGCCTGGAAACCGGACACGGCTTATACCACGGTTAACGGCGTCAATGCGTTGCTGGCGCAGGGCGTGAAGCCGGGCAAAATTGTGGTGGGTGCGGCCAAGTACGGCCGTGGCTGGACCGGCGTGAGCGGTTACCAGAACAACAATCCGTTTACCGGCACCGCCACCGGGCCGGTGAAAGGCACCTGGGAAAATGGCATCGTGGATTACCGTCAGATCGCCAACGAGTTTATGAGCGGCGAATGGCAGTACAACTATGACGCCACCGCAGAAGCGCCTTATGTGTTCAAGCCGTCTACCGGCGACCTGATCACCTTCGACGATCCGCGCTCGGTGCAGGCGAAAGGCAAGTATGTGCTGGATAAGCAGCTGGGGGGATTGTTCTCTTGGGAAATTGACGCCGACAACGGAGATATTCTGAACAATATGAATACCAGCCTGGGCAATAGTGCCGGCGCGCAATAATTCGGTTGTAGCACGTTGCCGGGGGATATCCTTTCGCCCCCGGCTTTTTGACAGACGAAAGTTTTTTCACGCCGCACAGATTGTGATGTCACAGGGCGCAAAAAAGACAACTCCGCCTCACCCTTTCGAGTGAGTAATCAGCATTTCATCCTGTTTTTAACCCAGATAACGAAAATAACCGTTCAGATATTCATCATTCAGCAACAAACTTTTTTAGTTTTTTCTCGGAGTTAAATACCAATAACTTTTAGAAAGGCAGCCTATCGAGCTAAAAATGACCGTATAGCATAATTTTTAATGCTGTAAATGTTAAAAAAAGGTTTTTTTTATGTTTGTTTGCTGTTTCTCACAGTCTGCGTAAATCCCCACTGGTTATATTGACGACACCCCAAACAGTTGGCAATTTGGTAGTCTCAGGGGTAAGAGCTAGAGTTGTTTGAGTGAATTCCACGCGCTCAGACGCCCCGCCGGGATACGTTCTCCCGGCCTCTCACGCGCGATTATCCCTTCTGCCTTCGGGCGCTGACTGCACAGGCCGTGCAATAAAAAATATAGGGTCTGGCAGTAATACACACATCACATCACATAACGGAGCACAGCGATGACAAGTTCCTTGGGAAAAACAGGGATTCTGAAATTCGGGATTGGGCTGATTGCGTTGACCGTAGCGGCCAGCGTACAAGCCAAAACGTTGGTTTACTGTTCTGAAGGGTCCCCGGAAGGGTTCAACCCGCAGCTGTTCACCTCGGGTACCACCTATGATGCCAGCTCGGTGCCCATCTATAACCGTTTGGTCGAATTCAAAATCGGCACCACCGAACTGGAGCCGGGCCTGGCCGAAAAATGGGACGTCAGCGAAGACGGCAAAACCTACACTTTCCACCTGCGTAAAGGCGTGAAGTGGCAGAGCAACAAAGACTTCAAACCGACCCGCGATTTTAACGCCGACGACGTGGTGTTCTCGTTCGAACGTCAGTTGGACACGAACAATGCCTATCATAAAGTCTCCGGCGGCAGCTATGAGTACTTTGAAGGCATGGACATGCCGAAGCTGATCGCCAAAATCGAAAAAGTGGACGATAACACCGTGCGCTTCGTGCTGAACCGTCCGGAGTCACCGTTCCTGGCCGATCTGGGCATGGACTTCGCGTCCATCCTGTCAGCCGAATACGCCGACAACATGATGAAAGCCGGCACGCCGGAAAAAGTGGACCTGAACCCGGTCGGTACCGGCCCGTTCCAGCTGCTGCAATACCAGAAAGACTCCAAAATCCTGTACAAGGCATTTGACGGTTACTGGGGCACCAAGCCGAAGATCGACCGTTTAGTCTTCTCCATTACGCCTGACGCTTCCGTGCGTTACGCCAAGCTGCAGAAAAACGAGTGCCAGGTGATGCCTTTCCCGAACCCGGCTGATATCGCTCGTATGAAGCAGGACAAAACCATCAACCTGATGGAAAAACCGGGGCTGAACGTCGGCTATCTGGCGTTCAACGTCGAGAAAAAACCGCTGGATAACCTGAAAGTGCGTCAGGCGCTGACCCTGGCGGTCAACAAGCAGGCGATCATCGACGCGGTGTATCAGGGTGCGGGCCAGGCGGCCAAGAACCTGATCCCACCGACCATGTGGGGCTATAACGACGCGGTGAAGGATTACACTTACGATCCGGTCAAGGCCAAAGAACTGCTGAAAGAAGCCGGTATGGCTGACGGTTTCGCCATCGATCTGTGGGCGATGCCGGTACAGCGTCCGTATAACCCGAATGCGCGTCGCATGGCGGAAATGATCCAGAACGACTGGGCGAAAATCGGCGTGAAAGCCAAAATCGTGACCTATGAATGGGGTGAATACCTCAAGCGCGCCAAGGCGGGCGAACATCAGACGGTGATGATGGGCTGGACCGGCGACAACGGGGATCCGGATAACTTCTTCGCCACGCTGTTCAGCTGCGCCGCAGCGAAAGACGGCTCCAACTACTCCCGCTGGTGCTACAAGCCGTTTGAAGATCTGATTCAACCGGCGCGCGCCGAACCAAACCACGACAAACGCGTAGAACTGTACAAACAGGCTCAGGTCGTGATGCACGATCAGGCTCCGGCGCTGATTGTTGCCCACTCCACCGTTTATGAGCCCGTGCGTAAAGAAGTGAAAGGCTACGTCGTGGATCCGCTTGGCAAGCATCACTTTGAGAATGTCTCTCTAGATTGATTCTGGCCCTTCGGCCGGGGTGCACAAAAGGACTTGGCAGGGGCGCAACAGGTTGCGCTTCTGCTGAGTCGTCCCCGGCGTATGGCATCAGGGTTGTTCAAAGTGTGTGAGCTTTAATAAGCCTGGCGGACGATGAGCTGCCGGGCATTGATACAGAGAGTTCGGGATATGTTGCAGTTCATACTCCGACGTTTGGGGTTAGTTATCCCAACGTTTATCGGCATAACTTTGCTGACTTTTGCATTCGTCCATATGATCCCCGGCGACCCGGTGACCATCATGGCCGGGGAACGCGGGATCTCCGCAGAACGCCATGCGCAGTTGATGGCGGAAATGGGGCTGGATAAGCCGCTCTATCAACAATACTTCCATTACGTATCCAACGTGCTGCATGGCGATTTGGGTACCTCCCTTAAAAGCCGCATCTCGGTGTGGGAAGAGTTTGTTCCACGCTTTAAAGCCACGCTGGAGCTCGGTTTCTGCGCGATGATCTTTGCCGTGCTGGTGGGCATTCCGGTAGGGGTGCTTGCGGCGGTCCGGCGAGGGTCGATATTCGATCATACCGCGGTGGGCATTTCGTTGACCGGCTATTCGATGCCGATTTTCTGGTGGGGCATGATGCTGATCATGCTGGTGTCGGTGCAGCTAAACCTGACGCCGGTATCGGGGCGCGTCAGCGATACGGTGTTCCTCGATGACAGCTTGCCGCTGACCGGCTTTATGCTGATCGACACCCTGATTTGGGGGGCGCCGGGCGACTTCACCGATGCGGTAATGCATATGATCCTGCCGGCCATCGTGCTCGGCACCATTCCGTTGGCGGTCATCGTGCGCATGACGCGCTCCTCGATGCTGGAAGTGCTCGGCGAAGATTACATCCGCACCGCACGCGCCAAGGGCGTGAGCCGTATGAGGGTGATTGTGGTGCATGCGCTGCGCAACGCGCTGTTGCCGGTAGTGACGGTCATCGGCTTGCAGGTCGGCACCATGCTGGCCGGCGCCATTCTGACCGAAACCATCTTCTCCTGGCCGGGCCTGGGGCGTTGGCTGATGGACGCGCTGCAACGCCGCGACTACCCGGTCGTTCAGGGCGGCGTGTTGTTGGTCGCCTGTATGATTATTCTGGTTAACCTGCTGGTAGACGTGCTCTACGGCGTGGTCAACCCGCGTATTCGCCACAAGAAATAAGGGGCGCTCTAATGTCTCAAGTCACTGAGCCTGTTGTTAAAGGTGCGCCGAAGCCCATGAGCCCGTTCCAGGAGTTCTGGCACTATTTCAAGCGCAACAAAGGGGCCGTTGTCGGCCTGGTTTATATCGTTTTGATGTTTGTGATTGCTATTGGCGCCGGCGTACTGGCACCGCATGCCCCGGCGGATCAGTTCCGCGACGCGCTGCTCAGGCCACCGGCCTGGCAGGAAGGGGGCAGTTGGCAGTATTTCCTCGGTACCGACGATGTGGGCCGAGATGTGCTGTCGCGCCTGATGTACGGCGCGCGGTTGTCACTGCTGGTCGGTTGCCTGGTGGTGGTGCTGTCGCTGATCATGGGCGTGGTGCTGGGCCTGCTGGCCGGCTACTTCGGCGGCGTGGTGGATGCCGTCATCATGCGCATCGTCGACATCATGCTGGCGCTGCCAAGCCTGCTGCTGGCGCTGGTGCTGGTGGCGATCTTCGGCCCGTCGATCGTCAACGCCTCGCTGGCGCTGACCTTCGTCGCCTTGCCGCACTATGTGCGTCTGACCCGCGCGGCGGTGCTGGTGGAAGTGAACCGCGACTACGTCACTGCCTCACGCGTGGCGGGCGCCGGTGCGATGCGCCAAATGTTCATCAACATTCTGCCAAACTGCCTGGCACCCTTGATCGTCCAGGCCTCTCTTGGCTTCTCGAACGCCATTCTGGATATGGCCGCTCTCGGCTTTCTGGGCATGGGTGCGCAACCGCCAACGCCGGAGTGGGGCACCATGCTCTCCGACGTGCTGCAGTTCGCCCAAAGCGCCTGGTGGGTCGTGACCTTCCCCGGCGTGGCGATTCTGCTGACGGTGCTTGCATTCAACCTGATGGGGGACGGCTTGCGTGATGCTCTCGACCCCAAACTCAAGCAGTAACAGAGGACGAGAGAGATGGCGTTATTAAATGTAGACAAGCTTTCGGTGCACTTCGGTGACGAAGGGACACCGTTCCGCGCGGTCGACCGTATCAGTTACAGCGTTGAGCAGGGCCAGGTGGTCGGCATCGTCGGCGAATCCGGCTCCGGCAAGTCCGTCAGCTCGCTGGCGATCATGGGATTGATCGATTTCCCCGGCAAGGTGATGGCCGAAAAACTGGAGTTTAACGGCCAGGATCTGCGCAAGATTTCCGAAAAAGAGCGCCGCCAACTGGTGGGCTCGGAAGTGGCGATGATCTTCCAGGACCCGATGACCAGCCTGAACCCGTGTTACACCGTCGGTTTCCAGATTATGGAAGCGTTGAAGGTACACCAGGGCGGTAGCCGCAGTACCCGCCGCCAGCGGGCCGTGGATCTGCTGACCCAGGTGGGCATTCCCGATCCGGCCTCGCGGCTGGACGTGTACCCGCATCAGCTTTCCGGCGGGATGAGCCAGCGCGTAATGATCGCCATGGCGATCGCCTGTCGGCCCAAGCTGCTGATTGCCGATGAACCGACCACGGCGCTCGACGTGACCATCCAGGCGCAAATTATCGAACTGCTGCTGGAGCTGCAGCAGCGCGAGAATATGGCGCTATTGCTGATCACCCACGATTTGGCGCTGGTATCCGAAGCGGCGCACCACATCATCGTGATGTACGCCGGTCAGGTGGTGGAATCCGGCAAGGCCGCAGAGATTTTCCGCGCGCCGCGTCACCCTTACACCCAGGCACTGCTGCGCGCACTGCCGGAATTCGCCGCCGACAAGGCGCGTCTGGCATCGCTGCCGGGCGTGGTGCCGGGCAAATATGACCGTCCTAGCGGGTGTCTGCTCAACCCGCGCTGCCCGTACGCCAATGAGCGTTGCCGCGCCGAGGAGCCGGAACTGCGCAGCATTCCCGGCCGTCAGGTTAAATGTCACACACCGCTGGATGATGCGGGGAGGCCGACCGTATGAGCCAGAATCAACCCTTATTGCAGGCGATTGACCTGAAGAAACACTATGCGGTCAAGAAGGGGATATTTGCCCCGGAACGGCTGGTCAAGGCGCTGGACGGCGTTTCCTTCACGCTGGAGCGGGGTAAAACGCTGGCGGTGGTGGGCGAATCAGGCTGCGGCAAATCGACCCTTGGTCGCCTGCTGACGATGATCGAAGTGCCGACGGCCGGTGAACTTTACTATCAGGGGCAGGATCTGCTGAAACCGGACGTCACCGCCGAGAAGCTGCGGCGCCAGAAGATCCAGATTGTGTTCCAGAATCCTTACGGATCGCTCAACCCGCGTAAAAAGGTCGGGCAGATCCTCGAGGAACCCTTGCAGATCAACACCACGCTGACCAGCGCGGAGCGCCGTGAAAAGGCGCTGGAGATGATGGCGAAGGTCGGGCTGAAAACCGAGCATTACGATCGCTATCCGCACATGTTTTCCGGCGGCCAGCGTCAGCGCATCGCCATCGCGCGTGGGCTGATGCTGAACCCGGACGTGGTGATCGCCGATGAACCCGTGTCTGCACTCGATGTGTCGGTGCGTGCGCAGGTGCTGAACCTGATGATGGACCTGCAGCAGGATTTGGGGCTGTCTTATGTGTTCATCTCGCATGATTTGTCGGTGGTGGAGCACATTGCCGACGAGGTCATGGTGATGTATCTCGGGCGTTGCGTGGAGAAGGGCAGTAAAGACGCCATTTTCAACAACCCGCGCCATCCGTACACCCAGGCGCTGCTGTCCGCCACGCCGCGGTTGAATCCGGATATGCGCCGCGAACGTATCAAGTTGACCGGCGAACTGCCCAGCCCGATGAACCCGCCGCCAGGCTGTGCATTCAATGCTCGCTGCCGTCGCGCCTTCGGGCCATGCACCCAGTTGCAACCGCAGCTTAAGCAATACGGCGACCAGATGGTGGCTTGTTTTGCGGTCGATCAGGATGAAAATCCTGCGGCATAACTTTGTTATCGCTGATAATTAATGAAAATGCCGGCATTTACGCCGGCATTTTTTTTGCTAATGCCCTGAGTTATTAACTTTATTTATTGAATAATTATTTATTTTATTACCGTTATTCTTAATAAATATTATCTATATTCGGAATTTCCTTAGTGCCATGACGTTCGTCATCTCTCAATTAATTAGTCCGATACTTAATGACTGGTAGTGCAGCGCCATCGTCATGTTTCTATTCCTCCGGTTATAAAAAAAAGCACGCCCGAAGGCGTGCCTGATAATTAACTGCGGGGTTGGCTGTACGCTTATTGCGGATAAGGCACCCAGTCGCCGCCGTTGAGGCGAATGTAAGGTTTACCCTGATATTGCATCACGATGGCGTTGTCATTCTCCGAGATAACCGGCGTTTGCGGCAGATTCTGAGTCAGCGCTTGCCAGTCTACGCTCGGCGCGGTGAAGGCTTTACCGTCGACCAGACGGGACACCAGCTCTGAAAGCGCCAGATAGCTGCTTGGCGTTTTAACTTGCAGTGGGCCGCCCTGATGCGGCGCTTTCATGCCCACCAGTTTGATGCCGACCGGCGTATGGGTAATGCTCGGGCTTGGGATATCACGCAGGCCGGACATCTGCATTTTGTCCCCCACCAGCGCCGCGCCGTGTTCCGGCACAATCACCACCATCACTTTGCGCCCAGATTTTTCCAGTTGTTCCAGGAAGGCATTCAACTGGTCAAACAGCTTTTGCGCCCGCGGCTGATAATCCGCGCTCTTGTTCGAGCCGACGAAACGGTTGCCGTCATGCAACGGAATGACGTTGAAGAAGGTGGCGCTGCGGGTATCTCCGGCCTTCTGCTGTTGATCCAGCCAGCGGGTGAGCAGCTCCAGATCGTTGTAAATCGGTTCGCCGTCGAAAGAGGCCAACTCATTGCCGATACCGGCTTGCGACATCAGCGGTGCCTGCATATCGGCCAGCTCGCGCAGATTTTTCAGGTAGTCGCCGAACACGCCCGAGTGGTCCAGCATCAGTTGCTCTTTAAAGCCCAGCTTGGCCAGATTATCAAACAGGTAGCACTGCTGGTTTGCCGCCTGATAGAGATCGTGGTGGGAGGTTTGACCGCAACTGGCGCGCAGCAGGCGGATCGCCGCCGGGCCGCTGTAGGCCGTCGCCGAGTTGAAGTTATCGAACATGATGTCCATCTTCGACCACAGCGGGTGATTCTGCAGTTTCACCGCATCCATATCGGCCCAGGCCAGTGAACAGATGTTGATCACCAGCAGATCAAACGGCTGAGCGTCGGCGGGCAGGGTGGCCGGGAAGGCGGTGGTGCGGGCTTTTTCCTTATCGTAAAACTGATTCAGATAGGCCGTCAGGTTGGCGCTGGTCGGCGGAGCGCTGTCGGTCGGGGCGTTATCGCTGCCTGCTGCGGCCGGCGCCGTCGTTGCCGGCGTGGTGGTGGCTGCGGTGGTGTTGGCGGGCAACAGCGACACGGCCGGGCCGGCGATGGTCAGGACATTCAGCCACACCAGTGCCCCCACGGTGAAGACCGTGACGCGCACCCACTGGGCCAGGAACAGGTAGGCAATCAGCATCACGAAGGCGGCGCCGATCATCTGCCAGTTGATAAAACGGGTCACCAGTTCCAGCAGGTATTGGGCGCTGAAGCCGGTCAACTGCGAACCCTGGCTGATAATGCTGTTAATGCCCGGCAGCCAGGTATCGTAATAGAACAGGGCGATACCGACAGGAATGGCGACGTAGTGCCGCCAGCGGTGCAGACGCATCGCCGGTATCGGCATCAGCAGGAACGCCATGAACACCAGGTTCGGCAGCGGGTGGAAATTCAGGTAGCCGAACCACAGCAGGCCGAATTTGGCCAGGAAGTAGTAGTTCCAGCCGCCGAGTCCGCGCCAGTAGCGCCACAGGGAGTTATCGGTTTGGGTGTTGTTTTTTGGCTTCATGGCTGTTTTTTACGCTTAATCTGAGATGAAGAACCTTCGCGCACCCATAACCCGGTGGGTTTTAAATAGCGCGGTGATAAAAACAGGTTTTGCCAATATTGACGCCAGCGCGGGAAACGGCGATGAAAGAAGTACCCCAGCGGAATGAAAATGATCGCGCACAGCAGGATCAACTGCACGATATCGTTAAGGTTCAGCATGCTTGTTCTCCTGTGCGCCGGTAGTCAGCGTGAAGGCCACCGGTTGACGGCGCTCCTGCGGGCTGTCAGCCACGGCGGCACTCTGGCGCGGCGCGGATGGCTTGGTGGCCTGCGGCGCTAACGGAATATTGGCGCTGTGCGCCAGCCGTTTGATTTCTGAAGTAATATCCACATCCTGGTGCCACATTACCCGGTTGCTGAACGCCTCGTTCACCGGCAGGCGGAAGATAAATTTCAGCGCGGTGTCCAGATCGTTAATCCGGCAAGTGGAGAGAAACAGCACCAGCCGGCCTTGCACCACGGTCATCACGTCACCGAAGCGGCGCAGATGACACAAGGTCATCGCCTGTTCGGCGCGCAGCCCCGGCGCAGGGCGCAGCGCCACCATCACGCCTTTGCCGTCTTCCGGCAGCAGCGTGTTTTCCATCAGCGAAATGACCGCCTGGCTGAAGTCGTCCGGGCGCATATAACCTTTCAATTGCAGCGGTCGCAAGCCGTGCAGCAGGGCGTCGATATCCGCCGGAACATGGCGTGAGAAGCGTTGCCCCTGGATGCCTTCCAGCATGGTCAGAAAACGCGACAGCGGCGCAACGTGCGGCACCGTCAGGTTGGCACCGCAGGCCAGCAGCAGGCGTTCATCGCTGTAGCGCAGGCTGGCGCTCATCTCGCGCACCACGATCTTCAGCCCGTTGCCGCGGTGGCGGCGCAGGCTGTGAATTTGATGGGCCAGCACATCGATCTCATCGCTTTGGTACAGCGCAAATATCAGCGTCGCCGAGAGCGTCAGCATGCCGTGCTGAGCCAGTTGCTCATTGCTTTCCAACAGTTGCCAGTGGGCCGATAGCGGCGGTGCGCCCTCAAGAATGCTTTGCTGGGCCAGGTAGAGACCTTCGTCGCTGCGTATCGAGGTGGGCGAGGCTTGGTTGTTGTCATCGTCACCCTGCCAGCCGTTTTCACCGACATACAGCGTTAGCAACTGGTTGGCGTTGATGCCGTTTCCCGTGCACCACCAGTTAACCAGATACTGCGCGCTGTCTTGCTGCCATTGCAAACTGGACAGGCCGTTAAGAATGCGGTGCTGGGGGCTGAGCTGCCCTTTGAGTTTATTCACGCCGCTGCCATGGCTGAGGATCAACAGGGTACACCCTTGCCGCCGCAGCCAGTTGCCGGTGTTGCGGGCCCAGTCGCGCAACTCTTCGGTGGTGAAGGTTTGCCACAGGCTTGCGTGGGCCAGCAGGATTAATAAGCGGTTCTGCGGTTTTAAGGCGCGCATCAGGTCATCGCAGAAATGCGTTAGCGCCGCTTTTTTTTCCGGTAACTGGTACAGCGGAATTTTTTTCAGCGCGGGGGAGGCCAGCTCCGCCAGCAGTTTGTCGGGTTTTTCTCCACTGCAGATCAGCGCGACCTGGCTGGTTGCGGCCTGGGCAGCCAGGGTTTGTTGGCAGAGCAGAGTGGCATCAGTTTGACGGTCGACATTCACCCAATAGAGCCCGGGGGACTGCATCACTGACAGTTCTTCCCAAATCTGCCGAATACCTAATGAGAAAGATTGCGCCATAGGATATTTTTCTACTTTCGTTGAAAGTGTCGTTGCGGCCAACTGAGTAATGCTAGTCAGTCATCGTATCATTGGGATCAATAATAACAAATCTGACAATCTGTGTAATAATATCTGTTAGGAATCATCTTATTGGCCATGTCTTTTTTTTACGTTGCTATAGTTAATTAACATTAGCCTATTTTTAAAGGCGGCAGAATGAATAATCAATTAACGCGCTTTCAAACCGTGGCACCGTCGGAAACTCAGGATGATCTGCAGGCCCTTAGCGAGGCATTTTCTCTGCCGACATTAAGTTATGTCGATATTTCGCGTCAGGAACGATTAACTCAGATGATGACGCGCTGGCCGCTGCTGGCCGAATTGGCGCAGATAACGGGGAGTCGCTAGTTTATGCCAGTGATTGCTCTGCAGGGTCTGCGAGGCGGAATGGGCACGACGTCAGTGACGGCGGCGCTCGCCTGGGCATTACAACAGTTGGGTGAATCGGTGCTGGCGATTGATTTCGCGCCGGATAATCTGTTACGCCTGCATTTTAATATGCCGTTTGGGCTGGCGCGCGGCTGGGCCCGTGCTGAGCAAGACGGCGGCGACTGGCAGCAGGGCGCGATGCGCTATTGCGAAAAGCTCGACTTTCTTCCTTTTGGCCGGCTAACGGCCACGGAACGACTGAATCTGCAATCCCCCGCCCACTGGCAAGATAGGCTGGCGCAGTTGGCCGCCAGTGGTCAATATCACTGGATCCTGCTCGACGTGCCGGCGGACGACAGCGTACTGGCGCGTCAGGCGTTGGCGCTGGCAGACAGCATCTTCATGCTGATCGCCCCGGACGCCAACTGCCAAATCCGCCTGCATCAACAGGCGTTGCCGGAAGGCTGCCGCTTTCTGATTAACCAATATTTCGCTGCCAGCCAGTTGCAGCAGGATTTGCATCAGTTGTGGTTGCAAACTCTGGGCGGCTTGTTGCCGGTGGCTATCCACCGCGATGAGGCGATGGCCGAGGCAATGGCGGTGAAGCAGCCGTTGGGCGAGTACCGCCCGGAAAGTCTGGCTGCCGATGAGGTGCTGACGCTGGCCAACTGGTGTCTGATCAATCTCAAGGATGCGGCACCATGAGCCGGGTGATGAGTCTGTTGCTGGTGCCGCCGGTCCATCAGGCGGTGCAGATGCGCTATCGAACCTACCGCCGTAACGGATCCTCGGCCTTTAGCGCTTTCTTTGCCACGCTGTTGGTGGCGGTGGGCTGGGTTTTCCTGCGTTTTGAATCCCCGGACTGGCAGCGGGTGCGCGCCAGCCGCGCCTATTGGTTCCCGCATTTATCCTTCAGCCGCCCGCGCCCTGCGGATGGGCTGCGTTATCTGTTGCAGGGGCTTTGGCTGCTGCTGTTTCGTACCGGCCGCGCGCCGATGGGCCGTCATTATTTCGCCGGTTGGCACCGTCTGCAACTGCGTTACGCCAACTGGCTGCAAAGGCTCCCGCACCGGTTGCAAAGCGCCGGGGTAGAGCAGCGTTCGGTGGAACGCCTGAGCCAGATGAGCCGGCGCATGCGCCGCGTGCTGTTTATTCTTGTCGGCGTGCTGGCGGCGATCCTCGCCATGCTGTGCATTTCGCAACCCTTCGATTTGCCGGCGCAGTTTGTGTTTGTGGTGCTGCTGTGGGGCATTGCGATGGTGGTGCGCCGGGTACCGGGCCGTTTGCCGGGGCTGATGCTGATCGTACTGTCGCTGACTGTTTCCTGCCGCTACCTTTGGTGGCGCTACACCGCCACGCTGAACTGGGACGATCCGCTCAGCCTGACCTGCGGCCTGCTGCTGCTGGCGGCGGAAACCTATGCCTGGGTGGTGTTGGTTCTGGGCTATTTCCAGACCGTCTGGCCGCTTAACCGCCAGCCGGTGCCGCTGCCTGCCGACAGCGCGACCTGGCCGACGATCGATCTGATGGTGCCGACTTACAACGAAGATCTTGGGGTGGTGAAACCGACGATCTACGCCGCGCTGGGTATCGATTGGCCGAAAGAGAAGGTCAATATCTACCTCCTCGATGACGGCAACCGACCGGAATTCAAAGCCTTCGCCGAAGAGGTGGGGGTGAAGTATATCGCCCGGCCGACCCATGAGCATGCCAAGGCCGGTAACATCAACAACGCGCTGAAGCAGGCCACCGGCGAGTTTGTGGCGATCTTCGACTGCGACCACGTACCGACCCGCTCCTTCCTGCAATTGACCATGGGCTGGTTCTTCAAAGACAAGAAGCTGGCGATGTTGCAGACCCCACATCACTTCTTTTCGCCGGATCCGTTTGAGCGCAACCTCGGGCGTTTCCGCCAGACCCCGAACGAAGGCACGCTGTTCTACGGCCTGGTGCAGGACGGCAACGATATGTGGGACGCGACCTTCTTCTGCGGCTCTTGCGCCATCCTGCGCCGCAGTGCGCTGGATGAGATAGGCGGCATCGCGGTGGAAACCGTCACCGAAGATGCCCACACCTCGTTGCGTTTGCATCGTCGCGGGCACACCTCGGCCTATATCCGTATTCCGCAGGCCGCCGGGCTGGCGACCGAAAGCCTGTCGGCGCACATTGGCCAGCGCATTCGTTGGGCGCGCGGCATGGTGCAGATTTTCCGGTTGGATAACCCGCTGTTCGGCAAGGGGCTGAAACTGGCGCAGCGGCTGTGTTACGCCAACGCCATGTTGCACTTCTTGTCCGGTATTCCGCGGCTGATTTTCCTCACCGCGCCTTTGGCGTTCCTGTTGCTGCACGCCTATATCATTTTCGCCCCTGCGCTGGCGATCGCGCTCTATGTGTTGCCGCATATGATCCATGCCAGCCTGACCAACTCGCGCATTCAGGGTAAATACCGTCACTCTTTCTGGAGCGAAATCTACGAGACCGTGCTGGCCTGGTATATCGCCCGCCCTACCACGGTGGCGCTGTTCAATCCGCACAAGGGTAAATTCAACGTGACCGCCAAAGGCGGGCTGGTGGAAGAGGAACATGTCGATTGGGTGATTACCCGTCCTTACATGTTCCTGGTGGTGCTCAATCTGGCCGGCCTGATCTTCGGCGCCTGGCGGATGGCCTACGGTCCGACGGACGAAGTCATGACGGTGATCGTCAGCCTGGTGTGGGTGCTATACAACATGACGATTCTCGGCGGCGCGGTGGCGGTGGCTGTAGAGGCCAAGCAGGTGCGCCAGGCGCACCGCGTGGAGATTGCCATGCCGGCCGCGATAGCCCGCGCCGATGGTCATCTGTTTCCTTGCACGCTGCGCGACTATTCCGACGGCGGGGTAGGGATTGAAATGCGCGTGTCGGATGCGCTGAAAGACGGCGACAAGGCATCGCTGCTGCTAAAACGCGGCCAGCAGGAATACAGCTTCCCGTGCGTGGTCACGCGCGCCTTCGGCAGTAAGGTGGGGATCCGCATGGTCGATCTCACCACCCGTGAACATATTGATTTTATTCAGTGCACCTTTGCCCGCGCCGATACCTGGGCGCTGTGGCAGGACGGGTTCCCTGAAGATAAACCGATCGAAAGCCTGCGCGACGTTCTGGCGCTGGGCTTCCGGGGTTACCTGCGCATGGCGGACTATGCGCCGCCGATGGTGCGCAGCCTGCTGGTCGGATTCACGACGATGATTGCGTGGATAGCGTCATTCATCCCGCACGGTGTTGGCAGGAACCCGGCTTTCAGCCAAAAAGAGACAGTGGTATAGGCAAACCGCCCCGTTCACTTGCCTGGCTCCCAGGCTCTAACATTGATGATGATACGATGACGAGAAAAATAACCTGGTTTACCGCCCTGGCCTTAGGCATCAGCACCCTGTCTCAGGCTGAAACCGCCACCGCGCCGACCGTCGTCGCGCCACCGGCGAGTGTACCGGCCGATGCACCGGTCACCACGCCCATGGGAACGGCCGCACCGCAGGATGCGAATGCGCCGGTCCGCGACGTGCAATTGCCGTTTGCCCAGATAGCACCGCCGCCGGGGACCTTTACCCTGCGCGGCACCCGACCGGATGGCCAGGTTGAGTTCGGCGTCCGCAGTGACGAAGTGGTGTCGCAGGCGACGCTCGATCTGGAGTTCACGCCTTCGCCGTCGCTGATCCCGGTGGAGTCGCACGTCAAGGTGTACCTCAATGACGAATTGATGGGCGTGACCCCCCTCACTAAAGAGCAGCTCGGCAAGCCAAATCGTATCCAGATGGCGATCGACCCGCGCTATATCACCGATTTTAACCGCGTGCGGTTGGTGTTCGTCGGCCATTACCAGAACATCTGCGAAAACCCGGCCAACAGTACGCTGTGGCTCGACGTCAGCAAGTCCAGCTCGCTGAATTTGCGTTTCCAGACGCTGCCATTGAAAAACGAGCTGTCGCATTTCCCGGAACCCTTCCTGGACAGCCGCGACAACCGGTCGTTGACGTTGCCGATGGTGTTCGCCGGTTCGCCGGACCTCACTCAGCAGCGTGCGGCGGGTATGTTGGCCTCGTGGTTCGGCAGCAAGGCGCAGTGGCGCGGCCAGTCGTTCCCGACGTTGTATAACAAACTGCCGGACCAGCACGCCATCGTCTTCGCCACCAATAAACAGCGCCCGGATTTCCTGCGCGATTACCCGGCGGTCAACGGGCCAACGGTGGAGATGATCAGCCATCCCGACAATCCCTACGTCAAACTGCTGCTGGTGCAGGGGCGCGATGACAACGATTTGATCACCGCGGTAAAAGGCATTGCGCAGGGCAACATTCTGTTCCGCGGCCAGAACGTCACGGTGGATAAGGTTGAACAACTGGCGCCGCGCACGCCATACGATGCGCCTAATTGGGTGCGCACCGATCGGCCAATGACCTTTGCCGAGTTGCAACAGTACGCCGAACAGCTGCAAACCAGCGGTATCGAGCCTGGCCCGATCTCGCTGACCATGAACCTGCCGCCGGATCTGTTCCTGATCCGCAGCACCGGCATCGATATGCACCTGAAATACCGCTATACCGCGCCGCGCATTCAGGACGGCTCGCGCCTGAGCGTTAGCCTGAACAACCAGTTCGTGCAGGCCTATTCGCTGGTGCCGGAACACGAACAGGGCGCTCAGCTGCTGCGTCTGCCGCTGACCCAGGGGCTGATCGACTCCGACAAGAGCGTCAATATTCCGGCGCTGCGGTTGGGTGCCAGCAACCAGATGCGGTTCGACTTTGATTACACCACGCTGTTGGCCAGTGGGGCGGAAGGGCGTTGCGAGACGTATTCGTTCACTCAAAACCACGCGGTCATCGACGGTTCGTCGACCATTGATTTCTCCGGTTACCGTCACTTTATGGCGATGCCGGATCTGCGTGCCTTCGCCAATGCCGGTTTCCCGTTCAGCCGTCTGGCCGATCTGTCGCAGACGCTGGTGCTGGTCAACAAACAGCCGCAGCCGGCGCAGGTCAGCGCCATGCTGAACGCACTGGGGATCATCGGCGCCCAAACCGGTTACCCGGCGTTGGCAATGACGCTGAGTGACGATTGGTCGCAGGCCAAAGATCGCGATGCCGATATTCTGATGATCGGCACTATCCCGCCGGAACTGCGGGACGACAAAAAAATCAGTCTGCTGGTGGATGCCACCCAAAGTTGGGTGAAACAGCCAACGCGTCAGTTGCCGCTGCCGGCCATGGAGGTGCTGCCGGAGGACACCAAACCCGACAGCCAGACCACCATCAGTTCCGAAGGCGCGATGTCGGCGATTATCGGCGTGCAGTCGCCGTTTAACGATCAGCGCAGCATTGTGGCGCTGCTGGCCGACAGCCCGCGCGGCTATGATCTGCTGAACACGGCGCTGTTGGATAGCGGCAAGCGTGCGGCGGTGTTTGGCTCGGTGGCGGTGATCCGCGAATCGGGGGTGAACAGCCTGCGCGTAGGCGACGTTTATTATGTCGGTCACCTGCCGTGGTGGGAGCGCATCTGGCACGCGTTGTCGACCCATCCGGTGTTGCTGGCGGTGATTGCGGTGGCGGTGGTGGTGATTCTGGCGCTGATGCTGTGGCGTGGTCTGAAAGCCTTTAGTCGCCGTCGCCTGTCGCCTGAAGATCGGGATTAATCACCATGTCTGCAACGCTGAAACGCCTGACGTTCGGTATGCTGCTGCTGTGCGCATTCGGCGCGGCGGCGGCCTGCGAGTGGCCGGCCTGGCAACAGTACAAACAGTTTTACATCAGCGACGAAGGACGGGTGATCGACCCGAGCAGCCCGAACCGCATCACCACCTCGGAGGGGCAGAGCTACGGCCTGTTCTTCGCCTTGGTGGCGAACGATCGGCCGACGTTCGACAAGCTGCTGGAGTGGACTGAAAACAACCTGGCGGCGGGCGATCTCAGCGCCCATTTGCCCGCCTGGCTGTGGGGCGAGGACGATAAAAAACGCTGGACGGTGCTGGACACGAATACGGCGTCCGATGCCGATCTGTGGATTGCCTACAATCTGCTGGAAGCCGGTCGTTTGTGGAAAAGCCGGCGTTATCAAACCCTGGGTACGCTGCTGTTGCAGCGTATCGGCCGTGAAGAAGTGGCCGATATCCCCGGGCTGGGGCTGATGCTGCTGCCGGGTAAGGTCGGGTTCGTGGCGCAAGATCGCTGGCGGCTCAATCCGAGCTACCTGCCGCCGCAACTGCTGGCGCGTTTTGCCGCCCTGAACGGCCCATGGCGAGCGATGCAGAAAACCAATCAGCGGTTGTTGCTGGAAACCGCACCGCACGGCTTCTCCCCGGATTGGGTGGTGTGGCAGGCCGGCAAAGGCTGGCAACCTGATACCGTGAAACCGGATGTCGGCAGTTACGACGCCATCCGGGTTTATCTGTGGGTCGGTATGTTGGCGGACGATGACGAGCATAAAGCTGCATTGGTCAAACAGCTGCTGCCGATGGCGCAATCGACCGCTCAACAGGGCGTTCCGCCGGAAAAAACCGACACCGCCAGCGGCAAAACCAGCGGCGACGGCCCGGTGGGTTTCTCCGCGGCCATGCTGCCGATGCTGGCCAATCAAACGGCTGCGCTGGACGTCCAGCGCCAACGCATCAATCAACACCCTCCGGGCGACGATGCCTATTTCAGCGCCTCTTTGACGCTGTTCGGCCAGGGATGGGATCAACAACGTTATCGTTTTAATCGGCAGGGTGAACTTCAACCCGCCTGGGGCGGCCAATGCGTAACTTCAAAATAAACTGGCTGGGTCTGGTGCCTTTAAGCCTGGCAATGCTGCCGCAGGCGCAGGGGGCGGAAGCCGTCGCGCCGGAACAGTGGTTGCTGGAACAGGTGCGCGTCGGGGAGGCCAGTAACAAGGATGAACTGGTGCGCCAGTCGCTTTATCGGCTTGAACTGATGGATCCGAATAACCCGGACGTGATTTCGGCGCGCATGCGCCTGGCGTTGCGGCAGGGCAATCAGGCGCTGGCGCAGCAGCAACTGGATAAGCTCAAGCAGATTGCGCCGCAGTCCAGCGCTTATCGCCAGGCGGAAATGAACATGCTGCTGACCCAGCCGGAAACCCGCCAAAAACTGCAACAGGCGCGGCTGATGGCTACCGCCGGCCGTTTGCCGGAGGCGAAAGCGCAGTATGACGACCTGTTCCATGGCGATCCGCCGACGCTGGAACTGGCGGTGGAATACTGGCGTCTGGTTGCTCGTTTGCCGGGTCAGCAAGCGGCTGCACTGAAGCAGTTACAGTCATTGGATCAACGCTATTCCGGTAACGTGCCGCTGCGCATGTCGCTGGCGCGGATGCTGTTCAGCCAGGATCGTGACGCGCAGGCTTATGATTTACTGCAAAAAGTGGCCGCCGATCCCGCCGGACGCGGCGATGCCGCCGATCTGTGGCTGGAAAAGGTCAAAGCCATGCCGGTCAGCCCGCAAAGCGTAGCGGCCCTCAACCGATTCCTCGGCGTATTTGAAACCGGCGATCAGGCGGTGAGCGCCCGGCAGGAACTGGCCCGGCAGCAAGCGTTATTGTCGGATCCCACCTATCTGGCGCGGGTGCGCGGGTTGGCGCAGGTGGACAAGGGCGGCAGCCGTGCGGCGATCCCCGAACTGAAAAAAGCGCTGGCGGCCTCGCCCAATGATGCCGAAGTGCTGGGGGCGCTGGGCCAGGCCTATTCACGCGCCGGTAATCGCCCACAGGCGTTGAGCTTGTTCCGTCAGGCGCTGCAGGCCGATAAAGGTGGCAATAACAGCAGTAAATGGCAGAGCCTGATTAAGAGCAACGCTTACTGGCTGGCGATTGACGAAGGCGACAAGGCGCTGAAAGCCGGCAATCTGGCATTGGCTCAGCAGAAATACCAGCAGGCGGGCCAGATTGACGGCCGCGACAGCAGTGCGGCGCTCGGCCTGGGTGACGTTGCGGTGGCGCGTAAAGATGACGCCGTTGCGGAACGTTATTATCAGCAGGCGCTAAGGCTGGAGCCGGGTAACGGCAGTGCGGTGCGCGGTCTGGTGAATATCTACCAGCGTCAGTCGCCGGAAAAGGCGCTGGCCTATCTCAATAGCCTGCCGCGCAGCCAGCAAAACAAGCTGCGCAGTACGCTCGACGGCCTGCAGCTCGATATGCTTAAACAGCAGGCTGACGACTTGGCCGGGCAGCAGCAATGGTCTCAGGCGGCGGAAAAATACCGCCGCGCCCAGTTGATGGACCCTGATGACGTCTGGCTGACCTATCACTATGCGCAGACGCTGCGTCAGGCCGGGCAACCGCAGCAGGCGGACGCCTTGTTCAGTCGGTTGGCGCAGAAACAGCGTGACAACCCGCAGCAGGCCTATGCCTATGCGTTATACCTCTCCGGCAGCGATCGCGACCGGCAGGCATTGGCGCAACTGAATACCTTGCCCGCCGCGCAGTGGAACGACAACATGCGCGAGCTGGCGCAGCGGCTGAAAATGCTGGCGACGCTGGAACAGGCCGAACGGCTGCGTGCGGCAGGCGACGAACCTGGCGCGGTAGCCTACCTGCGCCGACAACCGGCGGATACCCGTATCGACCTTCAGTTGGCCGATTGGGCGCTGGCGCGGGGTGAATATGATGCCGCGCTGGCCGATTATCAGCGGGTGCGGGCCCGTGAGCCGAACAACCCGGATGCGCGGTTGGGTGAGATTGAGGCCTATGTGGCACAGGGCAAACTCAGCGAAGCGCGTCAGCGCCTGCAAACCGAACCGCAGGAGCCGGAACCTTCCAGCAATAGCGGGCGGCGAGTGGCCAATGCCTGGTATGCCGTTGGGGAGCCGCAGAAAGCGAGCGATATCTTTACCCGGCTGAAAACGGCGGCGCAGCAGGAGCCGGCGGGGCAGGCGAAAGCGCTGATTTACCGCGACGCGGCCAGAATTGAACGTGAACAGCGGCAGCCGGAATTGGCGCAACAGGATTATAAGCAGGCGATGGTCGCCAGCGGCATTACGCCAACTGTGCCGCAGGATAACGACAGTTACACTTATCTGACGCGCAACAACCCGAGTGACGACTGGCTCAAGCGCGGCATTCGAGCAGACGCGGCGGATTTGTACCGCCAGCAGGATGTCAACGTCACGCTCGATCACGATTACTGGCGTTCCAGCGGTACCGGCGGCATCTCCGACTACAAAGCGCACGACACCATGTTGCAGGTGGACATGCCGCTGTACGACGGGCGGGCCTTCTTGCGGACCGATACCGTGCAGCTGGATGCCGGCAGTTTCTCCTCCGACAGCAGCGGCAAATATTACGAAACCTTCGGCACCTGCCATACCCAGGGCTGCAGCGGCGATGAACATCAGAAAACCACCGGCACCAGCGTGGCGGCCGGTTGGAAAAACGACCGCTGGGCAGGGGACATTGGCACCACGCCGATGGGCTTTGAGGTGGTCGACTGGGTAGGCGGGCTGGCCTACAGCAATGACTGGAACCACATTGGCTGGACGCTGGCGGCGTCACGCCGGCCGATTTCCAGCTCGCTGCTGGCGTTTGGCGGCACTAAGGATCCGAACACCGGCACCACCTGGGGCGGCGTGCGTGCCACCGGGGTGAGCCTTAGCGCCAGCTACGATCGCGGCGAAGCGCACGGCGTCTGGGCTGACCTCAGCGCGCACCAACTGACCGGCAAAAACGTCGAAGATAACCAGCGCGAGCGCTTTATGGCCGGTTATTACTACAAGCTGATCAACGAAGATAACCGCCGCGTCACCGTCGGGCTGAACACCATGCTGTGGCACTATCAAAAGGATTTGAGCGGTTACTCGCTCGGCCAAGGGGGGTATTACAGCCCGCAGCAATATATGTCGCTGGCGGTGCCGGTAAACTATCGCCAGCGTACCGAGAACTGGTCGTGGGAACTGGGCGGATCGGTATCGCTGTCCCATTCGAAAACCAACAGCCAACGGCGTTATCCGCTGCAGGGACTGATACCGGATTCATTGCCGGACAAGTTCGCGGTGGAAGATGGCAGCTCCTCTTCCGGCGTTGGTTATACTTTGCGGGCCATCGTTGAGCGCCGTCTCAGTTCGCACTGGACACTGGGCGCCGGCATTGATATTCAGCAGGCGAAAGATTATACACCGAGCCATGCATTGATTTATCTCCGCTATTCGTTGGCTGGCTGGCAGGGCGATCTCGATTTGCCGCCGCAGCCGCTCACGCCTTACGCAGACTTCAAATAACCCGGCTCAGTCAGATTCGGAGTGTCGTACACAGGGTAGTTTTGCTACCCTGTGTTAAGGCTGCGTCCTGCCATTTTCCGCCACCGGCACGCATGTGCCGGGGCGAGATAGGGCCTTTCGATTAAGAAAAGACTGAAACCCGCAGTTTTCTTGGTTCTGCCATGGGTATGGCAAGATAAAAACGGCAGACAATCGAGTATACTCGGACCGGTCCGAAGGGGGGGTAGAATGCTTCTTAACCTCTTTTTTATTTCAGCCCGAATTAGCGGAGAGCAGGTTTGCGGGTCAGGCGTTCATTAACGATTAAACAGATGGCAACGGTGTCCGGCGTGGCGCTGGTGACGATCTGCATATTTATCGTGATCCAGTTATTCCACTTTGTGCAGCAGCGCAGGGATGACTATGCCCAGCAACTGGAAAACATTGCGCATTCCGTACGCCAACCGCTAGCGGAAGCCGTACTGCGCATGGACGTGCCGGAAACCAAGCGGGTGCTGAATACCCTGCTGCCGGTGGGCATATTGACCCGTGCGGATATCGTGCTGCCGAATGAATTTCAGGCACTGCACGCCAACTTCCCGCCGGAACGCCCGGTGCCTACGTTGATCGCCCGTCTCTTCGAACTGCCGATCCAAATTTCCGTTCCGCTCTATTCGCTGGAGCGCGTGCCCGCCAATCCGCAGCCTCTGGCCTATCTGGTGCTGCAGGCCGATTCGTTTCGCATGTACCAATTCATTCTCAGCATGTTGTCGACCATGCTGTCGACCTATTTGCTGCTGGCGTTGATTCTGTCGGTCGCCATCAGCTGGTGTATGAACCGGCTGATGGTGCATCCGCTGCGCGCCATGGCGAAAGAGCTGGAAAATATTTCGCAGGACGAAGCGCCGTATCACCAACTGATGCTGCCGGCCCTGCACCAGGACGATGAACTGGGGTTGCTGGTGCGCAATTACAACCGCAATCAGCAGCGGCTGGCCAAAGCCTATGCCGAGATGAGCCGCCTGAGCACGCGCCACCCGGTAACCGGGCTACCTAACCAGGCGCTGTTTACCGCCTTGCTGGAACAGCATATCGCCTCCAGCCTGCGGCCCGATCGTTTTAACCTGCTGGTCATCGGCATTGAGACGCTGCATGAGGCATCCGGCGTGCTCAATCCGGCGATGCGCGAAGCGCTGTTGCTGGCGTTGGCGAAGAAGCTGCGTGAATGTCTTGATGAGAATGGCGTGCTGGCGCAGTTGAGCCACACCGAGTTCGCTATTTTGGCCAAAGGTATCGAGCGACCGTTCCACGCCATGCAGTTGGCGCGCCGTATCATGGCGCAGATCAATGCGCCGCTGAGCCTGCAGGAAATGCCGTTGCGGCCAAGCGCCAGCATCGGCATCGCCCACTATCTCAATGTCGGGGAGAGTGCGGAACAGCTGCTGCGCAGCGCCACTTCGGCGATGATGTCGGCGCATCGTGAAGGCAAGAACCAGATCCTGTTCTTTGAGCCAAGCCTGACGGAACGCACCCAAAAGCGCCTGACGCAGGAAAGTGAAATCCTGCACGCCATTGAGCAACGCCGCTTCACCCTGTTTTTGCAGCCGCAGATGGACATGCAGTCCAATGCGGTGATCGGCGCCGAGGCGCTGCTGCGCTGGCAGCAGTACGACGGCAGTTTTACTCTGCCGGCAGACGTCATTCCGTTAGCCGAGGTGCTTGGCGTGATTGTGCCGCTCGGCAACTGGGTGCTGGAGGAGTCCTGCCGCATTCTGGCGGACTGGCAGAACAGAGGCATTACGCTGCCGTTGGCGGTCAACATTTCCGCCACCCAGATGCAGCATGAAGACTTTATTCCACACCTGAAGAGCATGTTGGCGCAGCATCATATTGATCCGCGCAAGCTGCTGCTGGAAATTACCGAAACGGTGCGCATTGACGATCTCGATCGCGCGTTGGCGTTGTTGCGGGAACTGCACGACTTGGGGCTGTCGATTGCGCTGGACGATTTTGGTATGGGATATTCCAGCCTTAATTACCTTAACCGCCTGAAATGCCTGCCGATCGATTTGATTAAAATCGACAAGAGTTTTATTCAGGGATTGCCGGCGGATGACGCGATGGTGCGTATCGTCAGTTCGATTTCTGAGGTGCTGCATCTGCCGGTGATGGCTGAAGGCGTCGAAAATGCCGGGCAGCGCGACTGGCTGTTGCAGCACGGTATTCACAGTGGTCAGGGGTTCCTGTTTGCCCGTCCGTTGCCGCGCGCGGAATTTGAAGCGCAGTTCTGCCAACCGCCCGCTTAAACTCTTCGCCTTTGCCTTTCTCTTCGGGCGGCGCGTGCGTCGCCCGTTGCCTATCCTGCCCAAAAAGCGTTGATTATCAGCTACCCCTTTTGCGTTAGTGCAAAGAAATAGTTACGCAATTCGCCGCCTTACATTCGGGCTGGCGCGTTTCAGCTCTTAAATTCGTATCAACATGTGTCTGTGGCTGCAACAAATTATTTCCATGTTGTTATGTGGGTGTTATTTTCCGCGCAAGCGATGAACAGGCGAGATAACTAGACTACCGCCTGGTGCGTGTCTTCCCCCCCAAAGGATGTTCATATGAAAATCACTATCTTTAAGAGCCTCTATTTTCAGGTGCTGACGGCGATTACGCTGGGCGTCCTGCTTGGCCATTTCTATCCTGAGATTGGCGCACAGATGAAACCTCTGGGCGATGGATTCGTTAAGCTGATCAAGATGATCATTGCGCCGGTGATTTTCTGTACCGTGGTGACCGGTATCGCGGGCATGGAGAGCATGAAAGCCGTAGGCCGCACCGGTGCTATCGCACTGCTCTATTTTGAAATTGTCAGCACCCTGGCGCTGCTGATTGGCCTGCTGATCGTCAACGTGGTACAGCCGGGTGCGGGGATGAACATCGATCCGGGTACGCTGGATGCCAAAGCGGTGGCGGTATACGCCGAACAGGCTCAGCAGCAGGGTATCGTTCCGTTCCTGCTGGACATCATTCCCGGCAGCGTCATCGGCGCTTTCGCCAGCGGCAACATTCTGCAGGTGCTGCTGTTTGCCGTGCTGTTCGGTTTCGCCCTGCATCGCCTGGGTGATAAAGGCCAGTTGATCTTCAACGTGATCGACAGCTTCTCGCGCGTTATTTTCGGCATCATCAATATGATCATGCGCCTGGCACCGCTGGGTGCTTTCGGGGCAATGGCGTTCACCATCGGCAAGTATGGCGTGGGTACGCTGCTGCAACTCGGCCAGTTGATTGCCTGCTTCTATATTACCTGCGTGCTGTTCGTGGTGGTGGTGCTTGGCACCATTGCTCGCGCCAATGGTTTCAGCATTTTCAAATTTGTTCGCTATATCAAAGAAGAGTTGCTGATTGTGCTCGGGACTTCTTCTTCCGAGTCGGTGCTGCCGCGCATGCTCGACAAAATGGAAAAGTTGGGCTGTAAAAAATCTGTGGTGGGGTTGGTTATCCCGACCGGTTATTCCTTTAACCTGGACGGCACCTCGATCTACCTGACCATGGCGGCGGTATTTATCGCTCAGGCGACCAATACCCATATGGATATCGTGCATCAGGTGACTCTGCTGGTGGTGCTGTTGCTGTCCTCGAAAGGGGCTGCCGGGGTGACCGGTAGCGGCTTTATCGTGTTGGCTGCCACCATTTCAGCAGTGGGCCATCTGCCGCTGGCCGGCCTGGCGTTGATTCTGGGCATTGACCGCTTTATGTCCGAAGCCCGCGCGCTGACCAATCTGGTCGGTAACGGCGTGGCAACCGTGGTAGTGGCGAAATGGTGCAAACAGCTGGATGAAAAACAGCTGAAAGACACCTTGTCCAACAAGCACGGCGGAGGTGCCGATAAAACACTGCCTTCTGCATGATTTTAGCTTCAAATCACCGGCTGCGGCCGTGGCCGGTGATGTTTTATTCCTCCGAGTAACTCATTCTTGCATTAAAAACCCGACTATCCATTATTTTTCACTTCAATGAGTGACATCCGCAAAGGCATGCGGTCTAACAGAGTGGTACACTTTCCGCTTTCCGCCCCACTGTGAAACTCAGGGCGTATTTGTAGGCTGTACGACACAGCCTAATATTCCGGTGAATGGAATATCCGCATTTGTATACAGAAATTGGATAGTAATTAAGTAGGGGTTCACATGCAGGGCACCAGAATTCATCTTATAGTCGGTGGGCTGTTGTTGGCTGCCGCCAACGGCAGCGTGCAGGCTGAAGCACTACAACCCGATCCTGCCTGGCAGCAGGGTAAGCTCGACAACGGGTTTTCATGGCAGATACTTGATACGCCGCAGCGACCGAGCGATCGCGTCGAGCTGCGGTTGATGGTCAATACCGGCTCGCTGGTGGAGTCTTCCCAGCAGATCGGTTTTGCGCACCTGCTGCCGCGCCTGTCGCTGGCGCGCAGCGAAAGCTTTACGCCTCCGCAGTTGCGCTCGCTGTGGCAACAGAGTGTGGACAGCGAGCGGCCTTTGCCGCCGGCGATCAGCTCTACGATTTCACCCTTTAACAACCTCAGCCTGCCGAATAACCGCCCAGATTTGCTGAAAGAAGCGCTGGCGTGGCTTTCCGATACCACCGGCAAACTGGCGATCGACGAACATACCGTGCATGCGGTGATGAACTCCAGCGTCGACCCGGTCGGTACTTTCCCGCCGAACCCCAAAGATGCCTGGTGGCGTTATCGCCTGAAAGGCTCGACGCTGCTGGCGCACGATCCGGCCCAGCCGGTGAAACGGCCGGTGAATATCGATCAACTGAAGAAGTTCTACCAGCAATGGTACACGCCGGATGCGATGACGCTGTACGTGGTGGGTAAAGTGGACAGCCGCAGCCTGGGCGAGCAAATCAACAAAGCTTTCTCGCCGCTGAAAGGGAAACGCGAAACGCCGGCAACCATGCCGACGTTGACGCCGTTGCCGCCGCAGCCGGTCAGCCTGATCAGCGAGCAGGTGAAGCAGGATACGTTGTCGATCATGTGGGACGCGCCATGGCACCCGATCCGCGATTCGCAGAACCTTAGCCGTTACTGGCGCAGCGACATCGCCCGCGAGGCCCTGTTCTGGCATCTTCAGCAGGTGCTGGAAAAGAGTGACCAGAAAAACCTGCATCTGGGCTTCGATTGCCGCGTGCAGTACCAGCGTGGCCAGTGCGGCATTCACCTTGATACGCCGAACAACAATCTGAACAACAGCCTGGGCTTTATCGCCCGCGAGTTGGTCAACGTGCGTAACAATGGGTTGTCGCAGGACGAGTTTAACGGCCTGTTGGCGCAGAAGAACGATCAACTGAGCAAGTTGTTCGCCACCTACGCCCGCACCGACACTGACGTGCTGATGAGCCAGCGTCTGCGTTCGCAACAAAGCGGCGTTGTGGACATCGCGCCGGAACAGTATCAGAAGCTGCGTCAGGAGTTCCTCTCCGGATTAACGCTGGAAGCGCTGAACCAGGAGCTGAAGCTTCAGCTCTCGCAGGATGCGACGTTGGTATTGATGCAGCCGAAGGGCGAGCCGGAAATGAGCATGAAGCAGTTACAGGAAACCTATAACGGCATTATGGCACCGGCACCGGCGGTGGTGACGGAAGAGGCCAAGCCGACCGACACCGCTCCGGCACCGGAGACCAGCGCACAGTAAAAGCGGAGGGGGCGGTCAGCCCCCTCAGTTGCGGTACAGCACCTTGATGATGTGGTAGCCGAACTGGGTTTTCACCGGACCATAAGGTTTCAGCAACGGGATGCTGAACACCGCTTTATCAAAGGCCGCCACCATGGTGCCCTTGTTGAATTCGCCCAATGCGCCGCCGTTGCGCTTTGACGGGCAGCTTGAATATTTGCGCGCCAGCGTGTCGAAGCTGACGCCGCGCTTAAGCTTGGCCAGCAGATCGTTGGCCAGTTTTTCGTTATCTACCAGAATGTGCAGGGCGCACGCCGTCTTTGCCATGGTATTGCCTTATCGATACAGAAATTGTGCCGAGTATACCCGTTAAATCTCATCGGCGCTTTCTGCTACAATCCCCTTCCACGTGATAAAGTCGAGCAATAAAGCGCCATGCGATTAAACCCCAGCCAACAACAAGCCGTCGAATTCGTTACCGGGCCTTGCCTGGTGCTGGCCGGTGCAGGTTCCGGCAAGACGCGCGTCATCACCAATAAAATCGCTCACCTGATCCACAACTGTGGGTATCAGGCGCGGCATATCGCCGCCGTGACCTTTACCAACAAGGCGGCGCGTGAGATGAAAGAGCGTGTGGCGCAAACCATGGGGCGCAAAGAAGCGCGTGGGCTGATGATTTCCACTTTCCACACGCTGGGCCTGGAAATCATCAAGCGTGAATACGCTGCGCTGGAGATGAAGTCCAACTTCTCGCTGTTTGACGATCAGGATCAGCTGGCGTTGTTGAAAGAGCTGACCGAAAAATGGCTGGAGAATGATAAAACGCTGGTGGCGCAGCTGATCTCCACTATCTCCAACTGGAAAAATGACCTGGTCGATCCCAAAAAGGCCATGGAGCTGGCGCGCTCCGAGCGCGACAAGCTGTTCGCTCATTGCTACGGCCTGTATCACGCCCATATGAGGGCGTGTAACGTGCTGGATTTCGACGATTTGATCCTGCTGCCGACCTTACTGCTGCAGCGTAATGAAGAAGTGCGCGAGCGTTGGCAAAACCGTATTCGTTACCTGCTGGTGGATGAGTATCAGGATACCAATACCAGCCAGTATGAACTGGTAAAACTGCTGGTGGGTAACCGCGCGCGCTTTACCGTGGTGGGGGACGATGACCAGTCGATCTACTCCTGGCGCGGCGCGCGGCCGCAAAATCTGGTGCTGCTGAAGGAAGACTTCCCGGCGCTGCAGGTGATCAAGCTGGAGCAGAACTACCGCTCCAGCGAACGTATCCTGAAAGCGGCGAATATTCTGATCGCCAATAACCCGCACGTATTTGAAAAACGGCTATTTTCCGAGTTGGGTTACGGTGAAGAGCTGAAAGTGGTGACTGCGAATAACGAGGATCACGAGGCCGAGCGAGTCGTGGGGGAACTGATTGCCCACCACTTTGTGAAGAAAACCAATTACGGCGATTATGCGATCCTTTATCGCGGTAACCATCAGTCGCGGCTGTTTGAAAAAATGCTGATGCAGAACCGTATTCCTTACAAGATTTCTGGTGGCACCTCGTTTTTCTCGCGGCCGGAAATCAAGGATCTGCTGGCCTATCTGCGCGTGCTGACCAACCAGGATGACGACAGCGCTTTCCTGCGTATCGTCAATACGCCAAAGCGTGAAATTGGCCCGGCGACGTTGCAAAAACTGGGTGAGTGGGCCAATCAGCGCAACAAAAGCCTGTTTCGCGCCAGTTTCGATCTGGGCCTGAGCCAGCATTTGACCGGCCGCGGGCTGGAGTCTCTGCAACGCTTCACCCATTGGCTGGACGGTATCGCCCAACTGGCGGAGCGTGAGCCGGTGGCCGCGGTGCGCGATCTGATCCACGGTGTGGATTATGAAAGCTGGCTGTTTGAAACGTCACCCAGCCCAAAAGCCGCCGAAATGCGCATGAAAAACGTCAACACGCTGTTTGGCTGGATGACGGAAATGCTCGAAGGGAGCGAGCTGGATGAGCCAATGACGCTGACCCAGGTGGTGACGCGCTTTACCCTGCGGGACATGATGGAACGCGGTGAAAGCGATGAAGAGCTGGATCAGGTTCAATTGATGACTCTGCATGCCTCCAAAGGGCTGGAGTTCCCTTATGTGTTCCTGGTGGGGATGGAGGAGGGATTATTGCCGCATCAGAGCAGCATCGATGAGGATAATGTCGATGAAGAGCGGCGTTTGGCCTATGTGGGGATCACCCGCGCCCAAAAAGAGCTGATTTTTACGCTGTGCCGCGAGCGCCGCCAATATGGCGAGCTGGTACGGCCGGAACCGAGCCGTTTCTTGCTGGAACTGCCGCAGGATGATCTGGCGTGGGAAAGCGAACGTAAGGTGGTCAGCCCGCAGGAGCGGATGCAAAAAGGGCAGAGCCATTTGGCCAATATTCGCGCGCAGCTGGCCAAGGCCAAAGGCGAAGGCTAAAAAGAAAGGGCGCTTGGCGGCGCCCTTGTCATATCAACGTTGTTCTTCCAGCATCAGCGGCCAGTGCACATAGCTTTGCCAGTGGCTTTCCTGATCCAGCGCCTCTGCACGCAGCGGGTGCTGTTCCAGCCAGCCTGAAGGCAGGATCACCGTCAGTTCGTCATCGTTATTGGCGCGCAGGCGCACCGCAGGCAGCGTGTCGTCGCGGCGTCGGCTGGCAAAGATGATGGCCAGCCGCAAAATGCGGCATAAACGTTGCGCCATACGCGGCGGCAGGGCGTTTTGCTGGCTCAGCAGCGGCAGATCGATAGGGTTGCTCTGGTTTTGCAGCAACGTAGCCAACAGCTTTTTTTGCGCCGGTGTGAAACCGGGTAAATCCAGATGACGGATCAGGTAGGCGGCGTGTTGCGGCGCCTGCTTGAAATCAACGCTGAGGCCGATTTCGTGGATCAGACAGGCGCTGTGCAATAACTCGCGACATCGTGCGTCCAACTGCCACTCATTGCTCACCTGCTGCGAGAAGTTGGCAGCCAGTTGGCTGACGCGCTCGGCCTGTTCGGTATCCAGCAGATAGCGCCGTTGCAGATTGCGAATGGTACGGCTGCGAATATCCTGTTCAACCGGCAGATGCAGCATGCCATAGACCAGCCCTTCGCGTAGCGCGCCACCGGCCAGCATCATGCTTTCAATGCCCAGTTCCTGGAAAATCGCCAGCAGGATCGACAGCCCACTTGGAAACACCAGTGCGCGTTCCAGCGTCAAGCCTTCGATTTCCAGCTCTTCCAGCTTGCCGCACTGAATGGCGCGCTGTTTCAACTGGCGCAGCTTGGGCAGGGTGATACGTTCATCCATGCCTTGCGCCACCATGATTTCCTGCAACGCCTGTACGGTGCCGGAAGCGCCGACGCAGATTTGCCAGCCGTGCTGACGCAGGTGCGGCGCTATCGGACGCACCATTTCGCGCGCGGCCTGTTCGGCGCGTTCGAAATTATCCAGCCCCAGATTGCGATCGCTGAAGAAACGCTCCAGCCAGGTGACGCAGCCCATAGACAGGCTGTATAGCTGGGCGGCCTGAGCGCCGGTGCCGGTGACCAACTCGGTACTGCCACCGCCGATATCGACCACCAAACGCTGGTCCGGCCCGCCGGTGGTATGGGCAACGCCATGATAAATCAGGCGCGCTTCTTCCTCACCGCTGATCACCTGGATCGGGCAGCCGAGAATTTGCTCGGCGGTCTGCAGGAATTCATCGGCATTTGACGCCAGACGCAGCGTGGCCGTAGCGACCACACGGATCTGGGCGCGAGGGATGTCCTGCAAGCGTTCGGAGAACAGCTTCAGACATTGCCAACCGCGCTGCATGGCGTCATGCGACAGGTGATTGTTCTGATCCAGCCCGGCCGCCAGACGCACTTTACGCTTGATGCGCGCCAGGGTCTGAATGCTGCCGGCCACTTCCCGTACAACCAGCATGTGGAAGCTGTTGGAGCCGAGGTCGATAGCGGCATAGAGCGTGCTGGAACTGAGCATGGTTATCAGCCTGGACGTTTACGGTTATTGCGTGGCGCGCTGCCACCGCGGCGCGGTGCGGAATTACGGCGTGGGCCGTTGCCGCCGCGTGGACGCGCAAGGCGTTTCGGCGCAGGCAAGTCAGTCAGCAACGCGTCGCTGTTGTACTTGCTCACCGGAATGCTGTGGCCGGTATAGGTTTCGATCGCCGGCAGGTTGAGCGCGTACTCTTCGCAGGCCAGGCTGATGGAATGGCCGCTTTCGCCGGCACGGCCGGTACGACCGATGCGGTGAACATAGTCTTCGCAGTCGTCAGGCAGATCGTAGTTGAATACGTGCGTAACCAACGGGATGTGCAGGCCGCGGGCGGCGACGTCGGTGGCGACCAGAATATCGAGGTTGCCCTTGGTGAAGTCTTCCAGGATACGCAGGCGTTTTTTCTGCGCCACATCGCCGGTCAGCAGGCCTACGCGGTGCCCGTCGGCCGCCAAATGGCCCCAGACGTCTTCACAGCGATGCTTGGTGTTGGCGAAGATAATGCAGCGGTCCGGCCACTCTTCTTCGATCAGCGTCTGCAGCAGGCGCATCTTTTCTTCGTTGGACGGGTAGAAAAGCTCTTCTTTAATGCGGTGGCCGGTTTTCTGTTCCGGTTCCACTTCTACATATTCAGCGTTGTTCATCTGCTCGAAAGCCAGTTCGCGTACGCGATAGGACAGGGTGGCAGAGAACAGCATGTTCAGGCGTTGATCGACCGCAGGCATGCGGCGGAACAGCCAGCGAATGTCTTTGATAAAGCCCAGATCGTACATGCGATCGGCTTCATCCAGCACTACGACCTGGATCGCGCCCAGATCGATGTAGTTCTGTTTGGCGTAATCGATTAAACGACCGGTAGTACCCACCAGGATATCCACGCCGCTTTCCAGCACTTTCAGCTGTTTGTCGTAGCCGTCGCCGCCGTAAGCCAGGCCAAGTTTCAGGCCGGTGGACTGGGACAGGGCTTCCGCATCGGAGTGGATCTGCACCGCCAGTTCACGCGTTGGCGCCATGATCAAGGCACGCGGCTGGTTGGTCTGGCGATCCTGTTTCGCCGGGTTAGAAAGCAAATAGTGAAAAGTAGACGCTAAAAATGCCAACGTCTTTCCGGTACCGGTTTGCGCCTGACCTGCAACGTCACGCCCGGAGAGCGTGAGCGGCAATGCTAACGCCTGGATAGGCGTGCAATGGTGAAACCCTTTTTTTTCAAGGGCTTCAAGGACTAACGGGTGCAGGGCGAAGTCGGAAAACTTCTGTTCGGTCAAGTGTGTTTTGCTCATAGTGTGGTAGAATATCAGCTAACTATTGCTTTACGAAAGCACATCCGTTGAAATAAACGCGGTGAAATAAAATCACCTTGGGTTGGTTAATGCTACACCAACAAGGTAGACATACATCCTGTGGAGTAGAACATGAGCGATAAAATTATTCACCTGACTGACAGCAGCTTCGACACCGACGTGCTACAAGCTGAAGGGCCAATCCTGGTCGATTTCTGGGCTGAATGGTGTGGGCCGTGCAAGATGATTGCTCCGATTCTGGATGAAATTGCCGTTGAGTTCGAAGGCAAGTTGACCATCACCAAGCTGAATATCGACCAAAACCCGGCAACCGCACCGAAGTACGGTATCCGCGGTATCCCGACGCTGTTGTTGTTCAAAAACGGTGAAGTGGCAGCGACCAAGGTGGGCGCACTGTCCAAAGGTCAGCTCAAAGATTTCCTTAACGCGAATCTGTAATCGGGCGTAACGTCCTATATCCTATGGGTTTAAAGCAACAGCCAATAACGCTGTCGCTTCAGAGACAATGGGGATATTCAGGCGTCTGGCGGGGATTTAAATTCACCGCTAGACGCCTGCCAATAAGCGTGTTAAGTTTAGCCACACTGCATATAGAACTTGCCCGAAGTTTTAAATCTAAAGAGTTTGAATCTAAAGCTATACTCTGTGCTGAACCGCTGGTGTTGAAAGTAAAATGAACTCAACCCGTGTTTTAGCAATCAAACGGTTTTGCAAAATCAATTTTAAGGTACCTTCGATCTTAAGCCGTCAATGCGCGCGTCTCCTGTAAGCCATTTCTTACCTTGACAGCTAGCGCCCGGTGGTCGAACGTCCAGTAAACAGGCACGTATCACGCTGCCATACCATTCACGATAGAAGTTCGAGACACACCCCGAGTTTAAGAACCCACCACTATGAATCTTACCGAATTAAAGAATACGCCGGTTTCTGAGCTGATTACTCTCGGCGAAAATATGGGGCTGGAAAACCTTGCCCGTATGCGCAAGCAGGACATTATCTTCTCCATCCTTAAGCAGCATGCGAAAAGTGGAGAAGATATCTTCGGCGATGGCGTGTTGGAGATATTGCAGGATGGATTTGGTTTCCTCCGCTCTGGAGACAGTTCCTACCTTGCAGGCCCCGACGACATCTACGTATCCCCTAGCCAAATCCGCCGTTTCAACCTCCGTACAGGTGACTCCGTTTCCGGTAAGATTCGTCCGCCAAAAGAAGGCGAGCGCTATTTTGCCCTGTTGAAAGTCAACGAAGTCAACTACGACAAACCGGAAAACGCCCGCAGCAAGATCCTGTTCGAGAACTTAACCCCACTGCATGCCAACTCCCGTCTGCGGATGGAACGCGGCAACGGTTCAACCGAAGACCTGACAGCCCGCGTGCTGGACCTGGCTTCTCCGATTGGCCGTGGTCAGCGTGGTCTGATTGTTGCTCCACCGAAAGCCGGTAAAACCATGCTGCTGCAGAACATTGCGCAGAGCATCGCTTACAACCATCCAGACTGTGTGCTGATGGTGCTGCTGATCGACGAGCGTCCGGAAGAAGTGACCGAGATGCAGCGTCTGGTGAAGGGTGAAGTCATCGCCTCTACCTTTGACGAGCCGGCTTCCCGTCACGTCCAGGTTGCGGAAATGGTGATCGAAAAGGCCAAGCGCCTGGTTGAGCACAAGAAAGACGTTATCATCCTTCTTGACTCCATCACCCGTTTGGCGCGAGCCTACAACACCGTGGTCCCGGCTTCCGGTAAAGTGCTGACCGGTGGTGTGGATGCCAACGCCCTGCATCGTCCTAAGCGTTTCTTCGGTGCGGCACGTAACGTTGAGGAGGGCGGTAGCCTGACCATCATCGCTACCGCGCTGGTAGATACCGGTTCCAAAATGGACGAGGTTATCTACGAAGAGTTCAAAGGTACCGGCAACATGGAATTGCATCTGGCGCGTAAAATCGCCGAGAAGCGCGTATTCCCTGCGATCGACTACAACCGCTCCGGTACCCGTAAAGAAGAGTTACTCACCACGTCTGAAGAACTGCAAAAAATGTGGATCCTGCGTAAAATCATTCACCCGATGGGCGAGATTGATGCGATGGAGTTCCTCATTAACAAGTTGGCCATGACCAAGACCAACGATGAATTCTTCGATATGATGAAGCGCTCATAATGACGATGCGCTCATAATTGAGTAAAAAACTCAGAGAACGCCACGCCTAGTCGTGGCGTTTTTTGCATTTGGCGGATACGATAAGTAACAGAAATGGAAATGTAAGTTTTTTGTGACTTACTGAGAATTCATCTTATTTGCGGTCGGCGTTTTGCCGTTCGCGCTTTGTTGCTGTCGAAACGGCGGGCACACACACATTGGCGTAAGAATGAATGGCTGTTGTCATAGGAAATGACTGAAAGGTAGCGGGATCCCATGGCGCAACCTGTCGCCCGTGTTAAGCTGCCTTATCTTCTACAGAGATCTGTTAACTGTGAACTTACTCACTATGAGTACTGAAATTCTATTTGTTTTCCTGTTTTCTTTGGCGTTTCTCTTTGTTGCCCGTAAAGCAGCAAAACGTATTGGCCTGGTTGATAAACCTAATTACCGTAAACGTCATCAGGGGTTAATTCCTCTTGTCGGCGGTATTTCCGTTTATGCCGGGCTGTGCTTTGCCTTCCTTATCTCTGACCAAACGATTGCGCACGGTAAACTTTACCTCACTTGTGCGGGTATATTGGTGTTCGTTGGTGCTCTCGACGATCGTTTCGATATCAGCGTGAAAATTCGCGCGTTGGTTCAGGCATTGGTTGGCATTGCGATGATGGCCTTCGCCGGGCTCTATCTGCGCAGTTTCGGCCATGTGCTGGGCGACTGGGAAATGCAGTTGGGGCCCTTCGGCTATTTGGTCACGCTGTTTGCCGTTTGGGCGGCGATTAATGCCTTTAACATGGTGGACGGCATTGACGGTCTGCTGGGTGGGCTTTCGTGCGTTTCTTTCGGCGCGCTGGGTGTTTTGCTGTACCTGAGCGGCCACTCCGATTTGGCTTTCTGGTGCTTCGCGATGATTGCCACCATCGTTCCCTATATCCTGCTTAACCTCGGCATTCTTGGCCGCCGGTATAAGGTATTTATGGGGGATGCAGGCAGTACGCTGATCGGCTTCACCGCCATCTGGTTGTTGCTGCAAAGTTCGCAGGGTAAAGTCCACTCCATCAATCCGGTTACCGCCCTGTGGATTATCGCTATTCCGCTGATGGACATGATTGCGATCATGTACCGTCGCTTACGCAAGGGGATGAGCCCCTTCTCCCCCGATCGTCAACACATTCACCATTTGATTATGCGCGCAGGTTTTACGCCGCGGCAGGCTTTCGTACTGATTACCCTGGCGGCAGCGCTGCTGGCGGCAATCGGCGTGCTTGGCGAACGTCTTACTTTTGTTCCTGAATGGGTGATGTTGGCATTATTCTTGCTTGCCTTCTTCTTGTACGGTTATTGCATCAAACGCGCCTGGCGTGTTGCACGTTACATTAAGCGTATCAAGCGCCGCTTACGGCGTTCGACCGACAATAAGCAAGTATCTTAACCAGAGGCTTTTGGGCAGTGATGAATCCAGAAACAACGTCTGACAAGAATATCCCGGCAGTGGATAACGAACTCGATATCCGTGGCCTGTGTCGTACCCTGTGGCGCGGCAAGCAATGGATTATCGGCACTGCGGCATTGTTCGCGGTGGTTGCGCTGGTCGTCTCTTACCTGGTGAAACAGGAATGGAGCGCCGCGGCGATTACCGACCGACCAACGGTGAATGCGCTGGGCGGCTATTATTCCCAGCAACAATTCCTGCGTAATCTGGATGTGCGCACTCTGCCGGCGGTCTCGGCTGAGCAGCCGGGCATTGCTGACGAAGCCTATAATGAATTCATTATGCAGCTGGCGGCGTACGATACGCGTCGCGATTTCTGGCTGCAGAGCGATTATTACAAACAGCGTCAGGAAGGTGATGCGCGCGCCGATGCGGCATTGCTCGATGAACTGATTAACAACGTTCAGTTCACGCCGCGCGATGACAAAAAAGTGCCCAACGACGGTGTGAAGCTGACGGCGGAAACTGCGGCGGACGCCAATCACCTGTTGCGCCAGTACGTGGCATTCGCCAGCCATCGCGCAGCCCAGCACCTGAATGAAGAAATTCAGGGCGCATGGGCTGCCCGCACGACTTCGATGAAGGCGCAGGTGAAGCGTCAGGAGGCGGTGGCGGACGCGGTTTACAAGCGCGAGCTGAACACTATTGAGCAGGCGCTGAAAATTGCCGATACGCAGGGCATCAGCCGCACTCAAACCGATACGCCGGCCGAACAATTGCCGGATTCCGATCTGTTCCTGCTGGGGAAACCTATGCTGCAGGCGCGTCTGGAAGGGCTGCAGGCTTCAGGGCCAACTTACGATCTGGATTACGATCAAAATCGTGCGATGCTGTCGACATTGAATGTTGGCCCGACGCTGGATGAGAAATTTCAGACTTACCGCTATTTGCGGACCCCGGAAGAACCGGTAAAACGTGACAGCCCGCGGCGGGTATTCTGGTTGATCATGTGGGGCGCGATGGGCGCTTTGGTTGGCGCAGGTATTGCCCTGGTGCGCCGCCCGCGTAATTAAAAATAATATAATAATTCGCTTATGGGCGTGTGAACGCCCAATTCGCAGGTATGCCTGCGGTTAACCGACCAAAAGAGATTCGCTGTGAAAGTGTTGACTGTTTTCGGCACCAGACCTGAAGCCATCAAAATGGCACCGCTGGTACATGCCCTGGCTCAGGATGAAGCCTTTGAATCAAGAGTCTGCGTAACGGCACAGCATCGTGAGATGTTGGATCAAGTATTGCGGTTATTTGAAATCGTGCCGGATTACGATCTGAATATCATGAAGCCCGGCCAGGGACTGAGTGAGATTACCTGCCGTATTTTGGAAGGCCTGAAAGGCGTTCTGGAAGATTTCAAACCGGACGTCGTGCTGGTCCACGGTGACACAACCACCACACTGGCGACCAGCCTGGCGGCTTTTTATCAGCGTATCCCGGTCGGACACGTGGAGGCGGGCTTGCGCACCGGCGATCTGTACTCGCCGTGGCCGGAAGAGGCCAACCGCAAGCTGACCGGCCATCTGGCGATGTATCATTTTGCACCGACGGAAAATTCACGCCAGAATCTGCTGCGCGAACTGTTGCCGGACGATCATATTTTCGTTACCGGCAACACGGTTATCGACGCGCTGTTCTGGGTGCGCGATCGGGTAATGGGCGATGCCGCATTGCATGACAGCCTGGCGCAGCGCTACCCGTTCCTGGATGCCAGCAAGAAATTGATCCTGGTGACCGGCCACCGCCGCGAAAGCTTCGGCGGCGGGTTTGAGCGGATTTGCAGCGCGCTGGCGGAAATTGCCCGCACTCATCCTGACGTACAGGTGGTGTACCCGGTGCATCTCAATCCGAACGTCAGCGAGCCGGTCAACCGCATTCTGAAAGGGATCGATAACATCATCCTGATCGATCCGCAGGATTACTTGCCCTTTGTGTATTTGATGGCTAACGCTTATATGATCCTGACCGACTCCGGCGGTATCCAGGAAGAGGCGCCGTCGTTGGGCAAACCTGTGCTGGTCATGCGTGACACTACCGAACGGCCGGAAGCGGTGGATGCGGGCACGGTCCGCCTGGTCGGTACCAACGTGGCTAAAATTGTTGATGCGGTTACCCGGCTGTTGACGGACGAAAAGGAATATCACGCCATGAGTCGGGCGCATAACCCTTACGGTGACGGGCATGCCTGCCAGCGTATTCTCGCAGCTTTGAAGAATCATCAGGTGACACTATGAGTTTTAACACTATTTCGGTTATCGGCCTGGGGTACATCGGTCTGCCAACGGCGGCGGCGTTTGCCTCTCGCAAGAAAAAAGTGGTGGGCGTAGATGTTAACCAGCATGCGGTAGATACCATTAACCGCGGTGCGATTCATATCGTTGAGCCCGATCTGGATAAAGTGGTTAAAGAGGCCGTCGACGGCGGTTACCTGCAAGCGGTGACCAAACCTTTGGCCGCGGATGCTTTTCTGATTGCGGTACCGACGCCGTTTAAAGGCGATCATGAGCCAGACCTGGCTTATGTCGAGGCCGCCGCCAAATCACTGGCGCCGGTACTGAAAAAGGGTGACCTGGTTATCCTGGAATCCACCTCGCCGGTGGGGGCGACCGAACAGATGGCGCAGTGGCTGGCCGAGGCGCGCAGCGATCTCAGCTTCCCGCAGCAGGTGGGTGAAGCCGCCGATGTCAATATCGCTTATTGCCCGGAGCGTGTGCTGCCGGGGCAGGTGATGGTTGAGCTGATTCAAAACGATCGCGTTATTGGCGGCATGACGCCAAAATGCTCCGCTCGCGCCAGCGAGCTGTACAAGATTTTCCTTGAAGGCGAATGCGTGGTGACCAATTCACGCACCGCCGAGATGTGCAAACTGACCGAAAACAGCTTCCGCGACGTGAATATCGCCTTTGCGAATGAGCTGTCGCTGATTTGCGCCGAACAGGGCATCAACGTCTGGGAACTCATCCGCCTGGCGAATCGCCATCCGCGGGTGAATATCCTGCAGCCGGGTCCTGGCGTCGGTGGCCACTGCATTGCGGTCGATCCGTGGTTTATCGTGTCGCAAAATCCGCAGCAGGCGCGCCTGATCCATACTGCGCGTCTGGTGAATGACGGGAAACCGCTGTGGGTGGTTGATCGTGTGAAAGCCGCCGTTGCCGACTGCCTGGCGGCCAGCGACAAGCGCGCTTCAGAAGTGAAAATTGCCTGTTTCGGTTTGGCTTTCAAGCCGAATATCGACGATTTGCGCGAAAGCCCGGCGGTGGAAGTGGCGCATCTGATTGCAGACTGGCACGTAGGCGAAACGCTGGTGGTGGAGCCCAATGTTGATCATCTGCCGAAATCCCTGGCCGGCCATGTGACGCTGAAAGCGTTGGGCGATGCCTTGCAGCAGGCGGATGTGATAGTGATGCTGGTCGATCACAAAGAGTTCAAGGCAATTAAGCCGGAAGAAATAAAACAAACGTGGGTTGTTGATACAAGAGGAGTATGGCGTTGAAGCGTATTTTAGTCACTGGAGGCGCTGGTTTTATTGGCTCCGCGGTCGTGAGACATATCATTGAAGCCACACAGGACAGCGTCATGGTGGTGGATAAACTCACTTATGCGGGCAATCTGGAGTCGCTTTCGGTGATTGCCGATAACGAACGCTACTCGTTTGAACAGGTGGATATCTGCGATCGCACGGCGTTGGATCGGGTGTTTGCCCAGTATCAGCCGGATGTGATCATGCACCTGGCGGCGGAAAGCCATGTTGACCGTTCGATCGACGGCCCGGCGGCATTTATTGAAACCAACGTGGTGGGGACCTACACCATGCTGGAGGCGGCTCGCCATTATTGGCATCCGCTGGATGCGGAGAGAAAGCAGAATTTCCGTTTCCACCACATTTCCACCGACGAAGTGTATGGCGACCTGCACGGTACGGACGATCTGTTCACTGAAACCACGCCTTACTCGCCAAGCAGCCCATATTCGGCTTCTAAAGCCTCCAGCGATCATCTGGTGCGCGCTTGGTTGCGTACCTACGGCCTGCCGACCATCGTCACCAACTGTTCCAATAATTACGGTCCGTATCACTTCCCGGAGAAGCTGATCCCGCTGGTGATCCTCAATGCCGTTGCCGGCAAGCCGTTGCCGGTGTACGGCGACGGCGCTCAGGTGCGCGACTGGCTGTATGTTGAAGACCACGCGCGCGCGTTGTACCAGGTTGTTACCGAAGGCGTGGTAGGCGAAACCTACAATATCGGCGGCCATAACGAGCGCAAGAATATTGAGGTGGTACACACCATCTGCGATTTGCTGGAAGAACTGGCGCCGAACAAGCCGCAGGGCATTGAGAAATACCGCGACCTGATTACTTACGTCAAGGATCGCCCAGGCCATGATATGCGTTATGCGATAGATGCCGGAAAGATTGACCGGGAACTGGGTTGGCGCCCGCAGGAGACCTTTGAAAGCGGTATCCGCAAAACGGTTTCCTGGTATCTGAACAACGAAACCTGGTGGCGTCGTGTTCAGGACGGTTCCTATACGGGTGAGCGTTTAGGTTTATCCGACTAAATTTATTGCAGCGCTGCCCGAGAGGCAGCCTGTAGATTCTGGAGTAAGTATGAAAGGCATTATTTTGGCCGGCGGTTCCGGTACACGTTTGCATCCTATTACCCGCGGCGTATCCAAACAGCTGTTGCCTATTTACGACAAGCCGATGATTTACTACCCGATGTCAGTGCTGATGCTGGCGGGGATTCGCGACATTTTGATCATCTCCACCCCGGAAGATCTGCCTTCATTCCAGCGGTTGCTGGGGAACGGCGATCAGTTTGGCGTGAATCTCAGTTATGCCGCGCAGCCGAAACCGGAAGGCCTGGCGCAGGCGTTCCTGATTGGTGAAGAGTTCATCAACGGCGACTCTTGCTGCCTGGTGCTGGGTGATAACATTTTCTTCGGCCAATCTTTCAGCCCTAAATTAAAGACCGTGGCGACGCGTACCGAAGGTGCAACGGTATTCGGCTATCAGGTAATGGATCCCGAGCGCTTCGGCGTGGTGGAGTTTGACGAAAACTTCCGCGCGCTGTCGATCGAAGAAAAACCGAAAAAACCTAAGTCCGATTGGGCGGTAACCGGCCTGTACTTCTATGACAAGCAAGTGGTGGAGTTCGCCAAACAGGTGAAACCTTCCGAACGCGGCGAACTGGAAATCACCAGCATTAATCAGATGTATCTGGAGCGCGGCGAACTGACCGTCGAGCTGCTGGGCCGCGGTTTCGCCTGGCTGGATACCGGTACCCACGACAGCTTGCTGGAAGCCAGCAGTTTTGTGCAGACGGTGGAAAAACGCCAGGGCTTTAAAATTGCCTGTCTGGAAGAGATTGCCTGGCGTAATGGCTGGCTGGACGACAAAGGCCTGAAGCGCGCTGCCAACTCACTGTCCAAAACCGGTTACGGCAAGTATTTGCTGGATCTGCTGCATGCGCGTCCACGCCACTATTGAGCCCTTAGCCTGGGAAACCGAGTTTTTCGCGCTCAACAGCGCGAAACTCAACTTTTCCTCTGCTGCCCCGGTACTTGCCGAGGCCGATCTGGCCGCCTATGAGCTGGTGCAGGCCAAAATTCCTGCCCATCAAACGGCCTGGGTGGACGGATTGACCAGGTTGGGTTTCCAACTGGTTGAAGGTGAAGTCGATCTGGTACTGAACATCGGCACGGAATGTGCTTCATCCCAGAGAGTGCTGCCACAGGCCATTCGTCCGGCAGTGCCGACCGATATTCCGGCGCTGCGTGCCGCGGCGGCCAAGGTGTTTACCGCCAGCCGTTTTCGTGCGCCCTGGTATGGCGTTCATGACAGTGGCCGTTTCTATGCCATGTGGATAGAAAAAGCGGTATTGGGGACTTTTGACCACCAGTGCTTGCTGGCGCTGGACGAAGCCGGACAGCCTGAAGGGTTTGTCAGTCTGCGTGATATCGGTGGCCAGGAGGCGCGAATCGGCCTGCTGGCGGCATTCCCCGGCGCCTCCGGTAAAGGGATTGGCTCCCGATTGATGGCCGCGGCAATGGCAGAGTGCCGGTCGCAACAGCGCCTGCGGGTCGCGACTCAGTTCGGTAATATCGCCGCGTTACGGCTCTATCAACGACAGGGTGCTGCTATCGAAAGCACCTCGTATTGGTTATACAGAGGAAAACATGATTCCATTTAACGCACCACCGGTTGTTGGCACCGAACTTGAGTATATGCAGGCTGCAATGGGCAGTGGCAAACTGTGTGGCGATGGCGGGTTTACCCGTCGTTGCCAGCAGTGGATGGAACAGCGTTTTGACAGCCCGAAGGTATTGCTGACACCGTCCTGTACCGCCTCGCTGGAGATGGCGGCGATCCTGCTGGATATTCAGCCGGGCGATGAAGTGATCATGCCGAGCTTCACCTTTGTTTCGACCGCCAACGCCTTCGTGCTGCGCGGCGCTAAAGTGGTGTTTGTCGACCTGCGCCCGGACACCATGAACATCGATGAGAGCAAAATCGAAGCGGCGATCACCGATAAGACTCGCGCCATTGTGCCGGTTCATTACGCCGGCGTAGCCTGCGAGATGGACACCATCATGGCGCTGGCGAAAAAATACAATTTGTACGTGGTCGAAGATGCCGCACAGGGTGTGATGGCCACTTATAAGGGCAAAGCGCTCGGCACCATCGGCCATATTGGCTGTTTCAGTTTCCACGAAACCAAAAACTACACCGCAGGCGGTGAGGGTGGCGCCACGCTGATTAACGATCCGGCGCTGATCGACCGGGCGGAAGTCATTCGCGAGAAAGGCACCAACCGTAGCCAGTTCTTCCGTGGGCAGGTCGACAAGTACACCTGGCGCGATATCGGCTCCAGCTATCTGATGTCAGATCTGCAGGCCGCTTACCTGTGGGGCCAGCTCGAGGCGGCCGATCGCATCAACCAGCGCCGCCTGGCGCTATGGCAGAAGTATTACGATAGCTTCCTGCCGCTGGCCAAGGCCGGCCGCATCGTCTTGCCGACCATTCCGGCGGACTGCGTGCAGAATGCGCACATGTTCTATATCAAACTGCGTGATATTGAAGACCGCACGGCGTTTATCGATTATCTGAAAGAAGCCGAAATCATGGCGGTGTTCCATTACATTCCGCTGCATGACTGCCCGGCGGGCGATCGTTTCGGCCGCTTTGCCGGTGAAGACCGCTTCACCAGCCAGGAAAGCGCGCGTCTGGTGCGCCTGCCGCTGTTCTATAATATGTCTGACGTTAATCAGCGTACGGTGATCAATACCATTCTTAGTTTCTTCGCCTAATATGTCGTTGGCAAAAGCATCGATTTGGACTGCCGGCTCCACGCTGATCAAAATTGGCGTGGGGTTATTGGTGGTGAAACTGCTGGCGGTGGCATTTGGCCCCAGCGGCGTTGGGCAGGCGGGTAACTTCCGCCAGCTGATCACCGTGCTGGGCGTGTTGTCCGGTGCCGGAATTTTTAACGGCATCACGAAATACGTTGCCGAATACCATCAGGATCCGCAGCGGTTGCGCCTGGCTGTCGGCACAGCGTCGACTATCGTGCTGGGCTTCTCCACGCTGTTGGCGCTGGTGTTTTTATTCGCAGCCGTTCCCATCAGCATCGCGCTGTTCGGTCACGCCGAGTATGTGAACGTGGTGCGTGCGGTGGCCTTTATTCAGATGGGTATCGCCTACGCCAACCTGTTTATGGCGGTGCTGAAAGGCTACCGCGATGCGATGGGCAACGCGTTGGCGGTGATTGGCGGCAGCCTGATTGGCGTGGTGGCCTACTACCTGTGCTTTACGCTGGGCGGTTATGAAGGCGCTTTGGCGGGATTGGCGCTGGTGCCGGCATTGGCGGTCTTGCCCGCCGGCTTCATGTTGTGGCGGCGCAAAACCTTGCCGCTGAGCTATCTGGCGCTGGCCTGGGACAAGGCGCTGGCCAGTCATCTTGGCAAGTTCACCATTATGGCGCTGATTACCTCAGTGACGTTACCGGTGGCCTATGTGATGATGCGTAACCTGCTGGCCAGCCATTACAGTTGGGATGAGGTGGGGATTTGGCAGGGTGTCAGCAGCATTTCCGACGCTTATCTGCAGTTTATCACCGCTTCGTTTACCGTCTACCTGCTGCCAACGCTGTCGCGGCTGAAGGAAAAAAGCGCCATCTCGCAGGAGATCGTACGTTCGCTGAAGTTTGTGCTGCCCGCCGTGGCGGCGGCAAGTTTCACCGTCTGGCTACTGCGCGACTTCGCCATCTGGTTGTTGTTCACGGACAAATTCGTCGCCATGCGCGATCTGTTCGCTTGGCAACTGGTGGGCGATGTACTGAAGGTGGGCGCCTATGTCTTTGGCTATCTGGTTATCGCCAAGGCGTCGCTGCGTTTTTACATTCTGACGGAAGTCAGCCAATTTCTGCTGCTGACGCTCTTTTCGCACTGGTTGATACCGCTGCACGGCGCATTGGGTGCGGCTCAGGCTTACATGGCAACCTACATTGTGTATTTCGCGCTCTGTAGCTGCGTATTTCTTCTTTATCGTAGACGAGTATGACCATACTGATTCACGTATTGGGTTCTGATATCCCGCATCACAATCAGACGGTGCTGCGTTTCTTCAACGACGTGTTGGCGAAGCGCCTGCCGTCCGAACAGACGCGCCATTTTATGGTGGCAGCCAGAGACGTAGCGGTGCTGGGCGATTTCCCCGAGTTGAGCATCGAGGCTTTCCCGGATAAAAAAAGCCTGGCGGCGGCGGTGATTGCCCGGGCTCAGGCCGATCGTAATCAGCGTTTCTTCCTGCATGGCCAGTTTAATCCTACGCTGTGGCTGGCGTTGCTGAGCGGTAAAATCAAAGCTCGCCAGGTGAGCTGGCATATCTGGGGCGCGGATCTGTACGAGGACGCCACCAGTTGGAAGTTCCGTCTGTTCTATGTACTGCGCCGCATCGCGCAAGGGCGGGTGGGGCGTGTATTTGCGACCCGCGGCGACGTGATCCATTACCAGCAGCGCCATGCGCGCGTGCCGGCCTCCCTGCTGTATTTTCCAACGCGAATGGACCCGGCCCTGACCGGCATCAGCGTGGAGAAGAACCTGGCCGGACCCATGACCATTCTGGTAGGGAATTCCGGCGATCGCACCAACCGTCATGTTGAAGCGCTGAAAGCGATCCACCAGCAGTTCGGCGCGGACGTGCGCGTGATCCTGCCGATGGGGTATCCGGCCAACAACGACGCCTATATCGACCAGGTGCGTACCGCCGGGCTGCAATGGTTCAGCGACAAAAACCTGCAGTTGCTGACGCAGCAGGTGGCATTCGACGATTACCTGAACATCCTGCGCGAATGCGATCTCGGTTATTTTATTTTTAACCGTCAGCAGGGTATCGGCACCCTGTGTTTGCTGATTCAGTTCGGTGTGCCGTTCGTGCTCAGCCGGCAGAACCCGTTCTGGCAGGATTTGGCGGAGCAGCATCTGCCGGTGCTGTTCTACGGCGATTCACTGGATGAAGCGGTGGTGCGCGAGGCGCAGCGCCAACTGGCGTCGGTAGATAAACAGGCGATCGCCTTCTTTAATCCAAACTACGTCGATGGTTGGCAACAGGCATTGACGCTGGCTGCGGGGGAAGGCTCATGACATTGGCGCAATTTGGCGGATTGTTTGTCGTCTATCTGGTCAGCGTGCTGTTTATTCTTACGCTGACTTATCAGGAGTTTCGGCGTATCCGCTTTAACTTCAACGTTTTCTTTTCCCTGTTGTACTTGCTGACGTTTTACTTCGGCTTTCCGCTGACGTGTCTGCTGGTGTTTCAGTTCGACGTCGAGGTGGTGCCGGTCGAGTTCTTGCTGTACGCCATTCTCTCCGCTACCGCGTTTTACGCGATTTATTACGTCAGCTATAAAACCCGGCTGCGTAAGCCCAGCGTACGGCCGCGTAAGCCAGTTTTTACCATGAACCGGGTGGAAACCAATCTGACCTGGATATTGCTGGCGCTGGTGGCGATCGGTACCGTGGGCATTTTCTTCATGCAAAACGGTTTCCTGCTGTTCAAGCTCAACTCTTATAGCCAGATTTTCTCCAGCGATGTGTCTGGCGTAGCGCTCAAGCGGTTCTTCTATTTCTTTATTCCGGCAATGCTGGTGGTGTATTTCCTGAAACAGGATCTGCGCGCCTGGTTCTTCTTCCTTGCGGCTACGGTGGCCTTCGGCATCCTGACCTACGTGATTGTCGGTGGCACCCGCGCCAATATTATCATCGCTTTCTCGCTGTTTCTGTTTATCGGCATTGTCCGCGGCTGGATCTCGCTGTGGATGCTGGTGGCCGCCGGCGTGTTCGGCATCGTCGGCATGTTCTGGCTGGCGTTAAAACGTTATAGCCTCGACGTCAGCGGCTCTGAAGCGTTCTACACCTTCCTTTACCTGACGCGAGATACCTTCTCGCCATGGGAAAACCTGGCGCTGTTGCTGCAAAACTACGACAAAATCGACTTCCAGGGATTGGCGCCGATAGTGCGTGATTTCTACGTGTTCATTCCGGCTTGGCTGTGGCCGGGCCGTCCGGATACGGTGCTGAATACCGCTAACTACTTCACCTGGGAAGTGCTGGATAACCATTCCGGCCTGGCGATCTCACCGACGCTGATCGGGTCGCTGGTGGTGATGGGCGGTGCGTTGTTCATCCCTGTCGGTGCCGTGCTGGTTGGCATGATCATCAAATGGTTCGACTGGCTGTACGAAATGGGCAAAAGCGAGCCTAACCGCTACAAGGCGGCCATATTGCAGAGTTTCTGCTTTGGCGCGGTGTTCAACATTATCGTATTGGCGAGGGAAGGCGTGGATTCGTTTGTCTCGCGGGTGGTGTTCTTCTGCCTTATTTTTGGCGCCTGTTTGTTGATGGCGAAATTGCTGTACTGGCTGTTTGACACTGCCGGTTTGATTAAGGCTCGGGTGCTGCGTTCACGCAGGCTGGCATCGCCGGTATCCTCCCCACGCGCCGACGGTCTTCTGTAAGGATAAGAATAACGATGGAAGCAACGATTAGGGTTCCCAAATACGAGCTGCGCGGTTTCAGCCTTTGGGGATTTCGCGATATGGCGCAATGCATGGATTTTCTGTTTGACGGCGGCCAGGTAAAGCAGGGTACGCTGGTGGCGATGAACGCAGAAAAGATACTGAAGGCGGAGGAAGATGCGGCGTTGCATGCGTTGCTGGACGAAGCGGAATACAAATATGCCGACGGTATCAGCATGGTGCGATCAATCCGCCGCAAATATCCGGGTGCCGAGGTGTCGCGCGTAGCGGGAGCCGATCTGTGGGAAGCGCTGATGCAGCGTGCCGGTCGTGAGGGGACGCCGGTGTTCCTGATTGGCGGCAAACCTTCGGTATTGGCGGAAACCGAGCAGAAGCTGCGCAGCCAGTGGAATGTGAACCTGGTCGGCAGCCAGGATGGTTACTTCAAGCCTGAACAGCGCGATGCGCTGTTTGAACGCATCCGCGTCAGCGGCGCCGCTATAGTGACGGTTGCCATGGGATCGCCGAAACAGGAAATCCTGATGCGCGACTGCCGCAAGGTGCATCCGCAGGCATTGTATATGGGCGTAGGCGGGACCTACGACGTGTTCACCGGTCACGTGAAACGCGCGCCAAGGGTCTGGCAGAATCTGGGTCTGGAGTGGCTCTACCGGCTGCTCAGTCAACCCAGCCGGATTGGCCGTCAGTTGAAACTGCTGAAGTTTGTGAGTTACTACTACCGCGGTAAGATGTGATAACTGCGTCGGGGTGTTTAGTGCTGCCCTGACGTATTCGCTTGTTCAAATAACCTGCTTTATGACGTATTAGCCAGCACCTCTATAACCTCAGACCCTAAGCCTACCCTCATTTATTCCATAAAGTTTTAAGTTGCGGTTTGCTTATAGCAGCAAAATGCGAAACGATACCGTCCGGAAATTATCCCCAGTTGCCGGCGCCCGGTGCGGTAGTGCTGAACGACGTTTTTCTCGCCGTAAGATCGCCCCGATCACATATTGATGTCAGCCAAAGCGGCGGGGGATGTTTTACTCTATTTTCATCAAAAAACAATAACGACCGGCAGCGGCCGGCATGCAAACACAATCAAAAAAACATCATTGAGGATTTATGGCACACATTGAAAAACCGCAAGGACTGCACCGGGGGCTCGAAGCCCGGCATATTGAGCTGATTGCTCTGGGCGGCACCATTGGCGTCGGTCTGTTTATGGGGTCGGCCAGCACGTTGAAATGGGCGGGGCCGTCGGTCTTGTTGGCCTATATCATCGCCGGGCTGTTCGTGTTCTTTATTATGCGCTCGATGGGCGAAATGCTGTTTCTGGAGCCGGTAGCGGGCTCTTTTGCCGTTTATGCGCATAAATATATGGGGCCGTATTTCGGTTACCTCACCGCCTGGGGCTATTGGTTTATGTGGATTGCCGTTGGCATTTCCGAAATCACTGCCATTGGGGTCTATGTCCAGTTCTGGTTCCCGGAAATCCCGCAGTGGGTGCCGGCGCTGATCGCCGTGGCGATGGTGGCGCTGGCCAACCTGGCGGCGGTGCGCCTGTATGGCGAGCTGGAGTTCTGGTTTGCCATGATTAAGGTGACCACCATCATTGTGATGATTCTGGTGGGATTGGGAGTGATCTTCTTTGGCTTTGGCAACGGCGGTGAGCCGATCGGCTTTGCCAATCTTACGCAGCATGGCGGCTTCTTTGCCGGCGGCTGGAAGGGCTTCCTGTTCGCGCTGTGTATTGTCGTGGCGTCCTATCAGGGGGTTGAGCTGGTCGGCATTACCGCCGGCGAAGCCAAGAACCCGCAGGTTACGCTGAAACGCGCGATTAACAATATCCTGTGGCGCATTCTGATCTTCTATGTCGGTGCCATCTTTGTCATCGTCACTATCTTCCCATGGAACGGTATCGGCACTACCGGCAGCCCGTTCGTGCTGACCTTCGCCAAGATCGGCATCGTCGCCGCCGCCGGTATCATTAACTTCGTGGTGCTGACTGCGGCGCTGTCCGGCTGCAACAGCGGCATGTACAGCGGTGGCCGCATGTTGTACGCCCTGGCCAAGAACCGCCAACTGCCCGCTTCGTTGACCAAGCTGTCCGCCAGCGGTGTGCCGGTGAACTGCATTGCCGTGACCATCGTCTGCCTGCTGGTCGGCTCCGGGTTGAACTACCTCATTCCGAATCCGCAGCAGGTGTTTGTTTACGTCTACAGCGCCAGCGTGCTGCCTGGCATGGTGCCGTGGTTTGTGGTGCTGATCAGCCAGCTGTATTTCCGTCGCGCTCATAAAGAAGCGATCAAAACCCACAGTTTCAAGTCAGTGATGTTCCCGTATGTGAACTATCTGACCATCGCTTTTCTGGTCTGCGTGCTGATTGGCATGGGAATTAACCCGGATACGCGAATTTCTTTGTTGGTCGGGGCGATTTTCTTAGCGGGTGTTAGCCTGTGTTACTTTGCTTTCGGCATGCACAAGAAACATCATCCGGCTGAAAAGCGGGCAGAAATGCAGCAATAACCGGTAAAAAGGGGCTACGGATAGCGCTTTCCTGCGCGGGAGTGAGCAAAGCGTAATCAAACGCAACATTTCTGCGAAAAAGCACTAGACAGGATTGGGTTAAATCCGTAGTATCCCCTCCCGCAACGGCGCTATGCGCCCGTAGCTCAGCTGGATAGAGCGCTGCCCTCCGGAGGCAGAGGTCTCAGGTTCGAATCCTGTCGGGCGCACCATTAAGTTTGTGTGCAAGAGCTGCGGTGGTAGTATTACCGCGTGAAGTTAAGAAGTAATGGTGGCTATAGCTCAGTTGGTAGAGCCCTGGATTGTGATTCCAGTTGTCGTGGGTTCGAGTCCCATTAGCCACCCCACTTCCTAAGAGAAGAGAAGTGAAGAATTGTAAGCTGTTTTGTGACTGTGCGAAGGTGGCGGAATTGGTAGACGCGCTAGCTTCAGGTGTTAGTGTTCTTACGGACGTGAGGGTTCAAGTCCCTCTCTTCGCACCACACAAAATGTCTGATAAATTTTAATATTTACATAGACATAAGCGATAAAATTTAGTAGTATTTGCAACAAGAAATCGGCGAGTAGCGCAGCTTGGTAGCGCAACTGGTTTGGGACCAGTGGGTCGGAGGTTCGAATCCTCTCTCGCCGACCACATTCAAAGAAACCGACGAAAGTCGGTTTTTTTACGTCCGTAGTTTATGAGGATGAGTACCTCCGAAGGAGGTTTGAGCCGAGCGTAGCGAGACCACGTTGCTTTAGCAACGGCCCACAGGGCAAGCATCGCAGATGCGCGTAATCCTCTCTCGCCGACCACATTCAGAAAAGCCCGTTCAGCAATGAGCGGGCTTTTCGCTTTCTGTAATCCGAACTTTTTATTTTCTTTAGCCTTGTCCTTGTCCTTGTCCTTGTCCTTCCTGTCCGCGGGTTTTGGCTCGTCGTTGGGTTTCAGCGACATGGGCATCATGTATTGTCGTCAGGTTGAGACATATAACATGATGATTTTGTTTGATAAAAATTACTTTGGCTTAAGTCGTCGTTCTAAGGCGACATAGTTTACTGCGACAGGCCAAGAGAATGGCGCAGGAGTGCGAACCGCGTTATCGGTGTGAAAATAATTAAATGTTTTGTAATTCAATAGAATAGTGGTTTTTATGCAAAGTCCGGTGCGCATCTGCCTGAAGTTGGCACGCCACGTGCAATATCTATTCCGTAGATGCTCATTCCACCTCTTATGTTTGCCTTAGGCTTCATAAACCCTGGGAATGATGCAGAGCCGATTTAGGGTGCCTATTGTCCACCAGAACGATGACAGCGTTGTTTGCAACTGCTGACATCACACTCCGGGCATAACGTTGAGTGAGGCACCGCCCCTGTTGTCCTAGACCTGATTGCTTTTTATACACTTGCCACTGCGGCAAGTGTTTTTTTTTGCCTAATACCCATCATATTTGAAGCCACAGCCGCGTTGACTGCGCGCTCTCACCCCAGTCACTTGGTTGACCAAGTGACTGGGGATTCGTGAGCTTGCCGCCTTGCTGTGACTCCAACTATCTTGGGTATAAGCAACATTGGATAAAAAAGGCGCGACCAGAGGGCGCGCCTTGAGGACAATACATTGCCGGCGTTACTCGCCGTTATGCTTCAACGTCAGCATCAGCCCTTCACGTCGCATTTGAGCGGCTTCGTCCGAACGGTGCAGCTTATCCAGCACATCAGCCAGCCAAGCGTAGTCGTAGGCATCCGGACGCTGTTTCAGCGCTTCCCGGAATGCGTCGGCGGCCTGTTGCCATTCACCGTGTTTCATCAACAACTGACCTAGCGTACTGTTCAGCAAGGGTGTAGCGCCATGCTGTTTGACCTGCTGACGCAGCGCTTTTTCCAACTGTTCCGGGTTGCCGGACTTCAGGCGTGGGATCAGCAGCACCAAACGTTCGTCATACTGGCGCTTCAGGCTGTCGAGCACGATTTCCTGCGCCATTTCGTGGTCATTGCATTCGATCAGGTGTTCCACCATCGCGATTTGCAGCGGGACTTCATGGCGGGTTTTACGGCTCTGATCTTTCCACCAGCGCTTCAGGCCATCGCTGCCCTCGTCCGCCATCGCCTGATTCATCAGGCCGATGTAAGCCTGCTGTTGCAGCGCTTGCAGCTCAGCTTCGGTGTGCAAATTGATTTTGCCCATCGACGGCAGAATTTCCAGCAGTGAGGCAAAGGCGCCGGTGCGCAGATAAGCCTGCTCTGCCAGACGCAAGACCTCCGGATGACGCGGTGCCTGGTTCAGCAGACGATCGACGCCGTGACGTGCCGCATGGTTTTCCCCCTGCGCCAGTTGAATGCGTACGCGCGTGATATCCACCGGTAACTGATCGGTATCGGCGGCCTCGGCGGCGCGCTCCAGATACTGATTGGTGCGGAAATCATCACCGCGTTGCTGTGCGGCTTCGGCAGCCAGCAGATAGTTCACTACCGGCTGTTCGGCATGGTCGGCATTGCGCGTCAGCAGTTTTTCAACCTGCTTGTAATCCCCTTCAGCCAGTTTGATCAGCGCGGCTTTGGTTTGTTTGCGCGCCCGGCTGCGTTTGCGGCCAAGGAACCAGCCGCGTGTACGGGCTCCGGTACGGAAGATGCGGCGCAGGATCCATTCGATCGCCAGCAGCACGACAAAGAGCAGGACTGCCATGATCACCAGGCCGGTGACGCTGGTTTCGACATTGTAGTTATCGGTCTGGATCAGCACATAGCCCTGATGGCCGGCCAGCATCGGCCCGACCACCACGCTTGCGATCAGTACCAGGAACAGAAATAGCACGCGTAACATGGCTTATCCCTCCTGGTGAGCGGCAGGGGACTGGGTCAGCAGATTGCGCACCCGGGTCTGCATCAGTTTTTCCAGCAATGGCTGGCTTTTCAAGTGATCCGGCACGTCCATGGCGATCGACTGCTGGCTCAGGTTATCCAATTCTTCCAGAAAAGCTTTGGTGGCGGGGTCGGTGGTGTCGAAGTAGGCGCGTACCCAGGTGGAGATGGTTTCCAGCGACTGTTTGTACGTTTCATTCTGATGGCGCGGGATAGCTTGCGCAGCCACCAGCAGGCGCGAACGGATATTCTCGCGCAGATAGATGTCCTGATTCGGCGCCAGCAGCGGTTCGGCGCTGGCATCGCGGCGGCGGACGGTAATAAAGTCGGCCATAAAGTTGTGCCAGCTTTTGGCCAGGTTCTGCCGCCATTCGCCAATCGAACTGGAAAGCTCGCTACTGTCCTGATCCATTGGCGCTTCGTCACTGTTGTTATCCGCCAGACGCAGGTTGTCGACCTGGTTAGACAGCTGATTGGTCTTGAGAATGATGCCGTCGAAATCGACCTGGGTCAGGGTGGACAGCGTGCTGATATCTTCGGTGATGGCGCGACGAACCTCCAGCAGGCTGGGGTCGTTCATGTCCGCCAGGCTGGCATCGGCGCTTTTCAACAGCGTCGCCGCACTGGTCACGTCCTGATCGCTCCACAGCTTGCGCCCGGCCATTTTCACCAGGAAATCGGCCTGCGCCAGTAGCCAGGTTTTGGCATCGCTGCCGGAGATGGTCGCGACCTTTTCCTGCAGCTCGTTAAGTTGCCGCGCCAGAGTGGCCTGCTCGCGGTCGGCGGCGTCCAGCGTTTTGCCCTGTTGCTGCAACAGGCCTTCCAGCGCGCTTCTTTCCTGCTGCTGGCTCTGTTTCAGCCCGTCAAGCTGTTGCTGCAGTGCTTGGTTGGCGGCGATGAGCCGTTGCGCCTGCTGATGTGTGTGGTAATAGCCGCCCGCGCCCAGTGCGATAACCAGCACGATAGCGATCGCGCCGAGCACAGGACCGCTATTTTTCCCTTTGCGGCGGTCAGCGTCTGGCTGCTGGGAGGTCTCAACCGCTGGGGTGGGTTCTTCAACCGGGGCGGATGGGGTATTTTGTTCCGTCATAGTGGTACATCCCATAGTCAGGTTTATTGTAGCGCGCGGATCAGCGCGTCATTATCGGCGTTATCAGCTACCCGAATCATGCTCCAGCCCAATTCCTGGGCGAGGGTAGCCAGGCGTTCACTCACTACTATCAGGCGGCAACGCAACAGCCACGAAGAACGATAGTAGTCAGGAACTAAAGTATAGAGCTGTTGTAACATTTCACCGCTGGTGACGACCAGCGTATCAACACCGGCGCGCTGCCAGTGGGCGCTTTGCTCACTGCCATCATAGTGCACCGGGCTGCGTTGATAACATTCATAATAGCTGACGTTGGCGCCACGCTCGCTCAACCGGTCGCCGAGCAACTCGCGCCCGCCGTTGCCGCGCAGGATAAGCGCCTGCTTGCCGTCCAGCTTCTGCAACGCCGGCAGCAGCAGCAGCGTTTCGCTGATCTGCTGCTCGCGCGGGTACTCCACCGGCAGGCTGCTGATGCGGTGCATCGCCAGCCCGGTTGCGCGGCCAATGGCATAATAGGTCAGGCGCGCCGGCCATGTCAGCCCGGCACGGCCAATGACCGAATTGGCGTAGTTCACCGAATGCTGCGACACGACAAACACCAGATCGCCATCATTGAGTTGCTGCAACGCCTGCGGCAGTTTGGGCAGATCGCGGCCAGGGGCGAAATCGATCAACGGGGCATGATAGGCAACCCGGCCGAGTGCGCGCAGGCGGCTCACCAGTTGTTCTCCAAAAGGAGAAGGGCGGGTTACCAGAATCGTCATGCCGGGGGATTTCCCTGATAAACGTCATGCAGGATTTCACGTGCGCCACGTGCCAGCAGTTCTTCCGCCAGCTCAACGCCCATTTGTTCGGCCAGGGCCGCCGGGCCGCGACGTTCGCCGCGCACCATCTGGCTGCCGTCCGGTGAGCCGACCAAGGCTCTCAGCCACAGGCTGTCGCCTTCCAGTTCGGCATAGCTGCCGATCGGCACCTGACAGCCGCCTTCCAGCCGCGTATTCATCGCCCGTTCAGCGCGCACGCGGATATCGGTTGCGGCGTGATTGAGCGGTGCGAGCAGCGCACGGGTGGCGTCATCGTCGAGGCGGCATTCGATGCCCACCGCGCCCTGACCGACGGCCGGCAGGCACTCTTCGGGGCTCAATGGGCTGCGGATACGTTGCTCCAACCCCAGGCGTTTCAACCCGGCGACCGCCAGAATAATGGCGTCGTAATCACCGTTATCCAGCTTGGCCAGGCGGGTACCGACGTTGCCGCGCAAATCGCGCACGATCAAATCCGGCCGGCGTTCGCGCAATTGGCTCTGACGGCGCAGGCTTGAGGTGCCAACTACGCTGCCCTGCGGCAACTGATCGAACGAGGCGAAACGATTGGAAACAAAGGCGTCGCGCGGATCGTCACGCTCGCAAATGGTCACCAGGCCCAGGCCGGCGGGGAAATCTATCGGGACGTCTTTCATCGAATGGACGGCGATATCGGCGCGGCCTTCCAGCAACGCCAACTCAAGTTCTTTAACAAACAGGCCTTTACCGCCGACTTTCGCCAGCGGCGTATCCAGAATAATGTCGCCCTTTGTGACCATTGGCACCAGTTCAACCTGCAGGCCGGGGTGGCTGGCCATCAGGCGCTGTTGCACATAATGTGCTTGCCAGAGTGCTAGCGGGCTTTGTCGGGTGGCAATTCGAATAATTTTGTCTAACATGCTTGTTACCGTTTTTATAATTCGCCGTTCATCCTACCACTGAGTGCGAAAACTGTCAGTGCAAGAAGCCACAGGCGAAGAAAGGACAACGGAATCAACGGGACGTGTGATGTATTTTGGGGCAGTTGACACTGCGGGTAAATCGTTTAGAGAAGCGCTACAATAATAGTGGAGCGTTACCTCCTTTACGGTCAATCAGCAAGGTGTTAAATTGATCACGTTTCCAACAATAAGTTGCCAAATATTCTTCCAACACTAACGGCGCTTATGGAATACGGGTTTTTTCTAAACACCGGGATAATCAGGCGAGACGTCTTGTACCTCTACATCGAGACACTGAAGCAGAGACTGGATGCGATCAACCAATTACGAGTCGATCGCGCCCTAGCGGCCATGAAGCCCGCGTTTCAACGGGTATACAGTCTGCTGCCTACCTTACTGCACCACCATCACCCACTGATGCCGGGCTATCTGAACGGTAACGTTCCCCACGGCGTTTGCCTCTACACGCCTGATGAAACCCAGCAAGATTACCTCAACGATTTAGAAGACAAATGGGGCAGCCCGTTTGATAAGCTGGCCAGCGGTGAGCTGCCGATTACCGGCGTTTACTCCATGGGCAGCACGTCGTCTATCGGCCAAAGCTGCAGCTCGGATCTCGACATCTGGGTGTGCCATCAGTCCTGGCTGGATAACGAAGAGCGTAGCCGCCTGCAGGAAAAATGCAGCCTGTTGGAAAAATGGTCGGCGTCGATGGGCGTAGAAGTCAGCTTCTTCCTGATCGATGAAAACCGCTTCCGCCATAACGAAAGCGGCAGCCTGGGTGGCGAAAACTGCGGATCCACCCAACATATCCTGCTGCTGGACGAGTTTTACCGCACCGCGGTGCGCCTGGCCGGCAAACGTATTTTGTGGAACATGGTGCCGGGCGAAGAAGAAGCGCACTACGATGAGTATGTGCTGTCGCTGTATTCGCAAGGCGCGTTGACGCCGAACGAATGGCTGGATCTCGGCGGCCTGAGCACGCTGTCGGCGGAAGAATATTTTGGCGCCAGCCTGTGGCAGTTGTACAAGAGCATCGATTCGCCTTACAAGGCCGTGCTGAAGACCTTGCTGCTGGAAGCCTATTCCTGGGAATACCCGAATACCCAACTGCTGGCGATGGACATTAAACACCGTCTGCATGAAGGCGAGATCGTCTGCTTCGGGCTCGACTCCTACTGCATGATGCTCGAACGCGTTACGCATTATCTGAACCAAATCAACGACACCACCCGCCTCGATCTCGTCCGCCGCTGTTTCTATCTGAAAGTCTGCGAAAAACTGTCGCGCGCTAACGCCTGCGTCGGCTGGCGCCGCGAAATCCTTAGCCAGTTGGTCAGCGAATGGGGCTGGGACGAAGAGCGCCTGGCTATCCTGGATAACCGCGCCAACTGGAAGATCGAACGGGTGCGTGAAGCGCACAACGAGCTGCTGGATGCGATGATGCAGAGTTACCGCAACCTGATCCGCTTCGCGCGCCGTAACAACCTCAGCGTCAGCGCCAGCCCGCAGGATATCGGTGTGCTCACCCGCAAGTTGTATGCGGCGTTTGAAGCCCTGCCCGGCAAGGTAACGCTGGTGAATCCGCAGATCTCACCGGACCTGTCGGAAAACGACTTAACCTTTATTCATGTGCCGATTGGCCGCGCCAACCGTACCGGTTGGTATCTGTACAATCAGGCGCCGGCGATGGATGCCATCGTCAGCCACCAACCGCTGGAATATAACCGCTACCTGAACAAGCTGGTGGCCTGGGCCTATTTCAACGGCCTGCTGACGCCGCAGACCCGCCTGCACATCAAGAGCGGCAACTTGTGCGACACGGCCAAACTGCAGGAACTGGTAGCCGACGTATCGCACCACTTCCCGCTGCGCCTGGCGGCACCGACACCGAAAGCGTTGTACAGCCCGTGCGAAATTCGCCATCTGGCGATTATCGTCAATCTGGAAAACGATCCAACGGCCGCCTTCCGCAACCAGGTGGTGCATTTCGATTTCCGCAAACTCGACGTGTTCAGCTTCGGCCAGCAGCAGCAATGCCTGGTGGGCAGTATCGATCTGCTGTACCGCAACTCATGGAACGAAGTGCGTACCCTGCATTTCAGCGGCGAGCAATCGGTGCTGGAAGCGCTGAAGACCATTCTCGGTAAAATGCATCAGGACGCCGCGCCACCGGAATCGGTAGAAGTGTTCTGCTACAGCCAGCACCTGCGCGGTCTTATCCGTACCCGCATACAGCAACTGGTGTCGGAATGCATAGAGCTGCGTTTGTCCAGCACACGCCTGGAACCGGGCCGTTTCAAAGCGGTGCGCGTCGCCGGCCAGACCTGGGGCCTGTTCTTTGAGCGCCTGAGCGTATCGGTGCAAAAGCTGGAGAACGCGGTGGAATTCTACGGCGCCATTTCCAACAACAAATTGCACGGCCTGTCGATCAAAGTGGAAACCGATCAGGTGCACTTGCCGCCGGTAGTGGATGGTTTCGCCAGTGAGGGGATCATTCAGTTCTTCTTCGAAGACACGTCGGACGATAAAGGCTTTAACATCTATATTCTGGATGAGTCTAACCGGGTGGAGGTTTACCACCATTGTGAAGGCAGTAAAGAGGAGTTGGTGCGTGACGTGAGCCGTTTCTATTCTTCTTCACACGATCGCTTCACTTACGGTTCCAGCTTTATCAACTTCAACCTGCCGCAGTTCTACCAGATAGTTCAGCTGGATGGTCGTACCCAGGTGATCCCGTTCCGCAGCAATGTCCTGTCGAGCCTGTGCGTTACCTTGGCCGATGGCGCCGCTCAGCCGCTGAAACAGCAATTCCAGTTGCATTGATTCCGTAGGGCAGGCCCCACGGAATCAGCGGCTTATCAGGCAAAATGCACGTCTTCGCCGGCCTGGGCGCTGGCCGCTTCGCTGAGCAACGGGTAGAATCCGCGATCGCTGCGATCGCAGAACCAGGCGCCGTCCCGGTAGTTAAAGTGATAGCCGCCGGTTTTGGTTGCCAGCCACACCTGATGCAACGGCTCCTGACGGTTGATCACAATTTTGGTGCCATTTTCGAAACTTAACGTCATTACGCCGCCGTTAGTTTCGTAATCGATGTCCGCATCGCCGTCAAAATCGTCCAGTGTCTCTTCAATATTAAGCATCAGTTGGTCAGCCAACTGGTGAAACTCACTGTCGTTCATAATCAATTCCTATTGCTTTTCATGATCCACCTGCGATTATAGAGATCTTGGACGCATGAATTACAGGCATTAATGCAAATGAAAAAACAACTACGCTATACGCTGATGGCAGTTCTGCTTGCCGGGCTCTCTGGCTGCGGTCTGAAAGGCCCGCTGTATTTCCCTTCGGACGAACCGGGTACTAAGAAACCCGCCTCTCAGGTTCAAACGGGCGATCAGGTACAGAAAAATCAGCAGGAAACCTCTGTCTCTCAGTAAAAACCGTCGATGAGCGACCAGTAACACCTGATTTGCGGTGGCGGGGCGTCACCGCAAACCCAAGACGGATAGCGCGTCCAGATAGCGGAGTATGATATGCAGTTCTCCAAAATGCACGGTCTGGGCAACGACTTTATGGTGGTCGATGCCGTTACACAGAATGTCTATTTTTCACCTGAACTGATCCGCCGATTGGCCGATCGGCACTTGGGCGTTGGCTTTGACCAGATGCTGGTGGTAGAACCGCCTTACGATCCGGAACTTGATTTCCACTATCGCATTTTCAACGCCGACGGCAGTGAAGTGGCGCAGTGCGGTAACGGCGCCCGCTGTTTCGCCCGCTTTGTGCGGCTGAAAGGGTTGACCAACAAACGCGACATCCGCGTCAGCACCCAAACCGGACGCATGGTGCTCAGCGTCACCGACGACGATCTGGTGTGCGTGAATATGGGCGAACCGAATTTTGATCCTCAGGCTGTGCCGTTTCGTGCCACCAAAGAGGAAAGGACATACATCATGCGTGCGGCGGAACATACGGTGCTGTGCGGCGTGGTGTCGATGGGCAATCCGCATTGTGTTTTACAGGTGGATGATGTAAAAACCGCCAAGGTAGAGCTGCTTGGGCCGGTGCTGGAAGGGCACGAGCGCTTCCCGGAACGGGCCAATATCGGTTTTATGCAAATCGTCAGTCGTGAACATATCAAGCTGCGGGTCTATGAGCGCGGCGCCGGTGAAACGCAGGCCTGCGGCAGCGGCGCTTGTGCGGCAGTGGCAGTGGGGATTCAACAAGAATTGCTGTCAGAAGAGGTGCATGTAGAACTGCCGGGCGGCAGCCTGCATATTCGCTGGAAAGGGCCGGGCAATCCGCTGTTTATGACCGGTCCGGCAACCCATGTATATGACGGATTTATTCATCTATGAAGAGTGTTGAGGACCAGGCTGTCACGGGCATTGAGCTTGATGACGACGCCGTAATGCAGTTTTTGCTGCAAAACCCGGATTTCTTTATTCGCAACGCGCGTTTGGTTGAACAGATGCGCGTCCCCCATCCCGTTCGCGGAACCGTGTCGCTGGTCGAGTGGCATCTGGCCCGCCAGCGCAACCATATTGGCCGGCTCGAAGAAGAGATCACCCTATTGATGGAGCAGGCCAGCGCCAATGAAACGCTGTTTGCCAGCTTGCTGCATCTGCAGGCCAATCTGGCTACTGCCAGCAGTCTGCAAGACATGCTCAACCGCCTGCAACGCTGGGCGCGTGGTTTCGGTTTGGCCGGCGCCAACATCCGCCTGTTTTCCGAAAGCTGGAAAATCGGCGCGCCTTCCGACTTCACCCATCTCGCCCTGACGCGTTCGTCGTTTGAACCGCTGCGCATTCAGCGCTTGGGTGACCAACAGCATTACCTCGGTAGCCTGAATGGCCCCGAACTGTTGCTGCTGTTGCCGCAGGCCAAGCTGGTTGGCTCGGTCGCGTTGTCGATGTTGGGCGAAGACGGCGAACTGGGCATGGTGATTTTCAGTAGCCGCGATACGCAACACTATCAGCAGGGCATGGGTACCGTGATGCTCAATCAGCTGGCGCGCATGCTGCCTGAGCTGCTGGAACGCTGGATAGAACGAGCATGACCCCGGTAGCGGCCAGCCTGCAACAGCCGGTGGACGCTTTCCTGCGCTATCTGAAGGTTGAGCGTCAGCTCAGCTCGCTCACTCAGCTCAGCTATTCTCGCCAACTGCAGGCGCTGATGGCGCTGGCGCAGGAGATGGGCGTGACCGAATGGCCGGCGCTGGACGCCGCCAAAGTCCGCATGCTGGCGGCACGCAGTAAACGTGCGGGCCTGCAGTCTTCCAGCCTTGCGCTGCGCTTGTCGGCGTTGCGCAGTTTTCTCGACTGGCAGGTTAGCCAGGGTGCGTTGATCGCCAATCCCGCCAAAGGTATCCGAACGCCACGCAGCGGTCGTCATCTGCCGAAAAATATCGATGTCGATGAAATGAATCAGCTGTTGAATATCGATCTTAACGATCCGCTGGCGGTGCGCGATCGCGCCATGCTGGAGGTGATGTACGGCGCCGGGTTGCGTCTGTCGGAGCTGGTGGGGTTGGATTGCCGCCATGTCGATCTGGCCGCCGGTGATATCTGGGTGCTGGGCAAGGGCAGCAAAGAACGCAAACTGCCGATTGGCCGCACCGCCGTTACCTGGCTGGAGCACTGGTTGGCGATGCGTGACCTGTTCGGCCCGGCAGACGACGCGATGTTCCTGTCCAATCAGGGAAAACGCATCTCGACCCGCAACGTGCAAAAGCGTTTTGCCGAGTGGGGCGTCAAGCAGGGCGTCAACAGCCATATTCATCCGCACAAGCTGCGTCACTCGTTTGCGACCCATATGCTGGAGTCGAGCGGCGATCTGCGTGCTGTGCAGGAACTGCTCGGCCACGCCAATCTCACCACCACCCAAATCTATACCCACCTCGACTTTCAACATCTGGCGAACGTGTACGATGCTGCGCATCCGCGCGCCAAACGGGGGAAATCCTGATGCATTTTTATCGTCCGCTGCGCCCGCTGGCGGCGCTGACCTTCGATCTGGACGACACGCTGTACGACAACCGCCCGGTGATCAGGCAGACCGAGCTGCAGTCGGTTGCCTTTCTGCAGAATTATCATCCGGGGTTGAATCACTTTCAGTCGGCGGATTTTCACCGCCTGCGCCAGGAGCTGCGCGAGCAGGATCCGGAGATTTATCACGACGTCACCCAATGGCGCTGGCGCGCCATTCATCTGGCGCTGAGCCGTCAGGGGTTGCGGGATGCCGAGGCTGCCCTCGGCGCCGACGCGGCAATGCAGAACTTTGCGCTGTGGCGCAGCCGCATCGAGGTGCCGGAAGAGACTCACGCCACGTTGAAAGCGCTGGGGGAGCGTTTCCCGCTGGTGGCGATCACCAATGGCAATGCCGATCCGGCGCTGTGCGGGTTGGACGGTTACTTCCAGTTTGTGCTGCGTTCCGGGCCCGATGGTCGCGCCAAACCCTATCAGGACATGTACCGGTTGGCCGCGGAACGATTAGGGATCCCCGCCGAATGCATTCTGCACGTTGGCGATGATTTGACCACCGACGTCGCCGGGGCGCTGCGCTCAGGCCTGCAGGCCTGCTGGATCAACGACCGCCAACGCAACCTGATGCAGGTCGCGGACAGCCGCCTGCTGCCACATATTGAGATTTCGCAGTTGGCATCGCTGACAGCATTGTTATAATCCCTGCCAGAACTCTGTATAAATTCCCAGTGGAAAACGCGTCCCAGGCGCGTTTTCCCTTACCAATTAATGGTGCCTATGGACGTTTCCGATCTGCTCGACAGCCTGAATGAAAAACAACGCGAAGCCGTGGCGGCGCCACGCTGCAACCTGTTGGTATTGGCCGGCGCGGGCAGCGGTAAAACCCGGGTGCTGGTGCATCGCATCGCCTGGTTGCTGTCGGTAGAGAACTGTTCGCCGTATTCGATTATGGCGGTGACGTTCACCAACAAAGCGGCGGCGGAAATGCGCCATCGTATCGAACACCTGATTGGCACCAGCCAGGGCGGCATGTGGATAGGTACTTTCCACGGCCTGGCTCACCGGCTGTTGCGCGCTCACCATATGGACGCCAACCTGCCGCAGGATTTCCAAATCCTCGACAGCGACGACCAGTTTCGCCTGCTGAAGCGCATCGTTAAGGCGCTGAATATCGACGAAAAACAATGGCCGCCGCGTCAGGCGATGTGGTACATCAACGGCAAAAAAGACGAGGGCCTGCGCCCGCAGCACGTTGAAACCTATAACAACCCGGTGGAAGCGACCTGGTTGCGTATCTATCAGGCCTATCAGGAAGCTTGCGACCGCGCCGGGCTGGTGGATTTTGCCGAGCTGCTGCTGCGCGCCCATGAGCTGTGGCTGAACAAGCCGCATATCCTCAATCACTACCGCGAGCGCTTCACCAACGTATTGGTGGACGAGTTCCAGGATACCAACAGCATCCAGTACGCCTGGATCCGCCTGCTGTCCGGCAATAACAGCAACGTGATGATCGTCGGCGACGACGACCAGTCGATCTACGGCTGGCGCGGCGCTCAGGTGGAAAACATCCAGCGTTTCCTGAAGGATTTCCCCGGCGCGCAAACCGTGCGCCTGGAACAGAACTACCGTTCGACCAGCAATATTCTGAAGGCCGCCAATACCCTGATCGCCAACAACGGCGGGCGCATGGGTAAAAACCTGTGGACCGAGGGGGCCGAAGGCGAACCCATCTCCATCTATTGCGCGTTCAACGAGCTCGACGAGTCGCGCTTTGTCGTTGGCCGCATCAAAACCTGGCAGGAAAACGGCGGTGCGCTGAATGACTGCGCGATACTCTACCGCAGCAACGCCCAGTCGCGCGTGCTGGAAGAGGCGCTGTTGCAAACCGCCATGCCGTACCGCATTTATGGCGGGCAGCGCTTCTTCGAACGTCAGGAAATCAAGGATGCGCTGGCCTATTTGCGGCTGATCGCCAACCGTAACGACGACGCGGCGTTTGAGCGCGTGGTGAATACCCCGACGCGCGGCATTGGCGACCGAACGCTGGACGAAGTGCGCCGCACGGCGCGCGATCGCCAACTGACGCTGTGGCAGGCTACCCGTGCGCTGTTGCAGGACAAAGTGCTGGCCGGGCGTGCGGCGTCCGCGCTGCAACGTTTTACCGAATTGGTGGATTCCCTGGCGCACGAAACCGCAGATATGCCGCTGCATGTGCAGACCGACCGGGTGATCCGCGACTCGGGGCTGTTCATCATGTATGAGCAGGAAAAGGGCGAAAAAGGTCAGGCGCGTATCGAAAACCTTGAGGAGCTGGTGACGGCAACGCGGCAGTACAGCTATCAGGATGAAGATCAGGATCTGATGCCGCTGCAGGCGTTTTTGTCACATGCCGCGCTGGAAGCGGGCGAGGGGCAGGCCGATGCCTATCAGGATGCGGTGCAACTGATGACCCTGCACTCCGCCAAGGGGCTGGAGTTTCCGCTGGTGTTTATCGTCGGTATGGAAGAGGGGATGTTCCCGAGCCAGATGTCGCTGGACGAAGGCGGCCGACTGGAAGAAGAGCGCCGGCTAGCCTACGTTGGCCTGACGCGCGCCATGCAGAAATTGACGCTGACCTATGCCGAAACGCGCCGTTTGTACGGCAAAGAGGTTTATCACCGGCCTTCGCGTTTTATCGGCGAACTGCCGGAAGACTGTGTGGAAGAAGTGCGGCTGCGCGCCAGCGTATCGCGGCCGGTGAATCATCGCCGGATGGGCACGCCGATCAGCGAAAACGACACCGGCTACAAGCTTGGCCAGCGGGTGCGCCATCCCAAGTTTGGCGAGGGTACCATCGTCAATCTGGAAGGCAGCGGCGAACACAGCCGGTTGCAAATTGCGTTTCCGGGCGAAGGCATCAAGTGGCTGGTGGCGGCTTACGCCCGGCTGGAGACGGTATAAGCCAGGCGAGTTGCAGGGGAAATCCCCCTGCAATCAGCCAAATCAGCGAGCGTAACTGTCGCCGATTTGTGCGGTCGCATACCAACGCATCACCGCTTCGGTGCCCTCACCGCCTTCCGCCGGCGCCCATGACATGCAGTCTTCTTCCGCCAGCGGCTGATACGGCCCTTGTTTCACTTCAAACACCACGCCGCCTGCATCGACCGACAGCACTGCATGCCAGGTAAACGCCGGCATCTCCAGCACTTTGGTTTCTTCGCCGAGCAGCGTGCGCTGGGTGACGACGCCGTCATCGTTGAATTGCAGCACGACAAAACGGCCGCGCAGCGGCGTCAGCAGCTCCCAGGTTTGCGGATGGCGGTGCGGACGGATATAGGTGCCCGGCTCCATGGCAATCGCCAAGCGCTGTACCGGATCGCTTAACTCTTCGTGTAATGTACGGTGCGCGCGCAGGCGCGCCACTTTGGCAGCCTGTTCGCTCATCGCGGTCAGGTCGTGGGCGGTAATCTGTTTCATCGGCTAAATCCGCAGGTTTATAGTGGCCTAATCTTAGCAACTTTCCCGGATGCGGTGAGAGATCGCCGCAGACTTTTTCTGCACGCTTTACTTCGGGTTAAGCGCGCTTTTGGTCATTTGTCATGGTGATGAGTTGTTGCGCAATTATCCTGTCTAACGTGTTGACAGGCTTTTTCTTCTCGGCGTAACATGCGCGCACGATTATCAATGAGGACATACGCCTTGGACACACCCAGTAGATACTGGCTCACTGACCTGGACAACAACAGGTACAACTTCTAAGGCTATCCCATTGAGCTGATGGCCTTCGTGGTTGTCGGCGACCCCGCAAAGCGTCGCTACGAGTCAGATCCTTCATGGTCTGAAACAAGCTGGTGATGCAACACCCCTCTGTTTCTGTGCTTCCACGCGTTGTCTGCACCTGTCACCGATAGGGAGTTTTGGCACATGCTAAGCGCGTTTAAATTAGATAACAGTCGCCTGTCCCGTCTGGAGTTGGATGACTCGGATGATCTCACCTCGTCACTGTGGGTTGATCTGGTTGAGCCGGAAGAGGGCGAGCGTGAGCGCGTGCAAAACGAGCTGGGCCAAAGCCTGGCGACACGCCCGGAGCTGGACGACATCGAAGCCTCCGCGCGTTTCTTCGAAGACGAAGATGGCCTGCATATTCACTCCTTCTTCTATTTTGAAGATGCGGAAGATCACGCCGGCAACTCGACCGTGGCCTTCACCATTCGCGACGGCCGGTTGTATACCTTGCGTGAACGCGAACTGCCGGCGTTTCGCTTGTACCGCATGCGAGCCCGCAATCTGACGATGGTCGACGGCAATGCCTATGAGCTGTTGCTGGATCTGTTCGAAACCAAGATTGAGCAGTTGGCGGATGAGATCGAAAATATCTATAGCGATCTGGAAAAGCTCAGCCGGGTGATCATGGAAGGCCATCAGGGTGACGAATACGATGAAGCGCTGTCAACCTTGGCTGAACTGGAAGATATCGGCTGGAAAGTGCGCCTGTGTCTGATGGATACCCAACGCGCGCTTAACTTCCTGGTGCGCAAGGCGCGCCTGCCGACCGGCCAGTTGGAACAGGCGCGTGAAGTGCTGCGCGACATCGAATCCCTGTTGCCGCATAACGAATCGCTGTTCCAGAAGGTGAACTTCCTGATGCAAGCGGCGATGGGCTTTATCAATATCGAGCAGAACCGCATCATCAAGATTTTCTCGGTGGTCTCGGTGGTGTTCCTGCCGCCGACGCTGGTGGCTTCCAGCTACGGGATGAACTTTGAGTTCATGCCGGAGCTGAAGTGGTCGTTCGGTTATCCGGGCGCCATCAGCCTGATGATCCTCGCGGGGCTCGCCCCTTACCTGTATTTCAAGCGCAAGAACTGGCTGTAAGCCGGCGGGCGACCCGGTCGCCCGTTATTTCTGCGTTACCTCAACGCTTAGCCTGCTAAATAGGGGTACAATGACGCCTCGTCTCATCTGCCCGTAAGGCGTGAGTTTTGATGGAGAAGTTGCCCTGCTGGTCTCAATGGCTGCTCCTGCTGCTGGCTTCGCTGGCGCTGGGGTTTGGCCTGCAAACATTTCATATTCCCGCGGCGCTGTTGCTGGGGCCGATGATCGTCGGCGTAGCGATGGGGCTGTTGGGTGCCACGGTGCGCATTCCCACGCGCCTGTTTATCGTCGCCCAAGCGGTGCTGGGCTGCATGATTGCGCAAAGTCTTTCCCCCGCTATCCTCACGCCGTTACTCGACGACTGGCCACTGGTGCTGCTGGTACTCTTTGCCACGCTGGTGGCCAGCGGCGTTTCCGGCTGGTGTCTGGTGCGTTTCAGCGGGCTGCCGGGGCCGACCGGTGCCTGGGGTTCATCGCCCGGCGGCGCTTCGGCGATGGTGGCGATGGCCGGGGATTTCGGTGCAGATGTCCGGTTAGTGGCATTCATGCAGTACCTGCGGGTGCTGTTTGTCGCCACGGCGGCGGCCATGGTGGCGCGGATTGGGCTGGGGGATGAGGCAGGCCATGGCAGCGCCGCGCTGGAATGGTTCCCTCCGCTGGATTGGCGTTTTCTCGCGACGCTGGGTATCGCCGTTGCCGGCGCCTGGCTGGGCCCCCGGCTGCGCATCCCTTCCGGTGCGCTGCTTTTACCGATGATTATCGGCGCCGCGCTGCACTCCAGCGGCGCGATGGCATTGCAGGTGCCGGAATGGTTGCTGGCGCTGGCTTATACCCTGATTGGCTGGAGCGTAGGGCTACGTTTTACCCGGCCGATATTTTTGCTGGCGTTGCGTACCTTGCCGCAGATGGTGGCGTCGATAGCGGCGCTAATGCTGTTTTGCGGGCTGCTGGCGTGGATGCTGACGCGCTTCCTGCCGGTGGATCTGATGACCGCCTATCTGGCGACCAGCCCGGGCGGGCTGGACACCGTGGCGATCATTGCGGCGGGCAGCCGGGTGGATATGTCCTTTGTGATGGCGATGCAGACGCTGCGGTTGTTCACCATTCTGCTGACCGGCCCGGCGATGGCCCGCTTCATTTCCAATCGGGCCTCGCCTGCGTCAACGTAATTTGCGTTGAGTGTAAAGCGCGTCGAGGATAAACAGCAGCAGCGCCGCCCAGATAAAGCCGAAGGTCACCAGTTTATCCTGGCCGATGGTCTCTCCGTAAAAAGTGACGGCCAGCAGGAACATCAGCGTCGGGCCGAGGTACTGGAAAAAGCCGAGTGTCGACAGGCGCAGGCGGGTCGCCGCGGCGGTAAAGAACAGCAGCGGTATGGTGGTGACGACGCCGGCGGCAACCAGCAGCAGGTTCAGCGACCACGGGTTGGCGCTCAGATGGCTGGTCGGGCTGTCGGCGAACAGGAACAGGTACGCCGCCGCTACCGGCAATAACCACAGGGTTTCAATCAGCATGCCGGTCTGCGCGTCGATGGCGATCTTCTTGCGCAGCAGGCCGTAGAAGGCAAAGCTGAACGCCAGCCCCAGGCCGATAATCGGCAGCGACCCGAATTGCCATAGCTGAATCAACACGCCGGCAAACGCCAACACCACCGCCAACCACTGCATGCGGCGGAAACGTTCGCCCAGGAACAGCATCCCCAACAGCACGTTAACCAGCGGATTAATGAAATAGCCCAGGCTGGCTTCCAGCATGTGGTGGTTATTCACCGCCCAGATAAACAACAGCCAGTTGCCGCCGATCAACACTGCGGTCACCGCCAGCAACAGCAGCCGTTTGCGGTTGCTGCAGGTGGCGCGAACCTGCGGCCAGTTGCGGCCCAGCGTGATCAGCGCCAGCATAAAGAAGAAGGACCAAATGACCCGATGAGTGAGGATCTCATCGGCGGGCACCTGTTGAATCAGTTTGAAATAGGCCGGGGCGATGCCCCAAATAAAATAGGCGGCCAGAGCAAAGAAGATGCCCTGCCGCGTTTGCTGTGCGTCCATGACGATACTCGGATGGGTAAAACGGAGATGCGGTGAGTGTACTTAAGACGCTCACCGCACACAATCACCCGACCAGGTAGGTGGCGGTGGCGCTGGCAATATGCAGGCCATCGTGGTTATGCAGTTCGACGCGGGCGACCGCCACTTTGTTGCCGCTGCGCAATACGCTGGCGGAGGCGACAAAATGCTCGCCGCGGCCGGGGCGCAGATAATCGACGCGCAGATCTATGGTTCCCATGCGCGACAGGCGCGAGGCCACTTCCTCTTCGATCAGCGGGTCCATACGCATCAGCACGCTGCCGGCGCAGGCCAAGCCGGCGGCAACGTCCAGCACTGAAGCGATCACGCCGCCGTGCAGGATCTTCTGGGCGGCGTTGCCCACCAGTTTGGGCTGATTGGTGAAGCTCAGTTCAACGTAGTCATCTTCAAAACGGCGCAGTTCAAGGCCCAGTTCGCGGTTAAACGGCATGTGGTAAACAAAGATTTCGCCGATTTTCTGGCGTGCAGCATCGAGTGTCAGTGGTGTAGTGGACATAAATACCCGTTCTTTATTCAATAGAGTGAGGAGGTTATTAACTGGTCAGTCCAGGTTAATCGTTTGTTGATTTTATGCCTATATTTTGTTGCTTGCCAGACTAATCCAATAAATGCACACCGCACTGCTGCAAAACCGCCTTTGTGTGTAAAATGGCCTGTTTTTATTTCAGAGTTTGTCATTTTTGTTGGAGTGGGGAACGTTATGCGTATTTTGTCAGGGATCGTTTTGGCCATGTTGGCGGCACCATTGCTGGTGCAGGCGGAAGAGGCCAAAGAGCAGCAAATTCATGATAAACCCGCGGTGCGCGGCAGCATTATCGCCAACATGCTGCAGGATCACGACAACCCGTTTACGCTATACCCGTACGACACCAACTATGTGTTGTACACCGATACCAGCAATATCAACAAAGAAGCCATCAAGACCTACAACTGGGCCGAGAAGGCGCGCAAGGATGAAGTGAAATACCAGCTCAGCCTGGCCTTCCCGCTGTGGCGCGGCATTCTGGGCGACAACTCGGTGCTCGGCGCCTCTTATACTCAGCGTTCCTGGTGGCAGCTTTCCAACCACGGGGAATCGTCGCCGTTTCGCGAAACCAACTACGAGCCGCAGGTATTCCTCGGCTGGGCGACGGATTACCGCTTTGCCGGCTGGACGCTGCGCGACGTTGAAGTGGGTCTCAACCACCAGTCCAATGGGCGTTCGGATCCAACCTCCCGCAGCTGGAACCGCGGTTACGCGCGTTTTATGGCACAGAACGGCAACTGGCAGGTGGATCTGAAACCCTGGTTCCGCTTCTCGGAAAGCGACAGCAGCGATGACAACCCGGATATCACCAAATACATGGGGTATTACCGTCTGAAAGTCGGTTACGCCTGGGGCGAAAGCGTGTTCAGCGTCGACAGCCATTACAACTGGAACAGCGGTTACGGCGGCGCGGAACTGGGCTGGAGTTACCCGATCTCCAAACACGTGCGTTTCTACACTCAGGTGTTCAGCGGCTATGGCGAATCGCTGATTGATTACAACTTCCGGCAGACACGGGTTGGCGTTGGTGTCATGCTTAACGATATTATGTAATACGGCCGTCATGATGGCGGCGCTATGCAGCAAAAAGTGGGGAAGTGTGTGTCAACCGCAGCAGTGATAAACAAAGAGTTGCTGGCAGAGCAGGTATTGCGCGATACCTTTGGCTACCAGCAATTCCGACCGGGTCAACAAACGATTATCAACGCGGCGATCGGCGGGCTGGATTGTCTGGTGGTCATGCCGACCGGCGGCGGTAAATCGTTGTGCTATCAAATCCCGGCGCTGGTGATGGATGGCCTGACGTTAGTGGTTTCCCCGCTGATCTCGCTGATGAAAGATCAGGTCGATCAACTGCTGGCCTACGGCGTTTCCGCCGCCTGCTATAACTCGACGCAGACGCGCGAGCAGCAGCTGGAGGTCATGGCGGGTTGCCGCAGCGGGCAGATCAAAATGCTGTACATCGCCCCCGAGCGGCTGATGATGGACAGCTTCCTCGACCTGCTCGATCACTGTCCGCCGGCGCTATTGGCGGTGGACGAGGCGCACTGCATTTCGCAGTGGGGCCATGATTTCCGTCCTGAATACCGCGCGTTGGGTCAGTTGAAGCAGCGCTTCCCGACGATGCCGGTGATTGCCCTGACCGCTACCGCCGACGAGTCTACCCGTGGCGACATCGTGCGCCTGTTGGCGCTGCACGATCCGCTGGTGCAGATCAGCAGCTTCGACCGCCCAAACATTCGCTATACACTGGTGGAGAAGTTCAAACCGCTCGATCAGCTGTGGCGCTTCGTGCAGGACCAACGCGGCAAGAGCGGTATCATTTACTGCAACAGCCGCGCCAAGGTGGAAGACACTACCGCGCGTTTGCAGAGCCGCGGGCTGAGCGTGGGCGCCTATCATGCCGGGCTGGACAACGATCGCCGCGCGCAGGTGCAGGAAGCGTTCCAGCGTGACGATTTGCAGGTGGTGGTAGCCACCGTCGCCTTCGGCATGGGCATCAACAAACCCAACGTGCGTTTCGTGGTGCACTTTGATATCCCGCGCAATATCGAGTCCTACTATCAGGAAACCGGCCGCGCCGGGCGTGATGGCTTGCCGGCCGAAGCGATCTTGTTGTATGACCCGGCCGACATGGCCTGGCTGCGCCGTTGCCTGGAAGAGAAACCGGCCGGGCAGCAGTTGGATATCGAGCGCCACAAGCTGAACGCCATGGGGGCTTTCGCCGAAGCGCAAACCTGCCGTCGTTTGGTGTTGCTCAACTACTTTGGCGAGGGCAAGCAGCAAAATTGCGGTAACTGCGATATCTGCCTCGATCCCCCCAAGCGCTATGACGGGCTGGAAGACGCGCGCAAGGCGCTGTCCTGCGTGTATCGCGTCGGCCAGCGGTTCGGCCTGGGTTATATTGTCGAAGTGCTGCGCGGTTCCAATAACCAGCGCATCCGCGAATACGGGCACGACAAGTTGCCGGTGTACGGCATAGGTCGTGAGCAAACGACCGAACACTGGACCAGCGTGCTGCGTCAACTGATCCACCTGGGGTTTATTACCCAGAACATCGCCATGCATTCGGCGCTGCAATTGACCGAGGCCGCGCGCCCGGTACTGCGTGGTGAACTGGAACTGCAACTGGCGGTGCCTCGCATTCAAAGCCTGAAGTCGCGTGGCAGCGCCAATCAGAAATCCTACGGCGGCAATTACGATCGCAAGCTGTTTGCCAAACTGCGCAAGCTGCGTAAATCGATTGCCGACGAAGAAAATATCCCGCCTTACGTGGTGTTTAACGATGCCACGTTGTTGGAAATGGCGGAGCAAATGCCGATCAAGGCCGGCGATCTGCTTAGTGTTAACGGCGTTGGCCAGCGCAAACTGGAGCGTTTCGGTGCCCCGTTTATGGCGATGATCCGCGATCACCTCGATAATGACGAAGAATAAGGGAAATAAATCATGCTGATGCTGTTTCTGACCGTGGCGCTGGTGCACTTGATCGCGCTGATGAGCCCGGGGCCGGACTTCTTTTTTGTTTCGCAAACCGCCGCCAGCCGTTCGCGCCGCGAGGCGATGATGGGCGTAGTGGGCATTTCACTGGGTATCGTGGTGTGGGCGGGGGTTGCGCTGATGGGTCTGCACCTGATCTTGCAGAAAATGGCCTGGCTGCACCAGATCATCATGGTCGGCGGTGGGATTTACTTATGCTGGATGGGCTGGCAACTGCTGCGTTCCGCACGCTCCCAGAACGCCCAATCGGTGCCGGCGGACGAAGTGAAAGTGGCGTTGCCAAAGGCCGGACGCAGCTTTATCCGCGGTTTCCTGACCAACCTTTCAAACCCGAAAGCGGTTATCTATTTCGGCAGCGTGTTCTCGCTGTTTGTCGGTGACGACGTGGGCGCCGGCGCGCGCTGGGGGTTGTTCCTGCTGATTATCGCCGAGACCTTTGTCTGGTTCAGCCTGGTGGCGGTCGTGTTTGCGTTGCCGGCAATGCGCCGCGGCTATCAGCGTTTGGCGAAATGGATCGACGGGCTGGCAGGCGTATTGTTCACCGGTTTCGGGTTGCACCTGATCTTTACCCGTTAATCGCAGGAAGATATCGCGTGGGCCGAACAGTGATGTTCGGCCCTTTTGCATTAGGCCTTTCTGGCCGTAGCCAATAATCCGGCCACCAGAATAAACAGCGAACCGAAGATGCGGTTCAGCAACTGCATCTGGCGCGGCGTCTTCAGCCAGCCGGCAATGCGGGTCGCCAGTGTGGCGTAGCCAATCATCACTACAATATCCACCGCCACGGTGGTCACGCCGAGTATCAGATACTGCTCGGTTTGCGGCTGGTTAGGTAAAATAAACTGCGGGAACAGCGCGGCCAGAAACACGATGCTCTTCGGGTTGGTCAGATTCACCAGGACGGCACGGCGGAACAAACGGCGGCGCGGCATGGTACCCGCCAGCGTATGCAGATCCAACGAACCGGCGGCGCGCCACTGTTGGATACCGAGCCACACCAGATAAGCGGCGCCGAGCCATTTCAGCAATTCAAATGCCATCAGCGACTGTGAGACCAACGCACCCAGGCCAATGCCCACTAGCACGATATGCAGACTCAACCCGACCTGCAGGCCGGCGATCGATGCCGCCGCGCCGCGATACCCGTGGCTGATACCGGTGCTCATGGTGTTGATTGCGCCTGAGCCTGGTGAGAGGCTGAGGATAAGGGTTGTCAGCAGATAGGTTAACCACCAGTCCAAGGTCATCGTAAAGCTCCCTGAAAGTACCAACTTGTGCCAAAATGGGCTCGGTTCTTGTAAGAATTGAATCACAATACGCTAGTATTATTTCTTGTGCCAGAGGCCACATTTTTGCCGCTGGCGGCTCAGGGAAAAGCTCTCAATGACGTCTTTCACTCAAGGCACCGATGACTGGTTAATGCGTGAAACGCAGTTCGCTGCTTTCGCTACCGGCCCGCTGCTGGATTTTTGGCGGCGGCGGGAGGAGGGCGAGTTCAGTGGCGTGGGCGGCGTGCCGATCCGCTTCGTGCGTTTTAGCTCATCGCGCCATCAGCGGGTGGTGGTGATCAGCCCCGGGCGCATCGAAAGTTACGTTAAATATCCAGAAGTTGCCTACGATCTGTTCCATTGCGGTTTTGATGTGATGATTATCGATCATCGCGGGCAAGGCCGTTCTGGCCGTTTGCTGGCTGATACGCACCGCGGTCATGTGGTAAACTTTGCCGATTATATTGACGATTTCGCCCAGTTTTATCAGCAGCAAGTGGCACCGCGCGGCTACCGACAGCACTACGCGCTGTCGCATTCGATGGGCGGCGCGATACTGGCTCAATTTCTGGCGCGTCAGCCGCAGGCGTTTGATGCCGCTGCGTTTTGCGCGCCGATGTTCGGCATTCATCTGCCGATGCCGGGCTGGATGGCGGACCGCATCCTTAACTGGGTGGAGAAACACCCGGCGGTACGCGATTACTATGCGATAGGCACCGGCCAGTGGCGGCCGCTGCCCTATGTGGTCAACGTATTGACCCACAGCCGTGAACGCTATCGCCGCTGTTTGCGTTATTACGCCGATTATCCCGAGTTGCAGGTGGGGGGCCCTACCTATCACTGGGTAAGAGAAAGCATTCAGGCCGGGCGGCAGATTGTCGCGCAGGCGGCTAAAATCACCACACCGCTGTTATTATTGCAGGCCGGTGAGGAACGGGTGGTCGACAACCGTTCCCAGCAGGCTTTTTGTCAGGCACTGTCAGACGCGGGGCACCCTTGCGAAGGGGGGAAACCGCGGGTTATCCAAGGCGCACGCCATGAGATCCTGTTCGAGCGGGACGCGATGCGCGCCGAAGCATTGAACGCAATCCTGCGTTTCTTTGCTCAACACTTAGGTGGCGCCCCTGCCGCCGACCACTCCATCAGAGGTTAGAACATATCCTTATGTATCACGTCGTCGCTTCCGATTTAGATGGCACGCTGCTATCACCTGACCATACCCTGTCGCCTTATGCCAAAGAGACGTTGAAACTGCTGACCCAGCGCGACGTGCACTTTGTGTTTGCCACTGGCCGGCATCACATCGACGTTTCGCAGATCCGCGATAACCTCGATATCAGCGCCTTTATGATCACCTCCAACGGCGCCCGCGTGCATAACACCGCCGGCGAGCTGATTTTCAGCCACAACCTGGCAGAAGACATTGCCCGCGATCTCTACGGCATGCTGCATGACGATGCGGACATCACCACCAATGTCTACCGCAACGACGACTGGTTCATCAACCGGGAAAGCCCGGAGCAGGAAGAGTTCTTCCGGGAATCGATCTTCCAGTATCAGCTGTTTGAGCCGGGCCTGCTGGAAACCGACGGCGTGTGCAAGGTGTACTTCACCTGTGATGACCATGAAAAGCTGTTGCCGCTGGAAGATGCCATCAATGCGCGCTGGGGCGATCGGGTTAACGTCAGTTTCTCGTTCCCGACCTGTCTGGAAGTGATGGCGGGCGGCGTATCCAAAGGTCATGCGCTGGAAGAAGTGGCCAAAATCATCGGCTATTCGCTGAAAGAGTGCATCGCCTTCGGTGACGGCATGAATGACCTGGAAATGCTGGCGATGGCCGGTAAGGGCTGCATTATGCGCGACGCGCACCAGCGCCTGAAAGACAAGCTGCCGGAGCTGGAAGTGATTGGCTCCAATGCCGACGACGCAGTGCCGCATTACCTGCGCAAGATGTACCTCTGAAATATCAAGGGCGCCTTGCGGCGCCCCTGAGTTTGATGACAAAGTTGTCTTTGAGTCCGAGATACCCGGGCCTAGCGCACCGAGGGGCGCTCCGGCGGGCAAGCCGCTACGACCCCTTCGGCACGCTCTCCCTAATAACGGGCTTTGCCAGTAGTTTGAGGGCGCCTTGTCCAGGTTACTTGTGCTGGCCCTGCTTTTGCAGGAACTGCACGCCCTTGTCGGGGAAGTCGGTGAACACGCCGTCAACGCCAGCCTGGTTGTAAATCACGTCATACAGCTGATTCACGTCGGTCACGTAGTTTGGCAGCGCATCGGCGCGGATGGTGAACGGATGCACCGCCAGCTTGTTGGCATGGGCTTCTTTCACCATATCGGTCAGCACCACGTGGCCCGGTTTGGATTTCTCCGCTTCCACCAGCATGTGGTAGTCCGGGCCGATACCGTCGGCGTACTGGGCAATTTGCTTCATCGCGCCCGGCTTGAACATCCAGTCATAGTCGTATTCCACCCATTTGCCGTCGGCTTTCTGCTCATAGGTTTCCTGCCACTTGTTGTAGGCGATCAGTTGGATCAGTTTCAGATCCATGCCCATCTTCGGTTCCAGCTCGGTTTTAATCCGTTTCAGTTCGTTGGCGTCGAAGCATTGCAGATAAACGTTGTCACCCTTGCCGGTATAACCATACTGCTTCAACACCGCCAGCACTTTGCTGGAGATATCCTTGCCTTCCTGCTTGTGGAACCACGGCGCCTTGATTTCCGGGTAAATACCGATGTTTTTGCCGGTCGAATGGTTCAGCCCCTGCACAAACTCGATCTCTTCCTGGAAGGTATGGACGCGGAAGTCCGATTTGCCCATCGGGAAGCGGCCAGGGTAGCCCTGCACCTTTTTACCGTTTTCGATCTCAAAGCCTTCCGTGAACTTCAGCGATTTGATTTCCGCCAGGGTAAAGTCGATGGCGTAATAACGGCCGTCTTTGCGTGCCCGGCTCGGGAAGCGTTCGGCCACGTCGGTGACGCGATCGAGGTAATGGTCATGCAGCACCACCAGCTCGTTGTCCTTGGTCATCACCAGATCCTGCTCGAGGAAGTCCGCACCCTGCGCGTAGGCCATCGCCTTCGCCGGCAGCGTGTGTTCCGGCAGATAGCCGCTGGCGCCACGGTGGGCAATTACCACCTTGTCCGCCGCCTGTACGGCGCTGACCATTGAGGTGGCCAGGATGATCCCTGTCAGCAGGGCTTTGACGTGAGTCCGCATTCTGTAATTCTCCATATTGTAGGTGCAGGGTAATAAAGTAGTAAAAAGGCCGCAGCGCGGCCTTGGAGGTTGATGACAAAGTTGTCTTTAAACCCGAGATACCCGGGCCTAGCGCACCGAGGGGCGCTCCGACGGCCAAGGCCGTTACGACCCCTTCGGCACGCTCTCCCTAATAACGGGCTTTGTCAGCAGTCTGAAAGGCCGCAGCGCGGCCTTTAAATAATGCGAAATTTGTATGACGCTTAGCCGCGTTTGTTGGCTGCGATTTCTGCGTGGTGCTTTTTCTCGCTCAGCATGGTCAGCAACAGCAGCACTACCGCGCCGATACTGCCGCCAATCATCACCATAAAGCCGCCGTCCCAACCGAAGTAGTCCACGGTGTAACCGACGATGGCGCTGGCCGCAACGGAGCCGCCCAGGTAACCGAACAGACCGGTGAAGCCTGCTGCGGTGCCGGCCGCTTTCTTCGGTGCCAGTTCCAGCGCGTGCAGGCCGATCAGCATCACCGGGCCGTAAATCAGGAAGCCGATGGTGATCATGCAGGCCATGTCGATGCCAGGATTGCCGACCGGGTTGAGCCAGTAGACGACGGTCGCGATGGTCACCAGCGTCATAAAGAACACGCCGGTGGCGCCGCGATTGCCTTTGAACACTTTGTCCGACATCCAGCCGCACAGCAGGGTGCCCGGAATACCGGCGTATTCGTACAGGAAGTAAGCCCAGGAAGACTTATCCAGCGCGAAATGCTTCACTTCTTTCAGGTAGGTCGGTGACCAGTCCAGAATGCCGTAACGCAGCAGGTAAACGAACACGTTGGCCACGGCGATGTACCACAGCAATTTGTTCGGCAGAATGTACTGCATGAAGATCTGCTTGGCGGTCAGCTCTTCTTCCGCTTTCTCGCTGTAGTCGTCCGGGTAATCGTTTTTGTATTCTTCGATCGGCGGCAGCCCGCAGGATTGCGGCGTATCGCGCATCAGCGCAAAGGCGATCAGGGCCACCAGAATGGCGCCGAAGGCCGGCATATACAGCGCCGCGTGCCAGTCGTTGAACCAGGCCATCCCCAGCAGGAACAACAGCGGGGGCAGGCCGCCACCCACGTTATGGGCGCAGTTCCAGACCGAAACGATACCGCCGCGTTCTTTCTGCGACCACCAGTGCACCATGGTACGGCCACAAGGCGGCCAGCCCATGCCCTGGAACCAACCGCACAAGAACAGCAGCACGAACATGACCGCGATGCTCGATGTCGCCCACGGCACGAAGCCCATGAACAGCATCACCGCAGCGGCCAGTATCAGGCCGGCAGGCAGGAATACGCGTGGGTTGGAACGGTCGGAAACCGAGCCCATGATGAATTTGGAGAAACCGTAGGCGATGGAAATACCCGACAGCGCGAAACCGAGGTCGCCGCGGCTGAAGCCCTGATCGATCAGGTAAGGCATCGCCAGAGTGAAGTTCTTGCGCACCAGATAGTAGGCGGCGTAACCGAAGAAAATCCCCATAAAAATTTGCCAGCGCAATTTACGGTAGAGCGGGTCGACTTTGTCGACCGGCACACGGGAAATGTGTGCTGCCGGCTTAAAAATACTCAACATGAGCGCCTCCGATGGCTTTTAGTTATCACATCAATATGATCGTCTACGTTCATTTGATGATTGAGCGGATAGAGAATGTGGTGTTTTTTTGTTCCATAACGAGCGTCATCCTAGTCAAAACAGCCTGGTGTCGCTGTGATGAATGGCGCAAATGTTACACTTTTATGAAACTACGGCGGATTTTGAGCGATTCGTTAACGTTATGAAATAGAAAAACGGCTAAAAATCGTGATTTCGATCACATTCATGGCTTTTTATGGACATTTTGTTTTCGTTTTGAGTTCGTTATTGTTCCTTATCAAACAAAGCCCCCAGTAACTGTGGCCCAATAGGGTAATCACCACGGATCCTGAGGAAGCGTAATGAGCAGCCATTCACCGGACAGTGAAACGGATGTGATAATCATTGGTGGCGGTGCGACCGGAGCGGGTATTGCCCGTGACTGCGCGCGGCGTGGCCTGCGTTGCATACTGCTGGAGCGCCATGATATCGCCACCGGCGCCACCGGCCGTAACCACGGTTTGTTGCACAGCGGAGCGCGTTATGCGGTGACCGACGGCGAGTCGGCGCGTGAGTGCATAGAAGAGAACCGCATCCTCAAGCGCATCGCGCATCATTGCATCGAGCGTACCGATGGGTTGTTCATTACCCTGCCGCAGGATTCGCTGGCCTACCAACAACAGTTTATCGCTGCCTGCCACAGTGCCGGCATCAACGCCGAAGCCATTGATCCGCAATTGGCGTTGCGTCTGGAGCCGGCGGCTAACCCGGCGCTGATCGGCGCCGTGCGGGTGCCGGATGGCACCGTCGACCCGTTCCGTCTGACCGCCGCCAATATGCTCGATGCCCGCGAGCACGGCGCGCAGATCCTGACCTATCACCAGGTGGTCGGTTTGTTGCGCGTGGGTGATCGCGTGACCGGCGTGCGCGTTTTCGACCATCAAGCTGCGCGCCGCTACGATATCTACGCCGAGGTGGTGGTCAACGCTGCCGGCATCTGGGGCCAGCAGATTGCGGAATACGCCGATCTGCGCATCCGCATGTTCCCGGCCAAGGGCGCATTGCTGATCCTCGGCCACCGCATCAACAACATGGTCATCAACCGTTGCCGCAAACCGGCAGACGCCGACATTCTGGTGCCGGGCGACACCATCTCGCTGATTGGCACCACCTCCACCCACATCGACTACGACCAGATCGACAACATGGTGGTGACGCCGCAGGAAGTGGACATTCTGATCCGCGAAGGTGCGCTGCTGGCGCCGGAACTGGCGCAAACCCGCATTTTGCGTGCCTATGCCGGGGTGCGACCGCTGGTGGCCAGTGACGACGATCCCAGCGGCCGTAACGTCAGCCGCGGCATCGTGCTGCTCGATCACGCCAGCCGCGATGGGCTGGAGGGATTTATCACCATCACCGGCGGCAAGCTAATGACCTATCGCCTGATGGCGCAGTGGGCGACCGATAAAGTGTGTGAAAAGCTTGGGCTGGATAGCCCATGCACTACCGCGGTGGAACCGCTGCCCGGCTCCCGGCAGACGGCGGAGGAAACGGTACGCAGCGTGGTGGCGTTGCCGGCCAGTATTCGCGGCTCGGCGGTGTATCGCCATGGCGATCGCGCCAGCCTGGTGCCGGCCGGTAATCGGCTGGACAACAGCCTGGTCTGCGAATGCGAGGCGGTTACCGCCGGCGAGGTGCGCTATGCGGTGAACTCTCTCACCGTCAATAATCTGGTGGATCTCCGCCGCCGCACCCGTGTTGGCATGGGCACCTGCCAGGGTGAACTGTGCGCCTGTCGTGCCGCCGGGCTACTGACGCGCTTTAACGTCGTCACCCCGCAGCAGTCGATCGATCAGTTATCGCATTTCCTCAACGAACGCTGGAAGGGCGTACGCCCGATCGCCTGGGGTGATGCGCTGCGCGAGAGCGAGTTCACCAGTTGGGTTTATCAGGGATTGTGCGGACTGGATGCTCGGGAGAAACAGGAGGCGGATGATGCGATTTGACGTGGTGGTGATTGGTGGCGGCTTGGCGGGCATGGCCTGCGCCATTGGGTTGGCGGAACAGGGCAAGCGCTGCGCCGTGGTCAGCTCAGGCCAGAGCGCGCTTTATTTCTCCTCCGGCTCGCTTGATTTGCTGGCGCAATTACCTGACGGCACGCCGGTCGACGCGCCGCTGGCTGCATTGCCGGAACTGGCGCGACAGGCGCCGCGGCACCCTTATTCCTTGATTGGCGCAGAGCGGGTGGCACCGTTATCTGATCAGGCGGCCCAGCTGTTGCAGCGCTGCGGCCTGAACCTGCAAGGCAGCAATGAAAGGAATCATCTGCGCATTACGCCGCTCGGCACGCGGCGGGCCACCTGGCTCAGCCCACAGGCCATTCCGGTGACGCCGTTGGCCGGTGAATTGCCGTGGGAAAGCGTTGCGGTGATTGGCATCGAGGGCTTTTTGGATTTTCAGCCGCAGCTGGCCGCCGATTCACTCATGCAGGCACTGGGAGTACGCACCGAGGTCAATTGGTTGCATTTACCTGCGCTGGACCGGTTGCGCAACAATCCCAGCGAGTTCCGGGCGGTGAATATCGCCAGAGTGCTGGATTTACCGGAAAATCGGATGCCGATGGCGGACGAGCTGCGCCGGCTGGCCGGTGATGCCGAGGCGATTTTCCTGCCGGCCTGTCTGGGGCTGGAGGAGGATGCCTCGCTGCTGGCGTTACAGGCGGCGGTGGGCAAGCCGCTACGTCTGTTGCCGACGTTACCGCCTTCGGTGTTGGGCATGCGCTTGCACCAGGCATTGCGCCGGCGCTTGCAACAGTTGGGCGGTGTTTTTATGCCGGGGGACAGCGTGCTGCGGGCGGATATCGACGCCGGGCGTGTTACCGGCCTTTATACCCGCAACCACGGCGATATTCCGTTGCAGGCGCAGCAGGTGGTGCTGGCCAGCGGCAGCTTCTTTAGCAATGGGTTGGCGGCGGATTTCGACGGCGTGCGCGAGCCGGTGTTTGGGCTGGACGTAGACAGCCAGACGGATCGCGCCGACTGGAGCCGCAGCGATCTGTTCGCTCCGCAACCCTATTTGCAGTTCGGCGTGCGCACCGATGGCCGGCTGCGTGCGTTAAGACACGGGGAGGCGTTGACCAACCTGTATGCCATCGGTGCCGTAACCGGCGGGTACGATCCGCTACGGCAGGGCTGCGGCGCCGGCGTTTCGCTGATCGGGGCGCTGCACGTCGCGCAACAGATTGCCGCAGAGGAGGAGCGACCATGAGCTTGCAGAAAGACAACAGCTTTGAAAACTGCATCAAATGCACCGTCTGCACCACCTATTGTCCGGTCGCCAAAGTCAACCCGCTCTATCCGGGGCCAAAACAGGCGGGGCCGGACGGTGAACGTCTGCGGTTGAAGGATCCGGCGCTGTACGATGAAGCGCTGAAGTATTGCACCAACTGCAAGCGCTGTGAGGTCGCCTGCCCGTCCGACGTCAAAATCGGCGATATCATTCAGCGCGCCCGCGCCGATTACGCCCAGAACAAACCGACGCTGCGCGACGCTATCCTCAGCCATACCGACATCATGGGGTCGCTGTCGACACCCTTTGCGCCCATAGTCAATGCCGCCACCGGTCTGAAACCGGTGCGCGCGCTGCTGGACAAAGCGCTGAAAATTGACCACCGCCGCGAGTTGCCAAAATACTCGTTCGGCACCTTCCGCCGCTGGTATCGCCGTCAGGCGCAGGCCCAGCAGCGCTATGCCGAACAGGTGGCGTTTTTTCACGGCTGCTTCGTCAATTACAACCATCCGCAGTTGGGCAAGGATCTGATCAAGGTCTTTAACGCGATGGATATCGGCGTGCAACTGCTGAAGCGCGAGAAATGTTGTGGCGTGCCTTTGATCGCCAACGGCTTTATCGCCCAGGCCAAAAAGCAGGCCGAAGTGAATGCCGAATCGCTGCACGAGGCGGTGCTGGAACGCGGAATTCCTGTGGTGGCGACCTCGTCGAGCTGTACCTTTACCTTACGTGATGAATATCCGCATCTGTTGGAGGTGGACACCTCGGCGGTGCGCGAGCGGGTAGAACTGGCGACGCGCTATTTGTATCGACTGATCAACCAGGGCCGCACTCTGCCGCTGAAGCGCACGCCGTTGCGGGTGGCCTATCATACGCCGTGCCATATGGAGAAAATGGGCTGGACCGCCTATACGCTGGAGCTGTTGCGGCAAATTCCGGGGGTGGAGCTGCTGGTGCTGGATTCGCAGTGTTGCGGCATTGCCGGCACTTACGGGTTTAAATCGGAGAACTATGCGACTTCGCAGGGGATTGGCGCTTCGCTGTTTCGCCAGATAGAGGAAAGCGGTGCGGATCTGGTGGTGACCGACTGCGAAACCTGCAAGTGGCAAATCGAGATGTCGACCAGTAAAAGCTGCGAACATCCGATCACCCTGCTGGCGCAGGCGTTGGCATAATCGGTGATGGGGTGGCGAAACGGGGCCGGCATGCCGACCCCCTAAGGTTACTGCTTCAGTTTCAAGGTGCTGATGATGCCTTCGGCTTCACTTTGCGCCTGCTGCTGGTTATCTGCCGGCAGCGTGACCTGAATGGTCAGCATATTGTTATCCAATGTGCCGATCAGGATCGAAGAGTAGGCTTTCTCGCCGCCGCTGGTGATGATGCTGTCCAGTTGACGCAGAGGGACGCCGTTAACGTCGATGGCTTTGTTGGTAATCACCTGCAGATTGGCGTCACGCGAGCGCTGGGTGTCTTCCAGACGCTTGGCCAGGGTTTCCAGGTTGTCGGCGGTCTTGTCGCCGAGGATCACGATCAGCGCGCGCTGGCCGGTGCTGTCGGCGTAAACGTGCATGTTGTTCGCCTGGTTGCCCAGCTTACCGCTTTGGTCCGCCATGCCGACCGGCAGAGTGAACGCCAGTTTTCCGTCCAGTAAACTCACCTGTTGCCCGGCCGGTGCGCTGGCCGCAGCACCGCCCGCCGGCGCCTTGGTGTCTTTGGTGTCGCCGTCACAGGCCGCCAGGCCAAGCACTAACAGGCTGATACCCATCAATTTTGCTACTTTACGCATTGGGCTTCCTTCTTCCTTTCAGGTAGGTTTTTACTGCCGTATCGCAACCTATTCCACGTTGAAATGCAAGGCAGATGTTGTCACAAGGTTTTTTCAAGTAATAGCCGATAATCAGCCACTTCGCCTTTCTTTTCCAGCTGAACAATCTGATAGTGATGGCCGATGAGCATCGTCAACATCGCGCGGAATTGATTGCGTGTTTTCACCGTCAACCGCCGATACCCCTGCGCTCTCGCCCAGCGCTCCTGCTCGGCCAACAGTGCCCGCGCCACGCCGTGGCGGCGAAACGCCGGCAGCACGCCGCCCAGCCAGCTGTAAAATACTTTTTCTTGCGTCTGATAACCCAGTTTGAAACCGGCGGGTTGGCCGTCAACCTCGGCGATCAGCAGGTGGCAGACGGACGGCCCGACGCGTTGTTGTAAATCGGCCAGGCTATGCAGGCCACCGAATTCGGGGATTTGCCGGTACAGGGCGTGGATTTCGTTGAAGGTAGCGTGGCGGGTGATTACTGTCATTGGCGGCCTCCGTAGGGTGCAGGCCGCCAATGATAACACGGCTCAGTTCGCTTGCAGGCTGCCGTCATTGCGGCGGACGGCAATGCGCTTAAGCAGCATATTCAGCAGTACGCCGTACATCGGCAGGAAGAACAGCAGGCAGATCAGAACCTTGAAGCTGTAATCCACCAGTGCGATCTCCACCCAGTTATTGGCCATAAAAGCATCGCTGCTCTTATAAAACGCAATAAAGAAGAACGACAGGGTATCGCTGATATTGCCGAGGAACATGGCCGCAGCAGGAGCAACCCACCAGGCGCTGCGTTGGCGCAGCCGGTTGAAAACGTGTACGTCGAGGATCTGACCGAGCACGTAAGCCATAAAGCTGGCGATGGCGATACGTGCCACAAACAGGTTAAAGCTGCCCAACGCGGCAAAGCCCTGCCATTCGCCCTGATAGGTCACGGTAGAAATCACGTACGAGATGAACAGCGCCGGGACCATTACCGAAAGAATGATACGCCGTGCCAGCGGGGCACCGAAAATACGCACCGTCAGATCGGTTGCCAGGAAGATGAACGGAAAGGTAAAGGCCCCCCAGGTGGTATGGAAGCCGAAAACGGTAATCGGCAACTGCACCAGGTAGTTACTGGAGGTAATGATGACAATATGGAACAGCGATAGCCAGACCAACGCGGTGAGGCGCTGCTGAGCGGTAAACGAATACATGTTGTAGCCTTTTTAGTCGTGGGGTGAGGGAACCCAGAGTTTCTTGTCGCAACAGCAAAATGCGCTGCGCGGCGGCATGATACGTGTTTGCGCAACCAATGCAATGGCTAAATTTAACGCAAACGTTAACGTATCTTGCGCAGAAAAACTACCGGCGTAAACTAGGCGCCAATGAGATGCGGCGGGCGTTCGCCGATCGCTTTTGATCGAGAAAAATTGCATGACTGACTTATTTGCCCAGGCAGACCAGACGCTTGATGCGCTGGGGCTGCGCTGTCCGGAACCGGTGATGATGGTGCGCAAGACCGTACGCCATATGGATGACGGTCAAACCCTGCTGATTATTGCCGATGATCCGGCCACCACCCGCGACATTCCGGGCTTCTGCCGCTTTATGGAGCACACGCTGGTGGCGCAGGAAACCGACAAGGCGCCGTACCGCTACCTGTTACGCAAGGGCGTATAGTTTTTGACCGTTTTGTGCGGTAAGCTGCTTGAAACGGGCTACAGGAAAAAGGGGTAAGCAATGGTTATCTTACGCTCGCCTGTTGTCTCAGAATATGAGACACAAGAGCAGACGGAAATCTACGATCGCTGGTTTCGGGAAAAGGTTCGGGAAGCCATGGATGATCCCCTGCCTGGCATTTCCCATGACGAGGTAATGGCCGAGATGGATGCTCTTATCGCTGTAGCGGAAGCAAGGAAGAAAACCAAGCAGGTATAAATGCTCGTCATCGAATGGAGTCGATCTGCTCGCCAGGACTTGGCGGATATACTGCTTTTCATTGCCAATGACAATCCTCGGGCAGCCAAAAAAATGAAGGTGTTAATTTCAGAAGCAATTCTTCCTGCCGCTGAACATCCTCATATTTTTCGCCGTGGCAGAGTTGATGGCACGCACGAAATCATTGTTCATCCCAATTATCTTCTGATCTACCAAGTGGTTGCCGATCGTATCCGGGTGATGCGAGTCCTGCATGCACGCCGACGCTATCCCTGAAGGCACTGTCGCTGATGTAAAGTAGCGCCGGATCCCAGGGATGGGCTCCGGCGCAGAGCATCACTGACGTTTCTTCAGCAAGCGCAGTGCGTTGGCGGTGACCAGCGCGGTAGCGCCCGAGTCCGCCAGCACCGCCAGCCACAACCCGGTCATCCCCAGCAGTGTGGTGATCAGGAATATTCCTTTCAACCCCAGCGCAATGGTGATGTTCTGCCGGATATTGGCATGGGTAGCGCGCGAGATGCGGATCATTTCTGCCACACCGAGCAACCGGTTATGGGTTAGCGCCGCGTCGGCGGTTTCCAGCGCCACGTCGGTGCCGCTGCCCATGGCGATACCGATGCTTGAGGCTTTCATCGCCGGCGCATCGTTGATACCGTCGCCGATCATCGCCGTCGGGCGCAGTTCACTCAGTTCGATAACCGCTTTCACTTTATCTTCCGGCAGCAGCCCGGCTCGGTAATCGATCCCCAGTTCCGCGGCAATCGCCGCCGCCGCACGCGGGTTATCGCCGGTCAACATCACTCCGTGGATCCCCAGCGCGTTCAATTCGGCAATGGCCTGTTTAGCGTCGCTGCGCAGCGTATCACGCAGTGCCAGCAGGCCGATCGCTACGCCGTTTTCCAACACCACCACCGCCGTTTTGCCGGCGTTTTCCAGTTTTTCTACCTGGCTTTGCAACAAGGCGTCGAGCTGGCCTGCCGCCAGTTTACCCGGCGCGCTGATCAACAGAGTTTTGCCGTCAACCACGCCTTCCACCCCAACTCCCGCCAGAGCGCGACGCGCCTGGGCCGGTGGCAGAGGCGCACCATACTGCTCGGCCCGTTTGATAATCGCCTGCGCCAGCGGATGATGGGAGCCGGTTTCTACCGCGGCGGCCAGGGTCAGCAACTGCTGTTCGCTGATGCCGTTGATCGGCAGTACATCCGTGACCTTGGGCTTGCCTTCAGTCAGCGTGCCGGTTTTATCGAAGGCGATGGTTTGCACCTGGCCCAGCTGTTCCAGCGCCGCGCCGCCTTTAATCAGGGCGCCGCGCCGAGTGGCCGCCGCCAGTCCGGAGGTAATTGCCGCCGGAGTGGATATGACCAGCGCACAAGGACAACCGATCAGCAGCAGGGTCAGGCCGCGGTAAATCCAGATATCCCAGGGCTGTGACAGCAGCAGCGGCGGCACCAGGATCACCGCAACGGCCAGCAGCATAATCGCTGGCGTGTAGTAACTGCTGAACCGGTCAAGGAAACGTTCGATAGGCGCTCGGCGTTCTTCGGCCTCTTCGATCAACTGCAGAATGCGGTCGATGGCGTTTTTGCCCGGCTCGGAAATCACCTTCATCTGCGCGGCCTGATCGACCGACAGGCTGCCCGCCGCGACTTTCTGGCCCTGCTGACGTTCGACCGGCACCGATTCGCCGGTCAGGGCGCTTTCGTCGAAACTGGCGAACGGGTTGAGCAGTTCGGCATCGGCCGGAAGGCGGCCGCCGGGGGCAATTTCAATCACATCGCCGGGGCGCAGGCTGGAGACCGGCACGCGTTTACGTGCCGAACCTTGCAGCAGCAGCGCATCTTCCGGCACCAGCTCCATCAGTGCCGTCACGCCACGGCGGGCGCGATTGGCGGCGTAGGATTCCAGCAGCTCGCCAACCATAAACAGCAGCAGCACCATGGCCGCCTCGGCGGTGGCACCGATAAACAGCGCGCCTATTGCCGCCACGCTCATCAGCGTTTCAATGGCAAACGGCGTACCGGAGCGGATCAGTCGCAGCGCCTTGGCCGCGACCGGCGCCAGACCGACCAGTGTGGTGGCGATAAACGCAATGCGGCCCAGTTCGGGATTGACCATATCGAGCACCCAACTGACCACCATCAGCGTGGTAAGCAACAGCAGCGGGCCGAATTCCTTCAGGCGCGATGCCTGGGGCGACTCGGCTTTTGTTGCCTGGGTGCCGAGTAGGGTAAAGCCGGCCTGTTGCACCGCGTCCTGGATGCGCAGGCTGACATCGGATTGGGCGTCGACCACCAGTTTTTCAGTGGCGAACAGCACGCGTGCGTTTTCTACGCCGGGAATGCCCGTAACGGCGTTCTCTATTTTTTTTGCGCAGCTTGGGCAGTCCATGCCGGTGACTTTCCAACTGTAACGCTGGCTGCCGGAAGGAGGGGCTGTAGCCAGACTGTGGCTTTCCTCATCCGGATCCTCATGATCGTCCGTGCTGCAACAGCTGGCGCCATGATCGTGCGAATGAGCATGGCCGGTTTCAACGGTGCCGATTTTTTGTTCGCTGCTGCAACCGTGCTGGGTTTTACCGTGGCTGTGATTGCAGCCGCAGGTACCTTCTGCAGTGTTATGTTCCTGATGATTATGATTTTTATGGGTATGCATAACGTCCCCCTCCGGGCAGTTAATGATGTTCATTGCGCTGACTCTACACCCTGGAGTCAACTCCAGAGTCAAGCGCCGGATGAGAATTATTGTTAACTGTAAGGCTGAGGGGAAATCGGCCGTTTCTTTCTGCCAATCATGCCGATTTCACTTTATCGGCGTTGCCGGTGAGTGCTAATCGGCGGGGCGATGCAAGGGCCATTAGGCAAAAAAAGAAAATGTTATTCCCGCAGGGACTAAAAATGCCTGCCAGCTAATAATAAAGAGTTATTAATCTATAACGGTGTAGTTAAATTTAATTATTTTTATAAAAACAGCCAGCATGATTCTCTTGTGTCTGCAGGCCGCATTCTTATTGAAGTTTGTGACTAACTTATGCGCACTTGATTGCCTTTGATTTGTAAATATGATCAAAAAATAGCATAAATATCTTTCGTTATAAAAATATATAGTTGATTATTTTGTGTTCAATTTTAAGTGCCTGCCTATAATTGGAATCGATTACCATTTCTGTTGGTAATATTATTTACTGATATATATGCATTAATTCTATCTAACACACTGCCGGTAACGGCGCATAAACCCCTTCCAGCAAGCCGGTGATTCGTCTGCCGTGGCTTTCTGGCAGGTTATGTCTATCTGCCTGATTGATAACAATCAGCTAATGAGTGGAATCGAACCAATGCAATCAACTAAAAAGGCAATTGAAGTTACTGAATCCAGCCTCGCCGCTACCGGCTCCGGCTATAATGCTGTAGAAGATCTGTTGCATTACCACGAGCGTGGCAACGGGATTCAGGTTAATGGCAAGGATTCATTTTCTACCGAACAAGCTGGGCTGTTTATTACCCGTGAGAATCAAACCTGGAACGGTTATAAGGTTTTTGGTCAACCGGCTAAATTAACTTTCTCTTTCCCGGATTATAAATTCTCTTCTACCAATGTCGCCGGCGATACCGGGCTGAGTAAGTTCAGCGCCGAACAGCAACAGCAAGCTAAACTGTCGCTGCAGTCCTGGTCTGATGTGGCCAATATTACCTTCACCGAAGTCGCCCCCAGCCAGAAGGCCAATATCACCTTCGGCAATTACAGCCAGGATCGTCCCGGCCATTACGACTACGACACTCAGGCTTACGCTTTCCTGCCTAACACGATTTATCAGGGGCAGAACCTGGGCGGCCAAACCTGGTACAACGTCAATCAGTCCAATGTTCAACATCCGGCAAGCGAAGATTACGGTCGCCAGACGTTCACTCATGAAATTGGCCACGCGCTGGGCCTGAGCCACCCGGGCGATTACAACGCCGGGGAAGGCAACCCAACCTACAACGACGCCAGCTATGCCGAAGACACTCGCGAGTTCAGCCTGATGAGCTATTGGAGTGAAACCAATACCGGCGGTGACAACGGCGGCCACTATGCCGCGGCACCGTTGCTGGATGACATTTCCGCCATTCAGCATCTGTATGGCGCCAACCTGTCCACCCGCACCGGCGATACCGTGTATGGCTTCAACTCCAATACCGGCCGCGATTTCCTCAGCACCTCCGGCAACGCGCAGAAAGTGATCTTTGCGGCCTGGGATGCGGGCGGCAATGATACCTTCGATTTCTCCGGCTACACGGCCAACCAGCGCATCAATCTGAACGAGAAATCCTTCTCGGACGTAGGTGGGCTGAAAGGTAACGTGTCGATCGCTGCCGGCGTCACCATTGAGAACGCCATTGGCGGTTCAGGCAACGACGTTATCGTCGGTAATGCGGCCAACAACGTGTTGAAAGGCGGCGCGGGCAGCGACATTCTGTTCGGCGGCGCAGGTGCCGATGAACTGTGGGGCGGCGTCGGCAAAGATACCTTTGTTTTCGCCGCCGTCAGCGATTCCAAGCCTGGCGCTGCTGACTGGATCCGCGACTTCCAGAAAGGTACCGATAAAATCGACCTGTCGTTCTTTAATCAAGGGGCGCAGGGCGGCGATGCGATCCACTTCGTCGATCATTTCAGCGGTGCGGCGGGTGAAGCATTGTTAACCTACGATAGCTCGAGCAACGTCAGCGATTTGGCGCTGAACATTGGCGGGCATCAGACGCCGGACTTCCTGGTGAAAATTGTCGGGCAGGCGGATGTCGCCACCGACTTTATCGTGTAACAGTGAACATCATAACGCCCGGCGCAGTCTGGCCGGGCGTTATGCAGGAGTTAACATGAAAGGCAGTTTAGCGCGCGCCGCCGTGGTGGCGGGGGGCATGATGGTGACGGGAGCCGTTATGGCCGGCAGTTTGGTTCTTCCCTCCGCGAAGTCGCTGGCGGGGCAATGGCTGATCGCCGATGCCGAACGACAGTGCCAGATTGAATTTTTGGCTAGCGAACAAAGCGAAATCAACGGTTATCAGTTGGTGGACAGTCAGCACTGTCTGAAAAAGGTGTTTACGGCGGAAGTGGTCGGCTGGCGCCCGGCGCCGGATGGCATCGCTCTGCTGCAGGCCGATGGCAGTACGCTGGCGTTCTTTTCGCGCGACGGCGAGAGTTACCGCAATCAACTTGGGGCGGATGACGGCCTGACTCTGAAAGCGCTGGCGTAATAAAACGGGTTCGGTCGCCCGAACCCGCTCTGGATATTTACAGGTACAACGAGCGTACGATCAGGAAATGGCCAGAGAAGTAGCAGAACGCCACCAGCGCATCCGCTGCCCGGAAACTAAAACGGTAGCGGTTAATCAGCCATACCACGTTGGCCAGCAGCAGTAATGAGGTGCCCGCCAACAGCGAGAAACTGAAATCGGTGCTGCGCATAAAGTAATGCTCACCCGCCAGCCACACCATCAGCAATGTCATCGCCACGTAGGTGGCAATTGGCCAGCGCATTTCTTCCAGCCGGGTCCAGATAGTCGCTAGCAGCAACGCGCCGATAATCAGCAGCGCCAGCGGCAGCGGCCAAAACAGGCTGAAGCTCATCTGGCTGGCGAAGCTCAGAGTATAAAGCAGGTGCGAAAGGAAAAATGCGCCGATGGCGTACAGCACACGCTCACGCGGCAGCAGCAGCAGGGCGTCGGCGATCAACGTCGCCACCAGGCCGAGGACGATCAGATACCCTGCGGCGCCCAGCACCGGCGCTTGCCAGGCCAGTAATAGCAGTAGCAGCAGAGTAAGCGGTTTAAACACCCAACGCTGCCAGCGTGGCCCGCGATAGGAGGCGTCTACGAACAACCAACCGGAAAAGAATACGGCAAGGAACGGCCAACTCATTGTGTCTTCCTTATTCATTATGGGAACCGCAGAGTCCGGCTCCAAATTGTCACCAGTGTCACTTCCTATGTGCAGTGTAGGCAGCGCACCTGCAATCGACAATGCTTTCTTGAGAATGCTATGTTTACGCTGATTTAGCCGCGAAGGGAATGGGAAGAAAGATGAGTAAGCCGCCGCTGTTTTTTGTCGCCGTGATTGCGTTGATCGCCGTGCTGGCGACGCACCGTTACTTCAACCAGCGCCGGGCTGAGGCGGAAAATGACCGCGCGCCGGTGAGCAGCTTGCAGGTCAAGGTTAGCGACAAGCGCGAATATCCCGTGGCGACCACCCGTTCGCGCCAGCGCGAACAGAGGGTCAATGAGCCGATGCATTATGAGGTGGTGTTCAGCCCGTTGCGCGGCGGCGAGGACATTCGGCTACGGCTGAAACAGTGGCAGTACAACCCGATCGAAAAGGGCGCGCAGGGCACGTTGAGCATGCAGGGCACGCGCTTCGTCTCCTTTACCGCCCAATAACCTATTTCCTTTTGATCGGCGGCTGTTTTTTCTGCCATGCCAGCAGCTCGAAGACGCCAAAGACGAAGATCTTGGCTTCCTGCCAGTAGCTTATCGGCTGATCTTTCGGCTGGGTAGACTTCAGCAACACCAGTTGCAGCCCGTGCATCACCACCATAAAGAACAGCGCCACGTCGATGAAATATTTCAGCGGCTTGGGAAAAGGGTGGAACAGATTGGAGAGCAGAAAGCCCCATACGCACAGCATCAGCAGGCGGCCCAGATTAATCAGCATTGTTGGTTTTCTCTTGCGAACGAACATAAAGCCGGTAAGCCACCTGACCGGCGACTTTTTCCCGGTGTAATTGCCAGTTGGCCGGCACGTCAGCCGCAGCGCTTTCCGCTTCGGCCTCTACGTAAATCCAGGCCTCATCGGCCAGCCAACCTTGCTGTTCCAGCAGGGTGACGGTTTCTGCCAGCAGCCCTTTGCGGAACGGCGGATCGAGAAACACCACGTCAAACGGCTGGCCGTTGCCTGCCAACCAGCCCAGCGTGTTGGTGTTGACCACCGTGCCTTTACCCTGCAGCAGTGCCAGGTTTTTCTCCAGTTGCTGTGCTACCGGGCGTTCAAACTCCAGCAGCGTGGCGCTGCCGGCATAGCGTGACAGCGCCTCCAGCCCCAATGCGCCGCTACCGGCAAAACAGTCCAGGCAGCGCGCGCCCTGAATGACCGGCGCCAGCCAGTTGAACAGGGTTTCGCGGACGCGATCGGTGGTCGGGCGCAGCCCTGGGCTGTTCGGCACCGGCAGTTTACGCCCGCGCCATTGGCCGCCGATAATGCGGATCTGCCCGGCTGCGGCCTGGGGCGGTTTTTTGGCCGACGCCCGTGGCGTTAGTCTTGTCATAGGTTTGCTTTATTTCTTTATCTGGCCGCGAGGCCGCACGAGTTAACGAAAAGTTGCACCTATTCTACCGGTGAGAGGCGCCGGGGGGAACGGTAAAACTTTGTTGCCTGATTTCACAGTGGAAAGCATACCGGATGCGTGTTGCTGCGCGAGGGAAAGTGATAGACTCGGCGGATTATTGTCAGCATAAGCAAGCCTTAGGTACGGAGTAGAGTCATCACATGGCAAAAGATAAGAAACGTGGGTTTTTCTCCTGGCTGGGCTTCGGCCAGAAGGAAGAAGAGCAACAGCAACCTGAGCCGTCGGTAGAGCAGACGGAAAATCAGGCCGTGGAGACACCGGCTGAACCGGTTGCCGCCCCGCTGGACGATAAGCTCCCCGCCCAGGAATCTGAACCTGCCGCCTCCGTCGATACCCCGGGGGAATGGGACGGCAGCCTGACCGGCGAGCATATCGCCGAAAGCGTACCTGTCGTCGCTGAGCATTCCACCCCGGCGCAAGTGTTGGCGGAAGAGGTTGTCACCCTCACCGAGCAGGTGGCGGCGCAGCAGCAGCCGGTTATTGAAGCGATCGCCGAGCCGGTTGCGATCACGGCCCCTGAGCCTGCCGTTGAACCTGAACCCATCGCATCTGCGCCTGCTGTCGAGCCTGAGCCGATCGTTGAACCTGAGCCGGAAGTGGTTGAAACTGCGGTTGAGCCAGAGCCAGAGCCAGAGCCAGAGCCAGAGCCAGAGCCAGAGCCAGAGCCAGAGCCAGAGCCTCTGCCGGCCAACGTTGCGCTGGAGCCGGTTATCATCGTCCCGGCCGCGGTTGAAATAATAGAAGAGCAAGAGCCCGAATCGACGGAAGCGGACTTGCCGGCCCCGGCGGTAAATCAAGAGCAGGAACGCCCGACCAAAGAAGGCTTCTTCGCCCGCCTGAAGCGCAGCCTGGTGAAAACCAAGCAGAACCTGGGTTCCGGTTTTATCGGCCTGTTTCGTGGCAAGAAAATCGACGACGATCTGTTTGAAGAGCTGGAAGAACAACTGCTGATTGCCGACGTCGGCGTGGAAACCACCAGTAAAATCATTACCTCTCTGACCCAGCACGCCAGCCGTAAGCAGTTGAAAGACGCCGAGGCGTTGTACGGCAAGCTGAAGGAGGAAATGTCTGAAATTCTGACTAAAGTTGAACAACCTCTGGATGTTGGCGGTAAAAACCCCTATGTCATTCTGATGGTTGGGGTGAACGGCGTGGGTAAAACCACCACCATCGGCAAGCTGGCTCGTCAGTTCCAGGCGGAAGGCAAATCGGTGATGCTGGCGGCGGGGGATACCTTCCGTGCGGCGGCGGTGGAGCAACTGCAGGTGTGGGGCGAGCGCAACCGTATTCCGGTGGTGGCGCAGCATACCGGTGCAGACTCCGCTTCGGTGATCTACGACGCGGTGCAGGCCGCCAAGGCGCGTGGCATTGACGTGCTGCTCGCAGATACCGCCGGCCGCTTGCAGAACAAGGCGCACCTGATGGAAGAGCTGAAGAAGATCGTCCGCGTCATGAAAAAACTGGACGACCAGGCCCCCCATGAGGTTATGCTGACTCTGGATGCCAGCACCGGACAGAATGCTGTCAGCCAGGCGAAATTATTTAATGAAGCCGTGGGCTTAACCGGTATCACGCTGACTAAACTGGACGGTACCGCCAAGGGTGGGGTGATCTTCGCCATTGCCGATCAGTTCGAAATCCCGATTCGCTATATTGGCGTTGGGGAAGGTATCGAAGATTTGCGGCCATTTAAGGCTGACGATTTTATTGAGGCACTTTTTGCCCGAGAGGATTAATACGGATGATTCGCTTTGAACAGGTCAGTAAAGCTTATCTGGGCGGACGGCAAGCGCTGCAGGGGGTAGATTTCCATCTGCGCCCGGCGGAGATGGCGTTTCTGACCGGCCATTCCGGCGCGGGGAAGAGTACCCTGCTGAAACTGATTTGTGGTATCGAACGACCAAGCGCCGGCCATATCTGGTTTGGTGGCCACGACATCAGCCGGTTGAAAAACAGTGAGGTGCCGTTCCTGCGTCGTCAGATCGGCATGATTTTCCAGGATCACCATCTGCTGCTTGATCGCACGGTCTACGACAACGTGGCGATGCCGCTGATCATCGCCGGCGCCAGCACGGAAGACATCCGCCGCCGCGTATCCGCCGCGCTGGACAAGGTCGGGCTGCTGGATAAAGCGAAAAACTTCCCGATTCAGCTGTCCGGCGGTGAGCAGCAGCGCGTGGGCATCGCCCGGGCGGTGGTGAACAAACCGGCGGTACTGCTGGCGGACGAACCCACCGGTAACCTGGATGATGCGTTGTCGGAGGGCATTTTGCGCCTGTTCGAAGAATTTAACCGTGTTGGCGTTACCGTGCTGATGGCCACTCACGACACCGGGCTTATCGCCCGTCGCAATTACCGCATTCTGAGCCTGAGCCAGGGCCGTATGGCTGGAGGAGCGCATCATGGCGAATAATGCAAAAAACGCCAAGAGCAAGGCGCTGCGCGGCGGCTGGCGTGAACAATGGCGCTATGCCTGGATGAACGCCATCAAGGATATGCTGCGTCAACCGTTGGCGACGCTGCTGACGGTGATGGTGATCGCCATCTCCCTGACGCTGCCGAGCCTGTGTTATATCGTCTGGAAAAACGTCAGCACTGCGGCTACCCAGTGGTATCCGACGCCGCAGCTGACGGTGTATCTGGATAAATCTCTCGATGATGACGCCGCAGTGAAAGTGCTCGACGCCATCAAGGCGGAAGCCGGCGTAGAGAAGGTGAATTACCTGTCGCGCGAAGAGGCCCGGGGCGAATTCCGCAACTGGTCCGGCTTCGGCGGTGCGCTGGATATGCTGGAAGAGAACCCGTTGCCGGCCGTGGCCATCATCACGCCGAAGATGAGCTTCCAGAGTTCGGAAACCCTCAATACCCTGCGCGATCGCGTGGCGGCGGTTCAGGGGGTGGACGAAGTGCGGATGGATGACAGTTGGTTTGCCCGTCTGGCGGCGCTCACCGGGCTGGTTGGCCAGGTGGCGGCGATGATCGGCGTTCTGATGATTGTGGCGGTGTTCCTGGTGATCGGCAACAGCGTGCGTCTGAGCATCTTCAGCCGCCGTGACACTATCAATGTGATGAAGCTTATCGGCGCGACCGACGGCTTCATCCTGCGGCCGTTCCTGAACGGCGGGGCGATGCTCGGCTTTTTCGGCGCGCTGCTGTCGCTGCTGCTCTCCGGGGCGCTGGTGTGGAAACTGGAGTCGGTGGTGACCGGTGTGGCAAAAGTGTTCGGCACCACCTTTACCCTGCATGGGCTGGGGTGGGATGAGGCGCTGTTGCTGCTGATTATCTCCGCGATGATCGGCTGGATTGCCGCCTGGCTGGCGACGGTGCAACATTTACGCCGATTTACACCACAATAAAGTTTTTTTGGTATACTCTTCTTCTGCTGCTCCGAGCGTGTTGCGGGAGAAGAGTTACCGGCAGTAAAACAAGCACCATCCAGTCTCTTCTTAGCGCACAAATTCCCTATCGGTCTCAACCTTCGTCACGTATTGTCATGTGCAATGCTGTCGAAAAACAGTGAACTTATAGGGCGGAACACGGTCAAAATTTGCAGCAAAATGTTAGGGTGCCCGGCGTGTGGACCGCTTTTGCAACAGCAACTGCCGTAAAATCAATCTTTCCCCGCCGTGAATCATCACCTGCATGACCTGTTTTCTCAAGAGAGGGTTTGAATGACCAAAGAAATGCAAACTTTAGCTTTAGTGCCCCAGGGCAGTTTGGAAGCCTATATCCGGGCCGCCAACACCTATCCGATGCTGACGGCAGAGGAAGAGCGGGAGCTGGCTGAACGGCTGCATTATCAGGGCGATCTGGAAGCCGCTAAGCAGCTGATCCTGTCTCACCTGCGCTTTGTCGCTCATATTGCCCGTAATTACTCTGGTTACGGCCTGCCGCAGGCAGACCTGATTCAGGAAGGTAATATCGGCCTGATGAAAGCTGTACGCCGCTTCAATCCGGAAGTGGGTGTGCGTCTGGTGTCCTTTGCGGTGCATTGGATCAAGGCAGAAATTCACGAATACGTGCTGCGCAACTGGCGTATCGTCAAGGTTGCCACCACCAAAGCACAGCGCAAGCTGTTCTTTAACCTGCGTAAAACCAAGCAGCGTCTGGGCTGGTTCAATCAAGACGAGGTGGAGCTGGTGGCTCGCGAGTTGGGCGTGACCAGCAAAGACGTGCGTGAGATGGAGTCGCGTATGGCGGCGCAGGATATGACCTTCGATCCTACGCCGGACGACGATGCGCGCGACGGCCAGTCGATGGCGCCGGTTCTGTATCTGCAGGACAAAAGCTCGGACTTCGCCGAAGGCATCGAGGAAGATAACTGGGAAAGCAACGCCGCAGACAAACTGGCCTACGCGCTGGAAGGTCTGGACGAGCGCAGCCAGCATATCATCCGTGCCCGCTGGTTGGATGATGACAACAAATCCACCTTGCAGGAACTGGCCGATCAGTATGGCGTTTCCGCCGAGCGCGTACGCCAGTTGGAAAAGAACGCCATGAAAAAACTGAAAATGGCGATCGAAGCCTGATCCCGCGTCAGCGTTAAAAAACCCGTTCATTGCTGAACGGGTTTTTTTGTGCCTGAAATTCGGCGTTACTGGCCGGCCGCGGCAAAATCCGGTGCAGGGCAGTCGTAGCCAAACTTGCTGGCCCAGGAATAACGGGTGCCGGTGTTGATATAGCGCTGATACAGCGCCTGGCCGGTTTTCGCGTCGCGTTTAATAACCCAGCCGGCGGCATTGCACAGCACGGCAGCATACGCCTGGCTTTTGGGCGGCAACAAGTCGGCGGCCTGTTGGGCAAGGTCGACGGCCTGCCAGCGATAATGCAGGAAGCGATTGTCTTGTGCCGGTAGCGCCGCTTTGGCCCGCGCCGCCTCGGCGTTGCTGATCCAACTCTTGTGTTTCAGCTCGCGGGTATCAAAGGCATCCCCCAGGTACGAATAACCCGCGCCATAAATGGCGTAATCCGGCGTCATCTCATAGCCGGTGAACGTCAGCCCCTGCGTACGCAGCAGCGTCGCCGCCTGATAATAAGCTTTGGCCCGCACCAGTTTGTCGGCGGTTTTGTCCTGCGCGGTTTTCAGCGTATCGGCATACCCTTGCGCCACCTGGCGGTAGTTCGGAATATCAAAGTAACCCATCGCCTCCTGGGGCCGCCCGGCGCGCATCAGCCGCCGTGCCAGCAGTTCCCGCAATTGGATATCCGGCGTGATTTGCTGGCCGTTGTACTCATCGGGATTAACGGGTTTCAGCGGCGTTGCCGGCGCCGGCGCATATTTATCAACGAAGCCTTTCAGTTCGTCGATCGTCAGCACCCGCTCGGCCACGTCGGCGACATCTGCCCAATAAATCTCTTTGCCGCGATACAGAAAATCCATCGCCTGCAGGTAGTCGCCGCGATCCAAGGCAAGGATCGCCTGCTCCCCGGCTACCCGGCATTCGGGCACGATGGTTTCCGGCGTAAAGTCCGCATTGCGCTGTTCGCCCCAACTTTCACTGGAGGGGAAGGCTGCCGCCGCTTTGGCATAGGCGGCGGTAGCGGCTTTAACATCCCCGTCGCGCAGCGCCATTTTGGCGCGCAGCCACCACGCCAGCCCGCTGTCACCGGCATGTTTTAACAGGCTGGCCGCCATGGGATATTGCCCGGCGCGATAAGCCAGTGCCGCTAGCCGATCGCTGCCGCTGAAACCGCTTTTCACCGAGGCGTTCAGCAGCGTCAGAATTTGGCTGACTATCTGTTTCGAACGGGTGCCGGTGGCATCGGTATCCGACATTTGCAAATTGCTGCCGCGCGCAAAGAGTTCGACGGTCACCAACTGTTGGATCACCGGATCGCTAATGGCCTGTTTCAGCGCTGCAAAGTGGTCAGGATTGACCAGATAGCTGGAGATGTACTGCAACGACAACCCACCGTTTTGATCGCCCTGCGCCGCCTGCTGGGCGTACAGTTGCGCTGCCGGGGCGATATTGCCCAGCCACAGTTGGATGCGCGCTTGCTGCCCGAGGCTGCTCAGCGCCAGTTGATCAGGATCGGCCGCGCCGGCTTTAACCCGGTCAATCACCTGCTGGAAAGCCGCCTGCGCCTGCTCTAACTGTGGTTTCGCAGGGCGTTTAACCGCCGTAGCCGGCGCATCGGACTCATTTTCCGGCGTGCCGTGGTCGTCCATCAGAACCCGTCCGAGCGAATACTGCGCCCGCAGTCCCCAGTCGCCCTGTTGTGCTGCGGGCAGGGCCAGGACCTGCTGGAAATACTCAGCGGCACGCGGATCAGAACCGGCAAAGGCCACGGCACCCAGTTGATAAAGGCGTGCGGCGTCTGACAACCCCTGAGAATTGACCGCATCGGCCTCCTCGACGGTCTTGGCGGCGCGCATTTTGCCGATAATGATCGTTTCCGGTGACAGCGGCATCGGTTTCGGCGGTGTCGCCGGTGGTGGCGCTTTCCACAGCGGCAGTTGGTTATCTACCGCGACCAGGCGGCTGGCCTCAAAAGCAAAATTACCTTCCGGCATATACAGCAGGGTACCGTTGCGATCGGTCAGCAAACGGTTGGGAAAGTCCGGCCCGCAGGCGAAACCGTTAATGGGCATCGCCAGCACTGAGCCGATCAGGGCGGCGAGTGGGAGATACCGGCCGTGGCGGTTGCGCACCGCGTGTGCATCAGGGTATGACAAGAGTGCCTCCTGGCGTCAATTGTTGGCAGCGCAACCAGCCCAGCGGCCGGGATTGCCCGGCGCGCAGCTGATCGCCGCTGATGAGGACAAAGCGCTGCCGCTGAGGCCCGCTTTCCAGCCGATAGTTGCCCGCCGCGTCCGCCGCCAGACAGTCCGTGGCGGCGACGGTGATTTCACGAGGCAGCGGGGCATCAACCGGCCCGTTATTATGAATTATCAGATCATACAGCCCATTTTGCTGTGGCTGAGGGCTAAATTTTACCTGCCAACTGACGCTGAGCGGCTGTTGCTCGATCACCGCCCGCAGCGTATTGAGCGACCAGGCGCGGCGATCGCCTGCCAGCGGCAGCCGGAACCAGATAATGCCGCGCAGATGCGGTGTGGCTTGAACCTTCAACTGTTGCAGAAAATCGGCCACCTGTTGCGGCGCTACAGTCAGTTCGCGGGGATTGCCCGCCACGCGCAGTGAGGTTTCGCTCTCAACCTGTGCGCCCTGCGCATCAACGCCCAGCAGGCCCATACCGTAGGCCGGCAGCGCCACTCTGAAAGGTTTGGACGTGATGTTTGCGTACTGTTTTACCCAGCGCAGCGCCAGCGGGGCAGCGAACAGCCCCTGTTGCGGCGAGAGCACCGCGTGCACCTGCAACACCGAGCTGTCTGCCTGTTGCAACACGCCGGGCAGTGCCGGTGATCCGATCCAGGCCGGTAATGCGGTAATGCCGAGTTGTAAGGAGGAGGGCAGTTGTCGGCGCAGCTGTTGCAAGAAATGGTGATAGTCAGGCAGGCGAGCGGTGGCGGCGTCATGATCTATTTCGACGCCGATCACCTGCAACCCGGCGGCCTGCCATCGCTGAACCTGTTTTACCAGGCGTTGGCGAATAGCCGGTGCATCGAGTTGCGCCAGTTGCCCATCCAAACGGGCCACCAGCCATAGCGGACGGCCATCCTGTTGCAACTGCGGCAGATTGACCGGGATTTCGCGCCAGCCTTCATGCGGATGCGCTTGCGCACCCAATACACGCAGGGTAGAGAACAGGTCACGGCTTTGCGCCAGCGCAGTGGCGTGTTGCGGCGTCCAGACCCGTTGCCAGATATAAACCTGGTTGTCCTGGGGCTGTGGTAGCCGCAGCGCCTGGTGACGGCCGCCGAACCAGGCCGTTAACGCCAGCGCCAACAGCAGCAACGCCATCAGCCCGCGTGTCATTTTTGCCAGAGATCGCCTTGCTGGGTGAAACCGCAGGCGCGCATAAAGTTATCCACTTCACCGCGTTCGCGCGGCGTCAGGCCGGCGGTAGAAAGCTGCCAGTGCGCGACTTGCGGCAGCTGGCGCTGCGCATCCTGTACCAGATACAGCCCGACGCCACGACGGCGCGTGACTTCACGCACCAGCAAATCCTGCAGTTGGGCGTTATCGCCATCCAGCGCAATTTTCACTGCACCCAGCAGCCGTTCGTTGAAGCGTGCGGCGAACAGGGCTTTATCGCCGTCCAGCCAGCTCTGCCATTGCTGCGGCTGTTGTTGCGGCCAGATTTTACCGAGGTCGATAAGGTCTTGCGGGGACAGCGTGGTTAATCGCTCAATAGTCAGTTTCATGCAGAATTTCCGAACGGCTAATCGATGCCGACAGTGTAATAGATCTTGCACAGAGCGTTGTGTAAGTTTTTCTGTACGATTACTGCGCAAAATGTTTTTTGCAGGACGCATTTTCCGAGTAAATAGATTGTTAATGGATCAATAACCAGCATAACGCGCTGCGCCTGATGCAAAACGGCGCAGATTTAATCCGGATTTTATCCTGTTTACACCGCTTGTTTCTGATTGTTCGAGTTGATTTGCAGCAGAAAATTCCTGTTTAATGGTATGAAAAATAAAGTCTTATTAGAAAATATTGCCACGAAAACACCTAAATCATTATTACTTATGAATAAAAGCAGTAAATAAGGGTTCAGGTGCAGGCAAACACAACAGGTACGTTCACAACGACAGATGGGGATTTGCGAATGAAATTAACAAAAGGTAAGGCGCTGTTGGCGGGTTGTATCGCGATGGCTATCGGTCATTCGGCAATGGCGAAAGACATCAAGGTGGCGATTGTGGGCGCGATGTCCGGCCCGGTCGCGCAGTATGGCGATATGGAGTTCACCGGTGCCCGTCAGGCGATTGCCGATATCAACGCCAAGGGCGGCATCAAGGGCGATAAGCTGGTCGGCGTGGAATACGATGACGCCTGTGACCCAAAACAGGCGGTTGCGGTTGCCAACAAGGTGATTAACGACGGTATTCGCTATGTGATCGGCCACCTGTGCTCGTCCTCGACTCAACCGGCCTCCGATATTTATGAAGACGAAGGCGTGATCATGATTACCCCGGCGGCCACCAACGCCGATCTGACCACCCGTGGTTACAAGATGATCATGCGCACCACTGGGCTGGATTCCGATCAGGGCCCGACCGCGGCGAAATACATCCTCAGCGAGATCAAGCCGAAACGCATTGCCGTGGTTCACGACAAGCAACAGTATGGCGAAGGCCTGGCGCGCTCGGTACGCGACAGCCTGAAAAAACAGGGTACCGACGTGGTGATGTTTGAAGGCATCACCGCCGGCGATAAAGATTTCTCCACTCTGGTGGCGCGCCTGAAGAAAGAAAACGTCGATTTCGTTTACTTCGGCGGCTACTACCCGGAAATGGGGCAGATCCTGCGCCAGGCGAAACAGGCCGGCCTGACCACCCGCTTTATGGGGCCAGAGGGCGTGGGCAACTCCTCGCTGTCCAACATTGCCGGTGCCGCCTCGGAAGGCATGCTGGTGACCTTGCCGAAACGCTATGACCAGGTACCTGCCAACAAACCTATAGTGGATGCACTGAAAGCCAAGAAGCTGGATCCGACCGGGCCGTTCGTCTGGACCACTTACGCAGCGCTGCAATCTTTGACTACCGGAATGGAGCGTAGCGGCAGCCAGGAGCCGGCCGACATCGTCAAGGATCTGAAAACCGGCAAGCCGGTGGACACCGTGATGGGGCCGCTGAGCTGGGACGAGAAGGGCGATCTGAAAGGTTTCGAGTTCGGCGTGTTTGAGTGGCATGCGGACGGCACATCAACACCGATTAAATAATATACCCGTCATACTTGAAGCTGCCTCTGTGTTGGCTGCGCCCGCGCACCCCAGTCACTTAGTTTACTAAGTGACTGGGGATTTACGGCCTTGCCGCCTTGATGCAACTCCAATTATTTAGGGTATACCCTTGTCTTTCACGTTGTCTCGTTGTTGGTTGCAGCGTGAAATTCATTGGGTATAAGCATCTTTAATGGTTTTCATTCCAGGTTGCGATAAACATGCAGCCAAGGGTTCGAGTATGTCAGAGCAGGTTCTCTATTTTCTGCAGCAGATGTTCAACGGCGTCACGTTGGGCAGCACCTATGCATTGATCGCCATCGGTTACACCATGGTCTACGGCATTATCGGCATGATCAACTTCGCCCACGGCGAGGTGTATATGATCGGCAGCTATGTCTCCTTTATTGTTATCGCCGCCCTGATGATGCTTGGCATCGACGTCGGCTGGCTGCTGATTGGCGCCGCGTTTTTGGTGTCGATCGTGATCGCCAGCGCTTACGGCTGGAGCATCGAGCGGGTGGCCTACAAGCCGGTGCGCAACTCCAAGCGCCTGATAGCGCTGATTTCCGCCATCGGCATGTCGATATTCCTGCAAAACTACGTCAGCCTGACGCAGGGCTCGCGCGATCTGGCGTTGCCAAGCCTGGTAACCGGCCAGTGGGTGCTGGGTGAAAGCAATGGCTTCGCCGCTACCATCAGTACCATGCAGCTGATTATCTGGGTCGTCACCTTCCTGGCGATGCTGGCGTTGACGTTGTTTATCCGTTATTCCCGCATGGGCCGTGCTTGCCGCGCCTGCGCGGAAGATTTGAAGATGGCCAGCCTGCTGGGCATCAATACCGACCGGGTGATTTCACTGACCTTCGTGATCGGCGCCGTGATGGCGGCGGTGGCCGGCGTGCTGTTGGGTCAGTTTTATGGCGTGATCAACCCGTACATCGGCTTTATGGCCGGCATGAAAGCCTTTACTGCGGCGGTGTTGGGCGGTATCGGCAGCATTCCCGGCGCGATGATCGGCGGCCTGGTGCTGGGGGTGGCAGAAGCGCTGACCTCGGCCTACCTGAGCACCGAATATAAGGACGTGGTGTCCTTCGCGCTGCTGATCGTGGTGTTGCTGATCATGCCAACCGGCATTCTTGGGCGCCCGGAGGTTGAGAAGGTATGAAACTCAATCTGCTTAACGCGCTGATAGCCTCGGTGGTGTTGTTTGTCATGGCGTCGTTCCTGATGGGGATGCAACTGAGCCTGGACGGTACCAAGCTGGTTGTCCACGGCGCGGCGGAAGTGCGCTGGATGTGGATCGGCATCGGCTGCGTCATCGTTTTCTTCTTCCAACTGTTGCGCCCGCTGATGCAGCAGGGGCTGAAAAAACTCTCCGGCCCCTCTTTTGTATTACCGAGCTTTGACGGCACCACCCCACGCCAGAAACTGCTGGCGGCGGCGATTATTGTTGCCGCGATCGCCTGGCCATTTCTGGTGTCGCGCGGTACGGTGGATATCGCCACCCTGACGTTGATCTACGTGATGCTCGGTCTGGGCCTGAACGTGGTGGTTGGGCTGTCCGGCCTGCTGGTACTGGGCTACGGCGGCTTCTACGCCATCGGCGCCTATACCTACGCGTTGCTGAATCACTATTACGGCCTTGGCTTCTGGGAAAGCCTGCCGCTGGCGGGTATCGTCACCGCCATCTTCGGTTTCCTGCTCGGTTTCCCGGTGCTGCGTTTGCGCGGTGATTATCTGGCGATTGTGACGCTGGGCTTCGGCGAGATCGTGCGTATCTTGTTGTTGAACAACACCGAGATCACCGGCGGGCCGAACGGTATCAGCCAGATCCCGAAACCGACCTTTTTCGGGCTGGAGTTCAACCGCAGCGCGCGTGACGGCGGTTGGGATACCTTCCATAACTTCTTTGGCCTGAAATACGATCCGAGCGATCGCATCGTGTTCCTGTATCTGGTGGCGCTGCTGCTGGTGGTGCTGACGCTGTTTGTGATCAATCGCCTGCTGCGCATGCCATTGGGCCGAGCCTGGGAAGCGCTGCGTGAAGATGAAATCGCTTGTCGTTCGCTGGGCCTGAGCCCGACCAAAATCAAACTGACCGCTTTTACCATCAGCGCCGCCTTCGCCGGTTTTGCCGGCACGCTGTTCGCCGCACGCCAGGGCTTCGTGAGCCCGGAGTCCTTCACCTTCGTCGAGTCGGCCTTCGTGCTGGCGATTGTGGTGTTGGGCGGCATGGGGTCGCAGTTCGCGGTGATCCTGGCGGCTATCCTGCTGGTGGTGTCGCGCGAGATGATGCGTGATCTGAACGAATACAGCATGCTGCTGCTCGGTGCCTTGATGGTGTTGATGATGATTTGGCGGCCGCAAGGGTTGCTGCCGATGAAGCGCCCGCAACTGAAGTTGAAAACGGCCGGCAAGGAGGAACAGGCATGAGCTCGCAACCTCTGTTGAAAGTTGAAGGGCTGTCGATGCGTTTCGGCGGCTTGCTGGCGGTGAATAACGTGGCGCTCGAGCTGAACGAAGGCGAAATTGTTTCGCTGATCGGCCCGAACGGCGCGGGAAAAACCACGGTATTTAACTGCCTGACCGGCTTCTACCGCCCCACTGGCGGCACCATCAAACTGCGCGATCGCCATCTGGAAGGGTTGCCTGGTCAGACGATTGCCCGCATGGGCGTGGTGCGCACTTTCCAGCATGTGCGGCTGTTCCGCGAAATGACGGTGATCGAGAACCTGCTGGTCGCCCAGCATCAGCACCTGAAAAGCGGCGTATTCGCCGGGCTGCTGAAAACCCCGGCCTTCCGCCGCGCCGAAGCCGATGCGCTGGAAAGAGCCTCCGTGTGGCTGCAACGCGTTGGGCTGCTTGAGATGGCTAACCGTTCGGCGGGCAATCTGGCCTACGGCCAGCAGCGGCGGCTGGAGATTGCGCGCTGCATGGTGACCCGCCCCGAGCTGCTGATGCTGGACGAACCCGCGGCCGGCCTGAACCCGAAGGAAACCGACGAGCTGGACCACTTGATCGTCGAGCTGCGCAACCAGCATAAAGTGTCGGTGTTGCTGATCGAGCACGACATGAAGCTGGTGATGGGCATTTCCGATCGTATCTACGTGGTGAATCAGGGCACGCCGTTGGCGCAGGGCACCCCGGCAGAAATTCGTAACAACCCGGACGTTATCCGGGCCTATCTGGGCGAATAATTATGTTGTCATTTAATCAGGTTTCCGCCCATTACGGCAAAATCCAGGCGCTGCATCAGGTTAGCCTGAACATCAAGCAGGGCGAGATAGTCACCCTGATCGGCGCCAACGGTGCCGGTAAAACCACGCTGCTCGGCACGCTGTGCGGTGAGCCGCGCGCCACCGAAGGCAGCGTTACCTTCCTCGATCAGGACATTACCCAGTGGCAGACCTCGCGCATTATGCGTGAGGCGGTGGCGATAGTGCCGGAAGGGCGCCGGGTATTTTCGCGCATGACGGTGGAAGAGAATCTGGCGATGGGCGGCTTTTTTGCCGATCGTCATCAGTACCAGCAGCGTATCGAGCGGGTGTTCGGCCTGTTCCCGCGCCTGCTGGAACGCCGCAACCAGCGCTCCGGCACCATGTCCGGCGGTGAACAGCAGATGCTGGCGATCGGCCGCGCGCTGATGAGCCAGCCGAAGCTGTTGTTGCTCGACGAGCCGTCCCTCGGGTTGGCGCCGATCATCATCCAGCAGATTTTCGACATTATTCAGCAGCTGCGTGAAGAGGGCATGACCATCTTCCTGGTGGAGCAAAACGCCAATCAGGCGCTGAAATTGGCGGATCGCGGTTATGTACTGGAAAACGGGCGCGTGGTGTTGGAAGATACGGGAGCCGCATTGTTAGCAAACGAAGCAGTAAGGTCGGCGTATCTGGGCGGCTAAATACCCGTCGTCTTTCAGGCTACAGCGTTGTTGGCTGCACTCACTTCCCTGTGGGGGCGAATAGGGGGGCCCGAGTCACTTGGTCGCCGCGTACCTTGCCCCTACAAAATTTATAACGATTACGAGAATAAGAAATGAAGACAGAAGGGTTACTCGCGCAGCGCATCGTCAACGTAAAAAGCTCGGCAATCCGTGAATTGCTCAAGCACAGTAAGATGGAAAACGTCATTTCGCTGGCGGGCGGCATCCCCTCTGATGCCCTGTTTGATTTTGAAGGGCTGAGCATTGCCACCCATCAGGCGATCACCGAACAGCCGAAAAGCGCCTTCCAGTATGGCCTGACCGAAGGCAGCCCGTTGCTGCGCGAACGCATTTGCGAGCTGTGCGCCGAGCGCGGCGTTATAGCCACGGCAGAAGAAGTGATGGTGACCGCCGGTTCCCAGCAGGCGCTGGATCTGGTGATGCGCGCTATCGTCAATCCAGGCGACGTGTTTGTGGTGGAGCGTCCGACCTATCTGGCGGCGCTGCAGACGCTGGAACTGGCGGAAGCCAACATCATGTCGGTGTCATCCGACAGCGACGGCATGGTGGTTGAAGAGCTTGCCGAGCTGCTGAAAACCCAGCGCATCAAGGGCGTGTACGTAGTGCCGAACTTTGGCAACCCAAGCGGCCTCACGCTGAGCGCACCGCGCCGCGAACTGCTGGTGAAACTGGCGGCAGAGCACAACTTCCTGATTATCGAAGATGATCCGTACGGCGAACTGCGCTTTACCGAAGAGCGCAATGCCACGCTGCATCAGGTTTCGCAGCGGGTGCTGGGCCATACCGATAACATTATCTACACCTCGACCTTCTCCAAGATCCTGGCGCCGGGCTTGCGTCTGGGCTGGGCTATTCTGCCTGAGTTCCTGCTGCATAAAGTGGCGATCATCAAGCAGGCGGCGGATCTGCACGCCAGCGCGCTGTCGCAGAGCATCGTCGAATGTTACCTGGGCCTGGATCGTCTGCCGGGGCAGATCGAAAAGATCCGCGCCGCTTACAAGCAAAAGGGCGAGATCCTGGCTGCGCTGGTGGAGAAAGAGCTGGGTGATCACATCACCTTTGATATGCCGAAGGGGGGGATGTTCCTGTGGGCGCGTTTCCGCCAACCGTTCAACGCCACTGAATGGCTGAAAACGACCCTGCAACAGGGCGTGGTGTTCGTGCCGGGGGAATATTTCTTCTCCGATAACCCGGATCGTTCAACCTTCCGCTTGTCGTTCGCCACCGCCACTGAGCAACAGATGCAAGAAGCGGTCGCCCGCCTGCGTCGTTCTCTGTAATCCCCGCGGCGGCGGGGGAAATTTCCTCGTCGCCGACATCAAACCGCAACCTGCACTTCACCTTTTAGTCACATGGCTGTCATCTGACGGTTATTTTTCTGTCATCCGAGCATGGCATGTTAGCTTCCGAACAAAAAACTGATTCTTTTCGCTCACGCGCTTATTACACCAGCTTTTTCAGGAGTTAGGCATGCTCACCTACGCTATTCGCAAAACTACGCTGTGCGTCGCGTTGACCCTGGCGGTCAGCACTCAGGCACTGGCGGCGACCGAGATCCCGTTCTGGCATTCGATGGAAGGTGAACTGGGGAAAGAAGTGGACTCCCTGGCGGACCGCTTTAACCAGTCGCACAGCGACGTCAAAATCGTTCCGGTTTATAAAGGCAACTACGAACAGAGCCTGGCGGCGGGCATTGCGGCTTACCGCTCCGGCAAGGCGCCGGCGATTTTGCAAGTTTACGAAGTGGGCACCGCCACCATGATGGCGAGCAAAGCGATCAAACCGGTGTATCAGGTGTTTAAAGACGCCGGCATCAACTTTGACGAATCGGTGTTCGTGCCGACGGTGGCTGGTTACTACACCGACAACAAGAGCGGCCATCTGCTGTCCCAGCCGTTCAACAGCTCCACCCCGGTGCTGTATTACAACAAAGATGCCTTCAAAAAAGCCGGCCTGAACCCGGATCAGCCGCCAAAAACCTGGCAAGAGCTGGCGGCGGACACCGCCAAACTGCGTGAGGCCGGCATGAAGTGCGGCTACGCCAGCGGCTGGCAGGGCTGGATCCAACTCGAGAACTTCAGCGCCTGGCACGGTGTGCCGTTCGCTACCGAAAACAACGGTTTCGGCGGTGCGAATGCCAAGCTGGAGTTCAACAAAGCTTTGCAGGTCAAGCATATCCAACTGCTGGCGGACATGAACAAGAAGGGGGATTTCACCTATTTCGGTCGTAAGGACGAATCGACCGAGAAGTTCTACAGCGGTGACTGCGCTATCACTACCGCCTCTTCCGGTTCGCTGGCGGACATCAAACACTATGCCAAATTCAACTACGGCGTGGGTATGATGCCTTACGACGCCGACGCCAAGAATGCGCCGCAGAATGCCATCATCGGCGGTGCCAGCCTGTGGGTGATGAACGGCAAAGATACCGCCACCTACAAGGGCGTAGCCGAGTTCCTGCAATATCTGGCGCAGCCGGAAATTGCCGCCGAATGGCATCAGAAAACCGGTTACCTGCCCATTACCACTGCCGCGTACGATCTGACCAAGCAACAGGGCTTCTATGACAAGAACCCGGGTGCCGACGTTGCGACGCGTCAGATGCTGAACAAGCCGCCGTTGCCGTTCACCAAGGGCCTGCGCCTGGGCAATATGCCGCAGATCCGCAGCGTGGTGGATGAAGAACTGGAAGGCGTGTGGACCGGCAAGAAAACGCCACAGCAGGCGCTGGACGCTGCCGTACAACGCGGTGATGTGTTGCTGCGTCGCTTCGAGTCCCAGACCAAGTAATAACGGTTACTGCGCTTCGCCAGTCTGGGATTGGGCAGTGCTCGCTCTCCTCATGGACTTTGTGTCCGTTTCGGGAGCCGTGCGCTGTCCGTACCCAGGCTGGCTTTGTTCGCGAGCCCACCCGTCTTTCGTCTTTATGAGTCCCTATTATGAGCTCACATCGTCCCGGTTTCGGCTGCAGCTGGCTGCCCTATGCGCTGGTGCTGCCGCAGTTGCTGATAACCGCAATATTCTTCCTGTGGCCCGCCGGCGAGGCGCTGTGGTATTCGGTCCAGAGCCTCGATCCCTTTGGCCTGTCCAGCCAGTTCGTCGGGTTGGATAACTTTAGCCAACTGTTCCAGGATCCGTACTACCTCGATTCTTTTTACACCACGCTGGTTTTCAGCTTTCTGGTGGCGGGTATCGGGCTGGTGGTGTCGCTGTTCTTCGCCGCGTTGGTGGATTACGTGCTGCGCGGCAGCCGGATTTACCAGACGCTGATGATCTTGCCCTACGCCGTGGCCCCCGCTGTGGCGGCGGTATTGTGGATCTTCTTGTTTAACCCCGGCCTGGGGCTGATCACCCATTTCCTTGGCGGACTGGGCTACAACTGGAACCACGCGCAGAACAGCGGGCAGGCGATGTTCCTGGTGGTGCTGGCTTCGGTGTGGCAGCAAATCAGCTATAACTTCCTGTTTTTCCTGGCGGCGCTGCAATCGATCCCGCGTTCGCTGGTGGAAGCGGCGGCTATCGACGGCGCCGGCCCGGTGCGGCGTTTCTTCAACCTGGTGTTGCCGTTGATCACCCCGGTGAGCTTCTTCCTGCTGGTGGTTAATCTGGTGTACGCCTTCTTCGATACTTTCCCGGTGATTGATGCCGCCACCGGCGGTGGCCCGGTACAGTCCACCACCACACTGATCTACAAGATCTACCGCGAAGGCTTTGCCGGTCTGGATCTGTCCAGCTCAGCGGCGCAGTCGGTGATCCTGATGCTGTTGGTGATTGGCCTGACGGTGATCCAGTTCCGCTTTGTCGAACGTAAGGTGCGCTACCAATGATTGAGAACCGACGCGGGCTGGATATCTTCAGCCACGTAATGCTGATTATCGGCGTGCTGGTGGTGCTGTTCCCGCTGTACGTGGCCTTTGTCGCCGCTACGCTGGACGATAAGCAGGTGTTTCAGGTGCCGATGACCCTGATACCGGGCGGCCATCTGTGGGAAAACATCCGCAATATCTGGCAGGGCGGCGTGGGCAACCTCAAGGTGCCGTTCTCGCTGCTGCTGCTGAACAGCGTGATCATGGCGCTGGCGATTACCTTCGGCAAAATTGTGGTGTCGGTGTTGTCGGCTTACGCCATCGTGTATTTCCGTTTCCCGTTGCGCAGCCTGTTTTTCTGGCTGATTTTCCTCACCCTGATGCTGCCGGTAGAAGTGCGTATTTTCCCGACGGTGGAGGTGATCTCCACCCTGAACCTGCTGGACAGCTACACCGGTCTGACGCTGCCGCTGATGGCCTCGGCGACCGCGACCTTCCTGCTGCGCCAGTTCTTCATGACGCTGCCGGATGAGCTGCTGGAAGCCGCGCGCATCGATGGTGCCGGGCCGATGCGCTTTTTCTGGGACATCGTGCTGCCGCTGTCGAAAACCAATCTGGCGGCGCTGTTTGTCATCACCTTTATCTACGGCTGGAACCAGTACCTGTGGCCGATCCTGATCACCAGCGACGCCTCGATGGGGACCGCGGTGGCGGGCATCAAGAGCATGATCTCCACCTCCGGCGCGCCGACCCAGTGGAATCAGGTAATGGCGGCGATGATTCTGACCTTAATTCCACCGCTGACGGTGGTTCTTCTGATGCAGCGCTGGTTTGTGCGCGGTCTCGTCGACAGCGAGAAGTAACGAGAGAAATGTCCACATGGCAGGTTTAAAACTACAGGCAGTCACCAAATCCTACGACGGTAAAACGCCGGTGATTAAGCAAATCGATCTCGACGTGGCGGACGGCGAGTTTATCGTGATGGTCGGCCCTTCAGGCTGCGGAAAATCGACGCTGCTGCGCATGGTGGCCGGGCTGGAACGCACCACCAGCGGCGATATCTATATCGACAGCCAGCGCGTGACCGATATGGAACCGAAAGATCGCGGCATCGCGATGGTGTTTCAGAACTACGCACTGTATCCGCATATGAGCGTGTACGACAACATGGCCTATGGCCTGAAAATTCGCGGTTTCGGCAAACAGCATATCCAGCAGCGGGTGGAAGAAGCCGCGCGCATTCTGGAGCTGGAGCCGCTGTTGCAGCGCAAACCGCGCGAGCTTTCCGGCGGGCAACGCCAGCGGGTGGCGATGGGGCGCGCCATCGTGCGTGAACCGGCGGTATTCCTGTTCGATGAACCTTTGTCCAACCTGGATGCCAAGCTGCGCGTGCAGATGCGCCTGGAATTGCAACAACTGCATCGCCGGCTGAAAACCACCAGCCTGTACGTCACGCACGATCAGGTTGAGGCGATGACGTTGGCGCAGCGGGTGATTGTGATGAACAAGGGTGTAGCGGAGCAGATTGGCACCCCGAGCGAGGTTTACCAGCGCCCGGCGTCGCTGTTTGTCGCCAGCTTTATCGGCTCTCCGGCGATGAACCTGCTGCCCGGCACGTTGAGCGCCGACGGCAGCCAACTGTTGCTGGCCGGCGGGATGAGGCTGAATTTACCTCAGGCCAAAACACAGTGGGGCGGCCGCCCGTTGACGCTCGGCATCCGTCCGGAGCATATTCAACTGACCACCCTTGAACAAGGCGGCGTGCCGCTGGAGCTGCAAACGCTGGAATTGCTGGGCGCAGATAATCTGGCGCACGGGCAATGGGGCGGCCACGGCGTAATTGCGCGGTTGTCGCATGAAACTATGCCGACGGCGGGCAGCACGCTATATTTGCAACTGCCTGCACAGGCGCTGCACTTTTTTGATTCAAACAGCGGATTACGGATGGAACAATGACCACAGCCTGGCCTTATCCTCATATCGTCGCCCACCGCGGCGGCGGTTCCCTGGCACCGGAAAATACCCTGGCGGCGATCGACGTTGGCGCGCGACACGGCCACAAAATGATTGAGTTCGACGTCAAGCTGGCGCAGGACGGACAGATCTTTTTGTTGCATGACGATACCCTCGATCGCACCAGCGACGGTTGGGGCGTGGCGGGCGAATTGCCTTGGGACAAACTGGTGCAGCTGGATGCCGGCAACTGGTACAACTCCGCCTACAAGGGCGAGCGTCTGCCGTTGTTGTTGGAGGTCGCAGAGCGCTGCCGGCAGCACGGCATGATGGCGAATATCGAAATCAAACCCACCACCGGCACTGACGATGAAACCGGCCGCGTGGTGGCGCTGGCAGCACGGCTGTTGTGGCAAGGCCAGACCGAACCGCTGCTTTCTTCGTTCTCGGTTGAAGCGCTTGAGGCGGCACAGCGTACGGTGCCGGACCTGCCGCGCGGCCTGTTGCTGGATGAATGGGATGACAACTGGCAGGCGCTGACAGAGCGGTTGGGCTGCGTGTCGTTGCATATCAACCACAAAGAGCTGACCGCTGAGCGGGTCGCGGCGCTGAAGGCGGCCGGCCTGCGCATTCTGGTGTATACCGTTAACCAGCCGGCGCGTGCGCGCCTGTTGTTGAACTGGGGCGTTGACTGTATTTGTACCGACCGGATAGATTTGATCGGCCCGGATTTTCCCAACGAATAACCTCCGTTGCTACGGGCGCAGTCTGCTGCGCCCGTGAATTCGCCGGCGCCTGTTGATTCTTGCGACGTCAGCCCCTTGCCGCCGCGCTAACGGAAGGGATGTGATGTCTGTCTTTATTGTTTCTCTGTGGCACCAGATAGCGCTGTCTTTGCCGCTATTTGTTCTGATCGTGCTGGGGTATGGCCTTATCCGCTGGGGTAAGTGGCCGGCCACCATCACCGACGGTTTGACCCGTTTCGTCTTCTCCCTGGCGCTGCCCGCCATGTTATTTCGCATGATGTGCGATTTCTCGCAACGCCCGGCGGTGGATGCCCGCTTGCTGATCGCTTTTTTCGGCAGTTGCCTGATCGTGTTCGTGATGGGCCGCATCACCGCGCGCCGGGTGTTTAAACTGGATGGGGTATCCGGTTCGGTGTTCGCGCTGGGGGGGATTTTCTCCAATAACGTGATGCTGGGCCTGCCGATCGCCAGCGTGATGCTGGGTGAGGCGGCGATCCCTTCGGTTGCCCTGGTGCTGGTATTCAACGGGCTGATCCTCTGGACGCTGGTAACCATCTCGATCGAATGGGCGCGCAACGGCTCGCCCACCCTGCACGGCTTTATCAAAACCGCGCGCAGCGTGCTCACCAATCCCCTGATCATCGGCATTCTCTCCGGCACGCTGTTCAGCCTGACCGGGTTGCCGTTGCCGACGTTTGTCGATCAGCCGGTCAGTATGCTTGGCCAGGTGGCGGCGCCGCTGTCGCTGGTGGTGCTGGGAATGGGGTTGGCGGAATACCGTATCAGCGAGGGGTGGCAGCTGAGCAGCTCCATTTGTTTCTTCAAACTGATCGTCCAGCCGCTGATCATCTGGCTGCTGGCCTGGATGATGGACCTGCCGCCAATGGAAACCCGTGTGGTGGTGCTGCTGGGTTCAATGGCGGTCGGGGTCAATGTTTATCTGATGTCACGCCAGTTCAACGTGCTTACCGGCCCGGCAGCCACCAGTCTGGTGATGTCCACCGCGCTGGCGGCGGTCACTACGCCGCTGATCCTCACCATTATGGGCGTGCGGGTGTAACCGGCATCTGCGTTTGCGGCACCGTCGGCGACGTGCGGTTAAACGGATTGCGCGGTTGGTTGCCGTTTGGCAGCAATTGCCCGCCGTTTGGCGCATTTCGCAGCAATTTTTGCTGATTGTCGTCGAATTGTCGCTGTTGTTGCCGGCTGCGCTGATCCAACTGCTGGTTATTCAGCATGCGTTGTTGCTGCATCTGCTGATTGCGCTGGTTAAGGAACTGCTGTTGCGAACTGAGCTCGGTTACGCCATTGGCCGCGGTTGCCAGCCCGGACAGCAACAGCAGGCCGTACAGAATGTGATAACTCTTCATGATATTTATCCTCGCTTTTAATTAAGCCTAACCCACCGGTGAAAAATTGCCGAAAAGTTTATATTTTGAACAGCTGTAAACCGCCTTTTCATCACGCGGCATTTCGCCTTCCGTTACAATCGCCTTTTCTGATTGTTTAGGGTGAACCCGACGTGCTGCTTCTGGTGATTACTACCGTCTTATGGGCGTTCTCTTTCAGCCTGATTGGCGAATATCTGGCGGGCCAGGTCGACAGCTGGTTCTCGGTGCTGATGCGTATCGGGCTGGCGGCGTTGGTCTTCCTGCCTTTCCTGCGCTGGCGCAATATCAAACCGAAAGTGATCCTGATGTACATGTTGGTGGGTGCCTGCCAACTGGGCATCATGTACCTGTTCAGCTTCCGTGCCTACATGTACCTGACGGTACCGGAATTCCTGCTGTTTACCGTGCTTACGCCGCTGTACGTCACGCTGATTTACGACCTGATCAGCGGTCAACGCCTGCGTTGGGCCTATGTGTTCAGCGCGTTGCTGGCGGTACTGGGTGCGGCGATCATCCGTTACCATCAATTGAGCGAGCATTTCTGGTGGGGGCTGTTGCTGGTGCAGGCGGCGAATATCAGCTTCGCCATCGGCATGGTCGGTTACAAGCGCCTGATGGAAGTGCACCCGCTGCCGCAACATACGGCGTTTTCCTGGTTCTACCTCGGCGCCTTGGTGGTCGCGGTGGTCGCCTGGTGCCTGTGGGGTAACCCGCAACAGTTGCCGACCACTAACCTGCAATGGGGCATTCTGGTGTGGCTGGGCGTGGTGGCTTCCGGGCTGGGCTATTTCATGTGGAACTACGGTGCAACGCAGGTGGATGCCGGGACGCTCGGCATCATGAATAACATGCACGTGCCCGCCGGGTTGCTGGTGAATTTGGCTATCTGGCAGCAGCAACCGCACTGGCCGAGTTTTATTATCGGCGGGGCGGTGATTGTCGCTTCGCTGTGGGTGCACCGCCGCTGGGTGGCGCCAAAGCCGACTAATTGAGACCACGGGCTACCCAAGCGCAGGCAGCCCGCAAAATCAGGCTTGTGAAGACAGCGGCTTGATGCTGGCGGCGAGGGTGCCCGGGCGCGCAGCGTCGCGTACGAACGGCAGGTGATTGCAGGCGTGTTGACGCGCCGAGCGGATAAAGGCTTCGGTCACCGCCTGGCGCTGCTCGCCGTCGCGTACCGCGGCATACAGGCGGCTCCACAGGCCATCGCCCAGGGTTTTTGTCACCACCAGCCCCTGGCGTTCGAAACTTTCGACTACCCAATGCGGCAGCGCCGCAATCCCCATCCGTGCCGACACCATCTGGATCAGCAGCAAGGTGTTATCGACGTTTTTCAGCGCCGGGCTGACGCCGGCCGGTTGCAGGAAATTCCGCCATATATCCAGCCGTTGGCGTTGCACCGGATAAATCATCAGCGTCTCATCGCTCAAATCTTCCGGCTCAATCTGCAGTTTGCCGGCCAGCGGGTGATCCGGCGCCAGCACCAGACGCACCTCGAAATCAAACATCGGCGAATAGTGCAGGCCGCTGCGCGGCAAAATGTCTGAGGTCAGCACCAGATCCAATTCCCCCTGCTGCAGCGCCGGTTGCGGATCAAAAGTGACGCCGGACTTAAAGTCCATCACCACCTGCGGGAAGCTCTGGCGGAAGTTGTCCAACGCGGGCGTCAGCCACTGAATGCAACTGTGGCATTCGATGGCGATGCGCAGCGTGGCCTGATGCGGTTCGTGGCACGCCTGCAACGCCTGCTGGATTTGCGGCAGTACTTGTTCTGCCAGCTGTAACAGGATTTCTCCCTGCACGGTAAAGCGCAGCGGTTGGCTTTTTCGAACGAACAGTTTGAAGCCCAGACGCTGCTCCAGATCGCTGAACTGATGCGACAGGGCCGATTGCGTCTGATGGAGTTGGGCCGCGGCGGCCGCCAGAGAGCCGGTGTTGCGCAGAGCCTGCAGCGTCCGTAAGTGTTTCAGTTCGATCATGAGAGTCCTTCACAGTGACAGTGAATAAATTGCGCTTGTGGTTAATACAGTACCTGCGGATTATGGATGTGTAAACATCTGGACGGCTAAATGGGGAATATGACGATGGCAATTCTAAATCACACACTGGGTTTTCCACGCGTTGGGCTGCGACGTGAACTGAAAAAAGCTCAGGAAAGTTACTGGGCAGGCAATTCAACGCAGGAAGAACTGCTGGCGGTTGGCCGCGAGCTGCGCGCTCGCCATTGGCAACAGCAACAGCAGGCCGGGGTGGATTTGGTGCCGGTCGGCGATTTCGCCTGGTACGACCATGTTTTGACCACCAGCTTGCTGCTGGGTAACGTGCCGGCACGTCATCAAAATGCGGATGGCTCAATCGATTTGGACCAGCTGTTCCGTCTGGGCCGTGGCCGCGCACCGACCGGTGAACCGGCGGCGGCGGCAGAAATGACCAAGTGGTTTAACACCAACTACCACTACATGGTGCCTGAATTCCAGAAGGGCCAGCAGTTCAAACTGGGTTGGACTCAATTGCTGGATGAAGTTGACGAAGCGCTGGCGCTGGGCCACAACATCAAGCCTGTGCTGCTGGGGCCGGTCACTTACCTGTGGTTGGGCAAAGTGAAGGGCGAGCAGTTTGATCGACTGTCGTTGCTGAAGGACATTCTGCCGGTTTACCGGCAGGTTCTGGCCGAACTGGCGAAGCGCGGCGTAGAGTGGGTGCAGATCGACGAACCTGCACTGGTGCTGGAGCTGCCGCAGGCATGGCTCGACGCTTTCAAACCGGCTTACGACGCGTTGCAGGGCCAGGTAAAACTGCTGTTGACCACCTATTTCGACAGCGTTGGTCACAACCTCGATACTATCCGCGCATTGCCGGTACAGGGTCTGCATGTCGATCTGGTGGCCGGTCACGACGATATCGCCGTATTGCACGAGGCATTGCCAAAAGAGTGGCTGCTGTCGCTGGGCGTCATCAATGGCCGTAACGTCTGGCGTGCCGACCTGAGCAGTTGGTTCGACCGCCTGCAACCGCTGGTTAACAGCCGTCCACTGTGGATTGGCACCTCTTGTTCCTTGCTGCACAGCCCCATCGATCTGAGCGTGGAAACCCGCCTGGATGAAGAAGTGAAGAGCTGGTTCGCCTTCGCTCTGCAAAAATGTGCCGAAGTGGCTTTGCTAAGCGCAGCGCTGAACGCGCCAGGGGCAGAAAAGCAGGCAGAACTGGACGCATACAGCGCGCCAATCCGCGCTCGTCGTCAGTCCAGCCGCGTACATAATGCGCAGGTAGGCCAACGCCTGGCCGCCATTACCGCACAAGACAGCGAGCGCCAGAGCCCTTACGCTCAGCGCGCTCAGGCGCAGCGCGATCGCTTCAACCTGCCGGCCTGGCCGACCACCACTATCGGCTCATTCCCGCAGACCACCGAAATCCGCGGCCTGCGCCTGGATTTCAAACAGGGGCGTCTGGACGGCAACAATTACCGAACCAGCATTAGCGAGCACATCAAACAGGCGATCGTTGAACAAGAACGTCTGGGTCTGGACGTGCTGGTGCACGGCGAAGCCGAGCGTAATGACATGGTGGAATACTTCGGCGAGAACCTCGACGGCTTCGTCTTCACCCAAAATGGCTGGGTACAGAGCTACGGTTCCCGCTGCGTAAAACCGCCGGTCATTATTGGCGACATCAGCCGTCCTGAAGCCATTACCGTGGAGTGGGCGAAGTATGCGCAATCGCTGACCGACAAGCCGGTAAAAGGCATGTTGACCGGGCCGGTGACCATCCTTTGCTGGTCGTTCCCGCGCGAAGACGTAACCCGTGAAGTGATCGCCAGGCAGATCGCCCTGGCGCTGCGCGACGAAGTGGAAGATCTGGAAAAAGCCGGTATCGGCATCATCCAGATTGACGAACCGGCATTGCGTGAAGGGTTGCCGCTGCGTCAATCCGACTGGGCCGCTTATCTGGACTGGGCAGTGGATGCCTTCAAACTGAATGCCGCCGTGGCGCAGGACGATACGCAGATCCACACTCACATGTGTTACTGCGAATTCAACGACATCATGGATTCCATCGCGGCGCTGGATGCCGACGTGATCACCATCGAAACCTCGCGTTCCGATATGGATCTGCTGGAAGCCTTCAAAGAGTTCGAGTATCCAAACGAAATTGGCCCTGGCGTGTACGACATCCACTCGCCAAACGTGCCAAGCGTGGAATGGATCGAAGCGCTGCTGCGTAAAGCGGCGCAGAACATCCCGGCGGAACGCCTGTGGGTTAACCCGGATTGCGGTCTGAAAACCCGTGGCTGGCCGGAAACCCGTCAGTCGCTGGCCAACATGGTATTGGCGGCTCAGCGCCTGCGCGAGCAGCAAGCCTGACCGGAGTGCGTTGCCCGGCCATTGATGCCGGCGTGCAATCAATAAGGTTCTGGTGTGATTATTTTGGGCGCTTCGGCGCCCTTTTTTACATTGCAGGCGGCCGCCGGTGAAGGCAGCCGTGAGGGGAGAGGTTATTTGACGCCGACCACGCCGTGTTGAGCGAACCATGCCAGCATGCGTTGCCAGCCGTCCGTCGCCGCTTCGGCATCGTAACTTGGGCGATAATCGGCATTGAAAGCATGACCCGCTTCGGGGTAGACCACGATCTCGGCATCGGCGTTAGCTGCGCGAATCGCCTGGCGCATGGTCTCCACCGTTTCCAGTGGAATTCCGCTGTCCTGGCCGCCGTATAATCCCAGCACCGGCGCAGACAGCTGCGTAGCCACATCGACCGGGTGTTTTGGCGAGTTCAGCGTTTTTTCGCCCACTAACTTGCCGTACCAGGCTACCGCTGCCTTCAGTTGCGGGTTATGCGCGGCATACAGCCAGGTAATACGGCCGCCCCAGCAAAAACCGGTAATCGCCAGCTTGCCGGCGTCGCCGCCGTGGCGGCTGGCCCAATGGGCTGCGTGGTCGAGATCGGCCAGCACCTGACGGTCCGGCACCTTGCTCACCAGCTTTTGCAAGATGTCGCCAATCTCCTGGTAATCTTTGGCATCGCCCTGTCGGAAGTACAACTCTGGCGCTATCGCCAGGTAGCCCTGTTTCGCCAGGCGGCGGCACAGATCCTGAATATGCTCGTGAACGCCAAAAATCTCTTGTACCACCAGCACCACAGGGAAGGGGCCGTTGTGGTTCGCTGGTTTGGCAATATAGGCCGGCAGGTTGTCGCCCTGCGAGGGAATGGTGGTTTCCCCGGCATGAATGCCCTGTTCGTCGGTAAATACAGTAGAAGCGGCCAACGGCGTTACGGCCGGGGCGAATCCCCCCTGAGCCTGTTTTAATGTCATCACATGGTCGGTTTTCATTGCGGTCTCCGTGCAATAGAAAAAAGCGCTGAGAATAACTATAGGAAAGATTACCCGTTATTGGCACCCGGTTGAGCATTTTCGGTCAAGTCTGTAAAAAACGATTAATTATCTGGCTTTAGTGCATTTTTGTTATCTTTTTATCAGGATATTGCGCATTTTGGCCTGCATTAGCGCCATAAGGTACGTTAGCCCCATTTTTTGTTGCTAAGTCGCCGATAAAATAAGGCTATTTTTCGGTGGCGACATAAGTGGCCTCGTGGTGGGAAAGGGGGCCTTTCGCCAAGAGGAAAGGTGGTAAACGGTGGGCTGTTTTGTCGGCTAGACTTGTGGCAAGTGCGGCGTTTACAGCGCCTTTGAGTTATTTAATGTGACTTGTGTCACAAAAATTATGTAGATTGATCTTTGTTTCTTTATTCATGGTGATGGCCATCACGAAATTGGATGGCGATTTTCAGTAGAGTACTTTTTTGTTCCTCCCAATAAACATGATCTATGAGGAGTCTCGTATGTCTCAATCTGATGTTTTTCATCTCGGCCTCACTAAAAACGATTTACAAGGGGCCCAGCTTGCCATCGTTCCGGGCGATCCGCAGCGCGTAGAGAAAATTGCCAAGCTGATGGAAAATCCGGTGCACCTGGCTTCCCATCGTGAATTTACTACCTGGCGCGCAGAGCTGGACGGCAAGGCGGTGATCGTCTGCTCCACCGGCATCGGCGGCCCGTCTACCTCGATCGCCGTTGAAGAATTGGCGCAACTGGGGATCCGTACCTTCCTGCGTATCGGCACCACCGGGGCTATTCAGTCGAACATCAACGTCGGCGACGTGCTGGTCACTACCGCGGCGGTTCGCCTTGACGGTGCCAGCCTGCACTTTGCGCCGATGGAATTCCCGGCCGTGGCCGACTTTGCCTGCACCACCGCACTGGTCGAGGCCGCCAAGGCCAGCGGCGCCACCACGCATATTGGCGTGACCGCGTCTTCTGATACCTTCTATCCGGGCCAGGAACGTTACGATACCTATTCCGGCCGCGTCGTCAGCCGCTTTAAGGGCTCGATGGCAGAATGGCAGGCGATGGGCGTGATGAACTATGAAATGGAATCCGCCACTCTGCTGACCATGTGCGCAAGCCAGGGCCTGCGTGCCGGTATGGTTGCCGGCGTGATCGTCAACCGCACCCAGCAGGAAATTCCAAACGCAGAAACCATGAAAAACACCGAAAGCAAAGCGGTGCAGATCGTGGTAGAAGCGGCGCGCCGCCTGCTGTAATCGCCTTCCTCCCTTCAACGGGCCGCCAACGCGGTCCGTTTTTCCATTCAGCCCTAATCTGTTACGGTGATACCCGTCGTCTTTCAAACTGCGGTTGGCAGCAACGTGAAAGCCAGGGTGTATCTAGCTATCAGCGCCCCCTTTTTACCTGTTGATTTCGGCTTTGCTGCCCAGGTGGCGATTTTTTAGACAATAACGGCGAGGACGTCTATGACAGCCCAGATTCTGCTTCTTCCTTCACAAACTCGGCATTAACGTCCGCGATCAATACGGTTTACCGGCCGCTGGTTGGAAGCGCAATCCGGCCTGGGTCGACGTCAGCGCGAAGTGCAACTGGCGTTAACCTCGAGTAAACCGCTACGCGTTTAGCCGGAGTTTAACCTGCCCCGGCCGGCATTGCGTATCCTTGGCACAGGAAACTTCGTATCAGGAGCCCGTATTGAGCCTCAACGACATTATCAACTGGGTCAGCGATGCCGTGCGTCAGCACGAAGGCTGGGCCATCCCCATTATTTTCTTCCTGGCATTCGGCGAATCGCTGGCGTTCTTGTCCCTGCTGTTGCCGGCCACGGTTATCCTGCTGGCGTTGGGCGCGTTGATTGGCGAGAGCGGTATCGCTTTTTGGCCTATCTGGGCCGCCGCCGCCATAGGGGCATTTTTTGGCGACTGGCTTTCTTACTGGATCGGTTACCACTATCAAGACCGCGTGGCGCACATGTGGCCGTTATCGCGTAATCCGCAGTTGCTGGACCGCGGCCATGCGTTTTTTGAACGCTGGGGCGTGCTGGGCATTTTTATCGGCCGCTTCTTCGGGCCGCTGCGCGCGGTGGTGCCGCTGGTCGGCGGTATCTGCGGCATGCCCCAACGTTACTTCCAACTGGCGAATATCACTTCAGCGATGATCTGGGCGTTCGGCATTCTTGCGCCGGGAGCCTTTGGCATCAAGTGGTTAACCCAGTGGTTTGGCTAGTTTTTGCCTGACTTGCGCGGCGTTTCGCAATATTGCGTTGCTGGTGCAAAATCGGACTGGACATCCATACAGCATCCCCTTAACGTGACGGGCAACGGGCGCATAAACGGCAAGGCGTAACAGGAGGCAGGGTGGATACCAGTTTGGTTTACGGTGTGGGCGGGGTAGTGGTCGGCATACTGTTGGGGTGGTTGATCGCCAGCCTGCGCATGCAGCAGGCCCATGCGCAGCATGAAACCGAGCTGCGGCTGCTGGAACAGTCATTGCAGCAGGCACAGCAGGAAACGGCGGCCCGGCAGGACGTTCTGCAACGCAATGAACAGCAAATGCGGCAAACCGATTTGGAACTGCGCAATTTGCACAGCCAATTGGCGGCCGGGCACGAAAAGCTGCAACAACTCAATCACTGGCGCACCGAATGCGAACTGCTTAATCAGGAGCTGCGCGCCCAGCGTGAGGTCAACAGCGCTCAGGAAGCCGAACTGCGGGAAGTGACCATCCGTCTGGAAGAGACCCGCATGGCGGCGGAAGAGAAGCAGCGTTTGCTGATCAACAGCGAACAACGGCTCACCACTCAGTTTGAAAACCTGGCCAACCGCATCTTCGAACATAGCGGGCGCAAGGTGAACGAACAGAACCAGCAAAGCCTGGATCGCCTGCTGCTGCCGTTGCGCGAACAACTGGACGGTTTCCGCCGTCAGGTGCAGGACAGCTTTGGCCAGGAAGCCCGCGAACGCCATACCCTGACCCATGAAATACGTAACCTTCAGCAACTCAACGCGCAGATGGCACGTGAGGCGATTAACCTGACCAAAGCGCTGAAAGGCGACAATAAAACCCAGGGCAATTGGGGCGAGGTGGTGCTGAGTCGGGTGCTGGAGGCCTCGGGTTTGCGCGAGGGGCACGAGTATGAAACTCAGGTTAATGTGCGGCTGGATCATCAGAGCCGTATGCAGCCTGACGTTATTGTGCGTCTGCCGCAGGGCAAGGATGTTGTGATCGATGCGAAAATGTCGCTGGTCGCCTACGAACGTTATTTCAACAGTGAAGACGACGCGGAACGCGAGGCGGCGCTTAGCGAGCATATCGCCTCGTTGCGCGGCCATATCCGCTTGCTGGGGCGCAAAGATTATCAACAGTTGCCCGGCCTGCGTTCTCTGGACTATGTGTTGATGTTTATTCCGGTGGAGCCGGCTTTCCTGCTGGCCATCGACCGGGAGCCGGAATTGATAAGCGAAGCGCTTAAACACAATATTATGCTAGTCAGCCCGACCACGCTGTTGGTGGCGCTTCGCACCATCACCAACCTGTGGCGCTATGAGCACCAGAGCCAAAATGCTCAGCGCATTGCCGACCGGGCGGCACGGCTGTATGACAAGATGCGGCTGTTTGTCGACGACATGTCGGCGCTGGGGCAGAGCCTGGACAAGGCTCAGGGGAGTTATCGCCAGGCGATGAACAAACTGAGCGAAGGCCGTGGTAATCTTATCGGCCAAACCGAAGGGTTCCGCGCGCTGGGGGTTGAGGTGAAACGACCGATCAATCCGTTGCTGGCACAGCAAGCCGGCGTGCAGCATTATGATGAAGATGAGGCAGCGGATGACGATGACGTCAGCGCGTTGCCGCAGGCGGAAGACGATGATTCCGCCGAAGAACCACGCTCCGCTTCGCAGGCATGATAGCCGCCTTGAGGTGGGGTATTCCGTGGGGTTCTGGTACACTCGACCACACAAAATTGACTGAATAGCAGGCAGGACAATGGCAGATCAATCGCAGGAAACCACAGATTTCGGTTTTCGCACCGTAGCTAGAGACGAAAAACAGGCCATGGTGGCAGACGTTTTTCATTCGGTAGCGGCAAAGTATGACGTGATGAACGACCTGATGTCGTTTGGCATCCACCGTATCTGGAAGCGGTTTACCATTGACTGCAGCGGCGTGCGCCGTGGGCAGCGCGTACTGGATCTGGCCGGCGGCACCGGCGATCTGGCCGCCAAGTTCTCCCGCATGGTCGGTGAGCAAGGGCAGGTAGTGCTGGCGGACATTAACGACTCCATGCTGAAGATGGGCCGCGAGAAGCTGCGCGATCGCGGCATTATCGGCAACATCAGCTATGTGCAGGCTAATGCCGAAGCGCTGCCGTTCCCGGATAACTATTTTGATTGCATCACCATTTCCTTCGGCCTGCGCAACGTCACCGACAAAGACAAAGCGCTGCGTTCGATGTTCCGCGTGCTGAAGCCAGGCGGCCGCCTGTTGGTGCTGGAGTTCTCCAAACCGCTGCTGGCGCCGCTGAGCAAAGCCTATGATGCCTATTCGTTCCACGTGCTGCCGAAAATTGGCGAGCTGGTGGTGAAGGATCCGGAAAGCTACCGTTATCTGGCCGAGTCGATCCGTATGCATCCCGATCAGGAAACGCTGAAAGGTATGATGGGAGCCGCCGGTTTTGACAACGTGACCTATTTCAATCTTACAGGCGGTATTGTGGCCCTGCATCGTGGCTTCAAGTTCTGATATGGACATGCCGATGCTGCTAACCCCGTTGTTGACCGGCGCGCTGGAGACATCGCTCAATAGCCTGCTGTTCCGCGATCGCAGTATGAAGGCCGCCCGTCTGCGGTTGGCCGGGAAAATACTGCGTATTGAGTTGCAGGAGCTTGCTTCGCCGCTGGTGTTGATATTCAGCGAACAGCAGGTGGATGTGCTTGGCCAGTCTGAAGATACCGCCGATTGTACGGTACGCAGCCGGATATCGGTGTTGTTGAAGCTGCGCGATCGTCAGCAGCTTTCGCCATTGATGCGCAGCGGCGAGTTGATCGTCGAAGGCGATATTCAGGTGGTGCAGCAACTGGTGGGGCTGCTTGATCTGGCAGAGTGGGATCCGGCGGAATGGCTGGCGCCCTATATCGGTGATATCGCCGCGCAGGGTATTACCCAGGTGCTCGGTAAAGGCGCAAGCCTGTTGAGATCGGGGTTGCAGCGTCAGCAGCATTACGTGGCGGAAACCCTGACCGAAGAGTGGCGCGTGGCGCCGGGGCCGCTGGAAGTGGTGTGGTTCAACGAGGAAGTTGACGCCACCGTTCGCAGCGCCGAAGCGCTGATTGCCCGCATGGACAAGTTGGAGGGTAAACGATGACCCCTGGCGAACTACGCCGCCTGTATTTGATCGTCCGCGTTTTTCTCAGCTATGGCCTGGATGAACTGATCCCCAAGATGCGCCTGACGTTGCCGTTGCGTTTTGGCCGCCGTCTGCTGTTTTGGATGCCAAACCGCCATGCAGATAAGCCTCTGGGCGAGCGTTTGCGCCTGGCTCTGCAAGAGCTGGGGCCGGTATGGATCAAGTTCGGCCAGATGATGTCCACTCGCCGCGACCTGTTCCCTCCGCAGATTGCCGATCAACTGACCTTGCTGCAGGATCGGGTTGCGCCGTTCGACGGCGCGTTGGCGCGCAAGCACATCGAATTGGCGATGGGGGGCCCGCTGGAAACCTGGTTCGACGATTTTGACCAGCAGGCGCTGGCATCTGCATCGATAGCACAGGTGCATACTGCACGCCTGAAAACTACCGGGCAGGAAATTGTGCTGAAGGTCATTCGGCCGGATATTGGGCCTATCATCAAGGCCGATGTTCGCCTGATGTATCGTTTGGCCGGCTGGGTGCCGAAACTGATGCCGGATGGGCGTCGCTTGCGGCCGCGTGAAGTGGTGCGCGAGTACGAAAAAACCCTGCTGGACGAACTGAATCTGCTGCGTGAAGCGGCAAATGCCATCCAGCTGCGCCGTAATTTTGATGGCAGCCCGATGCTGTACGTACCGGAGGTTTACTCCGATTACTGCCGTGAAAGTGTGCTGGTGATGGAGCGCATCTACGGTATCCCGGTTTCGGATATCGCTACGCTGGAAAAACAGGGCACCAACATGAAGTTGTTGGCGGAGCGTGGGGTGCAGGTGTTCTTTACCCAGGTATTTCGCGACAGCTTTTTCCATGCGGACATGCATCCCGGTAATATTTTTGTCAGCTACGATCACCCTGAAGATCCCTGTTATATCGGCATTGACTGCGGCATCGTCGGCTCGTTGAACAAAGACGACAAACGCTATCTGGCGGAAAACTTTATCGCCTTCTTCAACCGCGATTACCGCAAAGTGGCTGAGCTGCACGTCGATTCGGGCTGGGTACCGCGTGATACCAACGTAGAGGACTTCGAGTTCGCCATCCGCACCGTGTGCGAGCCGATCTTCGAGAAGCCGTTGGAGGAAATTTCGTTCGGCAACGTGCTGTTGAACCTGTTCAATACCGCACGCCGCTTCAATATGGAAGTGCAGCCGCAACTGGTGTTATTGCAGAAGACCTTGCTGTATGTTGAAGGCCTGGGGCGGCAGCTCTATCCGAAGTTGGATTTATGGACCACTGCCAAGCCGTTTCTTGAAAGTTGGATGCGCGATCAGGTCGGCATACCGGCGGTGATTCGCGCTCTGAAGGAAAAAGCGCCGTTTTGGGCGGAGAAGCTGCCTGAACTGCCTGAATTATTTTACGATAGTTTGCAGCAGCATAAACGGTTGCAACAAAGCGTTGATAAGCTGACCCATCAGATGCAGGGCCAGCGCGTTCGTCAGGGGCAATCGCGTTATTTGTTCGGCGTTGGCGCTACACTGTTAGTAAGCGGTACGATTTTGCTGTTAGGGAAGGTCGAGATTTTCCCCGCGTGGCTGATGGCTGCCGGCATCGTATCCTGGGTGATTGGCTGGAAGCGAACCACCTGAATTGATTCAAAACTCTGGTAAAAACTGCCGTATAATGCGGTAGATTTTGAAAAAACCCTGTAAAAATAGAGGTAACTGCAATGGGCGGTATTAGTATTACGCAATTGTTGATCATCGCGGTGATCGTGGTGCTGCTGTTTGGTACCAAAAAACTCCGTACGCTGGGTTCCGATCTCGGCGCATCCATCAAGGGTTTTAAAAAGGCGATCGGCGACGACAATACGCCTCCGACCAACACGGCTGAGAAAAGCAGCCTGGATGACGCTGACTTCACGGCAAAGCCTATTACCGATAAGCAGCCGGAAGTGAAAACGGAAGAGTCGAAGAACAAAGAGCAGGTATAAACCGTGTTTGACATAGGGTTTAGTGAACTGTTGCTGGTTCTGGTCATTGGCCTGGTGGTACTTGGGCCAGAACGGTTGCCGGTAGCGGTTAGAACAGTTTCGGGTTGGATCCGCGCCCTCCGTTCGTTGGCGGCTTCGGTGCAGAATGAACTCTCTCAGGAACTGAAGCTGCAGGAACTGCAAGACAGCCTGAAAAAGGTTGAGAAGGCGGGCCTGCAGAATTTGTCGCCTGAGTTGAAGGCGTCAATGGATGAACTGAAAGACGCGGCGGAATCGCTGAAGCGCTCCTATCATGGCGAAGACAAAGACGAACCTGCGCACACCATTCATAACCCTCTGGTCACAGACCCGGAAGCCATTCATGACGGTGTGACCCCGGCGGAGGCTGCGACCACCGCCGCTTCACCGGCCGCCGTACCGAAACCGGTAGCGCCGGAGCCTGTCGTTGCGGCAACGCCGCAGGCAGTGCAAGCGCCGGCCGCGCAGCCGGTTAAGCAACCTGCTGCGGTGACCGTGGAGGCAACCCCAGAACCTGTTGCGGATAAAACCCCAGCGTCTCACCAACCTAGTGGCGATCGTTAAAACATGGCTGTTGAAGATACCCAACCCCTTATCAGTCATCTGATAGAACTGCGTAAGCGGTTGTTAAACTCGATTATCAGCGTGCTGGTGATCTTCCTGGTGCTGGTTTATTTCGCCAACGACATTTATCAACTGGTGTCTGCGCCACTGATCAAACAGCTGCCTGCCGGGGCGAGCATGATCGCCACCGACGTGGCGTCACCGTTCTTTACCCCCATCAAGCTGACCATGATCGTCTCGGTGTTTGTTTCTGCGCCGGTGATCCTGTATCAGGTCTGGGCCTTTATCGCCCCGGCGCTGTACAAGCATGAACGTCGCCTGATGATGCCTTTGCTGGTCTCCAGCAGCCTGCTGTTTTATCTCGGCATGGCGTTTGCCTATTTTATCGTGTTCCCGTTGGCGTTCGGTTTTTTTGCCAAGACCGCGCCGGCTGGGGTTATGATAGCCACCGACATCAATAACTACCTCGATTTTGTCATGGCGCTGTTTATGGCGTTTGGCGTGGCGTTTGAGGTGCCGGTTGCCATTATTCTGCTGTGCTGGAGTGGCGTCACTTCGCCGGAAGACCTGAAAAAGAAACGTCCTTACGTCCTGGTCGGGGCTTTTGTGGTTGGCATGTTGTTAACGCCGCCGGATGTCTTCTCGCAGACCTTGCTGGCGATCCCGATGTATCTGCTGTTTGAAGTGGGCGTGTTCTTTGCCCGGTTCTACACCGGCAAACGCCGCCCGCGACCGGAAGAAGAAGACGAGGGTGACGAACCCCCGGCGGCTTAATCCGCGTTTTGTCTCTAAAGCCGCCCGATGGGCGGCTTTAGATTGATGGCAAACACCCGAAAAACGTGGTTTTCGGATGTTTGGGGTAACCCGTAAACATAATCCTTTGTTTTTAATCGCACCAAGATCATTACTTTTAAGCGCAGAGGACTTTGTCGGCCGTATCAAGCCGCCCGATGGGCGGCTTTTGCTTTGGAAAAACCATGTTTGATATCGGTGTTAATCTTACCAGCTCGCAGTTTGCCAAAGACCGCCCAGCGGTGGTGGAGCGCGCACGCGCCGCAGGGGTGAAGGGGTTGTTGATTACCGGTACCGACCTGCAGGAGAGCCAGGCCGCCAGTGAACTGGCGCAGTCACATGCCGGCTACTGTTGGTCTACTGCCGGTGTGCATCCGCATCAGGCCAGCAGTTGGAACGATCGGGTTGCGGAGCAAATTCACGCCTTGGCCTCCCGGCCAGAGGTGGTCGCTATCGGTGAATGCGGGTTGGATTTCAACCGCAATTTCTCCACCCCGGCGCAGCAGGAAGAGGCTTTCAGCGCCCAGTTGGCGCTGGCCGCAGAGCTGGGGATGCCGGTATTTCTTCATTGCCGCGATGCGCACGCACGTTTTGCCGCGCTGTTGGTGCCGTGGTTGGATAAACTGCCTGCGGCTGTGGTGCACTGCTTTACCGGCACCGCCCAGGAATTAGACAGCTGTCTGTCGCTGGGTCTTTCGATCGGCATTACCGGTTGGGTCTGTGATGAACGGCGTGGCCTGGAGCTGCGAGCGCTGTTGCCGCAGATCCCGGCGGACCGTTTATTGCTGGAAACTGACGCACCCTATCTGTTGCCCCGGGATTTACACCCTAAACCCGCATCTCGCCGCAACGAACCCTGTTTTTTGCCCCATATCGTCCGGCAGGTGGCTGCCTGGCGGCAAGAAGATCCTGAATGGTTGGGACAGAAAACCGATGAGAACGCCCGCCGGCTGTTCCGGCTGGTATGAGTTAGGAGAAAACTATGAGCTATGCATTTCCGGGCGCCTTTCCAGGCCGCCGTATGCGCCGTGTGCGCCGTCATGATTTCAGCCGTCGTCTGGTGGCGGAGAATCAACTGACGGTTAACGACCTGATTTATCCGGTATTTGTCATGGAAGGCAGTAACCGTCAGGAAGCGGTAGCATCCATGCCCGGCGTATCGCGCATGAGCATCGATTTGTTGATTAAGGAAGCGGAAGCCATCGCCAAGCTTGGCGTGCCGGTGATCTCCCTGTTCCCGGTGATTGAACCTGGCCTGAAGTCATTGCATGCGGAAGAAGCTTATAATCCGGACGGTTTGGTGCAGCGTACGGTGCGTGCGTTGAAAGACGCGGTGCCAGAGCTGGGGGTTCTGACTGACGTGGCGCTGGATCCTTACACCACTCATGGCCAGGATGGCGTGATTGATGAGCACGGCTACGTCATTAACGATATCAGCAAAGATATTCTGGTGCGTCAGGCGTTATCCCATGCGGAAGCCGGAGCGGAAATCGTGGCGCCGAGCGATATGATGGACGGCCGTATCGGCGCGATCCGCGATCGTCTGGAGCATCAGGGGCTGATTAATACCCAGATCATGGCGTACTCCGCCAAATATGCCTCCTGCTACTATGGCCCGTTCCGCGATGCGCTCGGTTCCAGCGGCAATCTGAAAGGCGGCAACAAGAAAACCTATCAGATGGACCCTGCCAACAGTGACGAAGCGCTGCAGGAAATTGCGCAAGATCTCCAGGAAGGCGCGGATATGGTGATGGTGAAACCCGGTATGCCTTATCTCGATGTGGTGCGTCGGGTGAAAGACACCTTTGGCGTGCCGACCTTTGCCTATCAGGTTTCTGGTGAATATGCGATGCACATGGCGGCGATTCAGAACGGTTGGTTGCAGGAGCAACCGGCGGTGATGGAGTCGCTGATGTGCTTTAAGCGCGCCGGGGCTGATGGCGTGTTGACCTACTTCGCCAAACGGGTAGCCCAGTGGATGCACGATGAAGCGATGCAGCGCTAAGGCGTGAGTATCCAATAACAAAGGCGCCATTTGGGCGCCTTTTCGCTTTATAACTTTTGGAACTGCCGATTATCGACGCTTTGGCTGACCTGCTTGTTAATCAGGTTCAGCAGCAACATCGAGCGCGCTTCCCCGTCCGGCTCGGTGTAAATCGCCTTCAGCCCTTCGAACATGCCGTCGACGATCAGCACGGTATCGCCCGGCTGAGGGGTTTCCGGGTCGAAGTAGGTTTCACAGGTATGAGTCTGCAGCTCTTCGATAACCTTCTGCGGGATGGTCGTCGGCAGCGAGCCAAAGCGCACGAAATGGCTGACACCACGCGTTGCACTGATGGTCGTGGTGTGAATGCGCTCCGGGTCGAACTCCACAAACAGGTAGTTGGGGAACAGAGGCTCGCTGACCGCAATGCGTTTGCCGCGCACGACTTTTTCCAGCGTGATGATCGGGCTCAGGCAGTTCACTTCCTGTCGCACCAGATGTTCCTGCGCCCGTAAAAGTTGGCCGCGTTTGCAATACAGTAAGTACCAAGATTCCATAATTTCACATGCCTTTCTGTCAGCCGGTAAGCATATCAAAAGCCGCTACGGATACATAGTGATGCAAGTTTCCGCTTGTAACAGCCGCTATCTGCATGAATCGACGGCAATTAGCGGAGAGTCACACACTTATTCGCACGGCTTGGGTATAACAGAGGGCTGAAAATTTGTTACCGTCGCAAGTATGCCTTGGCCTGATGCGGCCTGATGTGACGTTATTCATCGTTTTTGATTGAGGGGAAGACATGGAGTTATTTCTGTTGAGCAACGGCAAGCTGTCCGGCGAGGATGAATTGTTGGGTTATGCCAAAAGCCGACTGCTGGCGATGATCGAGCGCCACGGGATTACGTCTGCCGTATTCGTCCCTTATGCCTTGATCCGCACTGACTACGATCAGCGTGCGCAGGAACTGGCGCAGACCCTGGGCATCCAGGTGACCAGCATTCATCACGCCGAATCTCCGGCGGTGGCGATTGATCAGGCGCAATGCATTTTGGTCAGCGGCGGCAACACCTGGATGCTGAACCAGATGCTGCATGAAAAGGGCCTGATCGTCCCCATCCAGCGGGCGGTTCGTGAACGTGGTGTACCTTATGTTGGTTGGAGCGCCGGCTGCAACGTCGCTACGCCAAGCATTCGCACCACTAATGATATGCCGGTGCGCAACAGCGTAGTGTTGCCGGCATTGGGTTTGTTCCCGGTACAGATTAACCCGCACTATATTGATGCGCATATCAGCGGCCACATGGGCGAAACCCGCGATGAACGTTTGGCGGAGTTCTGCGCGGTCAATCCGAGCGAATCGGTTGTGGCGCTGCGCGAGGGCAGCCTGCTGCACGTTGAGGGCAATGATTTGCGCTATTTCAGCGCCAGAGATCAAGGCTTCAAGGTTTTCCGCCACGGCGAGGAGGCCCGGGAGTATGACAATACGCAGGCGCTACGCCCGCTGGTGCCATTCACGTGCCACTGAGAACCGGCGATGTCTTTACCGGTGTTTAACAAAAGTGCAGCAACAACCGTGAAGAGGGCTTATAATGCCCTCCTCACTGGCCGTTATAATGATCAGCATGAAATACCGTGACTTACGCGATTTCCTCTCGTTGCTGGAAAAGAGAGGAGAACTAAAACGCATCAGCCAGCCGATTGATCCCTATCTGGAAATGACAGAAATTGCCGATCGTACTTTACGTGCGGGCGGCCCGGCGTTGCTGTTCGAAAACCCGAAAGGGTATGACATGCCGGTGTTGTGCAATCTGTTCGGCACGGCCAATCGCGTGGCGATGGGCATGGGCCAGGAGGATGTCAGTTCCTTGCGCGAGGTCGGCAAACTGCTGGCGTTTCTTAAAGAGCCGGAGCCGCCGAAGGGGTTTCGCGATCTGTTCGACAAGCTGCCGAAGTTCAAGCAAGTGCTGAATATGCCGACCAAGGTGCTGGGTTCCGCACCTTGCCAGGAGCAGGTATGGCAGGGCGATGACGTCGATCTCGGCCGCATTCCGGTGATGCACTGCTGGCCTGAAGACGCCGCACCGCTCATCACCTGGGGGTTGACCGTTACCCGCGGGCCGCAAAAAGAGCGGCAGAACCTGGGCATTTACCGTCAGCAGGTGCTGGGCAGGAATAAAGTGATCATGCGTTGGCTGTCGCACCGCGGCGGCGCGTTGGATTACCAGGAATGGTGCCAGGCGCATCCCGGTGAGCGTTTCCCGGTTGCGGTCGCATTGGGTGCAGATCCCGCCACTATCCTCGGTGCCGTCACGCCGGTGCCGGACAACTTGTCTGAATATGCCTTTGCCGGGTTGTTGCGCGGCAATAAAACCGAAGTGGTCAAGTGCATTTCCTGCGATCTGGAAGTGCCCGCCAGTGCGGAAATCGTGTTGGAAGGCTACATTGAGCCGGGTGAAATGGCGCCAGAAGGTCCGTATGGCGATCACACCGGTTACTACAACGAGATAGATCACTTCCCGGTATTCACCATTACCCACATTACCCAGCGTCGCGACGCAATTTATCACTCGACCTACACAGGCCGTCCGCCGGATGAGCCGGCGGTCTTGGGTGTGGCGCTGAACGAAGTCTTTGTTCCCATCTTGCAAAAGCAGTTCCCGGAAATCGTAGATTTCTATCTGCCGCCAGAAGGCTGCTCTTACCGCCTGGCGGTGGTGACTATCAAGAAACAGTATGCCGGTCACGCCAAGCGCGTGATGATGGGCGTCTGGTCGTTCCTGCGTCAGTTTATGTACACCAAGTTTGTTATCGTCTGTGATGATGACATTAACGCACGTGACTGGAATGATGTGATTTGGGCGATCACCACCAGAATGGATCCGGCAAGGGATACCGTAATGGTGGAGAACACGCCGATCGATTATCTGGACTTCGCCTCCCCGGTTTCCGGATTGGGATCGAAGATGGGGCTGGATGCCACCAATAAATGGCCGGGTGAAACCCAGCGCGAATGGGGCCGTCCAATTCAGATGGATGAAAAGGTGCGTGCGCGCGTCGATGAAATCTGGGATGAGCTCGCAATTTTCAGTGACAGAGAACCGACGCTGTAGCGCAGGCTCTGTTCTCAGTTTTGCATTGATGACCCGACAGAGGGAACGCATGACAATATTGAGCTGTAAAGTGACCTCCGTAGAGGCCATTACCGATACGGTTTATCGGGTACGTTTGGTGCCAGAAGCGCCGTTTTCTTTCAAGGCAGGACAGTATCTGATGGTGGTGATGGATGAGCGCGACAAGCGTCCTTTCTCACTGGCATCGACGCCTTCACAGCAAGAATATATCGAGCTGCATATCGGCGCTTCGGAGCTGAATCTGTACGCTATGGCGGTGATGGATCGCATTCTGAAAGAGCAGGCGATTACCGTCGATATCCCGCACGGCGATGCCTGGCTACGTGAAAACGGTAGCCGTCCGTTGGTGTTGATCGCCGGCGGTACCGGTTTCTCCTATGCACGCTCAATTCTGCTGACTGCGCTGGAGCAACAGCCGGACCGTGATATCTCTATCTATTGGGGCGGGCGCGAGCTGAAGCACCTGTATGATTTGAGTGAGTTGGAAGCGCTGTCGTTGCAGCACCCGAACCTGAAGGTGATCCCGGTGGTCGAACAGCCGGAAGACGAGTGGCGTGGCCGCAGCGGCACGGTGCTCAGTGCGGTATTGCAGGATTTCGGCACGCTGGCGGAGCATGATATTTATATTGCCGGCCGGTTCGAGATGGCCAAAATTGCCCGCGAGCGTTTCTGCGTTGAACGCGGTGCGCAGGAAGCGCATATGTTTGGCGATGCCTTCTCGTTCATCTGAGGCGTAAGGTTGACATAAAGTGGGGTGGCCGGTGGCTGCCCTTTTTTATTGGCGCGCCTGTAGATTTCAGGCATAAAAAAACCCGCCCCTGACAGGCGGGAAGTACGGCAACTAAACTTGTCGGGATGCTGCGGTTTGAATCAGTTACGCAGTCATCCCAAGATAGACACAGCTAAACGCGTTCAAATACGGTGGCAATCCCCTGGCCCAGACCGATACACATGGTCGCCAGACCAAATTGCACGTCACGGCGTTCCATGTTGTTCAACAGCGTGGTGGAGATACGTGAACCCGAGCAGCCCAGCGGGTGGCCCAAGGCAATGGCGCCGCCGTTCAGGTTAATTTTATCGTCGATGCTGTCCAACAGCCCCAGATCCTTGATGCAGGGCAGTGACTGGGCGGCAAAGGCTTCATTCAATTCAAACAGATCGATGTCCTGTATGCTCAGGCCGGCGCGCTTCAGCGCCAGTTTGCTGGCCGGTACCGGGCCATAACCCATAATGGACGGATCGCAACCGACCACCGCCATAGAACGAATGCGGGCGCGGGCTTTCAGGCCGAGCGCTTTGGCGCGTGACTCGCTCATCAGCAACATGGCGGATGCGCCGTCGGATAAGGCCGAAGAGGTGCCGGCGGTTACGGTGCCATTGACCGGATCGAACGCCGGGCGCAGCGCCGCCAGGCTGGCAACGGTGGTTTCCGGGCGAATGACTTCGTCGTAGTCATAACGGGTCAGCACGCCATCGGCGTCATGGCCGGTGGTGGGAATGATTTCATTTTTGAAGTAACCGGCCAGGGTGGCGGCGTGCGCACGTTGGTGCGAGCGTGCCGCGAATTCATCCTGCATCTGGCGGCTGATATTGTGCATCTTGGCCAGCATTTCGGCGGTCAGGCCCATCATACCGGCGGCTTTCGCTACGCTGCGGCTCAGGCCAGGGTGGAAGTCGACGCCGTGATTCATCGGCACGTGGCCCATGTGCTCAACGCCGCCAATCAGGCTAACCTGCGCATCGCCGACCATAATGGCGCGTGCTGCGTCGTGCAGAGCCTGCATGGACGAGCCGCACAGTCGGTTGACGGTAACGGCCGGTACGCTATGCGGAATTTCGGCCAGCAGCGAGGCATTACGGGCAATGTTAAACCCCTGTTCCAGCGTTTGTTGCACGCAGCCCCAGTAAATATCGTCAATTTCGGCGGCGTCCAGAGCCGGATTACGGCTCAGCACGGCACGCATCAGGTGAGCGGAAAGATCTTCAGCGCGTACCTGGCGGAAAGCGCCGCCCTTGGAGCGGCCCATCGGCGTGCGTACGGCGTCAACAATAACTACGTTTTCCATCTTTATGACCTCATGCCGGTTGGCCAGTGGCGATATCGGACAATGGCGTCGCCACCGGGTAGTAGCTTTCATTGCGTTCAGCTTTGGCGCGCAGGCCGGCAGGCACTTGATACAGAGCGCCAAGATGCGCGTAACGCTGGGCCAGTTCGACATAGTTTGCGGTGCCAAGCGTATCCAGGTAACGGAACGCCCCACCGTGGAACGGAGGGAACCCGATGCCGTAAACCAACGCCATATCGGCTTCAGCCGGGCTGGCGATGATGTTCTCTTCCAGGCAGCGCACCACTTCGTTGATCATCGGGATCATCATTCGGGCGATAATTTCTTCGTCGCTGATGGTTTGGCGCGGTTGGGAGACTGCGGCCAACAGCGCATCGGTTTGCTCATCGTTGTCTTTACGCGGCTTGCCTTTGTTGTCCTGGCTGTAACGGTAGAAGCCCAACTGGTTTTTCTGACCAAAGCGCTGGTTGTCGAACATCACGTCGATGGCGTCGCGATAATCTTTGCCCATACGCTCAGGGAAACCGGCCGCCATTACCGCCTGGGCATGGTGCGCGGTATCGATCCCCACCACGTCGAGCAGGTAAGCCGGGCCCATTGGCCAGCCAAACTGTTTTTCCATTACCTTATCGATTTGGCGGAAATCCACCCCATCGCGCAGCAGCATGCTGAAGCCGGCAAAATAGGGGAACAGTACGCGGTTGACGAAGAACCCCGGGCAGTCGTTGACCACGATCGGCGTTTTGCCCATGCGGGTGGCGTAGGCCACTACGGCGGCGATGGTGTTGTCGCTGGTCTGCTCGCCGCGGATGATTTCCACCAGCGGCATGCGGTGCACCGGGTTAAAGAAGTGCATGCCACAGAAGTTTTGCGGGCGCTTCAGTGATTTTGCCAGGTGATTAATCGGAATGGTCGAGGTATTGGATGCCAGCACTGTGTCTTCACCGATCAGACCTTCCACCTCGGACAACACTGCCGCTTTGATCTTCGGATTCTCGACCACGGCTTCAACAATCACCTGTGCGCGTTCGATACCGGCATAATCCAGCGTCGGCTGAATGGTCGACAGCACCTGCGCCATCTTCATGCCGTCCAGCTTGCCGCGCTCCAGCTGTTTGTTCAGCAGTTTGGCGGCTTCGTTCATGCCGAGCGCCAGGGATTTGTCGCTGATGTCTTTCATTATCACCGGCACGCCTTTCAGCGCTGACTGGTAAGCGATGCCGCCGCCCATAATGCCTGCGCCCAATACCGCAGCCTGCTTCGGCGCTTCCGCGTTTTTGGCCAGCTTTTTCGCCTGGCTTTTCACAAACTGATCGTTGAGGAAGATACCGACCAGTGCGCGCGCTTCGTTGGAACGCGCCAAAGGCACAAAGCTGGCGGTTTCCAATTTCAAGGCTTCATCGCGGCCCAATTTGGCGGCGGCTTCGATGGTTTTAACCGCGGTCATCGGCGCTGGATAATGTTTGCCTGCGGTTTGCAGCACCATGCCTTTGGCGGTGGTGAAGCTCATGGCCGCTTCGATTGGGCTGAGTTTCAACGGATCGAGTTTCGGTTGACGATAGGCACGCCAGTCCAAGTGACCGTCAATAGCCTGTTGCAGCATTTTCAGCGCGGCTTCAACCAATTTCTCCGGTGCGACCACCGCATCCACCAGACCGACCTTCAGTGCGTCTTTGGCGCTGACGTCTTTACCGGCGGCGATAATCTCCAGCGCGCTGTCGTTACCCAACAGGCGTGGCAAGCGAACGGAACCGCCGAAGCCCGGCATAATGCCCAGCTTGGTTTCCGGCAGGCCAATGCGCGCATCGGGAGAGGCGACCCTGAAGTCGGTTGCCAGAATGCATTCGCAGCCGCCACCGAGCGCATAGCCGTTAATGGCCGAAATGGTCGGTACCGGCAGATCTTCCAGTCGGTTAAAGGTCGCGTTGGCGAAGGCCAGCCATTGGTGCAGTTTTTCAGCCGGAGCCGCGAACAGCGAAAGGAATTCGGTGATATCGGCACCGACAATAAATGCGGCCTTGCTGGAACGCACCAGCAGCCCTTTCAGCCCGGTCTGTTTTTCCAGTACGTCGAGCGCTTCGCCCAGGCTGGCAACGGTGCGGGTATCCAGCTTGTTTATCGAGCCTGGGGCATTGAACACCAACTCGGCGATGCCGTTATCGAGCCAGTGCAGTTGTAATGTTTCGCCTTGGTAGAGCATGTCTATCTCCTGAATCAGCGTTTGATCTGGTATGACCAGATGATGAGGAGTGTGGTTTTTATGTTAACAATATGCAAATCAGAGATTGCGTTTTTGCAAAGTGGATCACATGGGTTAAATTTAACATGTTGATTTTATACGAAATTATATTTTTGGCGTTCTTGTCATTTGCCGGGAGCCAAAAGGCTCAATACACTTGCCCGAGATAGAGCGCTACCCACGCAGAGGTGCTGGATGACTAAAGCGATATGTGCAAGACAGAGCGGATTTTGGAGTATTCCCGCCAGAACCATGACGCTGTCGTGTTTGTTGGTCTTTATGGCGCAGATGGCGACAACGGTGTATTTGCCTTCTTTGCCGACGGTGATGCAGGAACTGGCGATGACGCGCCACGCCACTGAGCTCTCCATATCCCTGTTCGTGATTGGCGCTGCATTGCCAGTGCTGTTCTGGGGGGCCGCGGCCGATCGTTTTGGCCGCCGTTTGCCGCTGACGCTTTCTCTGGTGTTGTTTATCGGCTGCAGTGCGCTGTTGGCGTTTTGTCACAATGGCATCCAATTGTTGGTGCTGCGCACTCTGCAGGGTGCTGCTGCCGGTGGGGCGGCGATCATCGCGCGCATTATTGTGCGCGACAACTGGAGCGGAGATGAGCTGGCGCGGCGTCTCTCGGTGCTGTCGATAGCCTTCATCACTGCACTGGGCGGCGGGCAGTTTATTGGCGGGCTGCTCAGCCGGTATTCGCACTGGCAAATGGGTTTTGTGTTGATGGGGCTAACCGGGCTGGCGATCCTGCTGTTAATGGCGACGTTGCCGTTAGAGGCGGGCCGTGCGGTGGGCCAACGGCCTGCAATGGCGGCGACCTATTGGCGTATCCTGCTTCGTCCGGGCTTTTTCTGGCCGGCCTGCGTGGGCGGGGTGGGGTTTGCTACGACGGTAACCTTGCAGGAGGTGAGCCCGTTTGTGATGCAGCAGGGCTTTGGCCTCAACGTTACCGCCTTTGGTGCGTTGGGGCTGGTGATCGGCGTGGCTTACTTTACCGGAGCGATGGCGGTGAACCGCACGGTGGCCCGTTTGGGCGGCAAACGGCTGATGCAGGTGGGAACGAGCATGGTCGCATTGGCGACCGTCACGATTATGCTGTTGTGGTGGAGCGGCATGTTGGTGGGAGTTTCCGGCATGACGATATTCATTACCTTGTATTGCCTGGCGATTTTTGGCCAGGCGGTGCTGTTCCCGAATAGCATGGCGATGGCCGTCAGCGACGCTAAAGAACAGGGTGCTTATGCCATGGCGTTATGCGGTTTTCTGCAGCAATGCCTGGCGGGCGTGGCCGCTACCGGTGCTGTTTTGTTGGAGCATGGTGGTCTGTGGACGATGGCAATTGCACTGCTTGGTTTACTTGGTTGGTTGATTGTTCAGCGGCGGATGTAACGACGTTTACGCTGATTTGCGAACTGCCCCGCATGCCAGAAGTGATGGGGTTGGTGCGCCAGAGCGGTGTGTTAAGATGGCGCATTCCGTTTTAAGGGTATAAGGGTATTGTGATGGAAACGCTGGCTTCATTGTATAACGACCACCTGGCAGAGCTGCAAAAACGGGCGCGTGAGGTATTGGCGCGCAACAAACTGGATGCTCTGTTGATTCACTCCGGAGAACTGCAACGGGTTTTTCTGGACGACCATAGCTATCCGTTCAAAGTGAATGCGCACTTCAAGGCTTGGGTGCCCGTCACATCGGTACCGAACTGCTGGTTGTGGGTGGATGGCGTTAACAAACCGAAGCTGTGGTTCTATTCGCCGGTTGATTACTGGCACAGCGTTGAGCCGCTGCCGGACAGCTTCTGGACCAAGTCTATCGATCTGTTGCCGCTGGCCAATGCGGATGATATCGCTCAGCAGCTTCCTGCTCAGCGTGAGCGCGTGGGCTATATCGGTTACGGGCAGCAACGCGCCCGCGATCTCGGTATCCCAGCGGAAAACGTGAACCCGAAAGCGGTGCTGAACTACCTGGATTTCCATCGTTCAATCAAAACCGGTTACGAGCAGGCCTGCATGCGCGAAGCGCAAAAGACGGCCGTTATGGGGCACCGTGCGGCCCATGAAGCCTTCCTGTCCGGCATGAGCGAGTTTGACATCAATCAGGCCTACCTCACTGCTACAGGTCACCGCGATACCGATGTGCCTTATGACAATATTGTGGCGCTGAATGAACATGCGGCAGTGTTGCATTACACCAAGCTGAACCATCGGCCGCCAGCCGAATCGCTGAGCTTCCTGCTTGACGCCGGTGCGGAATACAACGGCTATGCCGCCGATTTGACGCGTACCTATGCAGGCCAGAGCGGCAGTGATTTCGCACAGTTGGTGAAGGATCTCAATACCGAGATGTTGGCGCTGGTGGGTACCATCAAAACGGGAGTGCGCTACACCGACTACCATGTGCAGATGCATCAACGTATCGCCAAATTGCTCAAGAACCACAAGCTGGTGAGCGGTATCAGCGAAGAAGCCATGGTGGAACAGGGGATCACCACCCCATTCCTGCCGCATGGCCTTGGCCATCCTCTGGGCTTGCAGGTGCATGACGCCGCCGGCTTTATGCAGGATGAGCAGGGTACGCATCTGGCAGCGCCGTCCAAATATCCGTTCCTGCGTTGTACCCGAGTGTTGCAGCCCGGCATGGTGCTGACTATCGAACCTGGCCTGTATTTTATTGAGTCATTGTTGGCGCCGTGGCGTAGTGGTGAGTTTAGCAAGCACTTTGCCTGGGATCGCATTGATGCGCTGAAACCTTATGGGGGAATGCGTATTGAAGACAATATCGTGATCCACGAGAAGCGTATCGAGAACATGACGCGCGATCTGAATCTGGCCTGATGCAGCCTTATCCGATCCCTGCGGGGCCCGTCAGCGTCAGCGAGGAGATAAAGAAGAGTCGTTTTATCACCTTGTTGGCGCCGACGTGCGGGCCGGATGCAGCAAAGGCATTTATCCAACAGACCCGTGATGAGCACCCGGCGGCACGGCATCATTGTTGGGCGTTTATCGCCGGGCCACCGAATGATTCACAGCAGTTGGGTTTTTCCGACGACGGTGAGCCTTCCGGCACCGCGGGTAAACCGATCCTCGCGCAGCTTATGGGCAGCGGCATAGGTGAGATCACCGCCGTAGTGGTACGTTATTACGGCGGCATCAAGTTGGGCACCGGTGGCTTGGTGCGAGCCTATGGCAGCGGCGTGCAGCAGGCGCTAAAGCAGTTGATTGTGAGCAACAAGGTTCCGCAGGCCGAATATACTTTGCAATGTGACTATGCGCAGCTGGCGCTGGTCGAGAATCTGTTACAGCAAACTGAGGGGCGGATCGTTCAGGGTGAATATGGCGTTTGCGTCATGCTGCACCTGGCTTTGCCGGTAACCGTCGTTGAGACCTTTGGGAAAAAATTACGTGATCTCAGTCGCGGTAATTTGCAATTGATCCCTGTTTCGCAATAATTCCCCCAACTGAATTGCTAAGGATCGTGCTGAAATGCATTTTCGCGCCATAACCCGTATCGTAGGTTTGCTGGTCATCTTATTCTCCGGGACGATGTTTATTCCTGGTCTGGTGGCGTTGATATATCGCGATGGGGCAGGCAGGGCTTTCAGCCAGACCTTCTTTGTGGCGGTGACGATTGGCCTGATCCTGTGGTGGCCTAATCGCAAACAAAAACATGAGCTGAAGCCACGTGAAGGTTTCCTGATTGTAGTGCTGTTCTGGACGGTACTGGGTAGCGTGGGGGCACTGCCATTTTTGTTCTCGGAGCGGCCTAATCTGTCGCTTACTGATGCTTTTTTTGAGTCGTTTTCCGGCTTGACTACCACCGGCGCGACGACGCTGGTGGGGTTGGATTCGTTGCCTAAAGCCATTTTGTTCTACCGGCAGATGCTGCAGTGGATGGGCGGGATGGGGATCATCGTGTTGGCGGTAGCAATATTGCCGATCCTCGGCGTCGGCGGCATGCAGCTGTATCGCGCGGAAATGCCCGGCCCGCTGAAAGATAACAAAATGCGCCCGCGTATTGCCGAAACGGCCAAAACCTTGTGGCTGATCTATGTTCTGTTGACGATTGCCTGTGCGCTGGCGTTATGGGGGGCGGGGATGTCAGTCTTTGACGCTATTGGCCACAGCTTCTCAACCATCGCCATCGGTGGTTTCTCTACCCACGATGCCAGCATCGGTTATTACGCCAGTCCGACCATCAACACCATAATTGCTATTTTCCTGTTGATCTCTGGTTGTAACTACGGCTTGCACTTCGCCCTGTTAAGCGGTCGCAATCTGAAAGTGTACTGGCGCGATCCTGAGTTCCGCATGTTCATTGCCGTGCAATTTACGCTGGTTGTGGTCTGTACTGCGGTCCTGTGGGGCCATGGCGTCTATAAAACCGGCATGGAGACACTTAATCAGGCTTTCTTCCAGGTGGTGTCTATGGCGACGACGGCGGGTTTTACCACTGACAGCATTTCCAAGTGGCCGCTCTTCCTGCCTATGTTGCTGTTGTGTTCTGCTTTTATTGGCGGCTGTGCAGGCTCGACCGGCGGCGGTCTGAAGGTTATCCGTATTCTGTTGCTGTATCTGCAAGGCTCGCGTGAGCTGAAAAGGTTGGTGCATCCTAATGCGGTTTATACCATTAAGCTGGGTAACCGTGCGCTGCCGGAAAGGATCCTGGAGGCGGTGTGGGGGTTCTTCTCGGCTTACGCCCTGGTCTTTATCGTCAGCATGTTGGCGATTATCGCCACCGGCGTTGATGACTTCTCCGCCTTTGCCGCCGTAACGGCAACGCTGAATAACCTCGGACCGGGACTGGGCGTGGTAGCGGATAACTTTACGACTATGCCTGCGGCGGCGAAGTGGATTCTGGTTTTGACCATGCTGTTCGGACGACTGGAAGTCTTTACGTTGCTGGTTCTCTTTACGCCAACGTTCTGGCGTGAATGATCCTGATAGAAGGAGTAACGCCGTGAAGGCACTGATTCTTTATTCGAGCCGTGATGGGCAAACGCGTTCTATCGCTTCTTATATAGCAAGTAAATTGCAGGATACATTGGGCTGTGACGTGATTGACTTGTTGCAGGCAGAGAATATCGATCTCAGCCAGTATCAACAGGTGTTGATTGGCGCTTCGGTGCGTTACGGCCATTTCCATCCGGTGCTGGAAAAGTTCGTTAAGCAGCATGCCGACCAGTTGAACCGGATGCCGAGTGCGTTCTTTTCCGTTAACTTGACCGCCCGCAAGGCGGACAAACGTTCGCCGCAGACCAATGCCTATACCCGTAAGTTCCTGCTTTCCTCTCCGTGGCAGCCAAAACAGTGCGTGGTGTTTGCCGGCGCGCTGCGCTACCCGCGTTATCGTTGGTTTGATCGCGTCATGATTCAATTTATTATGCGTATGACGGGAGGAGAAACGGATACCAGTAAAGAAGTGGAGTATACCGATTGGCATCAGGTGGACCGTTTTACTCAAGAGTTTGGTCAAATTCAGTATGAAAAGTGACGGAAATGCTGGCTTGTGCAGCGTTTTGCCGAAAAAATCCGCGCTTGAAAAGTTTTTTGCATTTAGGGGTTGCGGCCTTCTGAGAACTCCCTATAATGCGCCTCCACTGACCGGGAACAACGACTCCTCTAACGAGAACCAGTCGCCAGGTCGGTAAGAGAAAAGCGAAATAAACGCTTGACTCTTCGGGTGAAAAGCGTATTATACGCCACCTCGAGATAGCAAGCTACGGCGGCTAACTCACTGCTCTTTAACAATTTATCAGACAATCTGTGTGGGCACTCCACAAGACGATATCCAGTACCTTCGGGTACGAAAAAATATCAAGTCTTGAAGAGTGACTACTGAAGTAAAATTCATTTAGTAACCTTT